>Ga0207644_10002009_pt1 | contig 13168 bp, 14 predicted proteins | sample KBSS73metaG_FD_184326 | JGI IMG/M metagenome (GOLD analysis project Ga0207644, IMG submission 184326) | Switchgrass rhizosphere microbial communities from Kellogg Biological Station, Michigan, USA - KBS S7-3 metaG (SPAdes) (version 2) | ecosystem: Host-associated > Plants > Roots > Rhizosphere... | reverse complement strand
GCCGCTCAAGCTCGAGGTCGTCGTTCGCGCGAACCGCATCGAGGTCAACGACAAGCACGGCGGCGCGCTGCCCGGATCGCCGTTCCCGAACCTGGCGACCGGCCCCGACATCCAGAGCGTCTCGGCGTTGCTGCAGGCGATCAAGATGAAGTACCCGCAGCACGACGACGCCAGCGTGCTGGTCGAGAACGACATCCCTTACGACCGCGTCGTGCAGGTAATGGACGCCGTCCGCGCCGGCCACCAGGTGCAGGGCACGCGCATCGTGACGACCGACTACTTCCCCAACATCTCCGTCGGCGACGCGCCGTTCATCAGGCAGTAGCGCCGACATGAAGCCCTTAACCCCGATCCAGAAGCGCGCCGAGCGGCGCAACCGCAACCAGTCGATGGTCGACATGAACCTGGTGTCGCTGATCGACGTCTTCACGATCCTGATCTTCTTCCTGATGTCCAACGTCGGCGTCGAGACGCTGGCCAGCACGCGCGCCGTCACGCTGCCGGAATCGATGTCGCAGAAGGCGCCCAAGGAAACCGTGCTCGTCACCGTCACCGCCAGCGAGATCCTCGTCGGCGACAAGGTCGTCGCCGCGGTCAGGGACGCGATCGCGGTCGACGGCGACCTGATCCAGCCGCTCAAGGCCGCGCTCGACGTCGAGGCGTCGCGCGAGGTGATCCTCAAGGAGAACGAGAGCGACAGCAAGCGCGTCACGATCATGGGCGACAAGGACATCCCCTATCGCCTGCTGCGCAAGGTGATGTTCACGGCGGCGCGCGCCGGCTACAGCGACGTTTCGTTCGCCGTGCGGCAAAGGTTCGAGCCGTGAGGGCGGCGCGATTGTCCGAGGCCGGCCGACTCTCCATGAACAGCAGCCGCGAAGACTGGCGCGAGCACGGCAGCAAGCGCAAGAGGAAGCGCGGCCGCGTCTCGTTCCGCTCGCGCGTCCTGCCGTGGTCGGATGCGTCCGAGGACGACGCGCGCTTCCGGCGCATCGCCGAGCGCGTCCTCATCACGTGCGCGATCTTCTTCGTCCTGATGCCGTGGCTGCCGGTGAAGAAGCCCGACCCGGCCGTCGCGACGGTCGTCTCGGCGCCGATGGCCAAGCTGCTGATCGACCAGAACAAGCCCGAGCCGCCGAAGCCCGAGAAGGCCAAGGCCAAGGCCGACCTGCCGAAGCCGCCGCCCGAGAAGGCGGTCGCGCTCAACAACAACAAGCCCGATCCGATCAAGCCGCCGGCGAGGAAGCCCGACGCGCCGGCGAAGGTCGCGCTCAACAAGGAAGCGCCGGTTCCCGAGGCGCGCGTGCCGCAGCCGAACAAGCCGCCGGGCGAGATCGACGCGGCGCGCCGCAAGGTCGCCGGCATCGGCCTTCTGGCGATGAACAACGACCTGCAGGAGCTGCACGGCGCGCCGATCGCGGTGCAGCTCGCGCCGGTCAAGCAGGGGCCGGGCGTCGGCACGAGCGTCGGCGTCGGCGTCGGCGCGGGCACCGAGGCCGGCGTTCCGGTGCGGGCGATGATCACGTCGAACGCGACCAACGGCAGCGGCGGCATCAACACCGCGGGCTACAGCAAGAACACCGGCGGCGGCGGCCTCGCGGGCCAGTCGCTGACGATGGTCGAGGGCGTCATCGGCGGCGGCGGCGGCGGCGGTGCCGGCGGCGGCGGCGCGCGCGGCCGCGGCGACGGCACCGGCAGCGGCGTCGGCGGCGCCGGCGGCAGCGGCGGTGGCGGCGGCAACCTCACCAAGGGCGGCAGCGGCAAGGCGTCGCGCGCGATCGAGGACGTCCGCCTCGTCTTCGAGCGCAACAAGGGATCGATCTACGCGATCTACAACCGCGCGTTGCGCGACGAGCCCGGGCTGCAGGGCAAGGTCGTCCTCAAGCTGACGATCGCGCCTTCGGGCGGTGTGACCAACCTGAGCATCGTCTCGAGCGAGCTCAAGATGCCCGACATCGAGGCCAAGCTGCTGGCGCGGATACGCACCTTCGACTTCGGCGCGAAGGACGTCAACGAGATGGTCGTCAACTACCCGCTCGACTTCCTGCCTTCGTAGCGACGGCCCTTCGAGCGACGCTCAGTCGCGCAGCACGATCCAGGTCGGCGCGTGGTCGCTCGGCTTCTCGCGCGCGCGCACGTGCCGGTCGACGCCGGCCTGCTCGAGCCGGGCCGCGGCGGGCCCGTTCAGCAGCAGGTGGTCGATGCGCAGGCCCGCGTCTCGCGAGAAGCGGTTGCGGAAGTAGTCCCAGTACGTGTAGATCGGCTCGCCGGGATGCAGGTGGTGGAGCGAGTCGGTCCAGCCTTGCTCGAGGACGGCGCGATAGGCGCTTCGCGTCTCGGGCTGCAGCAGGGCGTCGTTCAGGTACGAGCGCGGCGAGTAGATGTCGCCGACCTCGTCGGTGGCGACGACGTTGTAGTCGCCGGCCAGGACGACCGGCCCATCGCTCGAGATCAGGCTCGCCGCGTGGGCGGCGAGGCGCTCGAACCAGGCCAGCTTGTAGGCGAACTTCGGCCCCGGCTGCGGATTGCCGTTGGGCAGGTAGATCGAGGCGACGATCATCCCGTGCGTCGACGCCTCGATGTAGCGGCTGTGGGTGTCGTCGGGGTCGCCGGGCAGGCCGCGCCGGCGCTCGACCAGGTCGTCGCCGCGGGCAAGCACGGCGACGCCGTTGAAGCCCTTCTGCCCGTGCCAGATCGCGCTGTAGCCGGCCGCACGCAGCGCCTCGGCAGGAAAGGTCTCGTCGGACGTCTTCAGCTCCTGCAGGCAGGCCACGTCCGGACGCGCCTCGTCGAGCCACTCTAGGAGCCGGGGCAGGCGCGCCGTGATGCCGTTGACGTTGAAGGTGGCGATCTTCATGGCCGCCGGCGCGATCGCGCCTCCCGGTAGGGCAACTCCGACGTCAGGACGAGCCCCAGTCGGCCAAGCGCATCAGCCAAGCCCTCTCGCGCCGGGACGTGCCCAGCCGCGACACTGCAAAGCACTCGCGCAGCGCGGTGTGCGCGGTCATCTATCCACATCATGTCGAGGAATGTAATGAAAAAGTCAGCCAAGCTCGTTCTCGCCGCCCTCGCTCTGGCCTCGTGTGCCGCCGGAGCCGAGACCGTCTACAGCGGCCAGGCCGACCAGGAGCGCCGCGACCGCAACCGAGAGGAAGCGTTGGCGAACTATCGCGCGAATGCCTCGACGACGAGCGCCGAGCGCAGGCAGAGCGCCGACAGCAAGGCGCACCGGGCCGAGCAATCGACCAAGCACGCCGCGCACGAAGTCGCGGAGTCGACCCGGCACGTGTCGCACGAGGTGGCGGAGTCGACCCGGCACGCGACGCACAAGACCGCGAACGCGGCGCGCCGCGTCGGCCACAAGACGGCCGAGGAGGCCCGCGACATCACGGCGCGCGCCGACGCCAAGTTCGGCGCCGTGCAGCACGGCAAGGCCAACCCCGAAGGGATCAATCCCGGCAACGTGAGCAGCGCCTCGCCGACCGCACCGTCGAACGGCGTGACGAAGTAAGCGTGTCCGCGGCGGCGCCGTCGAGGCGGCCGTCAGGCCCGCGCCGGCGCGATCAACGCCAGAGCCTTGTCGATCGAGGCGGAGTCGCGCGGGCGAACCAGCCGCGCGGCTTCGTGGCCATCGCCGAGAAAGACCAGTGTCGGCCAGAGCTTGACGCCGAACGAGCGGCCGAGCGGCAGGCCGCTGCCGTCTTCCACCTTGATGTGCCGCACGCCGGGATGTTTCGCCAGGGCAGCGGCGACCAGCGGCTGCGCCGCGCGGCAGTGACCGCACCACGTGCTGCCGAATTCGAGCAGCGTGGGGCCGGGCAGGGCACCGACGGCCTCTCGCGTCGGCTCGGTGGATGGATGCAGATCGGTGGATGGACGCAATGCGGGTGGGGTCATGGTTCGAGACGAGGCAATCGACGCGCCGGGAGGACTGTAGACAATGAAGTCGACGCGCGCAGCGACTACGGCGCGAACCCGTTGGTTTGACGCGGCAGTCTTGCCGGCACGCCCGGGCGTCTACGAGCGCCGCGGCGGTTCCGGACGATATGCGTGCTGGGACGGCGCTCGCTGGCGCGGCGACGCCGACGGCGCCGCCGCGGCGGCGCTGCAGGAGTCGGCAAGCTCCGTCCAGCGCGCCCCGTGGCGCGGCCTCGCCGAAGCCTCGGCGCAGGCGTGCTCGACCTGCCGTGGCCACACCGTCGTCGACCGCGGCACCGACGCCGAAACGGGTGCGGACCTCATCGGCGAATGCCCCGACTGCTGAGGCGAATCCGCACCCGCAACAGCGAGGAACGACCATGCCGAGAATCATCTGGAAAGGCGCCATCAGCTTCGGCCTGGTCCACGTTCCGGTCGCCCTCTACCCCGCCTCGCAGGAGATCGGCATCGACTTCGACTGGCTCGACAAGCGGACGATGGATCCGGTCGGCTACAAGCGGATCAACAAGCGCACCGGCAAGGAGATCGATCGCGACGACATCGTCAAGGGGATCAAGCAGCCCGACGGCGACTACGTCGTCCTGAGCGACGAGGAGATCAAGGAGGCGTACCCGGTCTCGACGCAGACGATCGAGATCGAGACCTTCGTCGAGGCCGGCGAGATTCCGTTCACCTATCTCGAGAAGCCCTACTACCTCGCTCCGCTGGCCAAGGGCGAGAAGGTGTACGCGCTGCTGCGCGACGCGATGGCTCAGGCGAAGGTGATCGGCGTCGCGCGCGTCGTCATGCACACCAAGGAGCGGCTCGCCGCCCTCATTCCCGACGGCGACGCGCTCCTGCTCAACACGATTCGCTGGGCCGAGGAGCTGAGACCGCGCGACGAGATCGCCTTTCCGGCCGAGGGCAAGGGCGCCGCCAAGCCCAAGGAAGGCGAGCTCAAGATGGCGCTGCAGCTGATCCGCGACATGACCGGCGAATGGAACCCGGCCGCGTACGCCGACAAGTTCACCTCGGCGATCCACGCCCTCGCCGCTCAGCGCGTCAAGGCGGGCAAGACCGAGAAGGTGACGCCGCTCGAGGACGCGAGCGCCGCGCCGGGAGCAGGCAATGTCGTCGACCTGACCGAGCTGCTGAAGAAGAGCCTGGCGTCGCGCAAGTCGGGCGGCGGCAGCGATTCCGCCGGCGTACCGGCGACGGCGCGAAAAAGCGCCGCGAAAAAGACCGCGTCGGCACGTCCGGCCAAGACGGCCGCGTCGACGAAGGCGAAGCGCGCCGCCTGAGGCGGCGCGGTGACCGTGTCGCCTCAGCGATCGAGCGCGACGTCAGCTCGCAAATCTCATGCGCGGCGCACCCGAGGGCAGGTCGCAGTGATGCAGGATCAGCGGCTCCTGGTCGGCGGCGTCTTCGGGGTCGACGTCGACGTTGGCGTTGCTGCGTCGGGCCCCGAGCCGGTGACGGTGTCGCCGACGGCCTGGCCGAGCGACTTGAGCGGATTGCCTTCGTCGATCGGCGCGATCGGCTCGTGGCGCCATTCATCCTCGTCGTCATCGTTCGACGTCGCGCCCGCGCCGCCGCGATTTGGCGCAGCGCCGCGCGAGCTCGCGTTCGATGCGGCCCGATCGTCCGAGGCAGGGCGGTCCTTGCGGTCGGCCGCGCCGGGCGCGGAGCCCGGCGCGTTCTTGCCGCCGAGGTCGATGCGAGGACCGGCGCCGCCGCCTGAGGCATCGCCGGTGCTTGCGCGACCCACGGCGGGCTCGTCGGCGCGCTCGCTCGAGCGCTGCAGCGAGTCAGCGACGCCGGCGTCGGCGCTGGCTTGCATGCCGCCGACGTCGCTACCGGGCTTGCGCTTGCCGGGCTCGGCCATCGGTGGGCTGCCGCGATCGGTGGGAACGCTCATCGTCGGTTCTCCTGGGTTCTGGTCGGGACCCGGTTGCGGCAAGTCTCGCTCCTGTGAACGGCATTGGCTGTCGGACGGCGGGCCATCGGCCGCCCGGACTCGGCCGCCCCACCACGCGCCGTGCGTGTCATGACGCCGCCGCGGCGATCGCGAGCCCGCGTCCTGCGCCGCGGTCTCGCCGCGTTCGCTGCTCTGGTCGTCGTCACGCTCCTCCTCCAGCCGTGGTGGCTGGCCCCGCTCGCCAGCCACCACCTCAGCGCGAGCGCGCGCCGCCCCGTGCATTTCGATTCCATGTGGGTGGCGCTCAGCGGCACCTTGCAGCCGGTGCTGCACATGCGCGGCGTCCGCATCGACAACGCGCCGTGGGCCGACTCGCGCCGTCCGTTCGCCGCGCTCGGCGAGGCTGCGGCGGTCTTCTCGTGGCGGAGCCTGCCCGAGCGCCGGCCGATCATCGCGCTCATGGTCCTGCGCGACGGCGAGGTCGACCTCGAGCGGCGCGCGGACGGCCTGCGCAACTGGCGCCTCAGCGAGCCCGACTATCGCGGCCCGGGCCGCTTCAAGGTGCTCGCGATCCAGGGCGACCATGCTGCCGTGCGATTCGCGCATGAGCTCCTCGAGCTCGACCTCGAGGCGACGGCGAGCGCGAGTCCCGAGCAGGACGCCGGAGGACGCGCGACAACGACACGGTCACGCGAAGGCGGCGCCGCGGCATCGATGCCGCGAAGCGAGCCGGGTGCAGCGGCACCGATGTCGTCGAGCGATCTCGGCGCCTCGGCATCGGCGCCGTCGAGCGATCCTGGCGCAGCCGCCGAGCCGATGCCGACCCGGCTCGATGTCCGCGGCACCTGGCGCGGCGTTCCGTTCGCCCTCGATGCGACGACGGGCGAGGTGCTCACGTTCGCCGAGACCGGCCGAATGTTCCGCGCCCGCGGCCGAATCGTCTCGGGCGCCGCCCGGATCGACTTCGACGGCCATCTCGGCGACATCGTCCGCGACCCTCTCTTCGATTCCCGCGTCGCCGCGGCGGCGCCTTCGCTCGCGCCGTTCGCCGGCGTGCTCGGGCCGCACCGCGGCGAGGGCAGGGCGATCGCGCTCACGGGCGACCTCAAGGGCGCGCCGGGCCGCTACGCGGTCGCGATCGCGACTGCCCGGTTCGGTGCCACCGATCTCGCCGGCGAGCTGAGCTGGACGCGCGGCGACGGGCGCGACCTCGCCCGCATCAAGCTGGCGAGCGAGTCGGCGAGCCTGGCCGACCTCCGCTCGCTCGCCGGTCGCCAGCCGGCGAAGGCGATCGAGCGCGTCGCCGTCGCCGCCAGCGCGCCGGCGAGCGCACCACGAGCGGCGCCGCGCCCGCTCGATGTCGAGCTGAGCTTCGCGGCGCGGCGCCTGCGTGGCGAAGGAATGCCGTGGCTGCACGGCGGCGCCGTCGAGGCCAGGCTCGCCGACGGTCGCCTGGCGGTCTCGCATTTCGACGTCGGCATCGACCGCGGCCACGCCATCGGCAAGGCCAGCATCGACATCGGCGCCAGGCCGATGCAGGGCAGCGCCGAGTTCGATCTCAGCGCGATCCGTATCGAATCGTTCGTGCCGGCCCAGGCGGCCAGGAATCTTCTCAGCGGCACGCTCCACGGCAGCGGCGTGCTGAAGGCGAGCGGCGACAGCGCCGAGGCATTGCTGGCGAGCGCCGCCGGCCGCGTCAGCGCCTTCGTCTCGTCGGGAACGATCTCGAGCCTGCTCGATGCCGAGGTCGGGCTGCAGGGTGGACGCGTCGTTCGCAGCATGCTGGCCGGCGCCGAGCCGGTCGCGATCCGATGTGCCGCCGCCATCGTCGATCTCGAGCGCGGGGTCGGCAGGATCCGCACGCTTGTGGTCGACACCGAGCGGACGCGAACCGCGGGCAGCGGAACGATCGACCTCGCCAACCGATCGTTCGACGTCGTGCTGACGCCGGAGGCGAAGCAGCCGGGCTTCTTCATCCTCGAGCGGTCGATCCGTCTCCACGGGCCGCTGCGCGAGCCGCGTCACGAGCTCGTTGCGCGCGTGGCCCCGGGGAGCGAGCCGGTGCGGTCCTGCCGTGCCGAGCGGCCGTGAGCAGCGTCGCTTTGCGGAGGCGCGGCGACGACGCGCGCGTTTTCCTGTCGGGGCGCTCTACCGGCGCATCAGCGTGCTCTTTCCGAACAGGCTCTCGATCAGGTCGACGGCGATCTCGGCGGTTCGGTTCCTCACGTCGAGCGCCGGGTTGAGCTCCATGACGTCGAGCGAGGCGAGGGCGCCGCTGTCGGCGATCATCTCCATGCAGAGCTGCGCCTCGCGGTAGGTCGGGCCGCCCTTGACGGTGGTGCCGACGCCGGGGGCGATGTCGGCGTCGAGGAAGTCGACGTCGAAGCTGACGTGCAGGTGGGTGTTGGCATCGATCGTCGCGAGCGCGAGCTCCATCGTGTGGCGCATCCCTTCCTCGTCGATGAAGCGCATGTCGAAGACCTCGAGGCCGGCCTCGTGGACGAGTCGCTTCTCGCCCGGATCGACGCTGCGGATGCCGATCTGGCGCACCCACTTGGCGCTGATCGCCGGCACCTTGCCGCCGATCTCGACGAGCTCCTTCGGCCCGTGGCCGCAAAGGCACGCGACCGGCATGCCGTGCAGGTTGCCGCTTGGCGTCAGCACGTTGTCGTTGAAGTCGGCGTGAGCGTCGAGCCAGAGCACGCGCAGCTTTCGCTGTGCGTCGCGGCAGTGGCGCGCGACGGCGCTGATCGAGCCGATCGCGAGCGAGTGATCGCCGCCGAGCAGCACCGGCAGGCGACCCCCGACGAGCTCGGCGTGGACGGCGTCGTGGACGATCCGGCTCCATTCGGCGACGGCGTCGAGGTGGCGGTAGCCGTCGCGCGCCGGCTGCCACGGATTGGCCGGGCCGCCGAGGTTGCCGCGGTCGACGACGTCGAGGCCGTGGCTCGCAAGCACCGGCCCGATGTCGGCGACGCGCAGCGCCTCCGGCCCCATGCTCGCGCCGCGCATGCCGGCGCCGATGTCGGTCGGCGCGCCGATCAGGCTGACGAGTCGGTTCACGTCGGCTAGATATCGAGGGCCAGCTCGCCAGGCTGGTCGTAGCCGTACTCGGAGACGAGCAGCGCCCAGGCTTCCTCGGCGGTCTCGACGAAGTGGAACAGATGGATGTCCTCCGGCGCGATCATCGCCGTCTCGATGAGCAGGTCGAAGTCGATCAGGCGGGTCCAGAACTCCCGCCCGAAGAGCAGGATCGGTCGCATCCTCGACTTGCCCGTCTGCACCAGCGTCAGCACCTCGAACAGCTCGTCGAGCGTTCCGAAGCCGCCGGGGAAGCACACCAGCGCGATCGCGCGCATCAGGAAGTGCATCTTGCGGAGGGCAAAGTAGTGGAACTGGAAGCAGAGCTCGGGTGTGATGTAGCGGTTGGGAACCTGCTCGTGCGAGAGCACGATGTTCAGGCCGACGCTCTTGCCGCCGACCTCGAACGCACCGCGGTTGCCGGCCTCCATGATGCCGGGGCCGCCGCCGGTGACGACGTAGATCGGCTTGTCGAGCGACGCCGAGCGGCGCGTGACGATCGCCGCGAAGCGGCGCGCCTCGTCGTAGTAGCGCGCCATCGCGACGCGCGTCGTCGCCGCCTTCAGCGCCCGCGCGTCGCCGCCGGCGCGCGCCGCCGCGAGCTCGACCTCGGCGACTTCGGGAGCGACGATTCGCGCGCTGCCGAAGAAGACGATGGTGGCCTCGACGCCCTGCTCGTCCTGGACCAGCTCGGGCTTGAGCAGCTCGAGCTGCAGGCGGATCGGCCGCAGCTCCTCGCGCAGCAGGAAGTCGACATCAGTGAACGCGAGCCGGTAGGCGCTCTCGGGTCCTTCGTAGCGGGCGTTCGGGCTGACGACCTCCTTTTCGGCGTCTTCCTGCGCGGTCGGGAAGGTGCGGATCGCTGCGGCGCTGGGCTTGTCCATCGCCGGCTAGCTTACGGCAACCGCCGGCGCCGCCGGGGCGCCGGGGCGTGCGATAGGTCCGCTAGCATGGTCGAAAGATTGCCCCGGGAGCCCGCCTTGATCCATTGCGTATTGCACGACGCCGCCGACACCGTCGCCGTGGTCGTTGTCGAGGGCGTCAGCGCCGGCACGGCGATGACCGGCTGGGTCATGGACGACGACCGGACGATCGCCCTCGAGGCCCGCCAGGACATCCCGATCGGCCACAAGGTCGCGCTCCGGGACATGGCGCCGGGCGACACCGTCGTCAAGTACGGAATCGACATGGGCAAGGTGGTCGCGCCGATCCGGCGCGGCGAGCACGCCCACGTCCACAACATCAAGACCAAGCGCTGGTAGGAGAGGGCACGCATGTCCGTCGTTTCGCAAGACACCACCTTTCTTGGCTACCGGCGCGAGAACGGCCGCGTCGGCGTCCGCAACTTCGTCGTCGTCCTGCCGCTCGACGACCTCTCGAACGCCGCCGCCGAGGCGGTCGCGCACAACATCAAGGGCGCGCTGGCGATCCCGCATCCCTACGGGCGCCTTCAGTTCGGCGCCGACCTCGAGCTCCACTTTCGCACCCTGATCGGCGCCGGCTGCAACCCCAACGTCGCCGCGGTCGTCGTCATCGGCATCGAGGACGGCTGGACCAAGAAGGTCGTCGACGGCATCGCCGCGACCGGCAAGCCGGTGGTCGGCTTCGGCATCGAGGGCCACGGCGACCACGACACGATCATGCGGGCGTCGAAGGCGGCGCGCGAGTACGTCCAGTGGGCGAGCGAGAAGCAGCGCGAGCCGTGTCCGATCGCCGAGCTCTGGGTCTCGACCAAGTGCGGCGAGAGCGACACGACCTCGGGCTGCGGCGCCAACCCGACCGTCGGCAACGCCTTCGACAAGCTCCATCCGCTCGGCAACTATCTCTGCTTCGGCGAGACGACCGAGCTCACCGGCGGCGAGCAGATCGTCGCGGCGCGCTGCGCGAGCGACGAGGTGCGCCGCCAGTTCATGTTCATGTTCGACCGCTACCAGAAGGTGATCGACCGCCACAAGACGAGCGACCTCTCCGACTCGCAGCCGACCAAGGGCAACATCGCCGGCGGGCTGACGACGATCGAGGAGAAGGCGCTCGGCAACATCCAGAAGATCGGCAAGGTCTGCACCGTCGACGGCGTCATCGACAAGGCCGAGACGCCGACGCACCCGGGGCTGTGGTTCATGGACTCGTCGAGCGCCGCCGCCGAGATGGTGACCCTCTGCGCGGCCTCGGGCTACGCCGTCCACTTCTTCCCGACGGGGCAGGGCAACGTCATCGGCAATCCGATCCTGCCCGTCATCAAGATCTGCGCCAATCCGCGCACGGTGCGGCTGATGGGCGAGCACGTCGACGTCGACACCTCGGGCCTGCTGCAGCGCGAGATCAACCTCGACCAGGCCGGCGACCGCCTGCTCGAATGCATGCTGCGAACCGCCAACGGCCGGCTGACGGCGGCCGAGGCGCTCGGCCACCGCGAATTCGTCCTCACCCGGCTGTACGAGAGCGCCTGAGCGCTCGGCCTGCGGCAATCACGGGTTCACGTCGCGGACAAGGCGTACTTGAACGCCTTGAACGGGTAGACCATGCTCTCGCGGAACGCGGCGGCGTCGAGGGGAGATCCGTCGTTCAGGTAGTCCTTGAGAAGAAAAATCTTATAGCCCACGTCGACGACGACGAACTTGAACAGTTCGCCGGCATCGATCCCATGGTCGTCGAGGCCTCGTTGCGAACAGCCCAGCAGAACGAAGGGGCGCTCGCGGCGAAGGAGGCGCCGGGCGCCGCGCAGAGCCGGCAACTCGCCGCCATTGACGTCGACCTTGACGAAGCCGACCCGAGCGCCCTCGTCGACGATATCGTCGAGTTGCCGGCAGCGCACGCGAAGCGCTTCTCGGGACGCCTCTCTCGATCCCGCTCGCAACCCGCTGAGCGCCGTCTGCGCGGGGTCGATGAAGAACTCTTTCATGCCGTCGCTGTCGTCCGCCGCCGCCTCGACGACGGCGACGCTCGGGAACTTCCTGCGCAGCCACTCTGCCTTGTCGGGCACGGGCTCGAGGGCGAGATGACGGCCGCGCGGTGCGAGCGTTACCATTTTCTGCAGGTAGGCGCCGAGGTGGCAGCCGATGTCGATGCAGTTCGTGTCGGCGCCGATCTTTCGGTGCATGACCCGGTCGACCCGCTCGGGCTCGAGGAAGATCTCGCCAAGCTCGGGGTGGGCGCGACGAAAGCCGCTGCCCTTGACGCGTCGCAGCCACTCGGCGGGCCGCTGCAGTGGCGTCCCGATCAGGCGTGACGCCACTCGCTCGTACATCGACATGACCATCAGGTTGCTCCTGACTTCCACTTTCTCGAGTTCGCGGCAGTGGGCGTGGCCGTCATGCGCCGAGCTACGCGCTCAGGAGCGCGGCGAGGATGCGCTCGGAGGCTTGGCCGTCACCGAACGCGTCGGTCGCCTCGACCATCACGCGACCGTGGAACGCGTCGTCGAGAAGCGCGGACCCGGCGTCGACGATCGCTCGGACAGAAGTTCCCACGATTCTTGCCACGCCCGCATCGATGGCCTCGGGGCGCTCGGTACAGTCGCGCATCACGAGAACCGGCTTGCCGATCGCGGCGCACTCTTCCTGCACGCCTCCTGAATCGGTCAGCACAAACGCGGCTCCGTCGAGCGCGTGAACGAACGCGGTGTAGCCCAGAGAATCGGTGAGCAGCGCTCGCGCATGGTGGCCGAGTTCCCGGCGCAAGACGTCGCGCACCTGTGGATTCGGATGCATCGGGATCCACGCCACCGTCTCCGGATGGCGCTCGAGGAGATCACGGATGGCCGTGCAGATGCGGCGCAGAGCATCGCCGTGATTCTCGCGACGGTGCGCGGTCACGAGGATGTAGGCTGCCGGCGGTGAAGGCTCGCGCTTTGCGCGCTTGCCGAAGCCTACCGAGCGTACGTGCATCAGTGCGTCGATCACCGTGTTGCCGGTGACGACGATCGCGCGAGGATCGACGCCTTCCCCGAGCAGGTTGCGTCGCGCGATTTCCGTGGGCGCGAAATGCAAGTCGGCGAGATGCGTGGTCAGCCGTCGATTCGTCTCCTCGGGGAACGGGGCGGAGCGATTGCCTGATCTCAGGCCGGCCTCGACGTGGGCAACGCGGGTCCGGTTGTAGAAAGCCGCCATGGCACCGGCAAGAGTCGTCGTGGTGTCGCCTTGGACGACCACCCAGTCGGGTCGATCCTCTGCCAAGAGATCCGACAGCCCCCGCACGCTGGTCGAGAGCACATGCGCCAGATCCTGATTCGGCTGCATCACCTTGAGGTCG
>Ga0207644_10002007_pt1 | contig 13174 bp, 9 predicted proteins | sample KBSS73metaG_FD_184326 | JGI IMG/M metagenome (GOLD analysis project Ga0207644, IMG submission 184326) | Switchgrass rhizosphere microbial communities from Kellogg Biological Station, Michigan, USA - KBS S7-3 metaG (SPAdes) (version 2) | ecosystem: Host-associated > Plants > Roots > Rhizosphere >... | reverse complement strand
ACCATCGTGCGCATGCTCCACGGGGACTTCAAGCCCGGGGAGATCTGCAAGACCTCGGGACCCTACGTGTGCCGCACCTGCGCGCGCCTGAAGATCGATTCGCGCCTTTCGATGGAGCAGGGGGGCACCTTCCCGCTCTGTCCCAAGTGCGTGGAGCGCGCCACCCTCGAGATCGACACGGTCTGGAAGCTCCAGGGCTCTTTCTAGCTTCGGAATCTCGCGGGGGATGCGGGTGACCGGGCGCGCTGTGGGCGCGACGACGGCCTAGTGCGTCACGAGCAGCAGCAGGAGCACCGATCCCGCGATGGCCGTGGCCTTGCCGGTGGGGGTCTTGAAGAAGGGCTTGTGATCGAGCCCTTCGATCTTCGCCCCGCCCGTCGCGGGCTGACCGAGGATGGGGACGATCACCGGATCGCCCGTGTCGGAGACGGGGGCCGCCTCGAGCAGGGTCACGTCGATCTTGATGCGCGCATCCGGGCCGACGACCAACGGCACGGCGCCGACGTGGAGCTTGTCGCCCGAGGCGATCGCAAGCTCGTAGTAACCGTGCGGCACGCCGCTGAAGAGAAAGTGTCCCGAGCCGCTGGTGGCCGCCACGTAGCTCTTCGAGGTCTCGAGATGAACCGCCGTGACCAGCGAGGCCGCGGCCGGCCCCTTCCCGCCCACGGCGAGGATGTCACCTTCGATCGTGGACCCGCCCTTGACGGCGGGGGGCTTCTGTTCTTTCGGTGAGTGCGCGGCGCATCCCGCAGCCGGCCCCAGTGCCAGCGCGATCAGGAAGGCACCGTGACTCCAACGGCTCCTGCGCATGAGGGCATTCTATTACGAACACGGCGCCGGATGTTCCGGCGCTCCGGGCACGCTCAATAAGCCCGGCCGAACAGCACGACGGGGATGGTCTTCAGGAAGATCCGCGCATCCATCTCGAGCGACCAGTTCTCGAGGTACTCCAGATCCAGCCGCACCATCTCGTCGAACGTGAGTCGGTTGCGGCCCCCGACCTGCCAGAGACCCGTGATCCCCGGATGGGCCTCGAAGCGACGCTTGTGCCACTCCTTGTATTCCTGGACTTCGTACGGGATCGGCGGGCGCGGACCGACGAGGCTCATCTCGCCGCTGAGGACGTTGAGGACCTGAGGGAGCTCGTCGAGGCTGAACTTGCGCAGGAAACGTCCCACGGCCGTGACGCGCGGGTCGCGGACGATCTTGTGGACCCCCGGACGGGCCGCGCCGTTCGTCCCCGTCTCGGCCATCGCGGGGGGGGCGCCTCCTGTCTTCCCCTCGATCCAGGCCTTGGCGTACTCCTGGTGGATGGCCGGGTCGTTGTCCGTGTACATCGTGCGGAACTTCAGGAGCCGGAACTCGTGCCCCTGGTAGCCCAGACGCGTCTGGCGGTAGAGGGCCGGGCCGCGGCTGGTCAGGCGGATGGCCGCCGCGATCGCGAGCATCGGAAGTCCCAGGACGACGAGGCCGCCGATCGAGACGGTGAGATCGAGCGTGCGCTTGAGCGCGTAGTTGAAGCCGACGATGTTGGACCCCTTCATCGTCAACAGCGGCACTTCGCCCACGGCGTCCACGCGGAAGCGGTCCAGCATCAGGTCGTAGAGGTCCGGGACGACCTTCCACGGGAGCTTCAGGCGCAGGCACTCGTCGAGTACCTCCATGATGCGCGTGTGCGTCGCGGACGGAAACGCGACGATCACCTCGTCCACGCGCTCCTTGCGCGCGATCGGCTCGAGCGCGGCGACCGGGCCCAGGACCATCACGCCCTCGATCGCAGTCCCGATCTTCGCGGGATCGTCGTCCAGGATCCCTACCGGGAGATAGAAGGACGGGCGCCGGCCGAGCTGCCGGACCAGGTAGGAACCGACCGTTCCGGCGCCGATGACGAGGATGCGCCGCGCGATGACGCGATTGCCGAAGACCCGCTCGCGCAGCCGGCGATAGGCGAGACGTCCAAGGAACACCCACGCGACGGTCAATGGATAGAAGAGGATCGCGGTGCCGCGCGAGAACTGGTAGGCGCGGTAGAAGAAAGTGATGGAGAGCATGGCCATCACGGCCACCGTCGACGCCTTGAGGAGCAGCATCAGCTCCTCGACCCGCGTCAGCCCCAGGTCGTAGAGCCCGTTGCCGCGGAAGGACAGAAGCGCGATGAGGATGATCGGGACCGACGCGACCAGATAGTCCGCCCACGGAGCGGGCTGGGGCGCGAGGCCGAACGACAGCGCTTCGATGTTGAACCGCAGGTAGAGGGCGCTGAGAAGGGCGGCGAGGATCCCCAGGGCGTCGACGACCGCGAGGTGCGCGCGCTGCTGGACGAGGGTCCTGGCGTACATGGGCTGGCGCGTCTCCGATCCGGGGACCGCCGCGGCGACACCCGCAGGCGGAACGAACGCGATGGTAGAGAGCCCTTTCCGGCCTGTCAACTGGTTCTGCGGCGGCGCTCGCGATAGCTGCGGGCGAAGCGCCGCGGGCGGTTCCTCGGCCTCGGCCTCGGCGTCGCGTCGCTCCCGCGCAATGCGCCGTGCCGCCGGCCGGTCCGCGCGGATCGCCCCGCTACCGGCCGCGCTGCCAGGCCCAGAGCGAGAGGACGTTGAAGAGCAGGGGGCCGTGATCGGCGCCCCCGCGGCGATGCTCCTCGAGGAGCGCCCGCACGCGCGCCGGCGCGACCTGCGCCTCGAGCGCCCCGCCCCCCTCGTGGGTCCAATCGAACAGGAGACCCCCCAGCGGCCCGCGCATCCACGCCGCCACGGGGCCCTCGAAGCCGCGCTTGGGCCGGTCGACGATCTCGGCGGGGAGGATGCGGCCCGCGAGGCGGCGCAGCAGCCACTTCGTCGTGAGGCGGCGCAGCTTCAACGAGGAGGGAAGGCGCAGGCTGAGCTCCACGACCCGATGATCGAGGAACGGCACGCGGACCTCGAGGCCGTGCGCCATCGACGCGGCGTCGATCTTGTAGAGCATGTCGTTGGGCAGGTAGAACTCGAGATCGAGCAGGGAGGGCAGGGCGAGCGGGTCCTGCGTGGCGGGATGACCCTCCACGATCCCTGCGATGATCCCGCGGGCGCGCCCCCGCGGGGCGCCGGCGGAGCCGCCCGGCCCTAGGAGCAAGGACGCGCCGGCCTCGCGCGAGAGCCTCGACTTGGCGTGGTAGCGATCCTGGAAGGGGAGCGCGGCTTCCTCCATGAACCGGGCGAGACGCCGCGCGCGCGCTCCGACCCGGCCGGGAGCGGCGGCGGCCAGCGCGCGCACTGCGGAGGCGGAGTGGCGCAGCGCCCCCGCGGGGACCCCGTCGAGGAGGCGCGCCAGCCGTTCTCCCTGATAGCGCGTGTAGCCCGCGAAGAGCTCGTCTCCACCGTCCCCCGAGAGGACGACCTTCACGTCGCGCGCCGCGAAGCGCGAGAGGAGCCACGTCGGAACGATCGAGGAATCGCCGAAGGGCTCCCCCGCGCCCTTCAGGATGGCGGGGATCTCGCGCTCGACCTCCGGCCCGGTGGCGGAGACGGGACGAAACGGGATCCCGATCCGCTCGGCCGCGAGGCGCGCGAAGGGAGTCTCATCGCCCGGCTCTCCGGGGAATCCCAGGCAGTAGGCCGGCACACCGGAGGGATGCGACTTCGCGAGCGATGCGGCGACGAGGCTCGAATCGATCCCGCCGCTCAGGAAGACGCCGATCGGGACGTCGCTCAGCCGATGGCGGTCGACGGCGTCGTCGAAGGCCTCGCTCCACCGGCGCGCCAGCGTCTCCTCGTCGCCCGTCTCCTCCGCGGCGCCGACGGGCGGGCTCCAGTAGCGGCGCAATCGCAGCGCGCCCTGCTCGAGGACGGCCGTGTGCGCGGGGGGGAGGCGCCGCGCGCCCGAATGGATCGTGTGCGGGCCCGGCACGAAGCCGAGATCCAGGAAGTCCGCGAGCGCCTCGCCGTCGAGGGCCGCGTCCACGATCCCCGAAGCGAGCAGCGCCGGCATCTCGCTCGCGAAGGCGAATCCTCCGGCCGCGTCGGCGTAGAGGAGCGGCTTGATGCCGATCCGGTCGCGCGCGAGGAGCAGGCGGCGGCGCGGGCCGTCCCAGATCGCGAACGCGAACATCCCCTCAAGACGCTCGACGACGCCGTCGCCCCATGCCTCGTAGCCCCGGACGATCACCTCGGTGTCCGAGCGCGTCCTGAAGGGGACCCCGCGGGCGCGCGACAGCTCCTCGCGGAGCGCGGGGGAGTTGTAGATCTCCCCGTTGTAGGTGATCCAGACCCCGGGCGCGCCGCCCGCCATGGGCTGCGCGCCGCCGGCGGGATCGAGGATCGCGAGCCGCGTGTGCCCGAGAACGGCGGAGCCCTCGAGGACGAGACCGCGCCCATCGGGTCCGCGGCGGACGAGCCTGTCCGTCATCGCGGACACGCGCTCGCGGTCGGGGGCGCGCCCCGCAGGGAAGACGATGCCCGCGATCCCGCACATGTCAGCGCGCCCCCTGCGAGGCGGTGTCCGTGATCTCGCGCACGAACCAGGAGACGAGGTCGTCGCGGGGCGGGGGAGGACCCGCGGGGCGGGCCGTCCGCTCCAGGCGCACGCGGTCCAGGGCCTCGGGCACGCCCACGTGGACGATCCGCCCTTCGTCGAAGAGCCGCTGGTCGACCGCCCCGATCGCGCCCGTGAAGACGCTGTAGGAGGGGATCCCGAGCGCGGCCGCTTCGCGCGTCATGGTGCCGCCGCCGGAGACCACGAGGTCCGCATTCCAGAGGAGCGCGAGCCCGTCGAGGGTCGCGTCGAGATGGCGGATGCGCGGATGCCCCGGAAAGCGCGCTTCGAGCCGCCGCCGGTCCTCGCTGCCGCGGGAGAGGACGCGCGCGTGGACGTCCTCGCGCGGGGCGATGCGCGCCAGCAGCGCGTCGAAGATCCCCTCGGAGCGCGCATCGTGGTAGTGCGCGAGGGAGGCCGGCGGGCGCAGGAGCGCGAGGACCGCGTCCTCGGGGACGCCGAGCACGGCGCGCATCGGCGCCGGAGTGAAGTCCCAGGCGTAGACGTCCTCCTTCGTGCCCGGCAGACGGGAGAGCCGCCCCCGCGGTACTCCCAGCCGCGCGGCGACGGCGTCGGCGGCGCCCTCGGGAACGCACACGCGCCGGCTGAGCCGTCCCACCAGCGGGAGCGCCACGTGTTCGTAGTCGAAGAAGGTGAAGATCGGCGCGCGCAGCGCTGCCGCCGCGAGGATGGCGGGGCGCGAGGCGAAGTTCACGAGGATCTCGGGCCGGAAGGAGCGTACGGCGCGCGCGAGGCCCAGCGCGCGCGCGACGCCCCCGGCGGACTTGAGGAGGCGCCCCCCGCCGTAGTGGCGTCCCACGACGGCGTCGACGCGCCAGCCCTTGCGCGCGCACAGCTCCGGCAGGTCCTTCTCGACGCGCGCGGTGAGGAAGGCCGCGTGCCCCTGCGAGCCGAGCGCGCGCAGGACCGGCGCGAAGAAGAGGACGTCGGGCAGGTTCTCGAGATCGATCCAGATCCTCACGCGAGCAGGCTCTTGTAGATGTCGATGATGCGGCGCGCCGTCGCGCGGATGTCGAGGTCCGCGACGGCCGCGCGCCCGCCGGAGCGGGGATCGGGATCGGCAAGGATCTCGAGAATCGCCGCGGCGACGGCCTCCGGCGCGCGCGCGACGAGACGGCACCCCCTCACGCGCGCCAGGCGCTCTTCGACGTCCCCCGACGGCACGGCGACCACGGGCAGAGCGCACGCGAGGGCCTCCTTGACCGCGTTCGGCGAGCCCTCCCAGACCGAGGTGTGGAGCAGAAGATCGGCCGCGTTGTAGTGGAGGGGCATGGTATCGGGGGACGCCCCCGAGACGATGCGGATCTCGGCCTCGGGCCGTGAGCGCGCGACGATTTCGAGCGCGGCGGCGGCGAGGTCGAATCCCTTCTGTGCGCGCGCGGGATCGTAGGGAAACAGGAGGTAGCGGCGCGCGGGATCATAGCCGAGGAGCCGCCGGCACTCGGAGCGGTCGCGCGGCGCGAACCGGGCCAGGTCGACCCCGTTGGGCACGACGTGGACCTGCGGCCGAGCCCCGTGGAGCGGGCCGCTCGCGCGGTCCTGAAGAACGTCCCTCATCTCCGGCGACTTCACGATGATCGCGTCGGCGCGCCGCGCCACGTAGTCGCGCACGCGGCGCTTGATTCCGCTCAGGCGCTCGTGGCCCATGATCACGTCGTCGCCGAGGAACGACACGACGACGGGAAGCTCGTGGAAGAAGACGGGATAGACGCCGCTGTAGCCGTAGTGCGCGTGCGCGAGGTCGTAGCCGCCCCCGCGAAGGCGCGTCCGGACGCGCGGGAAGGCCCGCAGATACTCCCACTTCGAGAGACGCCCGTCGATGAAGAAGACGTCCGTTGCGACCCCTTCGGCGCGCAGGGACTCGATCTGCGAAGCGATGAAGCTGCCGTAGGCGGGGGATTCGGGGGTCGGGTAGAGATTGGTGATCGTGAGGACCTTCAGACCCTCGCCCGGACGTCCGGCGGGGACGGCTGCCTCGGCGTGCGCGGCGCTTTCCATGCGAGCGCCGAGTGTACCGCGTGAGTTGAGATAAAATCGCGCTCTTCGGATCCCCCCATGGAAACCCTCGTCAGAGCTGGAACGGACGCGGTCGCACGGCGCCGCGCGCTGCGGATCGCGGCGGGGATCGCGCTCGGCGTGGGCGCCGGCGCGCTTCTGGCGTGGGTGCCTATCTATTTCGCGCTGGGCCTCGGGCTCATCGCCATGACCGCGGTCCTGCTGGCGAGCCCGCGCGCGGGCTTCCTCCTGGGCGGCGCGCTTCTCTTCCTCCAGCTCCCCATCGAGAACCTCCTGGAGGAAGTCCCGGAAGCGACGCTCTTCGTCCGCTACGCCGACGAGGCCCTCATCCTCCTGCTCCTGACCGCGTTCGTCTGGCACTCGCTCGGCCGCATCCGCCGGATGCGCGCCATCGTGCTGCCTCTCGTGGCGCTCGCCGCGGCCATCGGCTTCGGGATCGCCGCCGCCCTCGTGCACGACGCGCCCACGAAGGCGGTTCTCGTCGACATCTTCTCGCTCGGCAAGTGGGGGATGGTCCTCTTCGCCGCCTACCAGCTCGACCCGGGCCCCGAGGCCACCCTACGCCTCCTCCGGATCGTCACGATCGTGTCGGCGTGCCTCGCGGCGCTCGGATGGCTGGACCTCGCCTGGCCCACGCTCACGCACGACTATTTTCCGATCGCCGGACCGATCGCCTACCGCAGCGGCTTCCGCTGCCTCGTCAGCGTGTTCCCGAACGAGGGATACAGCGGCTGGTACTTCGCCGCGGCCTCGTGTCTTCCCATCGCGGGCTACCTCGTCGCGCGCCGCCGCGCGGACCTGTGGCTCTCCGTCTTCCTCCTCGTCACGTCCTTCTTCTCGTACCGGCGCAAGCCGATCCTCGGTATGGCGTTCGCGCTCGGCGTCCTGCTGCTGACGCGGACCGAGATCAAGAACAAGCGGCGCATCCTGGTGGCGGCGGCGATCGTGGCGGCGATCGTGATCCCGATCCTCGGCTCGCCGCTGCGGGGCATCTTCGCGGACTCGTGGGACACCTACGTCGCCCCGCGCGACGCCATGCAGGTCGCGCGCAACGCGATGTACATCACGAGCTGGAAGATCGCGAACGACTACTTCCCGATCGGCGCGGGCCTCGGCTTGTTCGGAGGCCACGCCTCGACGATCTACTACAGCGAGTTCTACGTCCGGTACGGGCTGAACAACGTGTGGGGGCTGGCGCTCGATTCGGAGAACTCCCCGAACTTCGTGATGGACGCCTTCTTCCCGCACGTGATCGGCGCCCTGGGATTCCTCGGAGCCGCGCTCTATCTCTTCGGCCTGCTCTACCCGGCGGCCGCGCTCGTCCGCGTCGGCCGCCGCGTCCTGAGCCCGACCGGGCGCATCCTCGTGACGGCGGCCCTGCTCGTGTACCTCGAGGCGCTCGCGGAATCCGTCGCCGCGCCGATCTACGAGGTCTCGTTCCAGTGCTACATCATCTTCGGGCTCGCCGGCGTGGTCCTCTCGGTGGTCGCTTCGGCGGGCGCGACGGATGCGGCGGATGCGGCGGGCGCCGCCGTGGACGCGCGGGCGGGCGCCGCGGCGCTCCCGCCGCCGAGACCGGGCCGGGCGCCTCTCGCGCGAAGGGGATGACGCCGGGGATGCGGGTCCTCACGCGGAGCGCGCGGCGGCCTCGTCGATGAAGGGCCGCGCCGCGGACGGATCTCTCGCGGACGCTTCCGTTCCGCCACCGGCGCTGGCCGGGGCAGGAGCGGGCGAGGGATCGAAGACCCTGACGCGGCTCGTCACCGTGGCGGCTGTCCTCGCCTCCTACGGGCTGTCGCGTTTGATCTTCAATGCGCTGGGGCTGCGCCTGATCGGCGCCGAGCGGGTCGGGGCGATCAACATCGCGCTCTCGATGGCGGTCCTCGTCTCGCTTCCGGTCTCGGCCGGCGTGGCGCCCGCCCTCTCCCGTTTCTTCCCCCTGCTCGCCGACGACGCGAACCGCGGCGCCCTGCGGCGCTGGGGGCTCGGAGCGGGGGCGGCGTGGATGGCCCTCCCCGCCGCGCTCTTCCTCCTGATCTACGGTCTCGCTCTGGGCTTTCCCTACGGAACGCTCTTCGCGCCCCTCGTCCTGCTCTGGTCGGCGCTCTACGCGCTCTACTCCCTGTGCCGCGCCGAGCTATTCGCGAGCGATGCGCCCGGTCGCGCGCTGGTCCTGGAGATGGCCGGCGTCGCGCTCTTCGCCGCGGCGCTGCTCGCCCTCTTCGCGACGCGCGCGGGCGCGTGGATCCCGTTCAGCGTCTACTACCTGCCCGCCGCGGCGTTCGTCCTCTCGCGCGCGGTGCGTGCGCGGCCCAGCGCGGCTCCGTCGCCGGCGTCGCCGCCCTCGCTGCCTTCGCGGCCGTCGCCGCCCTCGATTCCGTCGGCGACATCCGCTCGGTCGGCGTCATCCGCCCCGTCGGTCGCACCGGCCGCGGCGGCGCCCATCGCGCCGGGCGAGATGCGCGCCTTCGCCGCGTACTCGCTCCTTGGATCGGCGGCGGGCCTGGGGATCGCCTACTTCACGACCGTCGTCGTCTCGGCGACGCTCAGTCTGGCGAGCGCGGGACTCTGGGCGACCCTCCTGAGCGTGGCGGCGCCCCTCCTGCTCGCGCCGCGGACGCTCAACTCGTCCTTCTTCCCGCGCCTCTCGCTTCTCGGACGGACCCATCCCGAGGGCTTCCGGCAGCTGAGCCGGCTGCACCAGCACTTCGCGTCGCTGCTCGCGCTCGGGTCTGTCGGCGGCGCGCTCGTCCTCGCGGGCCCGATCCTCCGGATCGCGGTCGGGGGGGCCTCCGCGGGGGCGCTCACGACGACGTGGACTCTCGTGGGCGTCGCCTCCTACGGAGTCTTTCGCGGCGAGCCCATCATCACCGCGTGCGCCGCCCTGGGACGGGCGCGCCTGACCGCCTTCGCTGCATTCGGAGGCGCGGGCCTCTGCGTGGCGCTCTGGGCGCTCCTGCTGCCGCGCGCCGGGATGCCGGGTGTCGCGGCCGGCTACATGGCCTACGCAGCTCTCACGCCGGTCCTCGTCTGGATCGCCTCGCGCCGGCGCGGACCCGCCCCGCCCGTCTTCCTCTTCCCGGCCGACGCTGTCTTCGCCCTGATCGTCGCCCTCGTCGCCGCGGGCCTCACGCGCGAGAGCACCGGCCGGATCGTGGGGCTCGCCGTCGTGGTTGTGACGCTCGCGCTGGGGCTGGTGCGGATCCGCGGGGAGATGAAGGATACCTACGTCGGGCCTCTCACCTGAAAGGCGTGCCGGAGTCGATGCCCGCATCCACGCAGAGCGCCTGGCTGCACTTCGCGGAGTCGCGAGCCGGGTCACAGAGGAGAGTGTCGACCACCGCTCGCGCCTCGCCGATCGTGGTGGAGCGATCGCATCGGGAGTGCGTCGCCGCCGCATCGGCGAGCCGGCCCCTGCAGACATTGAGCATCAACGCCATGTACTGCGCCTCGGCCTTCTCGCACTTGTCGCTCGGAGGCTCGGGATCGAGGCGCGCGCACAGATCTTCGATCGTGGCGATCGAGGAGAAGGTGCATGCGTTGTTGATGCAATCGACGTCTTGCAAGGTCAAGGAGTCTCCTGACACGGATGTGCGGCACAGGCGCTTCCAGTATCCCGGTTCCTTGGGATTCGCTCGGCAGGAACCGTTCCCGAAGTGAGTGCATCCCTGCGCGGGATCGCACTGGTCGGTCGTGCAGCTGTTGGCGTCGTCGCAGTCGAGCGGCGTTCCGGCAAGGCAGACGCCGTTCTCGTCGGAGACTTCCAGGCCGTTGCACGCGTTCCCGTCGTCGCACACAGGTGTGAGACCGAGAAAGCCGAGGTCGGCGTCGCCCGAGGCGCTCGGCGCCTCGGCGTCGCACGAGGCATCGCCCGATGCGGCGTCGAAGCCGCATACCTGTTCCACCTGGTCGGGTGTGGCATCGTTGCTCCGGGCTTCGACGCGCACGTTGAACTCCAGACTGCAGAACTCGGGGGAGTCCGGGGGGATCACGACCGTACGGCTCGGGGTGAAGACGACTTGGTTGGGGAGCATGTCGCCGGGCGCGTGGGACGCGCTCCAGGTCACTCCACAGTCCGACGTGATGCCTCCCTGGTACGACACGACGGGACCATCGTCGGCGCACGTCAATCCGAAGTCGGAGCTGCTGCAGTCGAGATTGAAACGAAATCGGTTGATGTGGGTGCTCGAGGCTCCTGAATTGTGTCCGGCTCCCAAGGTGATGCGAGGCCTGAGGATGGTTCCCACCGCAAGACGATTGGGCGCGCTGGGATAGCTAAGCTCCTCGAATATCTCGCAAGTCGTCGCGGTCGTATGACAGTCCGGCCCAAGACAGATCTGGCCGGCTGACGTAGTGCCGCAACTGAGCGGCGGCGTCGTGTCGCAGACGCCGTCGCCCGTCGCGGCGTTGAGGCCTGCGATCTGCTTGATCGCATCCGGCCCTCCACCGCTGCCGCCGGCCTCGATGCGGATGTTGAACTCGAGATGGCAATAGGACTCGGTCCCCGCGGGAATCCTGATGGGGCTCGACGAGGTGAAGACGACCTGGTTCGGCAACGTGTCCCCGACCGCGTGCGAGGAAGTGAAGGTCACCGAAGGGCACGTCGTGGTGAGATCGCCTTGATAGGAAACGACGGGACCGCCCTCGGCACAGTCGATCCCCGTGCTCGAGCTGTCGCAGGACAGGTCGAACCTCATCCTTCTTACGGTGAGAGCCGTGCCGCTATCGATGGCGCCCGCCCCGATGTTCATGGCGACTCGAATGACGTCTCCGACTGTCGAGGAGCTCGGCGCGAGAACGTAGCTGAGCTGGTTGCGTCCATGACAGGACGTGACGGAAGACGCCGCATCGTAGCCCTCGGAAAGGGCCATACACAGAAGGGAAGCGGGCAGAATCAGGAAGGCACTCGGAAGCGCGGTCTTCATCTTTTTCCTTTTGAGGGACGTTGGGCTCGCGGCCTGATGTGGGATTGCTCCCCCAGCGTTAGGGTTTTCGCCCACTGTGGTGCACGTGCTGGGCAGGCATTCACAAAAATGAATCAGACGCCGCTTGGAGCATTCCACGCATCCTCCGGTGCTTTCGTTTCTTGAGCGGCTCTGCTCAAGAAACGAACAGCAGTGCCGACCACCCATGTGTCGAGCATTGCCGGGGAGACATGCGAGGTTGATGCCAGCGGTTTTTCGATGGCCCGTAGGGTGTTTGCGCGGGTCTGGGGCGGGTCTGGCGCAGGGTCTGGGGGGGGATGGCGCGGGCCCGATCGCGGACCTACCTTTGCTCTATCAACCCTTTCGAAAGCGAGGATACCTTGGGACTCTTTGATCGCGAGAACAACACAGCCACCATGGATCGTCAGAAGACCGGCGCAGCAACGATGGAGGCGCCGACCGCACCGATGCCGCAGCCCCCGATGTCGCGGCAGACGGCTCCCGCGCCCTCGCCTGCTCCCATGCAGCCTGCGAGGATGACCGGCAGGGTTGCCTTCAAGATCCGCTGGACGAACAAGGACGGAGAGGTCGTCTGCGAGGCGATGCAGGTCCTTTCCGCCACGGGGAGCGGAATGGGGGAGATCAAGAAGCCGGAAGGCTGGCCGAGCGGAACCTACCGGGTGGAGTTCCTCGTGAACGACACCCCGGCCGCCATGATGGACTTCGAGGTGCGATAGGCCGGGTGCGATAGGCCGCGCTCGCGGCCCTTCGCCGCATCTCAGTCGCCTGCGAGGACCGGGGCCTTGTCGCTCTTGCGGACCTCGGGCGGGGGATGCGCGGCATCTCGGATCCCGTCCTTGAGAGCCAGGAGGTTCAGGGTCATTCCGAACAGGCGGAACAGACGCAGATACGCGTCGGACTCCCCCTTCACTCTCTTCCTGGGCCCCGCGTCGCCATGGAACACGGCGATCAGTCGGTCGCTCCAGTAGATGGGAATGAGCAGGACCTCGTACGGTCTCTCAATCTTCAAGGTTCGATAAAAGGCCTCGTAGCGGTCTTCCCGGGGAATCATTCCCCGATAGAGATCGTTGCCGAGCAGGAGATCGAAGACTCCCGACGTGAGCGGAAAGCTGACGTCCTTGCCGGGGTCGACCGTGACGCCGCTCGCGCGCCAGACGGCGGCCGTGCTTTTCCGGACGCTGAACAGGATGCAGCGGGTCATGTGCGCGGTCGCATAGGCCATCATCGTTTCCAGGACGTCGTCCTTGCTCTCCGCACGGCAGAGACGATCGGCGACCTCGGTCATGTCGATGGGGGGAGGGGGCATCTCGGGTTCCCCCGCCGTAAGGGTCCTGCGGGCGCCTCCCTCCCGCTCGTGTGACGCTCGGCTTGGCGCGTCGTCGAGATGCAGCTCGGCCGCGACGTCGTGCCAGCTCTTGCTGTACACATCGGTGAGCTCACGTTCGTCGCCCCCCAGAGCGACGTCGGGACCCATTGTCTCGGGCAGATCCTCGATTCGCGGATGTCTCTCGTGGGCGGCGCCCGCCGAGGACTTGGCGCCGGGCGGCCGGCCCGCCGCAGCCGCTGCGCTATCCAGCGCTCGGCAGATGCTGATGTAGCGGATCCGTCGCGGAATGCCGTAGTACTGCTCGAGCGCCTGATAGATGCGAACCTCGGGGGTGATCCAGGGCACGATGCGCCTG
>Ga0207644_10002004_pt1 | contig 13187 bp, 12 predicted proteins | sample KBSS73metaG_FD_184326 | JGI IMG/M metagenome (GOLD analysis project Ga0207644, IMG submission 184326) | Switchgrass rhizosphere microbial communities from Kellogg Biological Station, Michigan, USA - KBS S7-3 metaG (SPAdes) (version 2) | ecosystem: Host-associated > Plants > Roots > Rhizosphere... | reverse complement strand
CGACCTTGAGGCACTTGTCCATCACCACGGTGAGGCCCGCCTCCTCGGCGCGCGCCGCCAGGGCCTCGTCCCACAGTCCGAACTGCAGCCACCAGGTCTTCACGCCCTCGCCGAGGGCCAGCACGTCGTCGAGCACCGCGGGCAGGTCCTGCGGGCGGCGGAAGGTGTCCACCAGGTCCGGCACCCCGGGCAGGTCCGCCAGGGACGGGTAGACGGGCCGCCCGAGGATCTCGGTCGCGTGGGGGTTCACGAACCAGATCTCGTAGTCGCTCGCGTCGAGCAGGTAGGTCGCCACGAAGTTCGACGCCCGCGCCGGGTTCGGCGAGGCCCCCACCATCGCGACCGTCCGCGTCTCCCGCAGGATCCGCTGCCGCGCCACCGCGGTCGGGTTCTGCCACCTCGACGGGTCGTTCCGCACGCTGCTCTCCCCACTCATCGCCCTACTCCTCGGCCGCGGCGGCGAGCGCCTGGTCGAGGTCCCAGAGGATGTCGTCGACGTCCTCCAGGCCCACGCTGATCCGGATCAGGTCCTCGGGCACGCCGGCGTGGTCCAGCTGCTCGGGGGTGAGCTGCTGGTGGGTCGTCGAGCCCGGGTGGAGCACGAGGGTGCGCGCGTCCCCGACGTTCGCCAGGTGGCTGCACAGCTGCACGGACTCGATGAACCGCGCGCCCGCCGCCCGGCCACCCTTCACCCCGAACGCGAACACCGCGCCGGGGCCCTCGGGCAGATAGCGCTTCGCGCGCTCGTGGTGTGGATGGCTGGGCAGCCCGGCGTACCGGACGTACTCGACGCGGGGGTCCGCCTCGAGCCACTCGGCCACCCGCTGCGCGTTCGCCACGTGCGCCGCCATCCGGAAAGGCAGCGTCTCCACGCCCTGGAGCAGCAGGAACGCCGAGTGCGGGGACAGCGTCGGGCCGACGTCTCGCAGCTGCTCGGCCCGCAGCTTGGTGAGGAACCCGAACTCGCCGAAGTTGCCCCACCACGTCAGGCCGCCGTAGGAGGCGACCGGCGTGGTCATCTCCGGGAAGCGGCCGTTGCCCCAGTCGAAGCGTCCGGACTCCACGATCACCCCGCCGAGCGTGGTGCCGTGCCCGCCGAGGAACTTCGTGGCGGAGTGGATCACGATGTCCGCGCCGTGCTCGATCGGACGGCAGAGGTACGGGGTGGCCAGGGTGGCGTCGACGACCAGCGGGACGCCCGCCGCGTGCGCGACGTCCGCGAGCCCGGCCAGGTCCGCGACCTCGCCACCCGGGTTGGCCACCACCTCGGTGAACAGGAACCTCGTCTGCTCGGTGATGGCCGCGGCGTAGTCCGCGGGGTCGGTGCCCCGCACGAAGACGGTGTCGACCCCGAAGCGGCGCAGCGTCACGTCCAGCTGCGTGACGGTGCCGCCGTAGAGCGCCGCGGAGGCGACGGCGTGGTCCCCCGCCCCGGCCAGCGCGGCGAAGGTGAGGAACTCTGCGGCCTGCCCCGACGCCGTCGCGACCGCCCCGAGCCCGCCGTCCAGGCTGGCCAGCCGCTCCTCCAGCACCGCGACGGTCGGGTTGGCGATCCGGCTGTAGATCAGTCCGTACTTCTGCAGCGCGAACAGCGTGGCGGCGTCCTGGGTGTTCTCGAAGACGAAGCTGGTGGACTGGTAGATCGGCGTGGCCCGGGCACCGGTCGCCGAGTCCGGCACCGCCCCCGCGTGCACCGCACGCGTCCGGAATCCCCAGGCCCGATCAGCGTTCATGCGCTTACCCTATCTTCCCTTCTCATTCGTCGAACTCTTGACTCATACGTAGAGCCGTCCGTACCGTCGCTGCCGTCCCCACCACGCAAGGGAGCGTGCGATGACCAGTGCCGTCGACTCCGGATCCTTCGATCCCTTCGCGCCCACCGACCTCGCCGACAACCGGGAGCGGCTGGCCCGGGCCCGCCGGGCCTGCCCGGTCACCGGGATCTCCCCCGGCCTGCACTTCGTCGGCGGGCATGAGGCCGCCCGCGGCGTCCTGCTCGACCAGAGCGCCTACAGCAACCACGGCAACTTCGTCCTCGAGGCGGGCGACGGCCCGGCACCGCCGGAGCTCATCACCCAGAGCGACCCGCCCGAGCACACCGCCCTGCGGTCGCTGCTGCGGCCGGGGTTCGCCCGGGCGGCCATCACCGGTGCCGCGCCGTGGATCCGCGAGTACGCCGACGCGCTGCTCGCGGACCTGCCCGCCCACGGCCCCGCCGATCTCGTCGGGGACTACGCCCTGCCGCTGACGGCCCGGGTGATCGCCCGGCTCGTCGGTGTCCCGGCGCAGGACGCGGGCGAGCTGGCGCAGCTCTCGCTGGACATCACCGCGATCCTGCCCGCCGCCTTCACCGAGACCGACGCGTGGCACCGGTTGGAGGCCTACTTCACGGCGGCCGCCCGCCGGCGTCGGGAGGAGCCGACCGACGACCTGATCACGCTGCTCACCGGCACCGACCTCGCCGACCGCGAGGTGGCCTTCCACGCCTGGCAGCTCTTCGTCGCGGGCCTGGAGAGCACCGCGTACACGATCGGCTCCACCCTGCGGCAGCTGCTGGAGGACCGGCGCTGGTGGGAGGCGCTCCGCGCGGACCCCACCCTGCTCGACGGCGTGCGCGAGGAGGGCCTGCGCCACGGCTCGGCGATCCGGTGGGTGCTGCGCACGGTCGTCGGCGACCAGGACCTGGCGGGCACCGCGGTCCGCGACGGCGAGCGGGTGATCGTCGGACTGGAGTCGGCGAACATGGACGAGAGCACCTTCGGCGCGGACGCCGCCGGCTTCGACCCGCGCCGTCCGACGGCCCGTCGCCACGTCTCCTTCGGCCACGGGATCCATCTCTGCCTGGGCGCGGAGCTCTCCCGAATCGAGATCTCGACCGCGATCGCCGCCCTCGTCGACCGCATGCCCGAGCTGCGGCTCGCCCCCGGGTCGGTGGTCGAGGAGGTCGCCGCTCCCATGTTCTGCGGACCCGCCCGGCTCGACGTCGTGTGGTGACCCCTGGTTACGTGCGCGGGAGCCGGACGAGGCCTTCCTGCATCGTGCTGGCGATCAACGTGCCGTCCCGGGTGAAGAACCGACCCTCCGCCAGCCCCCGCCCGCCGCTGGCCGCGGGGCTCCAGCACTCGTAGAGCAGCCACTCGTCGGCGCGGAAGGCCTGGTGGAACCACATGGCGTGGTCGAGGCTCGCCATCTGCAGATCGGTACTCGAGACGTCGTGCCGGGCCACGACGGAGCTCAGCAGCGTGAGGTCCGAGAGGTAGGTGAGCAGGCAGACGTGCCGCAGCGGATCGTCCGGCAGGGTGCCCGCCGCCTTGAACCAGGCCCGCAGCGGCTCCTCGGTGGCCTCGCGGTCGGAGATCCAGACCGGCTCGTCGACCAGGCGGATGTCCACGGAGCGGGTGAACTTGTCCATCCAGCTCGCCTCGCCGACGATCTCCCGTTCACCGAGGCTGGGCAGCTCCTCCGGCCCGGACACCACGGCGCGCGGCCGGACCGTGTGCTCCAGCCCGGTCTGCCGGACCTGGAAGGAGGCCGAGAGCGCGAAGATCGCCTTCCCGCCCTGGATGCCCAGCACCCGGCGGGTGGAGAAGGAGCGCCCGTCGCGGATCGACTCGACGCGGTAGACGATCGGCCTGCTCGGGTCGCCCGCCCGGATGAAGTAGGCGTGCAACGAGTGCACGTGCCGGTCCGGTTCGACGGTGCGGCCCGCCGCCACCAACGCCTGCGCCGCGACCTGCCCGCCGTAGACCCGCACCGGCGACTCGGCCGGGCTGGTCCCGCGGAACAGGTCGACCTCGAGCGGCTCCAGCTCGAGCAGGTGCATGAGCTCGTCGAGGGCCGCCTGGCCGCGCAGGCCGGGTGCGTGGGGAGGGGTCGCGGTCACCCGGTGATCCTTCCCTACGCGTGGTCCTCCTCGCCCAGCCGGTGGACCCGGATGAGGTTGGTGGAGCCGACGGTGGAGGGCGGCGAGCCCGCCACGATGACGACGAGGTCGCCCGGCTGGAACCGGCCGATCGACAGCATGGCGTGGTCGACCTGGCGGACCATGGCGTCCGTGGAGTCCACGGCCTCGACGAGGAAGGTCTCCACGCCCCAGGTCATGGCGAGCTGGCTGCGCACCTCGGCGGCCGGGGTGAACGCCAGCAGCGGCAGCCGCGTGTGCAGCCGGGCCAGCCTGCGGACCGTGTCCCCCGACTGCGAGAACGCGACGAGCGCACGGGCGGACAGGCGCTCGCCGATGTCCCGCGCCGCGTAGGACAGCACGCCGCGCTTGGTCCGCGGCACGTGGTTGAGCGGCGGCACGCCCGTGGGCCCCGCCTCGACGGCCTCGATGATCGTGGCCATCGTGCGCACCGTCTTGATCGGGAAGCGGCCGACACCGGTCTCCCCCGAGAGCATCAACGCGTCCGCGCCGTCGAGCACCGCGTTCGCCACATCCGACGCCTCGGCGCGCGTCGGCCGCGAGTTCGTGATCATCGAGTCCAGCATCTGGGTGGCCACGATGACCGGCTTCGCGTTCTCCCGCGCGATCTGGATCGCCCGCTTCTGCACCAACGGCACGTTCTCCAACGGGAGCTCCACACCGAGGTCGCCGCGGGCGACCATCACACCGTCGAACGCCAACACGATGGCCTCGAGGTTGTCGACGGCCTCCGGCTTCTCCAACTTGGCCACGACGGGGAGCTTCACCCCGACCTTCTCCATGACCCGATGCACGCCGTCGATGTCGGCCGGGCTGCGCACGAAGCTCAGCGCGATCACATCCACCGACAGCTTGAGCGCGAACTCCAGGTCCGCGAGGTCCTTCTCGCTCAGCGCCGGCACCGACACGTTCATGCCCGGCAGCGACAGACCCTTGTTGTTCGAGACCGGACCGCCCTCGGTCACCCGACAGACGACGTCGTTCCCGTCGACCTCGGTGACACGCAGACCGACCTTGCCGTCGTCGATCAGCAACCGGTCACCTGCCCGGGCGTCCGCGGCCAGACCCTTGTAGGTGGTGGAGACCCGGTCATGGGTACCCGCGCACTCCTCGACGGTGATCCGCACCTCCTCACCGGTCTGCCACTCGGTGGGACCCTCGGCGAACGTACCCAGACGGATCTTCGGACCCTGCAGGTCCGCCAGGATCCCGACGGCGCGCCCCTCGGCGTCCGCGGCGTCGCGGACCATCTGGTAGACGCGCTTGTGGTCGTCCCGCGTGCCGTGGCTGAAGTTGAGGCGTGCGACGTCCATGCCCGCCGCCACCAGCTCCCGGATACGGTCGGGTGTCGCGGTGGCCGGGCCGATGGTGCAGACGATCTTGGTGCGGCGAGTCACGGCGACCAGCCTAGCGCGCTCTCTGTAACGATCAGGTTGGAGGAAGGCGAACAGTGCGTCGGCTCTGCTTCTCCGCTGCGGTGCTGGTCAGCCTGGTGGTCCTGTTCCTGCCCGCCGACGGGGTGCCCTCGGCGCCCCCCGGGGTGGACAAGCTCGTCCATCTGGGTGTGTTCGCCCTCTTGGGTGCCACCGGTCGGTGGATCCGGATCCCGCCGTTGCCGCTGGTGCTGGGCCTCACCGCCTACGCGGTGCTGTCCGAGGTCCTGCAGGGCGTCCTGCCCATCGGCCGCAGCCCGGACGTGCTGGACGTGGTGGCGGACTGCGTGGGCGTCTCGCTCGGCGTCCTGGTCCACGCGCTGCTGACCCGGCGGAGGCCCGCCCACTGACGCTCGTGTGGCACGAGCGTCGCTCAGTGGCGCTCGTGCCACACGAGCGTCAGCGGCGGGGCTGCTCGCTGGGCCCCACGTGGTCGGCCAGCCACTCCGCCAGCGGACGGCCCGCCCGCCACACCTTCTGCACGCGGGTGAGGCAGGTGCGCTCGTGCAGGGCGTCGTCCGGCGGCCAGCGGCGGGCCACCATCAGGCCCTTGCGCCGCAGCAGGTCCAGCCGCGGGTGCTCCGGGTCGGTCCCCTTCGGACGGGTCTTGAGCTGCTCACCGCCGACCGACAGCCCGGCCTCCTCGGCGGCGGCGAGGATCTTCTCCAGCTCGCCGCCCCGCCGGTCCTCGTCGACCGCGGCGCGGAAGCGGGCGAGCTGGTCGGACGCCATGCCGTAGTAGCCCACGGCGGCCAGCAGGCCCTCGGGCCCGACCTGGACGTAGAACGGCGGCGCGAACCCCCCGCAGGCCGTCTTGTACGGGGTCTTGTCCTTGGAGAACCGCACGTCGCGGTACGGGCGGAAGACCTTGCCCGCACCGAACTCGGGTTCGAGGTCCGTCAGCAGCGCGACCATCGGCGCCTTGACGTGCTCCTCGTAGACCTCGCGCTGGTCGGTCCAGTAGGCCTTGCTGTTGTCCGCCAGCAGCCCGTCGTAGAACTCGACGGCACCGTCCCCGAAGCCGCTGAAGCTCACGGCGTCGGGCGGTCTGGGGAGTCGCCTAGGTCCTCCGCCCGGTCGGCCTTGTCCTCCGGGGTCCGGTCGCCGACGGTCGTCGTGGCCTTCCCGTCGGCCCCGTCGCTGGTCTCCGCACCGGTCGTCCCCGCACCTGGCTCGCCCGGTGGTTCGACGCCCGCCAGCACGAAGGCCTCGGGCGGCACGGTCTCCCGCGGCCCCCGCACGAACGCCACGTACGCCACCGCCGCCAGGAAGATCACCCCGGCGACCACGACGTTGATCCGGACGTCGCCGAACACCCTGGTCGCGGGGTCGGTGCGCATGAGCTCGATGAAGAACCGGCCGAGCGTGTAGCCGGCCACGTACAGCGCGAACACCCGGCCGCGGCCGAGCCGGAAGCGCCGGTCGGCCCACACGATCAGCGCCGCGACGGCCAGGTTCCAGAGCAGCTCGTAGAGGAACGTCGGGTGCACGACGGCGATCGGGTTCGCCGTGTCGACCGCGACGCCGCCCAGCGGGTCCGACGCGCCCGTGGCCGGGTCGATCCGCTCGTAGATCTCCAGGCCCCAGGGCACCGTGGTCGGGCCGCCGTAGAGCTCCTGGTTGAAGTAGTTGCCGAGCCTGCCGATCGCCTGTGCGACGACGATGCCCGGGGCCACGGCGTCGGCGAAGAAGGGCAACGGGATCCCGCGCCGACGGCAGCCGATCCAGGCCCCGACCGCGCCGAGCGCGATGGCCCCCCAGATCCCGAGGCCGCCCTCCCAGATCTTCAGCGCCGCGACCGGGTCGCCCCCGGGCCCGAAGTAGGTGCGCCAGTCCGTGGCGAGGTGGTAGAGCCGCCCACCGACCAGCCCGAACGGCACCGCCCACACGGCCACGTCGACGACCGTGCCCGCGGGCCCGCCGCGCGCGACGAACCGCCGCTCGCCCCACCAGATCGCCACGACGATCCCGGCGATGATGCACAGCGCGTAGGCGCGCAGCGGGATCGGTCCGAGGTGCCAGACCCCGCGGTCGGGGCTGGGCAGGTAGGCCAGCACGCTGGTGGTCAGCACCGCCCCACCGTAGCGCGGCCCGGTGGGCCCCCGGTCGGACGACCCCCGACGCCCCGGACGACGGCCTCAGGTCTGCGGCAGCCCCGCCCGGCGGACCCCCGCGGCCAGGTCCTGTGCCAGGCCCCGGACCCCCTCGACACCGCCCTGCTCGGCCGCGGTCACGAACGCCGAGCCCACGATGACCGCATCGGCGAAGGCCGCGATCTCCGCGGCCTGGTCGCCGTTGCGCACGCCCAGCCCGACGCCGATCGGGAGCGAGGTGTGCGGCCGCGTACGGCCCACGATCTCCCCCGCCGCCGAGTTCACGGAGTCCCGCGCGCCCGTCACGCCCATGACCGAGGTCGCGTAGACGAACCCGGAGCTCGCGGCGGTGGTCGACGCGATCCGCTCCTCCGTCGACGACGGCGCGACCAGGAAGATCCGGTCCAGCCCGTGCTTCTCCGACGCGGCCAGCCACTCGTCGGCCTCGTCCGGGATCAGGTCCGGGGTGATCATCCCCAGCCCCCCGGCCGCGGCCAGGTCGGCGGCGAAGCGCTCCACCCCGTACTTCAGCACCGGGTTGAAGTAGGTCATCACCACGCAGTTCCCGCCCGCGGCCGTCACCCGCGAGACGGTCTCGAACACGTCCTTCAGCCGGAAGCCGTTCGTCAGCGCGAGGTCAGCGGCGGCCTGGATCGTGGGGCCGTCCATCACCGGGTCCGAGTACGGGACGCCGACCTCGAGCAGGTCGCAGCCGCCCTCGCTCATCGCGGTCAGCAGCGCGACGCCCTCGTCGACCGTCGGGTAGCCGGCGGGCAGGTAGCCCACCAGCGCGCCCCGGCCCTCGGCCCGGCACTTCGCGAACACGTCCGCCACGGTCACGACTGGATCCCCTCGGTCTCGCTGCCTGCGTCCGCGAACGACTCGGCCGGTTCCTGCACGGCGCCCTCGGCCTCGACGGTCGGGGTCGCAAGCTCCCCCTCCGCGATGGCCGTCCCGTCCGCCGACTCGGCCGACTCGTCGGACCCGATCATCCCGAACCACTTCGCGGCGGTGTCGACGTCCTTGTCCCCGCGCCCGGACAGGTTCACCAGGATGACGGCGTCCGGCCCCAGCTCCTTGCCCAGCCGCAGCGCACCGGCCACGGCGTGCGCGGACTCGATGGCCGGGATGATCCCCTCGGTGCGGCAGAGCAGCGCGAACGCGTCCATCGCCTCCGCGTCGGTCACCGGCTGGTACTCGGCACGGCCGAGGTCCTTGAGCAGCGAGTGCTCCGGCCCGACGCCCGGGTAGTCCAGGCCTGCCGAGATCGAGTACGACTCGGCGGTCTGCCCGTCCTCGTCCTGCAGCAGGTAGCTCATGGCGCCGTGCAGGGCGCCGGGCGTGCCCGCGGACAGGGTGGCGCCGTGCCGACCGGTCTCGACGCCGTCGCCCCCGGGCTCGAACCCGACCAGCCGGACGCCCGGGTCGTCCAGGAACGCGTGGAAGATCCCGATCGCGTTCGACCCGCCGCCGACGCAGGCGGCGATCGCCGTGGGCAGCCTGCCGGTGCGCTCCAGGATCTGCTCGCGCGCCTCCAGCCCGATGACCCGGTGGAAGTCCCGCACGAGCTGCGGGAACGGGTGCGGGCCCGCGACCGTGCCGAGCAGGTAGTGCGTCGAGTCGACGTTGGTGACCCAGTCGCGGAGCGCCTCGTTGATCGCGTCCTTCAGCGTGCGCGACCCGGTCTTCACCGGGATCACGGTGGCGCCGAGCAGCCGCATGCGCGCGACGTTCAGCGCCTGCCGACGGGTGTCGACCTCGCCCATGTAGACCACGCACTCGAGGTCCAGCAGCGCGCACGCGGTCGCCGTCGCGACGCCGTGCTGGCCCGCCCCGGTCTCCGCGATGACCCGCTTCTTGCCCATCCGCTTGGTGAGCAGAGCCTGGCCCAGCACATTGTTGATCTTGTGCGAGCCGGTGTGGTTGAGGTCCTCGCGCTTGAGCAGGATCCGCGCCCCGCCCGCGTGCTGCGACAGTTTGGGGACGTCCGTCAGCGGCGAGGGCCGCCCGGTGTAGTCCCGGTGCAGCCGGTCGAGCTCGCTCAGGAACTCCGGGTCGTGGCGGGCCTTCTCGTAGGCCGCCTCCAGCTCGTCGAGCGCGGCGACCAGCGCCTCGGGCACCCATCGGCCCCCGTAGCGGCCGAAGTGGCCGCGCTCGTCGGGTTCGTGTCCCGAGGGGGTCTCGATGCCCTGAGATGCCTGTACCGTCACCGCACCATTCTGGAACACGACGGATGGAAGCCCGCAGCCACCAGGGCCCGGACGGCCGCGCCGGGGTCCCCGCTGGTCACCAGACCCTCGCCGACGAGCACGGCGTCGGCGCCCCAGCCGGCGTAGGTCAGCAGGTCACCGGGGCCGCGGACGCCGGACTCGGCGACCCGCAGGACGTCGTTCGGCAGGCCGGGGGCCATCCGCCCGAACACCCCGCGGTCCACCTCGAGGGTGTGCAGGTTCCGGGCGTTGACGCCGATGAGCTTGGCCCCGGCCTCCAGCGCCCGGTCCGCCTCCTCCTCGGTGTGCACCTCGACGAGCGCGGTCATCCCGAGGGACTCGACGCGGTCCAGCAGCGAGTCCAGGACGTTCTGCGGCAGGGCGGCGACGATCAGCAGCACCAGGTCCGCGCCGTACGCACGGGCCTCGTGCACCTGGTACGGCGTGACGATGAAGTCCTTGCGGAGCACGCAGACGTCGACGGCCGCGCGAACCGCGGCCAGGTCCTCCAGCGAGCCGCCGAACCGGCGCTGCTCGGTGAGCACCGAGATCACCCGGGCGCCGTTGTCGGCGTAGGCCTTGGCGAGCACGGCCGGGTCCGGGATCTGGGCCAGCGCGCCCTTCGACGGGCTGCGCCGCTTGACCTCGGCGATGACGCCGACGCCCGGCTCCTTCATGGTCGCCATGACGTCCTTCGGCGGGGCCGCCGCCGCGGCCCGCCGCTTGATCTCCGCGAAGTCCACCGCGGCCTCCCGGACCGCGAGATCCTCGCGCACTCCGTCCACGATGGAGTCGAGCACACTCTCGCCCACGGGGCGCACTCCCCTTCGGTGCCGATGGTCGGGGTCGCTAGCTCCCCCTCCGGGTTCTGGCCTACCAGGCGTCGCCAGCACTCTAATCAGCCCGTTCGGGCCGGGAGAACGCACCCTCGGTCGTCGGGTCGACGCCGGAGTCCAGCTCGTCCCAGGCCGCGCGTTCGGGGTCCCGCGGCCGTGGTGTCCCGGGGGCGTCGTACTTCGCGCCCATCCGCGGCAGCCGACGGTCCGCGACCAGCAGGACCGCTCCCCCGCCCGCCACGAGCAGCCCGCCGACGACGGCGAGCAGCGGCGCCGCGGTCGCGCTCACCGTGGCGCCCGGGACCGCCGCGGCCCCGCCCGCCGCGCTGCCGACCAGGCCGGGCAGCTCCGCCGCGGACGGCGGGTTCACCCAGGCGAGCAGCGCGACGACCGCGCCGCCGAGACCGGCCGCCGCCACCAGCACGCCGAGGGCCCGCCGGGCCACGCCGGACAGCGCGATCGCCGCCGCCACCCCGGCCACGGCCAGCACCGCGAGCCCGACGAGCACCGGCGCGACCTGCGCACCCGTGACGGCCAGCGGCACGTCCCCGACTGCGCCGTGGCCGGTCACCGCGACCTGGGTCGAGGCCCAGTCCAGCCGGGTCGCGCCCCAGAGCCCAGCGGCGCCGAGCAGCAGCGCGACCGCGACGAGGGCGAACAGCCTGCCCCGGGTCACGGCCGCCCCAGGGTTGCGGCGGCGGGCCGCCTCAGAGTGGACGCCGTGGCCACCGCGGACAGCACCGCACGGGCCTTGTTCAGGCACTCGGTGTCCTCGGCCTCGGGGTCGGAGTCCGCGACGATCCCGCCGCCCGCCTGCACGTACGCCCGCCCGTCGCGCACCAGCGCCGTGCGGATGGCGATCGCGGTGTCGGCGTTCCCGGCGAAGTCCAGGTAGCCCACGATCCCGCCGTAGAGGCCGCGGCGGGTGGGCTCCAGCTCGTCGATCACCTGCATGGCCCGCACCTTCGGCGCGCCGGACAGGGTGCCCGCCGGGAAGCAGGACAGGACGGCGTCGACGGCGTTGCGGTCCGCGCGCAGCCGGCCGGTGACCGTCGAGACGAGGTGCATGACGTGGGAGTACCGCTCCACGGAGAAGAAGTTGCGCACCTTCACCGTGCCCGGCTCGCAGACCCGGCCGAGGTCGTTGCGGCCCAGGTCGACGAGCATGACGTGCTCGGAGCGCTCCTTCTCGTCGTGCCGGAGGTCCTTCTCCAGCAGCTCGTCCTCCTCCTCGGTGGCCCCGCGCCAGCGCGTGCCCGCGATCGGGTGCGTGGTCGCCTGCCCGTCGACGACGGTGACGAGCGCCTCCGGGCTGGACCCGACGATCGTGAACGGCGTGCCGCCCGACTCGTCGGAGAGGCTGAGCAGGTACATGTACGGGCTGGGGTTGGTGGTCCGCAGCACGCGGTAGACGTCCAGCGGGTCCGCCGGGCAGTCCATCTCGAAGCGCTGCGAGACGACGATCTGGAAGCACTCGCCAGCTCGGATCTGCTCCTTCGCGATCTCGACCGCCGCGAAGTGCTCGGCCTGCGTGCGCTTGCGCTCGAACTCCGGGGCGCCCGAGTCGTACACCGCGACGGTCGACGGGGACGGCGCCGCGAGCTCGGCCGTCATCCGGTCCAGCCGGGCGACGGCGTCGTCGTACGCCTCGTCGACGCGCTCGTCCGTCCCGTCCCAGTTGATCGCGTTGGCGATCAGCAGGATGGTGCCCTCGTGGTGGTCCACCGCGGCGATGTCGGTGGCCAGGAGCAGGACGAGCTCCGGGATCCCCAGGTCGTCGACCGGCGGGTTCTCGGCGGAGCCGATCCGCTCGATCCGCCGGACGATGTCGTAGCCCAGGTACCCGACGAGCCCGCCGGTCAGCGGGGGCATCCCGGGCAGCTGCTCGCTGCGCAGCTCCTCGACGACCTCGCGGACGGCGGCGAGCACGTCGCCCGAGGTGGGCAGGTGCTCCGGGACCTCGCCGGTCCAGCGGATCTCGCCGTCGACCGTGGTCAGGGTGGCGGCCGAGCGCGCACCGACGAAGGACCAGCGCGACCAGGACCGGCCGTTCTCCGCGGACTCGAACAGGAAGGTCCCCGGGCGGCCCCCGGCCAGCTTCCGGTAGACCCCGACGGGCGTCTCGTCGTCCGCGAGGACCCGCCGGGTCACCGGAATGACCCGGTGGTTCGCGGCGAGCGCGCGGAACTCCTCGCGGGTCGGGGTGACCGCCCCGAGCCGGGCCGACTGGGCTGCCGACGAAGAGGCGGACGGTGCGGTGGTGCCGGCGGTCATGGGTCCATTCTCCCGCGCGGGGTGGGCGGGAGAAAGCGGGGTGTGAAGATGGGTCCGTGACGACCCGTGAGCCCCGCCGCCGCGGGCGCCGCTCGTCCGGCGAGGACACCCGGGCCGCGCTGCTCGCCGCCGCGCGCGAGGAGTTCACCGAACGCGGCTTCGACGGGGCGACCGTGCGACGGATCGCCGAGCGCGCGGGTGTCGACCCGGCGATGGTCAACCACTGGTTCGGCGGCAAGGACCAGCTGTTCACGGCCACGCTCGAGCTCCCGGGGGATCCGTCGGCGCTGGTGCGGTCGGTCATCGACGGGGACGCGGGGACGCTGGGCGAGCGGATCGTCGGGATGTTCCTGCAGGTCTGGGACGGTGGACCGGGCGGGGTGCGCGGCGGCCCGATGATCGCCCTGCTCCGCAGCGTC
>Ga0207644_10002003_pt1 | contig 13188 bp, 7 predicted proteins | sample KBSS73metaG_FD_184326 | JGI IMG/M metagenome (GOLD analysis project Ga0207644, IMG submission 184326) | Switchgrass rhizosphere microbial communities from Kellogg Biological Station, Michigan, USA - KBS S7-3 metaG (SPAdes) (version 2) | ecosystem: Host-associated > Plants > Roots > Rhizosphere >... | reverse complement strand
ACCGGTTACCGAAAACCGTCAACAGCAGTTCGCAGTTCAGCGCCCTGGTGGTGAAACTGGTAGACACGCCATCTTGAGGGGGTGGTGCCGAAAGGCGTCGCGGTTCGAATCCGCGCCAGGGCATGGTCAGGAACGTCGCCACTGTAGCTCAGGGGTAGAGCACTCGATTCGTAATCGAGCGGTCGTCGGTTCAAATCCGACCAGTGGCTCTCAGCGCCCTGAGCGTGAGTCTCTCGAGACCCCGCTCGGGGCTTTTTTTTTGACCTCCTCCATGCGTACCCCACCTCGCAGGAGAACGACTGATGGCGTTGATCGGAGGATCCGTCGGCTATCGTCTGCTGAAGCTGATCAGTGACGGCTCGAAGAGCCGGCTGGACGGAAGCGTCTACAGCAAGACGGGCAAGCTCACGGCACTGCTCGGCCCGACGTTCTTCGATCGCATTCAGGGCCAGGTGGTGATCGACTTCGGCTGCGGCACGGGAGCCGAAGCCGTCGAGATGGCGCAGAAGGGGGCGCGCAAGGTCATCGGCATCGACATCCAGGAGGATCTGCTCGCGATCGCGCGCGACCGCGCCGTACAGGCGGGCGTCGCGGACCGGTGCGAGTTCGGCGCCACGGCGAGCGAGCCCGCCGATGTGATCATCGCGATCGATTCCTTCGAGCACTTCGAGGATCCGGCGTCGATCCTCGCGACGATGCGCACGATGATCAAGCCGACGGGCCGAGTGCTGGCATCGTTCGGGCCGACATGGTACCACCCGCTCGGCGGACATCTCTTCTCCGTGTTTCCCTGGGCGCACCTCGTATTCACGGAGAAGTCGCTCATCCGCTGGCGTTCGGATTTCAAGACGGACGGAGCCACGCGCTTTCACGAGGTGGCGGGAGGGCTCAACCAGATGACGGTCGGCCGGTTCGAGCGCATCGTTCGCGACAGCCCGTTCACGATGGCGCGCCTCGAGGCAGTGCCGATTCGCAAGCTGAAGCCGATCGCGACGCGCCTGACCAGGGAGTTCACGACGGCCATCGTGCGCTGCGAGCTGATACCACGGTAGCACGCCGGGGGCTTACTAGCCGGCGAGCGGCGCTGCTAGATTCCGCTGTCGATCGCGGGCGTAATTCAGTTGGTAGAATGCCAGCTTCCCAAGCTGGACGTCGCCGGTTCGAGTCCGGTCGCCCGCTCTACGAGATCCGCTGATCAGAAACACGTTGAGAGCCCAGGCAATCGCCTGGGCTCTCGTCGTTTCATCCAAGTCGTCGCCGTCGGAGGTCGAGTCGCTCGGTAAGTGCCGCATTTACACGGACTTGCTTCTAGCTGCGTCGCGCACGGCCGCGTATGTTCCGCCCTTCCTTCCATGCTGAGGCCGCCCGCCGATGGACGACCGCGCCGCACTCGCTGCCGCACTGTCCGATCGATACGAGGTCGTGCGCGAGGTCGGCGCCGGCGGCATGGCGACCGTGTATCTGGCGCAGGATATCCGCCACGATCGCCCCGTCGCGATCAAGGTCCTGCATCCGGAGCTCTCGGCGGTTCTGGGCGCCGAGCGCTTTCTCGCGGAGATAAAGCTCACTGCCGCGCTGCAGCATCCCCACATCCTGCCGCTGTTCGATTCCGGCTCGGCGGAGGGGCTGTTGTTCTACGTCATGCCGTACGTGGAAGGCGAGACCCTGCGCACGCGTCTGACTCGCGAGAAGCAGCTGCCGATCAGCGATGCGGTGGCTCTCGCGAAGCAGGTGGCGGGCGCGCTCGACTACGCGCATCGACATGGTGTGATCCACCGCGACATCAAGCCGGAGAACATCCTGCTGCACGACGGCAGCGCACTCGTCGCCGACTTCGGCATCGCGCTCGCGGTGCAGAGCGCGGGTGGCCAGCGAATGACGCAGACCGGACTTTCGCTCGGCACACCGAACTACATGTCGCCCGAGCAGGCGATGGGCGAACGCGACATCACGGCGCGCAGCGATGTGTACGCGCTCGGGGCGATCACGTACGAGATGCTCGTCGGCGAGCCGCCATTCAGTGGACCAACCGCGCAGGCGATCGTCGCCAAGGTGATCACCGACGAACCGCGTCCGCTCCTGCCGCAGCGCAAGAGCATTCCCGGTCCCGTCGAAGCGGCCGTGCTCACCGCGCTTCAGAAGCTGCCAGCCGATCGCTTCGGCACTGCCGCGGAGTTCTCGGCGGCGCTCGACGTGTTGGAGACGAAGCCTCGGGCCGCGCCCGCCACGCGTCGGTCACGAGCCACGACGACGGCGCTCGTGGCGGGAGCGCTGGCGATCGGATTCGCAACGAGCGCGCTGCTGCGGGGCGGGGCGACGTCGAGCGGCGTTCGCTTCACGCAGAAGACCTTCGCTGACTACCAGATCTTCGCTGGCCGCTTCACGCCCGACGGCAAGACGATCGTCTACAGCGCAGGACCGGTGGAGCAGCCGCCTTCGATGTACGTCGTTCGACCCGACTATCCCGAGCCACAGCCGCTTGCAATAGGAAGCGCGCTTCTGCTCTCGGTGTCGTCACAGTCGGAGCTGGCCGTGCTGGTGCGTCCGGTGTACCTCGGCCAGCGCCTGCTCCTCGGAACGCTCGCGCGCGTGCCGCTCGGTGGCGGCGCCCCGCGCGAGTTGGTGGACAGCGTTCGCGAAGCCGACTGGTCGCCCGACGGATCGCAGCTCGCGCTCATCCGAACCGTTGGCGGCAAGGATCGACTCGAATATCCAGCGGGGAAGGTCCTCGTCGAGTCGGCGGGCGGATATCTGAGCGAGCCGCGCTTCTCGCCCGACGGTAGCCACATCGCGTTTGCCGAGCATCCATTCCGCTACGACAACCGCGGCACCGTCGGTGTCGTGGACATGGCCGGAGCGAAGACGACGTTGACACCCGCCTTCGCCGGGATCGAAGGTGTCGCATGGTCGCGCGACGGGCGCGAGGTGCTGTTCTCGGCCCGCGCGAACACGCGACAGAATGTCATTCAGGCGGTGACGCTCGGCAAAACGCTGCGCGTCGCGATCAACGGTCCAGGGGATCTATTGATTCACGACGTCGCGCCCGACGGGCGCTGGCTCGTGGGGCGCGAGTCACAATACGTCCAGAGCTACTTTCGTGCGCCGGGCGCGAGCGAGGACCGCGGCGCCGGGTGGCTCGACTACAATTTCAGCCCGGTGCTGTCGCGGGACGGCAGCCTGCTCGCGTTCGGAGACGCGAGCGCCGAGGGCGGACTCAATTACTCCGTCATTGCGCGCCGTACCGCCGGCGGACCGGCGACGCGAGTCGGGGAGGGTTTCCCAACGGATGTATCGCGCGACGGCAAGTGGATTCTCGCCGTGGTGCCGAGCCAGCCGCCGAAAGTCGTGGCGTACCCGACGGGCGCCGGCACCGAGCGCGTGATCGACGTCGGTGCGCTCGAGGCGGTGAGCGCCGCGCGGTGGGGACCGAATGACGAATCGATCGCCATTTGCGGCAACGAGAAGGCGCGCCAGCCAGGGTGCTTCCTTCGCATTCTGAATGAGCATGGCTCGCTGCAACCGCTGCGAAGCGCCTTCCTGTCGCCCGACGGGAAGCACATCGTCGCCAGAACCGAAGGTCAGACACGGCGCGGCATCGCCACGGTGTCCGGGGACAGCGCGCGTCCAATCCCCGCGCTGCACGACGGCGACTGGATTCTGCGCTGGAGCCCCAACGGACGCGCGCTCTGGACATTCGAGCCAGCTACGTCGAGGGTCTGGACGATCGATCTGGCGACGGGACAGCGTCAGCCGCTCCTCCGTCTGGCCCAGGCCGACGGCGCGAATGACATCGGTAATCTCGTGGTGGCCGACGATCCGAAGGTGTATGCGTATGCGCGCAAGTCGCACGGATCGGTCCTCTTCGTCGTCGAGGGGCCCAGGTAGCGCAACTGGAACCGAGTCAGGGTCGACCGATCGCGTTCGACCCTACGGTGGGCAACGTCGCACACGCGTGCTCACTCGCGTCCGGTCTCGCCCAGAGGACGCCGACCGCGGTGCGCCGCCCTCACAGGTGGCGAACTGGTCGACGACCGCTCGAGTCCGCGATCCGGGATTCAGCCTAGGACCAAGATCGCATGGCTGGATGACGATCGCGAAGCCGAAGTTCAGCGAATTGCGTTCGCACGTGACTCGCCATGACGACAGCCTTCGGCCCTGCCCGGCGCGTCCGTGAGGCACGACTGCATGCCTTCCCTCGCCATCACGGGCGGTTCGACCACTCGATGACGCTGGCAATCCACCATTCCAGTGCAGCGCGGAGCAGGTGCGGCGACCCGTGCACCGCCTGTGCGCGCATCAGGATGGTTGCTCGCGTTATGAGCAGCGTCCTCTTCGCAACGGTGGCGCCGATGGCCCTTGTCGAGAGTCAGGGCCCGCCCGCGAAGGCGGCGTCCGACAGCGGACTGTTCGATCGTGGACAGCTGACCGGCGATTGGGGCGGCCTCCGCACGAACTGGAAGAACAAGGGCTTCGAGGTGGCGAGCTCGGTCACGCAGTTCTATCAGGGCGTGGCGTCAGGCGGGATCGAGACGGGCGAGGAGTACAACGGCACGGCCGACGCGGCGCTCGACTTCGATCTCGAGAAGCTCATTGGGTTGAAACACTGGTCGGCCGAGTTCACGGCCGTCGCTCGATTCGGCGGACCGCTGCTCGGCGGCGTCGGGTCGATCAGTCCGGTCAACACCGCCGTCATCGTGCCGACGGCCGACGGGAGCAGCGTCGCCGTCGGATCCCTGAACTTCACGAAGATCATTCCAGTCCACCTGAAGAAGGGGGATCTCGTCGCGCTCTCGTTCGGCCGGTACAACCTGCTCGATCTCATCGACGAGCACTTCTTCGCGGGCGGCGGCGTCGAGCGATTCCTCAACATCGCCCAGATCGGCCCACTAACGGTGGTGCGCCAGGTCCCGCTGATCACGAACGCGGTGAACCTGGCGTACGTCCGCGGCGGCGAACCGTTCATCGCTCTCTCGGTAATGGATCCGAACGACCACTCCGTCGACGCCGGCCTGTCGACGCTGTTCGCCGACGGGGTGACGTTCGCGCCAAGCATCAACTTCTCGGCGAAGTACTTCGGCAAGACCGCCAAGCACACGATCGGCGGCGCGATCACGACCAAGGCGTACACTCCGTTCGACGCGATACGGCAGGCGATCATCCCGGGCCCGCCGATTCGACCGGTGACGCCGGAGCGAGGCTCGTGGTCGGCGTCCTACACGTTTCGGCAGTACATCGTGGAACGATCCAAGGGTGACGGCTGGGGATTCTTCACGCAGGCCTCCGTCGCGAACGAGAGCACGAGCCCGATCACGACGTTCTTCGATCTCGGGCTGGGCGGGAACGGTCTCTTCACCGCGCGCCGGACGGACGAATTCGGAATCGCGTACGCGTACACCGATCTGAGCAACGTGATGAAGGACAATCTCGACCTTCTCCCGCTCGGCGGGCGCCTGCGCGTCGAGCATCAGCTCGAGCTGTTCTACAACGTGCACTTCGCGCCGTGGCTCCAGCTCACGGGCGACCTGCAGGTCATCCGCCCGAATCGTCCGGCCGCCGAGACGGCGACGATTCCCGGCGCGCGCCTGCGAGTGGTGTTCTGATGGCAGCCGACGCGCGAGGCGCTACGCCGAACATCGTGTTCATCCTGATGGACAACGTCGGCTACGGTGAACCGGGCTGCTACGGCGGCGGGATCACGCGCGGAGCGCCGACGCCACGGATCGACCAGCTCGCCGCGGAGGGAGTGCGGCTGCTGAACTACAACGTCGAAGCGCAGTGCACGCCGAGTCGATCGGCGATCATGACCGGACGCTTCGCGATCCGCTCGGGCACGCACTCCGTGCCGATCGGCGGCGGGGCCGAAGGCCTCACCCAGTGGGAGATCACGATCGCGGAGCTGCTGTCGGACGCCGGCTACGCGACGGGGCATTTCGGCAAATGGCATCTGGGGAGCGAGCAGGGCCGATTGCCGAACGACCAGGGGTTCGACGAGTGGTACGGCATTCCGCGTACGACCGACGAGGCGTTGTGGCCGTCGAGCGCCGCCGCGCAGGCGGCGCACGTGCCGTTCATGCACGTGATGGAGGGGAAGAAGGGCGAGGCGAGCCACGAGCTCGAGGTGTACGACCTCGAGCAGCGACGGCTGATCGACGCCGAGATCACGCGCCGAGCCATCGCGTTCATGCGGCGCAGCGCAGCGGTTAAAAAGCCGTTCTACGCGTACGTGCCGTTCACCCTCCTGCACTTTCCGACGCTGCCCAATCCGGCGTTCGCCGGAACGACGGGGCACGGTGACTTCGCCGATGCGATCGCCGAGATGGATGCGCACGTCGGCGAGATCCTCGACGCGATCGACGCACTCGCGATTCGCGACTCGACGATCGTGGTGTTCACGAGCGACAACGGCCCCGAGTCGACCTGGCCATGGCAAGGCTCATCGGGGCCGTGGCGGGGCTTCTACTTCACGCACATGGAGGGCTCGCTGCGGGTGCCGTTCATCATGCGGTGGCCGGGCCACGTGCCGGCAGGACGGGTGAGCAACGAGATCGTGCACGAGGTGGACACGTTCACGACGCTCGCGACGATCGCGGGGTCTCGCGTCCCGCCGGACCGGCCGATCGACGGAGTCGATCAGACCGACTTCCTGTGTGGACACACGGACGAATCCAGCCGCGAGGGCTTCCCCGTCTACGTCGCCGATCGCCTCGAGGCGGTGAAGTGGCGGAACTGGAAGGTGGTGTTCTACGACGAGCAGCGCGACTGGTGGACGCCGCCCACTCGGCTCGGATCGCCCAAGGCGTTCGATCTGCTCAGCGATCCAAAGGAAGAATTTCCGGCGACGGGCCTGCGCGAGACGTGGTGCGCGGGGCCGGTCATGCGAATCGTCGCCGCCCACGAGAAGAGCCTGAAGGAGCACCCGCCGATCGCGGCGGGTACACCCGATCCTTATCGACCGCCGACGTAAGTGCGGCGCACAGGAGGCAGGGATGGATGCCAGCGACCAGGTCCAGCGTGAAGTGCTGCCGATTCCCGACCGGAAACCGGTCGCGCTGACGACGTACGACGCCAAGGATCCAGACACCAAGTTCCCGCCGATCGCGCCCGTGCATCCACCGGCTGGCGCGCCGAACGTACTCATCATCCTGCTCGACGATGTTGGCTTCGGTGCCTCGAGCGCGTTCGGAGGCCCGTGTCGAACGCCGACCGCCGAACGGCTCGCACAGGAGGGGCTGAAGTACACCCGCTTCCACACGACGGCGCTCTGCTCTCCGACGCGGGCGGCACTGCTCTCCGGTCGCAATCATCACACCGTCGGCATGGGGGGCATCACCGAGATCGCCACGTCGGCGCCCGGCTACAACTCGATGCGCCCGAACACGTGCGCACCCCTCGCCGAGGTGCTGAAGCTGAACGGGTACTCGACCGCGCAGTTCGGGAAATGCCACGAGGTGCCGGTGTTCGAAGCAACGCCGATCGGCCCCTACCATCACTGGCCGACGGGATCGGGCTTCGAGCATTTCTACGGCTTCATCGGCGGCGAGAACAATCAGTACTACCCGGCGCTGTACGACGGTACGGCGCCCGTCGAGCCCGAGCGCACGCCGGAGGAAGGTTATCACCTGATGGAGGACCTGGCCGACAAGGCGATCGACTACATCCGGCAACAGAAGTCGATCGCACCCGACCGGCCGTTCTTCGTCTATTTCGCACCGGGCGCCACCCACGCGCCGCACCACGTCCCCGAAGAGTGGATCGCCAAATACAAGGGCCGCTTCGACAACGGATGGGACGCGCTGCGCGAGGAGACCTTCGCGCGCCAGAAGCAACTCGGCGTGATTCCGAGCGACTGCGAGCTGACCGCGCGGCCGAAGGAGATTCCGGCGTGGAGCGACACCGAAGAGCGGTTGCGCCCGGTGCTGTCGCGCGAGATGGAGATCTACGCCGCGTATCTCGAGTTCGCCGACCACCACGCTGGGCGCGTCATCGACGCACTGAGCGACCTCGACGTCCTGAACGACACGCTCGTCTACTACATCATCGGCGACAATGGCGCGTCGGCCGAAGGCACGCTGATCGGCTCGTTCAACGAGACGGCCATCGGTGAGGCGCCCGACCTCGTGACGCCGGACTTGATGATCGAGCGCGCCGGGGATCTCGGTACCCACAGAGCGTTCAATCACTACGCCGTCGGGTGGGCCCACGCGATGGATACGCCCTATCAGTGGACGAAGCAGGTCGCGTCGCACTGGGGCGGTACGCGCAACGGCACGATCGTGCACTGGCCTTCGCGCATCAAGGCGAGGGGCGAGCTGCGCCAGCAGTTCCACCATGTGATCGACGTCGCGCCGACCGTTCTCGAGGCAGCACAGCTCCCGGCGCCGACGATGGTGAACGGGGTGCTCCAGGAGCCGCTGCACGGCGTGAGCATGCTGTACTCGTTCGACGATGCCAAAGGCGCGGAGCGCCACGAGACGCAGTACTTCGAGATGCTCTGCAACCGCGGCATCTATCACAAGGGATGGACCGCGGTGACGCGGCACGGGAATCTGCCGTGGGTCGTCGTCGGCGCACAACCTCCGCTCGCCGACGACGTCTGGGAGCTCTACGACACGACGAAGGACTGGTCGCAGGCGCACGACCTCGCGAAGGAGATGCCCGACAAGCTCGCCGAGCTCAAGCGGCTGTTCGATCTCGAAGCGTCGAAGTACAACGTGTTCCCGCTCGACGACCGCAAGGCCGAGCGCGCGAACCCCGACATCGCCGGCCGGCCCAACGTGATACACGGGAGCACGCAGCTCTTCTTCCCGGGAATGCGCCGCATCGCCGAAAACGCGGTGATCAACACGAAGAACAAGTCGCACTCGGTGACCGCCGAGCTCGAGGTGCCCGAGTCGGGCGCGACAGGGGTGATCGTCGCGCAGGGAGGCAACATGGGCGGGTGGTCGCTGTACGCGCACGAGGGTGTGCTCAGGTACCACTACAACTTTATCGGTCTGTTGCACACCGACGTGTCGGCCGAATCGCCCTTGCCGGCAGGCAAGCATCAGGTACGGGCAGAGTTCGCGTACGACGGCGGCGGCATCGGCAAGGGCGCCAACGTCACGCTCTACGTCGACGGCTCGCCGGTCGGTTCGGGCCGGATCGATCGCACGACGGCGCTGTTCTTCTCGATGGACGAGACGATGGACGTCGGCGCCGACGCTGGCGAGCCGGTGTCGCCCGACTATGGTCCGCGCGACAACGCGTTCAGTGGAACGATCAAGTGGGTGCAGATCGACATCGACGCGGCCGCGAAGGACGTGGACCATCTGATCGGCGCCGAGGAGCGATTCGCGCTCGCGGTGGCGCGGCAGTGAGTGCCACGGCGGAATCGACGAGGCCGATCGCGGTCGAGACGCTCACGCGTCGCGCCATCGAGGCGGTGATCTGGGGGATGCCGGCCGTGAACTTCGACCTCATGTACCAGGCCGCGTGCGAAGCGCAGCGTCGATGGAACCAGCTGATCTACTGGTCGCACCTTCCCGACTGGAAGATCCAGACGCTGACGCCGAACCCCGATGCCATCTACTTCACGCCGTTCATCGATACGGCGGAGGCGGGCCCGATGGTGCTCGAGGTTCCACCGGCTGATGGTGGATCGATCACCGGCACCGTCATGGATGCATGGCAGTGTCCTCTCGAAGACGTTGGACCAGCGGGCGTGGACAAGGGCAGGGGTGGGAAGTACGTGATCCTCCCGCCGGGTCACGCGGAGGCCGTGCCCGCCGGTTACATCGCGCTGCCGTCGGACACGTACCGGGGCTACGCCCTGCTACGCTCCATTCCGAAGAGCGGGAGCGACCGCGACGTCGCCAACGCGGTCGAGTACGGGAAGCGGATCAAGCTGTACCCGCTCTCGCAGTCGGCCGCACCGCCGGCGACGACGTTCGTGGACGTGGTGGACGACGTGTACGACAGCACGATCAAATACGACCTGCGGTTCTTCGAGTCGATCGATCGCATCGTGCAGGCGGAGCCATGGCTGGAGCGGGACAAGGCGATGATCGACCAGCTCAGGTCGATCGGCATCGAGAAGGGCCGCCCGTTCGACCCGGACGCGACGACGAAGGAAGCGCTCGCCGCCGCGGCACGAGAGGCGCACGAGTGGCTGGTGGCCAAGTACGAGGCGTCGTACGCGTCGCCCTACTACGAGGATGGGCACTGGTCGCGTCCGGGTTCGCGCGAGCTGTTCGAGGGCCAGGCCACGTTCTTCGCCAAGCCGGACGCGTATCCCGTCGACGTCCGCGGCGTCACGTTCTCCTACGCGTACTTCACGCCGAAGCATCCGGGCAAGGGCTCGTCGTATCTGATGGCGATAGCGGACAGCGAGGGCGAGTTGCTGGACGGCCCGAGAAGCTATCGCCTGACCGTGCCGCCGAACGCGCCGGTGAAGCAGTACTGGTCGGTGACGGTCTATGACCGCAGCACGCATGCGCCGATCCGCAACGCGCGATGGCCGAGCCGTTCGTCGCATACGCCGGGACTGCAGCGGAACGAGGACGGCTCGGTGCACGTCCACTTCGGATCGAAATCGCCGACGGGTATGGAGTCGAACTGGGTGCCGACGGGATCCGGTGGATTCGAGGTGTTGTTCCGTTTTTACGGACCAGAGCCGCCGCTGTTCGACAGGACGTGGCGACTGCCGGACATCCAGGAGGTGTCGCAATGACGGTCGGGAACCCAACGCAGCGCATCGAGACGCGCATCGGCGCGCTCGAGTTCACGCACGACTTCGCCAATGGCTTTCCATCCGAGGCGTCGCTCGAGAAGCTCTATGACGAGCGCGATTTTCAACGCGCCTGCCAGGCATATCTCTGGTCGTTGCCGGCGGTCTCCTTCGCGGCGTGGCAGCGCGGGGTAACGACAGGGCTCGGCGCGAAGAACGGACAGATCGTCTCCATTCTCTCCTACGAGGCGAGACGCGGCATTCTGACCGCCAACGCCACGACCCCCTACTACCTCGGGTTCGCCGATCTGTCCAGCGGGCCGCTCGTGCTGGAGATGCCGCGGCGCGGGGTGCAGGGCGGGATCAACGATGCGTGGCAGCAGGCCATTCCCGATACAGTAGCTCCCGCGAAATACCTCCTTCTCGCGCCGGGACAGAAGGATCCCGATGACGTGGCGGGATACGAGGTTCGTCGCTCGCCAACGTTCAACATCTTCATCGGCCTGCGTCTGACGGATACTGAGCCCGAGAAAATGAAGGAAGCGCTCGGGCAGCTGCGGATCTATCCCTACGCGCAACGCGAGAGCCCGCCGGCGATGGACATTCTCGATGCCGGCACGAGGACATGGAGCGGCATCCCGCCGCGCGGAATGGAATACTGGGAGCGGGTCGACGACGTCATACAGCACGAGCCAGTCGACGCGCGCGACGTCTTCTTCCACGCGATGCTACGACCTCTCGGCCTGGAGCGAGGCGAGCCGTTCAGGCCGGATGCGCGACAGACGAGGATTCTGACCGACGCTGCGCTGGTCGGCGAGGCGATGGCGAAGGCCAATAGCGCCGACCGGCGGTTCTCGGGCGCGAGATATCGCCCCGATGTCCATTGGGACGTCTCACTGCTGCTCGACGCGGACAATCCCGGCGCATTCTGGAACTTGCTCGACGAGCGCGCCGCATGGTTCTACGAGGCGGTCGCCGCCGGGCCGGCGATGGCTCCGAAGAAGCCCGGTGGTGCGTCGTCGGCGTATCTCGGCGCGTACAGAGACAAGGCGGACAAGTGGCTCGACGGCGCCACGTCGTATCGGCTGCGCGTGCCGCCCAACGCGCCGATCAAACTCTTCTGGTCGGTCACGCTCTACGATGCCGACACGCGCGCGCTGATCCTCAACGAGCAGAGGATCGCCGATCGCTCGTCGCGCATGGATCTGCGAAAGGACGACGACGGCTCGGTGGACATCTACTGTGGGCCGCGCGCGCCCGCCGGTTACGAGAAGAACTGGATCCCGACGGTCCCCGGCAAGAACTGGTTCGCCTATTTCCGATTCTATCAGCCGACTGAAGCCTTCTTCGATCGGTCATGGCCGTTGCCGGACTTCGAAGCGCTGTAGGCATACGAGCCATCACGCATCGCCAGAACAGGAGTCGATCAATGCCGAAGAAGCCAGCAACGGAAGCGAACGCGAACGGCGCGGCGAACGGAGCCAGGGAGTCGCAGCGCCATGTGCTGCCAATCCCCGACGTGACGCCGAACGGCCTCACGACATTCGACGCGAAGGATCCGGATACGAAGTTCCCACCGATCCGGCCGATCCGGCCACCGGCGGGAGCGCCGAACGTGCTCATCGTGCTGATCGACGACGCGGGATTCGGCTCGTCGTCGGTGTTCGGCGGACCCTGTCGGACCCCCAATTTCGAGAAGCTGGCATCGGACGGTCTACGCTACACGCGCTTCCACACGACGGCGCTCTGCTCGCCGTCGCGCGCCGCGCTGTTGAGCGGCCGGAATCATCACACGGTCGGCATGGGCGGCATCACCGAATTCGCGACGTCGGCGCCCGGGCAGAACTCCATGAAGCCCAACACGTGCGCGGCGCTCGCCGAGACACTGAAGCTCAACGGATACTCGACCGCACAGTTCGGCAAGTGTCACGAGGTGCCCGTATGGGAGTCGAGTGCGGTGGGGCCGTTCGATCACTGGCCGACGGGCGACGGCGGGTTCCAGTACTTCTATGGATTCATCGGCGGTGAGACGAGTCAGTATTATCCCAACCTGTTCGAGGGCACGACACGCATCGAGCCGCCACGCACGCCCGAGGAGGGCTACACGCTGAACGAGGACCTGGCCGACCGCGCGATCGGTTGGGTGCGACAGCAGAAGGCGCTCGCTCCGGACAAGCCGTTCTTCGTGTACTACGCCCCCGGTGCGACGCACGCACCGCATCACGTGCCCAAGGAGTGGGCCGACAGGTACAAGGGCAAGTTCGACCAGGGGTGGGACAAGCTTCGCGAGGAGACGTTCGCGCGGCAGAAGGAGCTCGGCGTCATTCCGGCCGATTGCCAGCTGACCAAACGTCACGCGGAGATTCCGGCGTGGGACGACGTGGACGCGAAGATGAAGCCCGTGCTCGTCCGGCAGATGGAGGTCTATGCCGGATTCATGGAGCAGACCGACCATCACGTGGGACGGCTGATCGATGCGCTAG
>Ga0207644_10002001_pt1 | contig 13199 bp, 12 predicted proteins | sample KBSS73metaG_FD_184326 | JGI IMG/M metagenome (GOLD analysis project Ga0207644, IMG submission 184326) | Switchgrass rhizosphere microbial communities from Kellogg Biological Station, Michigan, USA - KBS S7-3 metaG (SPAdes) (version 2) | ecosystem: Host-associated > Plants > Roots > Rhizosphere... | reverse complement strand
CGTGCGCCGCGACCTCGAAGGCCGTGAGCGGATACTGGACCGGGAACTGGACCTTCTGCGCGAGGCTCGCGGCCAGGTTCTGGAGATTGATCGCCATCAGTCGATGAACGTCACCTTGTTGATCTCGCGGAGCGTCGTCTTACCTTCCAGAACCTTCTGGACGGCCGAGTCCCGCAGGAACAGCATTCCTTCTTCCTTGGCCGCGCGCTTGATCTCGGCGCCCGGCCTCTTGTCGAGGATCATTTCGCGGATCCGGTCGCTCATGTCGAGCAGCTCCACGATCGCGGTGCGGCCGCGGAAGCCCGTGCCGTTGCAGTCCACGCACCCGCGCCCCTCGTAGTAGGTGTACTCGCCGTAGACCGCCGGATCGAGCGCCGACTCCTCGAGAAGCTGCTTGGTGACCGGGGACAGGCGCTTGCACGAGGCGCAGATCAGGCGGACCAGGCGCTGGGCCAGAACGCAGTTGAGCGCGGAAACGAAGTTGTACGGCTCGACCTTCATGTTCAGGAACCGGCCTAGAACGTCCACGACGTTGTTCGCGTGGACGGTGGTGAAGACGAGGTGGCCGGTGAGCGCCGACTGCACGGCGATGTTCGCCGTCTCCTCGTCGCGGATCTCCCCCACCATGATCTTGTCGGGGTCGTGGCGGAGGATCGAGCGCAGCCCTCGGGCGAAGGTGAGACCCTTCTTTTCGTTCACCGGGATCTGCGTGATCCCGGGGAGCTGGTATTCGACGGGGTCCTCGATCGTGATGATCTTGTCCTCGTCGTTGCGGATCTCCGAGAGCGCCGCGTAGAGCGTCGTCGTCTTGCCGGAGCCGGTGGGGCCGGTCACGAGCACCATGCCGTAGGGCTCGGTGATGAACCGGCGCATGCGCTTGAGGTCCTTCTCGCCGAAGCCGCAGACGTCCAGCGAGAGGCTCTTGAACTCCTCGTTCGCGGACTCCTTGTCCAGGATTCGGATGACCGCGTCCTCGCCGTGGACGGAGGGCATGATCGAGACGCGGAAGTCGATGGTGCGGCCCTTCACCTTCAGCTTGAAGCGGCCGTCCTGCGGGATGCGCTTCTCGGAGATGTCGAGCTCGGACATGACCTTGATGCGCGAGATGATCGTCGAGTGGAACCGCTTGTCGATCGGCTCCATCGCGGGATAGAGGACGCCGTCGATGCGGTACTTGATCACGACCTCGCGCTCGCGCGTCTCGATGTGGATGTCCGACGCGCGGCGGTTCAGGGCGTTGAAGACCGTCGAGTCCACGAGCTTGATGATCGGGCTCGCGTCCGACGTGAGCTTGTCGATGTTGAGGGTCTCTTCGCCGTCCTCGTCCTCGGAGATGACGGTGATCTTGAACTCTTCGGTCGCCTCCTCCAGCACACGCTGCGAGGACTCGCTCTTTTTGAGGATCTCGTTGATGGCCGTCTTGGTCCCGACGGCGACCTCGATCGGCATCCCGAGCAGGACCTCCAGCTCGTCGATCATGAGGACGTCCGAGGGATCGGCGACGATGATCACGAGCCGGTTTCCTTCACGCCGCAGCGGCACGAAGTTGTAGCGGAACATCAGCTCCACCTGGATGTTCCGGAACAGCTCCGGGACCATCGTGAACTCGTGCAGGTCGACGTACTCGATCCCGAGCCGCTGCGCGATCGCGCGCGCCTGGGCTTCTTCGGAAAGCACCGATTCCGTCGCCGCGCCCTTCTTCTGCGCGCGGGCCTCTTCGAGCTCGACGGCCTCGCGCGCCTGGACTGGAGTCTCGTCGCTCATCTCACACCGCTCCGATCTGGGATCCCGAGTAGAGCTTCAGCAAGGGGTAATAGATCGCCAGGAGGATCGTCCCCACCACGATCGCCATGAAGACGAGCATCAGGGGCTCGACGAGCGAGACGAGCGTCGAGATGCGCTGGTCGATCTCCTCGTCGAGGAAGTCCGAAACGTTCGTGAGCATCTCCTCGAGCGCGCCCGTCGACTCGCCGACCTTGAGCATCTCGACGGTCATGTCGTTGAAGAGGTGCGTCTTCTCGATGGACTCCCACATCGACTCGCCTTCCTTGACGCGCTGGGAGACGCCGACGATGGCCTTTTCGAACACCGCGTTGCCCGCCGCCGTCGCGGTGATCTCCAGCGCCGTGACCAGCGGGATGCCTCCGGCGGTCAGGGTCGAGAGGGTGCGCGTGAAGCGGGAGATCGCGTAGGACCTGAGGATCTCCCCGGCCATCGGGATCTTCAGCTTGAAGGCGTCCATCGCGTAGCGGCCCGAGGTGGTCCGGATCCAGATGCGATAGAGCACGATCCCGCCGACCGCTCCCGCGCCGATGATGACGATGTAGTTCCGCACGAAGTTGGAGAACCACACCAGCGCGCGCGTCAGGAACGGCAGCTCGGCCTTGCCCCCGGACAGGCCGGTGAAGAACGAGGCGAAGGTGGGGATGACGAAGTAGACGAGGATCCCGATCAGGACGAAGGAGAGGGCGAACAGGATGATCGGATAGATCATCGCGCCGACGACCTTCTTGCGGATCGCGAGGACGGTGCGCGAGTAGGTGATGTAGCGCTTGAGCATCGTCGCGATCTCGCCCGACCGCTCGCCGGAGGCCAGGGAAGACGCGTAGATCTTCGGGAACAGCCCCTGCGCCTCGAACGCGGTCGAGAGCGATTCGCCGCTCTTGATGCGCTCGCGGATGTCCATGAGGGCGCGACGGAAGGCGACGTTCTTCCGCCGCTCGATGAGGATGTCGAGGCTTGAGATGATCGGCAGGCCCGCGCGGATGAGGGCCATGAACTCCTGGTTGAAGAGGAGGAACTCCTTCTGGCCCACGCGGGAGCGGATCCGGATGAGCGAAGTGACCGCGCTCGCGGCACCGCCCGCCTTCTTGACCTCGAGGACGTGGAAGTCCTTCCGCTCGAGCTCGCGGCGCAGCGCCGACTCGGTCTCGGCGGTGTAGACCCGCTCGACGATCTCGCCGGTGGTCATCGCGATCCTGCAGGCAAATTCGGCCATTCTTCGTCCGCGCCTATCGGTCCCGCGGGCTCTTGCCCGCCGCGCCCGCCGGCCCCTGATGGGCGACGGCGTCTTCCGAGCCCGCCTGGATGCGGGCCCGGATGGCCAGGAACACGGCCTTCGAGTCGGATTCGCTCTTCGTCGCGCCGATCGTGAGGAGCCGGTCGTTCGTGAGGTTGCACGTCTGGCGGTAGACGGGCCGGTAGGTCACCGCCCCGTCCGCCCCCTTGACGGCCCTCTGGAGCACCAGGGGGTTCAGCCGGATGATGCCGCGGCTCTCGCTCACCGACTCGATGTCGAGCTCGATCCGGAAATCGTCGATGTCGACCGACGCCCTCCCGCCTTCGCTCCCGGAGATCGCCGAGGAGCCGAGCGTCTTGTACTCGGTCCAGTTCGGGAGGTTCAGCAGGGAATCCGTGATCCCGCGCACTTCCTTGGAGATGGGCTGCTTGGCGGCCTGCTCCCCCATGCTCGCGAGGATCAGCGTGACCGTGAGCTGTACGTTGCGCGGGGGCAGATCGTACGTGTTGATGACGTCCTGGACGCGGTCCAGAACGTCGCGACGGTCCTGCACGGTCAAGGTCTTCAGCTTGGGCGAGAAGGTCACCGATCCCCTCTCGGTGAGAAGCTGGCCGACGAGCTGCGCGACATCGCTCGGGTCCTTGAACTGGATCTTGAAGACGCGCGCCGCGATGGCGCCCGTCGCCTCGCGGGACGAGCCGGAGCCCGCAGCGGGAGCCGCCGCGGCGGCCGGCGCCGAAAGGCCGAGCGTGACGAGCGCGGCCAGCGCGGCGGCGGCCAGAGCCGCCGTGAAGGTGCGGAGTCCGCGTGTCACAGCGGCATCTCCGGATCGACGATGAGGACAATGTCCGAGGACTCCTGCTGGGGCCCCGCGACCTGGATCGAGATGACGCGCGCGGTCGCGGAGGCGACCGACTCGACGGGCGAGGGTGCGGCGGCGTCGCGCTCGAGGATCGGGCGCAGCGCGGAGCCGCGCTCCGGCGCCTGCGCGAGGACGGCGGTCGGCTGCGGTGCGCGGACGACAGGGGCCGGCGCCGGCGCCTCGCGGCGGGCGACCAGCGTGATCGCGACCGCGATCGCCGCGGCGCTCGCGCCGAGGGCCAGGTAGCGGGGCCTCAGGAGCGCCCCCAGCCAGCCTCCGCGCGTCTCTCTCGCGTCCTCGCGCACGCCGGCCATGACCCGCGTCTCGAAGCCCGCGAAGAAGGCGTCGCCCTTCTTCTCGAACGCGAGGAGCGCGAAGAGCGCCGCAGGGTCGCGCTGCGCCAGCCGCGCGCGGCAGGGCGGGCAGGCGTCGAGGTGCGGCGCCTCCTCGCGCGCGAACCGCGCGAGGTCCTCGTCCACGGCCGCCGCGAGGCGGCGCGCCAGATCCAGGCAGGCGCTCTCAGCGGACATGCGCGCTCACTCCTTGTCCGGCTCCTTGGGCAGGTATTCGGGATAGTGCTGGCGGAACCCTTCCTGGAGCGTCCGCCGCGCCTGGAAGAGATGATTCCTGACGGTGGAGTGCGAGATCCCCATGACGCGGGCGATCTCCTCGGTGGGAACCCCTTCGATCTGGCTCATGACGAAGATCGCGCGCTGCTTCGCGCCCAGCCGCGCCGCGAGCTTGTCGAAGATCGCGCGCAGCTCGGATCCCGCCAGCGCCTGCCGGGGATCCCCCGTGGCGGGGCGCCGCGCCGAGGCCTCGGGCTCCGGGTCCCCGTGCTCCGGCAGGGGCACGTTCTCCCGAGCGGGTCCGCGCGAGCGGTAGTGATCGATGGCGAGGTTCACGGTGATCCGGTAGAGCCACGTATCGAAGCTCTGTTCCTGCTTGAAGCGGTCGAGGACCTTCCACAGACGGATGAACGTCTGCTGGGCAATATCCCGTGCGTCTTCCTCGTCCCCGATGATTCGGTAGGCGATCCAGAAAACCTTCTCTCTTTTGCGCCGGATCAGAGCTTCGAACGCCTGCTCGTCCCCGGAAGCCGCCTTCAGGACCAGTTCCCGGTCCCCCTCACCGTCAGGCGGCAACTCGTCCTTGTGCATGGGTGTTTACGGTTCCCCCGCGATTCGCGTCTAGCCGGCCCGGAAAAAAGCGGGGGCAGGCTCTGCCCTCGATCGGCGCAACCAACGAAAACACGGCAACTTAGGTGGGATTCTCCGGAGTGTCAACCGCCGGTACGGCGGGGACCGGCGGGGCCAGCCCCGGAGGCGGAAGCGCCGCCGCCGCCAGGTCCCGCTCCGCCGCTTCGGCGTGGGCGCGGCGCTTCCGGTAGGCCTGGATGATCCGCAGGGCCACCGGGTAGGCGATGGCCGCCCCGATGAGGCCGAGGATGAGCGAGCCGAGCAGGAACGGGAACACGAAAGGCTTGAGCTGGATGACGGCCAGCCGCCACGCCTCGAGGCTCGTGGGCGGGTGGCGCGGCAGGCGGAGCGGACCCCGGCCTCTCAGGATGAGCTTGCCGACCCAGATCTCGGCCCCGATCAAGGGGATCATCGTGATGGGGGTGTTCGTGTAGGTTCCCGCCAGGACCGCGACATAGTTCAGCCTGAAAAGGAACGCGATCAGCACCGCGAAGAGCGTATGGAGCCAGAAGATCGGGGGAAGAAACGCGATGAAGACGCCCACCGCGAATGCCATGGCGGTCCGCTCGGGACTGTCCTGAGTATGGAGGATCTCGCGCAGCCAGTGCTTGAGCTTCTCCTTGGCGAACTGTCTCATGCGGTATCGCGACGATACCTGCCCCGCGTCAAAGGGGCAAGTTCAGCGGGCTTGCGGGCCCACGGACGGCGCCCGGGCCGGCTCCACGGCGCGCACGATCGCCTCGACGCGGGCGACGAACTCCTCGTGCCCCGCGGGCTCGAGGAGATAGTGCCGGTAGACCTTCTGGCCGCGCGTCGCGAGAGCGCGCCAGGAGTCTCCTGTGAGCAGCTGCTCGATCACGGCCTTCAGGTCCGTCGCGTCCCAGCGGTGCGCGGCGTAGGTCTCCCCGTCCACGTAGATCGGGGGCCACGTCTCCAGATGCGACATATCGGGCTTGACGAGAGCTGCGCCGGCCAGGATCACCTCGAAGTCCCGGAAGCAGACCTCGCCGTAGCCGAAGGGCGAGATCCCGATGCGGGAGTGCCGCAGCTCCTCGAGGTACTCCTCGCGCGGGATGGGTCGGATCACGGTCCCGAAGTCGCGCTCGAGGACGTCCTTGATCAGCTTGCGATGATGCAGGACGGTCGTCCGCCGGTGGCTGAGCCCCAGCCGGCAGGCGACCTTCACATTGCGCTTGCGCTCGGGCGGGGTGAACCGGGCGCTGTAGCGGCGGAACGCCGGCAGGAAACGTCCGAAACGACGGTAGCGCCGCGCCAGGACACCGAAGTCCCCCAGCGCCGTGCTCCACGACACGCGGATGCGCGCGAGATCGGCGGGTGAGGGTAGCGCGCGGACCGCGCGATCACCGTCCTCGTCGCGCACGCCGTCGCGGCTGAAGTAGTAGTCGGTGAAGACCCGGTCGCCGTGGTGCTCCTTCAGGTAGTCGGCGCGATCGACGAGGACCTGGGCCTTGCAGTAGAGGTCCACAAAGGGGAGGACCTCGAACTGCGTCGTCCCCGAGCTGGCCGAGGTGTCGAACCAGACGACCCTTCCCGCGCGCGCTCGGCCCGCCTCGAGCACGCCGCGCACCCGCTCGTCGACGCCGGGCCACAGCGAGCCGAAGTAGTTGCTGTTGACGAAGAGGACGTCGCAGTCGAGCGCCTCGTTTCCCGCATCGGGGTCGAACAGCTTCACGTCCAGCCCGCGCTCCGCGAACAGGCGCGCGTGGAGGCGCAGCGGGAAGTTGAAGGCGATCGAGCTCTGGCTGCCGTCCTCGGTCAGCAGGTGGACGCGGGTCATGCGTCATTGCAGCGTATAGAGGCTCCTCGGCGTCCGTCAAGTTGCGCGGGACGGGCGAGGCGGGGGCTTCAGCGCCGGCGGGAACGGCGCGCGAAGTGCTCGTAGCCGCTCCGGGGGAGCGGGCGCGCGCGCCCTTCCGCGTCCACGAGGACGACGCCGCGGCGCGCGGGGGCGACGCGGCCGATCCGCGTGAGCGGCTCGCGCACGCGCGCCGCGAGGTCCAGCAGGCGCTTCTGCGCGCGGACGGGGACGGTGAACAGAAGCTCGTAGTCCTCACCTCCCCCGAGCGCGAGCGCGCGCCCACGGCGGCCGGCGTCGGCGGCCGGATCCACGGGGATCCGCGCTTCGTCGATCACCGCTCCCACGCCGCTCGCCTCGCACAGGCGATGGAGGTCGATCGCGAGCCCGTCCGAGACGTCGATCATGGCCGTCGGCAGACCGCGCGCGCCCAGCGCGCGCCCGAGCGCGAGACGCGGCTGGGGCAGAAGGTGCGCGAGCGCCGCGACGAGCTCGTCCCGGCGCCGGTCCGCCTCGCGCCCGCGGACCAAAAGCGAGCGCGACCAGAGCCGCCGCGACCAGGGCCGGAAGCCCCGGCGCAGGAGCTCGAGCCCGCGCGCGCTCGCCCCCAGCGTTCCGCTCACGTAGATCGCGTCCCCCGCCCGCGCGCCGCGGCGCAGGATGGGGCCGCCCCGCCCGGCCTCCCCGATCGCGGCCACATCGAGGAAGAGCCCACGCTTCGAGGACGAGGTGTCGCCGCCGAGCACCGACGCGCCCGCGCCCTTCGCCTGCTCGTGGATCCCCTCGAAGAGAGCCCGCGCGAACGCGGGCCGCGTCCTGTCCGGGAGCGCCGCCGATACGAAGACCCCGCGAGGGACGCCCCCCATCGCCGCGATGTCGGACAGGGACGCCGCCACCGCCTTGCGTCCGAGAAGATAGGGCGGCGTGTAGGCGAGATCGAAGTGGACGCCCTCCGCCATGAGGTCCATGGTGACGAGCACCGAGCGCCCGCCGGCGCGCAGGACCGCGCAGTCATCCCCGATCCCGACGTCCCCCGAGCGCACCGGCGCCCCCGCGCGTCCGCGGACGATGAAAGAGATCAGGTCGGATTCGGAGAGCACGCGCCTATCTTGCCACTTCGCGCGTTCCGAACGAGCCTCCGATCCCCCTACTGCGAGGTCGTGACCGGACGGCGCGAGCTCCTCTGGGTCCGGCGCGCGCCGCCGTGTCCGTGTCCGTGCCCGTCCTTCGCGGACTTCCCCATCTCGGTGGGGGCCGCATCCGGGCGGACGGCGACCTCGAGCACTTCGGAGACGTGGCTCACGGGGACGAACTCCAGGTCCTTCTTCAGGGCCTTGGGGATCTCCCCGAGATTGCGGCGGTTCGCCTCCGGGATCACGATCGTCTTGATCTTCGCGCGGTGCGCCGCGAGCACCTTCTCCTTGAGCCCGCCGATCGGCAGGACGTTCCCGCGCAGGGTGATCTCCCCCGTCATGGCGACGTCGCGCCGCACGGGCCGGTTCGTGAACGCCGAGACGATCGCGGTCGCCATCGTGATCCCCGCCGACGGCCCGTCCTTGGGGATCGCGCCCTGCGGCACGTGGACGTGCAGGTCGCACTCGGAAAAGAGGTTCTCCGGGATGCCGTATTCGGCCGCGTGCGCGCGCGTGTAGGTGAGCGCCGCGTGCGCCGACTCCTTCATGACGTCGCCCAGGTGGCCCGTCAGGATCAGCGCGCCCTTCCCCTTCATGATGCTCGCCTCGATGTGGAGGATGTCGCCGCCCGTCGCGGTCCACGCGAGCCCCGTCGAGACGCCGACCTGGTCCGACGCGAGGATTTCCTCGGCGACGACGAGCGCCGGCCCCAGGAAGGTCTCGAGACTCTGCGGGGTGACGAGCGTCGCACCCGTCTTGCCTTCCGCCGTCCTGCGCGCGACCTTGCGCCCGATGGACGCGAAGAGCCGCTCGAGGTTGCGAAGGCCGGCCTCGCGCGTGTACGAGCCGATCAGGGCGCGGATCGCCGCGACCGAGTAGCGCAGGTTCGCCGGCGAGAGCCCGTTCTCGTCGATCTGCTTCGGGATGAGGTGGGTCTTGGCGATCTGGATCTTCTCCTCCTCGGTGTAGCCGGAGAGGTGGATCACCTCCATGCGGTCGCGGAAGGCCGGGTGGATCGGATCGATGAGGTTGGCGTTCGCGATGAACATCACCTTCGACAGGTCGTACGGCACGCCGAGGTAGTGGTCGCGAAACGAGTTGTTCTGTTCGGGATCGAGGACCTCGAGGAGCGCGGCGGAGGGGTCCCCTCGCGAGTCGGCGCCGAGCTTGTCCACCTCGTCCAGCATGAAGATCGGGTTGGACGAGCCAGCCTGGTTGATCCCCTGGATGATGCGCCCGGGCATCGCGCCCACATAGGTCCGCCGGTGGCCGCGGATCTCCGCCTCGTCGCGCACGCCGCCGAGCGAGATGCGCACGAAGTTGCGCCCCAGCGCGCGCGCGATCGACCTGCCCAGCGAGGTCTTCCCCACGCCGGGCGGCCCGACGAAGCAGAGGATCGGACCCTTCCCTTCGGGCTTCAGCTTGCGCACCGCGAGGTACTCGAGGATGCGCTCCTTGATCTTGTCGAGGCCGAAGTGGTCCTCGTCGAGGATCCGCTTGGCGGCCTTCAGATCCAGGTTGTCCTTCGTCTCCTTGCCCCAGGGCAGATCGACGAGCCACTCCACGTAGTTGCGCAGGGTCCCCGTCTCGGAGGCGTCGGGATGCATCCGCTCGAGGCGCTTGAGCTGCTTCTCCACCTCCTCGGCGGCGTAGACCGGCATCGACGACTCGGCGATCTTGCGGCGGATCCGCTCGATCTCCTCCGCGAGCTCGTTGCCTTCCCCGAGCTCGTGCTGGATCGCCTTCATCTGCTGGCGCAGGAAGTACTCGCGCTGCGACTTGTCGATCTCGTCCCGCGCGAGCGAGTCGATCTCCTGCTGCATGGCGAGCAGGTCGAGCTCCCGCTTGAGGAGCTGGCTGACCTTCTTGAGGCGCTCGACGGGATCGATCGTCTCGAGGATCGCCTGCGCGTCCTCGACCTTCAGCTCGAGGTTCGACGCGATGAGATCGCCCAGGCGGCCCGGGTCCTCGAGGTTGTTCGCGATGACCATGACCTCGGAGGGGACCGTCTTGCCCAGGGATGAGGAGCGCTCGAGCGCCTTCTTCGCGCCCCGCATCAGCGCCTCGCGCTCGATCGAGTCCAGGTCTTCGGGAGGCTCGACGACGCGATCGATCTTGGCGACGAGGTGGGACTTCCCGCCGAGGTAGTCGTCCACCTTCGCCCGGCAGACGCCCTGCACCAGGACGCGGATGCGCCCGTCGGGCAGCTTCAGCATCCGCATGATGACGGCGACGGTGCCGATCTTGAACAGGTCCGCGCCCGTGACCTCGTTCTTCTCCTTGTCCTTCTGCGCGAGCAGCAGGACCATGCGGTTCTCGGAAAGCGCGATGTCCACCGCCTTGATGGAGCTCTCGCGCGCGATCGACAGGGGCGAGATGATGAACGGATACACCACCATGTCGCGGAGCGGCAGGACCGGGAGGCTCTTCGGTATCTTGACCTCGGTGTCGCGGTCCTTCTTCTCCTTCGTCTCGGCCGCCATGCTCACGCCTCCTTGACGGGGATCGGAACCGCGCCCCCGCGGCGGTTCTCGACCTTGGGGAAGACGACTTTGAGCACCCCCGCGCTCAGGATCGCCTCCGCCTTGTGGGTGTTGATCGGGTAGTTCAGCGCGATGACGCGCTCGAACGGACCGAAGGACCGCTCGAGGCAGTGGTGCTCCGCCACGAGCCGGTCGGATTCGCGCTTCTTCTTCTCGCCGCGCACGATGATGTTGCCGCCGTCGGCCTCGAGGACGAGGTCCCTCAGGGCGACGCCGGGCAGCTCGACGTACAGCGTCAGCGTCCCCTTGCCGTCGAGGATGTCGGTGTTCGGCACGAACACCTGCTCGCCGCCGTCTCCCATCTGCTTGAGCTCTTTCAGGCTCTCGAAGAGCCTGTTGATCTCGCTCTGGATCCGCGCGATCTCCAGCGTCGGTCCCATCGTCTTCTGCATGAGTGCCCCCGGTTCGTGTGCGGCCGGCCGCGGCGCGCGTCGCGCGCCCGCGCCCCGCGTGTCCCTTACTTGCGCTCCATCAGGCGGCGCAGCTCGTTCATGAACTCGTCGACGTCGTCGAACTGACGATAGACCGACGCGAAGCGCACGTAGGCCACCTTGTCCAGCTCGCGAAGCCTCTCCATGACGCGCTCGCCGATGACGCGCGTCTCGATCTCCCGGTCCGGGCTTTCCTGCACGAGCCCCTCGATCTCGTCCACGATCGCCTCCAGGCGCGTCAGCGGCACCGGCCGCTTCTCGACCGCCCTCATCAGGCCGCCCATCAGCTTCTCGCGGCTGAAGGCTTCGCGGCGGCCGTCCTTCTTCACGACCATGTAGGGGATCTCCTCGATCCTCTCGTAGGACGTGAAGCGCTTGTGGCACGACAGGCACTCGCGGCGCCGGCGGATGACGTGCCCTTCCTTCGCCTCGCGCGAGTCCACGACCTTGTCCATCAGGTGGCTGCAGTACGGGCACTTCATCCGCGTTCTCCCCTCGCGTGCTGCGCGATCCGCGGTCCCGCCTCCGTCCTGCGCTCCACCGTCCTGGATAAGGTGTCGCCCGGAAGGCGTAAGGTCAAAGCGGTCATTTTCCGGTCCCCCCCGCCGCCGGCATCGACGACGCGGCCGAAGGCTCCCGCCGGCCCCTCGCGGCGGGCCCCCCGAGGTCCCCGCCGGCCCCCCCCGCGTCCTTCTGGCGCGCCAGCTCCCCGAGGCTCGAGGGGCTCAGGCCGTCCCGCCAGGCGAAGAACAGGCCGAAGACGATCGGCGGGATGTAGACGATGACGGGGTGATAGAGGAAGGTCGCCGCGGCCGCGAGGCTCGCCCCGATCCCGAACAGGTGCACGAGGCCCCAGTTGAAGACGAACTGGACCGGGCCCATGCCCCCGGGGGTCGGAATCGCGATCGCGAAGACGGACAGCACCATCATCAGATAGACGCCCGGATACGGGATGTGCACTCCGGCCGCCAGCAGTCCGATCCATACCGAGGTCCCGACGACCCCCCAGATCACGAGCGATTGCGCCCCGATCCGCAGCGCCGCGGGAGTGTCCCGCAGGAACGCAGTCCCCGAGGCGAGCCCGCCCGCGAACCGCCACGCCGCGCGCACCGCGGGGCGGACCGCCGTCTGCGCGCGCCGCTCGAACCAGCGCGGGAGCGCCGCCCCTTCGCGCAGGAGCACGCGCGCCGCAAGAAGGCCGGCCACGCACCCGGCGAGCGTCAGGGCGCCGGTCACGGCGATGAGCGGCACGAGACCGCGCTCGCCGATCAGCGGGAGCTTCAGCGTGACCGGCGGGCCCGTCCGCTCCCACCAGAGGGGCGTCGTGATCGCGGCCGCCGCGGCCAGCGCGAAGACGGTCACCGCGTCGAGGATCCGCTCGATGCCCGCGGTCGCGAGAACCTCGGCCGCGGGCATCCCCTCGCGGCGCGCCAGGAGGACCGGACGCGCGAACTCGCCCAGCCGCAACGGCACCAGCCACGACAGCGCATAACCGATCGCCGTCGTCGAGAACATGTTGTAGAGGGAGATCCTCGCCTTGAGGGGCCGGAGCATCGACGCCCACCGCCAGCAGCGCGTGAGGAGGTGCCCGAAATACCCCATGCCGATCGCGACGAGGAGAAGGCCCACGCGCGCGGCGCGCAGCGAGCGCCAGACCTCGTGCAGGTCGAGATCGCGCAGGAACAGATAGAGGAAGAGGGCTGAGAGGGCGAGCCCGGTCAGCACCTTCAAGGGGGTTCGCATCCGGCGGCGCTAACGTTATGCCAGCCGACGGGGCCGGTCAATGGGAGCCCCCCAAGATGTAGGGGTTACGGGGCTTCGCGGCTAGGGAGTCTTTTCGAACGGATTCTTGGGCGCGGCGAGGATCGACTCGTGCTTCTTCACCGTCACGGTACCGCGCGGCGCGCCCCGGATGCGCCGCACGTACTTGCGGCGCGTGACGAGGACCTCGGTCCGCCCGTGCTCCTTGGCCTTGCTGAAGAAGGCGGCCAGCTCGGCGGCCTCGCGCAGCGTCGCCGCCGGGAGGCGGGTCTCCCCCTTCGAGTTCCGGACCACGACGTGCGCGCCTGCGGCTCCCTCCGCATGGAGCCAGAAGTCCTCCGGCGAGGCGATCTTGAAGGTCAGCCGGTCGTTCTCGTTCCCACCCTTCCCGACGAGGATCTCGTAGCCCTCGGCGCTCGTGTAGAGGCGAACGCC
>Ga0207644_10001998_pt1 | contig 13208 bp, 10 predicted proteins | sample KBSS73metaG_FD_184326 | JGI IMG/M metagenome (GOLD analysis project Ga0207644, IMG submission 184326) | Switchgrass rhizosphere microbial communities from Kellogg Biological Station, Michigan, USA - KBS S7-3 metaG (SPAdes) (version 2) | ecosystem: Host-associated > Plants > Roots > Rhizosphere... | reverse complement strand
GCTGGTGCTGCGCTTCGAGGGCCACACGCCGGAGGCACTGAAGCGCATCGAGAGTGGCTTCATGGCCGCGCTGCGCCTCGTCAAGCCCGACGCGCAGGTCGTGCAGGCGGCGCTTTGAAGGCGCGCCACGCCTCATGCTGAACGCGGCGCCGCGGCCGGCGTGCGACGGTTGAGCGCCGGGCACCGACGCGCACCACGCGACGGAGCGGCCGCCGATGCGCATCCTGATCGTCAAGCTGTCGTCGCTCGGCGACGTCGTTCATGCGATGCCGGTCGTGCAGGACATCGGTGCCGCCTATCCGCAGGCGGCCGTCGACTGGGTCGTCGAGCCCGGCTTCGCGCCGCTGCTGCGCCGGATGTCAGGGCTCGACGAGGTCATCGAGTGCCCGCTGCGGCGCTGGACCGGCAGTTGGTGGACGGCGGCGACGCGCGCCCAGTTCCGTGCCTTCAAGACCCGCCTGCGCTGGCACGAGTACGACGCGATCCTCGACCTGCAGGGCCTGACCAAGTCGGCGCTGATCGCGCGTCTGGCGCGCGGTGTGCGCTATGGCCTCGCCAATCGGACCGAGGGCGCGAGCCACGAATGGCCGGCGCGCTGGCTGGTCGATCACGCGCTGCGCATCGAGCCGCACATCCACGCGCTCGATCGCTCGCGCCAGCTGGCGGCGGGGGCGCTCGGCTACCGCTACGGCGGCACGCCGGACTTCGGTCTGCGTCGAACCGCGGCGATGCCGACCGATGGGGCGCCGACCTTGCTCTTCATCCACGGCACGTCGCGCGATGACAAGCTCTGGCCCGAAGCCGACTGGATCGCGCTCGGGCGGCGCGCGATCGCCGACGGTTGGCGGATCGCGCTGCCGCAGGCCGGCGCGACCGAGCAGGCCCGCGCCCAGCGCCTGCAAGCGGCACTCGGCGCGTCGGCCAGCGTCTGGCCGAGCCTCGACCTCGGCGCGGTGATCGACCGGATGCAGGGCGTGCAGGCCGCGGTCGGCGTCGACAGCGGGCTCAGCCACATCGCGGTGGCGCTCGATCTGCCGCATGTCCAGATCTACAACTTCCCGACTTCTTGGCGCACCGGGCCGCAGGCCGCGCACGGCCATGCGCACCAGGTCTCGGTCGAAGGCCGGCCGACGCCGTCGTTCGACGCGGTCTGGCAGGCCTGGCGGCGCGTTCGGCCGGTCGCGTTCGCATGACCACGGCCTCGTTGCTTCAGGCGGGCGCCGGCCGCAGTCGGCTCGAGTCGACCCTCGGGAGCGGTCGTTGAACCCGAACGCGAGCCGCTCGGCGCGCCTGGCTTATTCGGCGCTGCTGCGCGTGATCGCGCCGGCCTATGTCGCACGCCTCTGGTGGCGCGGCCGGGCCGAGCCGCTTTACCGCGAGGCGATCGGCGAGCGCTTCGGTCGCTACGGCGGCGCGCCTTCCGCCGGCTGGTTCTGGGTCCACGCCGTGTCGCTCGGCGAGACGCGCGCGGCGGCCGCGCTGATCGAGGCCGTGCGGCAGCGCCGGCCCGACCTGCGGCTGCTGCTGACCCACGGCACCGCGACCGGTCGCGAAGCCGGACGCGCGCTGCTGCGCGAGGGCGACCGGCAGACCTGGCTGCCGTACGACTCGCCGGCGGCGGTGCGCCGGTTCCTCGTGCACTTCCGGCCGGCGGTCGGCGTGCTGATGGAGACCGAGATCTGGCCGAACCTGCTCGCTGCCGCGGATGCGCTCGACGTGCCGATGGTCCTCGCGAATGCGCGCCTCAGCGAGCGCAGCCAGCGCCGTGGCCAGCGCTTCGAGGCCTTGATGCGACCGGCCGCGCAAAGCGTCGCATTGGTCCTCGCGCAGAGCGAGGCTGATGCGGTGCGGCTCAGTGCGGCCGGCGGGCGCAATGTCGTCGTCAGCGGCAACCTCAAGTTCGACATGGCGCCGATTCCGGCCCAGGTCGATGCCGGCAAGGCCTGGCGACTGGCGCTCGGACGGCCGGTGGTTCTCGCTGCCGTCACGCGCGAGGGCGAAGAGGCGGCACTGGTGGCGGCGTGGACGAAGCGGCCGTCGCCGCGTCCCTTGCTGCTCGTCGTGCCGCGCCATCCGCAGCGCTTCGACGAGGTCGCGGGCCTGTTGCAGGATGCCGGCTTGCGCTTCGCGCGGCGCAGCGAATGGCGCGACGGCCAGGGCCCGAATGCAGGCGAACTCGACGCCGTGCTCGGCGATTCGATGGGCGAGATGGCGCTCTACTACGGCGCGGCCGATGTCGCCCTGCTCGGCGGCAGCTTCGCGCCGCTCGGAGGTCAGAACCTGATCGAGGCGGCCGCATGCGGCTGCCCCGTCGTGATGGGTCCGCACACCTTCAATTTCGCGCAGGCCGCCGAGCTCGCACTGGCGGCCGGCGCCGCGCTGCGCGTGGCCGACATCGAGGCCGGCATCAGCGAAGCGCTCGCGCTCCTCGACGGGCCACGCCAGGCCGCGATGGCGAGGCGCGCACTGCGCTTCGCGGCGCAGCACCGCGGGGCCGCCGCGCGGATGGCAGATCGGATCGTGGCGCTGCTCGACGGCAGCGGCAGAGCGTCGCCGGCGCGTGGCGGCTTCAGGTCAGCAGCGCCAACGGCCTGACGGCCGCGCTGTCCGGGAACACCTCGCCGTCAAGGCGCTTGCGAGCGATCTGCAGGTGGTCGGCGAGCACGCCTTTCAGCAGTGCGCGCAAATCGGTCGTCGTGCGCAGGTCACGGCCCTCGAAGCGGTCGGCCTTCGCGAGGCCGGGCCAGTCGGCGATCACGCGGCCGCCCCGGACCGCGCCGCCGAGCACGAAGGCGGCGCCGCCGGTGCCGTGGTCGGTACCGAGAGTGCCGTTGACCGCGACCTCGCGGCCGAACTCGGTCGCGACGACGATCACGGTGCGCTGCCAGACGTCCGCCGCGACCAGCCCGTCGCGCAGCGCGGCAAGGCCGGCGTCGAGCTGGCGCAGCGCGGCCACGAACGCGCCGTTCGGATTGGCCTGATTCGCATGGGTGTCCCAACCGCCGAGCTCGAGGACTGCCGCCTGCGGCCCGTCGGGCTGCGCGAGGAAGGCGCCGGCGCGCCGGGCGAGCGCCGCGAACGAATTCGGCCGCACTGGAGGGGCGCTGCCGGTCATCGCGGTCATGCCGGCCGCGTCGCCGTCGGCGTCCGACGGCATTATCGCGCCGTCGAGATGGAGCGCCTTCGCGCGCTGCAGCGCGGTCGCCAGCGCGGCGTCGTTCGCGTACAGGCGTTCGAGTCGGGCGACCAGGTCGGCCGACGGTTCGGGCAGCACCGAAGGCGCCCAGGTGTCGACCGCTGCCGGTCCGCGCAGCACCAGCGGCACCGCGGTATTCAGCGCGAGGCCCTTGGCGCGGCCGTCGACCAGCGCGCGCCCGAGCCAGCCGGTCGCCAGGTCGTACGGTCGCGTGCCGCCGCTCTCGAGGACCTGCTGAGCATCGAAGTGCGAGCGTTCGCGGTAGGGCAGGCCGACAGCATGGACGACGGCGAGCTCGCCGCGCCGGTAGGCGGCATGTGTCTCGACGAGCTGCGGATGGAACGCGAAAGTGTCGGTCAAGGCGAGCGGGGGCGCGGCGTAGCGGCCGAGCGCACCGCGCGCGGCTTCGAACGACGGATCGCCGGGCGCCGGTACTGCCGACAGACCGTCCATGCCGCCGCGCAGGATGACGAGCGCGAAGCGGTTGCCGCTCGCGTTGACAGTGGTCGCGAGGCTGAGGGTCGACCATGGTGCCAGCGCGCCGGCACCGAGCAGCGTGCCGACGACGAAGCGCCGGCGCGGATCGATCGAGGATGTCATCTCGGTTCCTTTCGACGGCGGTCGATCGGCGCGCGTGTCAGCGACGCTGGAACTCGGGCGCCATCAGCAGCAGCGCGAGCGCCTGCGGTCCATCGGCCGCGCGATCGATCTCCTGATGCGTCGCCGTATCGAGCAGCGGGCCGAGGCTGCGCACGGCGAGCGCGCGGGCGTCGACCAGCCGGCCGACGCGATCGGCGATGCGGGTCGACCATTCGACCCGCTTCCACACCGCGTCGGGCCCGAGCCAGTCGTCCGCGCGATCGCTCCAGCCTGCGGGCGACGGTGCCGCGAGCAGACGCTGGCCGAGCGTGCCGACGCCGAGGCCGTCGCCGCGTGCGAACAGGCGCTCGCTGAGTCCGAGCAGGCGGACGCTCGAGACGACGAATTCCGCCGGAGTCTTCAGCTTGCGCTGCTCGGCAGCCCAGGCCTCGGGGCTGCGCACGAGCGCGCGGTAGACCGTCGGCAGGTCGCCGCTGCTCTGCAGGAACGCCGCGGCGAGCCGCTCGACCAGCGCCGGCGGCGGTGTGTCAGCGACGAAGTGGCGCGCCAGCTTGGTCGCGACGAAGCGCGCGGTCGCGGGATGGACGGCCAGGTCGTGCAGCACCGCGCCGAGCGCGTCAGGACCCTCCGGATAGCGCTTGCCGAGCACGAGCTTCGGCCCCGGCTCGTGCCAGGCGGCATCGAATGGCGATGCGGCGTCGGCCGCGTCCTGCCCGACGCGCCAGCCGGTCAGCAACGCGGCGAATGCGGTGACGTCGGCTTGCGTGTAGCCGGCGCCGTCGGCCGCGGCGCGGCCGCTCGCCGCGCCGAGCGTGTGCAGTTCGAGCACCTCGCGCGCGAGGTTTTCGTTGATGCCGGTCACGCGCGCCGGCTCGCCGATCCGCGCGGCACGGCGGCGCTCGCGGGCGACGACCAGCGAATGCGGTCCGGCCGATTGCGAGTTGTCGAGATAGCGCAGCATCGCCGGATGGGTCGTTGCCGCCTTCAGCAGCGTTTCGAACGACCCGTTCAGGTTCGGTCGGATCGCATCGCGCTCGAACGCGCCGACCAGCCCGCGCGCGCTGCCCTTGGTCAGCGAGACGGTGAAATGATTCGCCCAGAACAGCTGCAGTCGCTCCACCAACGGACGGGCACCGAAGGCGGCGCTGACGAGGTGGGAGCGCGCATCGGCGAGCGTCGCGTCGCGGTAGTGGCCGGCCAGCAGCTGTTCGGCCATCATGCCCGGCGGCGGGTTGCGCGCGGCGTCGCGCTTCTCGCGTTCCGCCGCGATCAGCCGCAGGCCATCGCGGGTGCTCAGCAGGCCCGCCCCGCGGGCCGCCTCGGCCGGAACGATCTGCGCCAGCAGCCAGCCTTGCGGATCGGCGGCGAGCGGTTCGAGCGTCGGCTCGCCGAGGCCGAAGCGGTGAGCGGCGAGCGCCGCCTGCAGGAGCGGAGGATTCGACATCGGGATCTCCGTTGCGCTGCGCACATCATGAGGCCGCCGCGTGAAGCGCGCGTACGCGCCATGTCAAGAAACGTTGCTCGGCGGGATCCGGACGACCGGCGGCGCGTCGATTCACACGCCGGCTGTCCGATCCCAGCGCCCCCGGTCTCGGGCGGCGCTGCCGTTCAGCGGGCGATCAGGCGATCGACCGCGGCGATGTCCTGGGCCGTGACCCGGCCGGCGGCCTGGCGCAGCCGCAAGGTGCCGTTCAGCACCTCGTAGCGGGCGCGGGCGAGGTCGCGGCGGGTCTGAAACAGCTGGGTCTGCGCGTTCAACACGTCGAGGTTGACACGCACGCCGACGCGGTAGCCGAGCTGTGTCGCCTCGAGCGCGAGCAGGCTCGACGATTCGGCCGCTTCGAGCGCCCGCACCTGGGCCACGCCGGACTGCAGCGTGTAGAAGGCCTGGCGCGTTGCCTGGCTGACGCTGCGCCGGGCCGCTTCGAGGTCGTTCAGCGAGCGGTCCTCGAGGACCAGCGTTTCCTTGATGCGGTTCTGGATCTGCCCGCCGGTGTAGAGCGGCATGTTGAGCTGGACCCCGACGCTCGCGGTCGCGCTGTTGCCGGGCAGCGAGCCGAGCGAGCCGCCGATCGCGCCGCGCCCGCCGCTGACCGAACCGACCGCATCGATCGTCGGCAACGCTGCAGCGCGGGCCTTCGCGGTCTCGAGCCGGGCGATCTCGAGCGCGGACTGGGCGCGCCGGATCGCCGGGTGCTGCCCTTCGGCAAGGCGGACCCAGGCATCGGCGTTGTCGGGTTGGACGGCCGGCAGCGCGACCGGCACCGCGAGCTGCTTCGGCTCGACGTTCGGCCGGCCGACCAGCTGGTCGAGCGCGATCCGCTTCGTCACCAGGTCGTTCTGGGCCGCGATCTCCTGCGCCGAAGCGAGGTCGAAGCGGGCCTGCGCCTCGCGGGTGTCGGTGATTGTCGCGGTGCCGACCTCGAAGTTGCGCTTCGCCGAAGCGAGCTGCTCGCTGATCGCCGCCTTGTTGGTGCGCGTCGTCGCCAGCGTGTCCTGGGCGCCGAGCACTTCGAAATAGGCCTGGCTCAGCCGCAGGATCAGCTCCTGCTCGGCGGAGTCGAGGTCGGCGAGCGAGACGTCGAGCGATTTTTCGGCCTGGCGCACCGTCGCCTCGTTCGCGCGGTTGAACAGCGGTTGGCGCCCGCTCAACGTCAGTGCCAGCGTGTTGCTGCCGTAGCTCTGGAAGATCGGCGGGTTGAGCTCGACCCTCGATGCACTGGTCCCGAGCGAGGCGCTCGGCCGCAGCAGCGCCTCGGCCTGCTCGATCCGGTACGGCACCGATTCCGCCAATGCGCGCGCCGACAGGTAGGTGGCGTCGAACCCGTGGGCGGCGTCGTAGAGCTCGAGCAGGCTCTGCGCACGCGCGCTGCCGAGGCCGGACAAAGCGCCGGCGACGAGCACTGCGGTGCGCGCGGCGTGGGCGATGCCGATCGGCGTGCTGCGGAGGCTCGGAGCGGACATGCGGATCCCTCGGTTCGTTCTTCTCAGTAGCGCGGCACGGCCGGATCGACCGTCAGCGACCAGGCGTCGATGCCGCCGGCGAGGTTATAGACCGAAGCGAAGCCGTTCCGCTCCAGGAATGCGACGACCTGCGCACTGCGGGCGCCGTGATGACAGATGCAGACAACAGACTGCGAGCGGTCGATCGAATCGAGGGCGTCCGGGACGCTGCCCATCGGGATGAATGCGGCGGTCGCGCCGTCGAGCCGGATCGCGGCGAGCTCGACCTCCCAGGGCTCACGAACGTCGAGCAGCAGCAGCGAAGCGCCCGTCGCCGCTTTGCGGGCGTGGAGGTCGACGAGCCCTTGCCCGTCCAGCGCCCTCATCAGAAGACGAAGCGCGACGGTTCGCCGAAGCCGGTCAGGCGCGGGACGACGGTGTCGAACAGCTCAACGGTCGAGGTTCCAGATTCGCTGCTGCGCGTGACCAGCACCGCCTGCATGATCGGCAGCTGGCCGACGATCGCGGTGAGCCGGCCGCCCGGCTTCAGCTGCGCGAGCAGCGCGCGCGGCACCTCGAACACCGAGCCTGACAGCACGATGACGTCGAACGGGCCGTCGTCGGCAACCGTCCGCGATGCATCGGCGTGCAGCACCGTGACGTTGGTGACCCACGCACGCCGCAGGTTGTCGCTGGCCAGGCGAGCGAGGTCGGGATCGATCTCGAAGGTGGTCACGTGCTGGCCTTTGTGCGCCAGCAGCGCGGCCATGTAGCCGGAGCCGGCGCCGATCTCGAGCACGCGCTCGTGGCGCTGCACGCCGAGCTCCTGCAGCAGGCGCGCCTCGACCTTCGGCGCCAGCATGCTCTGGCCGTTCGGCAGCGGCACCTCGGTGTCGACGAACGCCATCGCGCGGTATGGGGCGGGGACGAAGTCCTCGCGCTTGACGACGGCGAGCAGTTCGAGCACGCCCGGATCCAGCACATCCCAGGTGCGGATCTGCTGCTCGATCATGTTGAAGCGGGCTTGTTCGATGTTCATGGCAGGGACGCGATGCGGACCGGTAGTAGTTTATTTCGGCGCGCCGGCCGCGACGGCGGCGGTGCCGCCGACCGAAGTGCCACGCCAGCGCCGCGCCGCCCAGCGACCCAGGTCGTCGAGGTAGCAGTAGACGACCGGCACGACCACGAGGGTCAGCAGCGACGAGGTGATCACGCCGCCGATCACGGCCTGACCCATCGGCGCGCGCTGCTCCGAGCCCTCGGTGATCGCGAAGGCGAGCGGCACCATGCCGAAGATCATCGCCAGGGTGGTCATCAGGATCGGGCGCAGCCGGACGCGCGCGGCATGCAGCAGCGCAGCCTCGCGGGCGAGCGGCGCTTGGCCGTCTTCGCCGCGGCGAGCGCGGATCGCAAAGTCGATCAGCAGGATCGCGTTCTTCGTGACCAGGCCCATCAGCATCACGACCCCGATGATTGAGAACATGTTGAGGGTCGACCGGAACACGAGTAGCGCAAGCACCACGCCGATCAGCGTGAGCGGCAGCGAGCTCATCAGCGCGAGCGGCTGCAGGAAGCTGCGGAACTGGCTCGCCAGGATCATGTAGATGAAGATCACCGCGAGGCCGAGCGCGCCGACCGCATAGGCGAACGACTCGTTCATGTTCTTGGTCGATCCGCCGAAGCTGTAGCGGTAGCCGGGCGGCCAGCTGACCTCGTCGAGGACCTTGCGGATGTCGGCCGAGACGTCGCCGGAGCTGCGACCGAACGCGTTCGCGTCGACGTTGATCTCGCGGTTCAGGTCGCGCCGGTTGATCTGGTTCGGGCCGGTCGCCGCGCGCACGTCGGCGACCTGCGAGAGCCGGACGACGCGCGCCGAGCCGTCGGCCGCGGCCGAGACGTTGATCGGCATCCGCTGAAGGTCGGCGATCTCGTTGCGGCTGTCGGGTGTGAGGCGCACGTTGACGTCGTAGTTTTCGCCATCGGGCGCGCGCCAGTTGCCGACCAGCGTGCCGGCGACGAGCGTGCGCAGGGAGTTCGCGAGCATGTTGACGTTGAGGCCGGCATCGGCCGCGGCGTCGCGGCGCACTTCGATCGCGACCGTCGGCTTGTCGGGCTTCAACGTGCTGTCGAGGTCGACCAGTCCGGGAATCGCGGCGAGCTTCGTCATGATCGTCTTCGACAGGCGCTCGAGCTCGCCGAGGTCGGTGCCCTGGATCGAGAACTGCAGGCTCTTGCCGCCGCCGAGGTCGGTGACGCCGATGTTGGTCACCGTGATGCCGGGAATGCGCGCAAGGCGCTCGCGCAGCGGCACGATCAGCTCGTTCACGCCGCGCTGGCGCTCGTGCCGATCGGCCAGACGCACGTAGGTGGCGCCGTAGATCTTGCCGGCGGCCTGGCCGCTGTTGATCGTCGTCACCGTGTAGCGGACTTCGGGCAGCTCGCGCAGCACCGCATCGATCTGCTTCGCGCGCGTCTCGGTCAGCTCGAGCGACGAGCCGACCGGCGTGTAGAAATTGAGCTGCGTCTCGGAGAAGTCGGCCTTCGGCACGAACTCGGCGCCGAGCACCGGGATGATGAAGAAGCTGCCGACGAAGGTCGCGAGTGCGATGCCGAGCGTCGCCAGCTTGTGCCGCAGCGACCAGCCAAGGATGCCCTGGTAGGCGTCGCCGAGCCATTGCGTGAAGCGGTCGAAGACGGCGGTGACGCGGCCGATCGTGCGGTCGTAGCGGGTCACCGGCGGACCGTGATGGACGCCGTGCGCCTGCGGGTCGTTCCAGATGCTCGACAGCATCGGATCGAGCGTGAAGCTGACGAACATCGAGATCAACACTGCGGCGACGATCGTCAGCCCGAACTCGTGGAAGAACTTGCCGACGATGCCGCCCATGAAGCCGATCGGCAGGAACACGGCGACGATCGAGAACGTCGTCGCCATCACCGCGAGGCCGATCTCCTGGGTGCCGGCGAGCGCGGCATCGTGCGCCGAGGCGCCCATCTGCACGTGGCGCACGATGTTCTCGCGCACGACGATCGCGTCGTCAATCAAGAGGCCGACGCAGAGCGACAGCGCCATCATCGTGATGACGTTGATCGTGAAGCCGAACAGGTACATGAACAGGAACGTGCCGATCAAAGCGATCGGCAACGTGAGGCCGGTGATGACGGTCGAGCGCCACGAATTCAGGAACAGGAAGACGATCAGCACGGTCAGCGCCGCGCCTTCGAAGAGGGTCCGCTTGACGTTCGCTACCGAGACCCGGATCGAGCGCGAGTTGTCGCGGTTGACCTCGACCTTGACGCCTGGCGGCATCAGCGGCTTCGCCGCGGCGAGCGCCTTGTAGAGGCCGTCGACGACCTCGATCGTGTTCTCGCCCTGCGACTTCTGCACCGAAAGCAGCACCGTGCGCTGGCCGTTGTAGAGCGCGAGGCTTTCGACCTCCTGCGGCCCGTCGACGACGTCGGCGACCTGCCACAGGCGCACCGGCTGGCCGCCACGCCGCGTCACGACGATGTCGCGAAAGTCCTCGGGCCGCTTCAGGCGCGCGTTGATCTGGACCACGCGTTCCTGGTCACGCGAGCGGATCGCGCCGAGCGGCATCTCCTGGTTCTCGCTGCGCACCGCGGCGACGATCTGATCGACGCTGATGCCGAGTGCCTCGAGCGCGGCCGGCTTGACGTACAGGTTGATCTGGCGCGAGATGCCGCCGACCACGCTGACCGCGCCGACCCCGCGCACGTTCTCGAGGCGCTTCTGCAGCACCTGCGTCGCCCACGTCGTTAGCTCCTGCGGCGTGCGGCCGGTGGACGTGCCGGCGCCGGTGGCGGGCGATGCGCCCGGCGCGGCGCCGATCACCGCATCCGCCTTCGTCGGCGCGACGCCGGTCGCCGCGCTGTCGTCGGACAGCACCGCAACGTTGAAGATCGGCACGCTCTGCGGATCGAAGCGCGAGATCCGCGGTTCCTTGACCTCGTCGCGCAGCAGGGGACGGATCAGCGAGACCTTCTCGCGTACGTCGTCGGCGGCCTTGCGGCCATCGACGTCGAGGTTGAACTCGACGATGACGACCGAGGTGCCTTCATACGAACGCGAGTACAGCGTGCTGATGCCGGCGACGGTGTTGACCGCCTCCTCGACTTTCTTGGTCACTTCGCTCTCGACAATCTCGGGCGAGGCGCCGGGATAGTCCATCACGATGACGACGGTCGGGAAGTCGATGTTCGGGAACTGGTCGACCGCGAGTCGCTGGTAGCTGAAGGCGCCGAGCACGACGAACGCCAGCATGACCATCGTGGCCATGACCGGGTTGCCGATCGAGACGCGGGTGAACCACATGCCGGTTGCGGCCGCTCAGGGCTTGGGTGCGGACGCGGCGGGAGTCTTCGACGCGACCGCGGCGACGCGCACCGGCGTGCCGTCGCGCACCAGTCCGGCGGTCGCGGCGAGGACAGGGGTGCCCTCGGCGAGGCCGGCCGCAATCTCGACCCAGGGTTCGCCGCTCACCACACCGCGCTCGCCGAGGCGGACCGGCGTCGCGACCGCGCGGCCGCCCTGGACCTGCAGCACGTACGGCGTCGCCTGGTCGACGCGAACGGCCGAGAGCGGCAGCGCGAGCGCCTGCTTGCGACCGAGTTCGATCGTGCCTTTCGCGAACAAACCCTGGCGCAGCGCGGGCTGCCCCTCGACGACAAGGTACGCCATGATCGATCGCGTGCCGGCCTGCGCGCTCGGGTTGATGCGGGCAACCTTGGCGATCACCGGCGCCGCAATGCCGTCGACCTGCAAGGTCGCGCTGCGGCCGATCTCCAATGCAACGACGTCCTCCGGCGCGATGGCCGCCTCGAGCTCGAGCTTCGACAGGTCGACGATCTCGATCAGCTTGGCATCGATCGCGACCCGTTCGCCCGGCTGCACCATGCGCTGGGCGACCAGGCCGCCGATCGGCGCGGTCAGCACCGAGTCGGCGCGCGCTTTGCGAGCGAGCTCGACGGCAGCCTGCGCCGAGCCGAGCGTGGCGCGAGCGCCGGCCTCGGTCGAGATCGAGGTCTCGAGCGCGGTCGGCGAGATGAAGCCTTGCGCCACGAGGGCTCGGTTGTTCTCGAGCGCGCGCTGCGCGATCTCGAGCTGGGACTTGGTCGATGACGCGGTCTGGTCGGCCTGCTGGACCTTCCAGTCGAGCTCGGTGGTGTCGAGACGGCCGAGCACCTGGCCGGCCTTGACCGCGTCGCCTTCGCGCACGGTCAGCTGCTTGACCTCGGCCGCGACCTTGGCGCGCACGATTGCGCTGTTGACGGCCTTCAAGCCGCCCGAGATGTCGAGCGTGCGCGGCAGGTCGAGCAGGCGCGCGACGACGACGTCGTTCGGCGCGAGATCGAGCCCGGTCGCCGGCTTCACCACGGTCGCGCGCGCCTGCTCGGCGCGGCGGGCCTCGATCGCGCGGCCGACAAACAGGCCGACGACGGCGAGCGCGAGCACCGGCAGCAGCCACTTCAGCCAGCGCTTCATGGCGCGCGACTCGGTTTGGGAAGAGGGAGGTCGGTCGCGTCCGGCGTCGCGGCGGATTGCGCCGCCCGACACGTCTCGGTGTGCAGCCCATGCAGGACCAGGTCGATCTGGGCCTCGATCACCGCCTTCGGGTCGAGCGTGCTGCCGACCGAACAGGCTCCGAGCGAATGCTTGTTCATCACCAAGAAGAGCAGCGGCGTGACCAGCGCGTGGACGACGTCGGTCACGATGACCGGCCGGAACTCACCGCGGTCGATGCCGCGCTGGACCAGCTCGGCGAGCATCGCGTGCGACGGGTGGATGACTTCGTTGACGTAGAACTGCGCGATGTCCGGGAAGTTGCGCGCCTCCGACATCATCAGCTTCAGGATGCCGGATGCGCGCGTCTCGCCCATCCGCTGCCACCAGAGGCGCAGCACCCGCGCGAGCAGCTCCGACGTCGAGCCGTCGAAGTGGCGGATCAGGTCGACGCCCTGGACGATCAGGTTAACGACGTTCTGGCGCACGACTTCCTTCAGCAGGTCTTCCTTGCTCGGGTAGTAGAGGTAGAGCGTCCCTTTGGAGACGCCGGCGCGCGTGGCCACTTCCTCGGAGCGCGTCGCGGCGAACCCCTTCTCGACGAACAGATCGAGCGCCGCATCGAGGAGCTCCTGCGGACGCGCCCCCTTGCGGCGGTGGCGAACTGGCGCCGGGGTAGAGGCGGCGGCGGAGAGGCGTGCAGGCGCGGGCATGGTAATGACTGATTGGTCAGTAATGGTATCCCAGTCCTGTCGCTACGGTCAAGGCGGGAACGGTCGTTGCTCGAGGATGGAAACTGTTCTTTACTTGAGCATCCGATGCCCGAATCTGTCGACCGTGCACCGCTCGCCGAAGACCGCGCCGCTGGCGGAATGGCGCTGCTGGTGATCGACATGCTGAGCACCTGGGACTTTCCGGATGGCGACGCGATGCTGAAGAGCGCCGAGC
>Ga0207644_10001995_pt1 | contig 13214 bp, 12 predicted proteins | sample KBSS73metaG_FD_184326 | JGI IMG/M metagenome (GOLD analysis project Ga0207644, IMG submission 184326) | Switchgrass rhizosphere microbial communities from Kellogg Biological Station, Michigan, USA - KBS S7-3 metaG (SPAdes) (version 2) | ecosystem: Host-associated > Plants > Roots > Rhizosphere... | reverse complement strand
CCATTTCTGGGTCCTTGCTTCGATCAACGGAGTGGAGCGACGCATGCTCGTCGACAGCGGCGCGACCGTGACTGCGATCTCCGAACGAACCGCCCGGGACGCGAAGGTCAATGCCGGCACGGGGCTTGCTCCAGTGGTTCTCCAGACTGCCAATGGCGCGGCGCCCGCCCAAACCGGCAAGGTCGACGAGCTTCGCGTCGGCAACATCGTTGCGCGCAACTTGCGGATCGTCACCTCGCCGGGACTCGGCAGCCTCGACGTTCTGGGCATGAATTTCCTGTCGAAGCTCGAATCGTGGCGCGTCGAGGGAAGAACCCTTATTCTGGTGCCGCATCATCCGCAGAACGTCTCTTAAAGGGAGGTCCCGCAATGCGGCTCAATTATGCAATCAAGTTCGTCAGCGACATGAACGCTGCAATTGCCTTCTACCGCGACACGCTCGGCCTTCCGCTGATCTTCCAGTCGCCGTTCTGGAGCGAGTTCGAGACCGGCGGGACCAAGCTCGCCCTGCATCCGGCGTCCGAGGAGAACCCGGCGGGGACAGTGCAACTCGGACTGGGCACCGAGGACATCGACAATTTCTACGCGGCTGGCCAGGCAGAAGGAATCGCGTTCACCGCGCCCCCGACCGACATGCACGGCACCCGGATCGCGCGCTTCCGCGACCCTGACGGCGCGGAGATCTCCGTCAGCGGCAAGTAGGTTCCCCTCGCCGCCTGCATCGCCTACCTGACGCCGCGTCATGCATTTTCTCGACCAGGCAAAGATCTATGTTCGCTCGGGCGCCGGCGGCCCGGGCGCAGTCAGCTTCCGCCGCGAGAAGTTCGTCGAGTTCGGCGGGCCGGACGGAGGAGACGGGGGCAAAGGGGGCGACGTCGTTTTCGAGGCTGTTCCCGGCCTCAATACGCTCATCGACTTCCGCTACACCCAACATTTCCGTGCTCCCAGGGGCAAGGGCGGCGCGGGTTCCAACCGCACCGGCGCCGGCGGCGACGACCTCGTCATCAAGGTACCGGTCGGCACGCAAATTCTTGCCGACGACGAGGAGAGGAGCCTGCTTGCAGACCTGACCCAGGTCGGACAGCGGGTTGTCTTCCTGAGCGGCGGCCTCGGGGGCCGCGGCAACGCGAGCTACAAGAGCTCGACAAACCGCGCGCCCCGGCAGCACCAGACGGGTGAAGCAGGCGAGGAGATGTGGGTCTGGCTGCGTCTCAAGCTGCTCGCCGACGTCGGTCTCCTCGGTCTGCCGAATGCGGGAAAATCAACCTTCCTCAACTCGGTCAGCAACGCCTCGGCAAAGGTGGGCGATTATCCATTCACGACTCTCCGCCCGCAACTCGGCGTCGTCCGCCACAAGGGACGCGAGTTCGTGGTGGCGGACATCCCGGGCCTGATCGAGGGCGCTGCGGAAGGCGCCGGCATCGGCGACCGCTTCCTTGGCCACGTCGAGCGTACGCGATTGCTCCTTCACCTGATCGATGGTTCGGGCGACGACCCGCTCGATGCATGGCGCATCGTTCGCGGTGAGCTCGACAGCTACGGCGCGGACCTTGGCAGGAAGCCCGAACTCATCGCGCTCACCAAAGCCGATCTCCTCGAGAACAATGAGCGCTCGAAAGTCGTGAAGGCGCTCGAGAAGGAGAGCGGCAGTCGCGTCTTCCCGATCAGCGCCCCGCTTGAGGAAGGCATCGAGCCGCTGCTTGACGCAATAATTGAGCGCCTCGGCTCGGCGGCCGTGGAGCAGGCGCTCGAAGCCGCGGACGAGAAGCCCTGGTCTCCTCTATGAGGCTCGCGGTCACCGGCGGCACCGGCTTCGTCGGATCGCATCTCATCGACACAGCACTCGCCGCTGGGCACCACGTGACTGCTCTCACCCGGCGCGAGCAAAAGGCGCGAGACGGGATCGACTGGGTCAATGGCGATCTTTCGAGCCGCGAGGCGCTCGAGCGGCTTGTGGCCGATGCCGATGCGGTCATTCATATCGCCGGCACGATCAGCGCGCCGACCCCTGCCGCATTCGAACAAGGCAATGTCACCGGCACGCTTGCAATGCTCGCCGCGGCGACCGCGGGTGGAGTCCAACGCTTCGTGCATGTCTCATCGCTCGCAGCGCGAGAGCCCAGGCTTTCCCTTTACGGCGCCTCGAAGGCACGAGCCGAGGAACTGGTAAGCAACTCCGGTCTCGAATGGGCAATCGTCCGGCCGCCCGCCGTGTATGGTCCCGGCGACAGGGAAACGCTCGAACTTTTCCGCATGGCGAAGTTCGGCCTGATGCTGATGCCGCCCAAGGGCCGAATGTCGGTCATTCACGCCGACGATCTCGCGCGGCTGCTGCTCGCGCTGGCCGATCCGGCCGCGCCATCGAACTGCAATGTCGAGCCCGACGACGGCAAGCGGGACGGCTGGACTCATCGTGAGTTCGCCCGCGCACTCGCGGCGGCGGTTGGAACGAAAGCGGCGGTAATCTCTTCGCCAGGCGTGCTCCTCCGGCTGGCCGCCCGCGCGGACCAGTTTCTGCGCGGTGAAAAAGCAAAGCTGACGGTCGACCGCGCTGCCTATTTCTCTCACCATAATTGGGTGGTTGAGCCGAAGCGCGCCTGTCCCCCGCAAGTGTGGGTGCCGCAAACGGCTACCTTGCACGGGCTCAAGGAGACGGCCGACTGGTACCGCGCTCAAGGCTGGTTGTAGCTCCAGGCCTCATGGGCCGAACCGACGCCGCAAGCCTCGCCCGAGCAGTCTTGAGCTGACCTCCTTGTAACTTAGACCGCTCGCGATTAATCGCTAAGATGGTGTCGTGAAACGGCTCGGCATCGCCGTCATCGTCCTCGCGCTCGTGATCGCCAGTGCCGCGGTCGCCTGGGCCTTTTGGCCGGTGCAGATCATGGTGGTCGCTTATCGTCTAACCCACCGGGTTGCAGCAAGCCGACCGGTGGCGTGGCAACAGGGGCCGGCAACGAGCTCAGCCGGGCAGCGGCCGCCCAACATCATCCTGATCGTCGCCGACGACCTCGCCATCAACGACGTGACGGCAGAGGGTCCGGGTACCGGCTTCGCGGACGGACTTGTGCCAACACCGAATATCGACGCGATTGCGCACGAAGGCGCAGACTTCCTCGTCGCTTATGCCGCGAACGCGACTTGCTCGCCGTCTCGCGCGGCGTTGATGACGGGACGATACCCGCAACGCTTCGGCTTCGAGTTCACTGCAGTCCCAGACCAGCTCGCCAAATATGTACCGCGCTATTCACCGAACGCCGGCCCCCACCCGATCATCTATCACGCCGACCTCGAGGGACAGGTCCCGCCCATGGCGCGGATGGGCATGCCGTCGAGCGAGGTCACGATTGCCGAACTGCTCAAGGCCCGCGGCTATCACACCATCCATCTTGGCAAATGGCACCTCGGCGAGGCGCACGGCATGCGCCCCGAGGATCAGGGCTTCGACGAGAGCCTCGGCTTCATGGCGGGGGCCAGTAAATATGCGCCTGATACCGCGGTCGATGCGCCGCTGAACGGCGAGCCACTCGACCGGCTGCTTTGGCTCGCCGGAACGGACGCGGTGCAGTTCAACGGCAGCAAGCCGTTTCATGCGGCCGGCTACATGACCGATTATCTGAGCGACCAGGCGGTAGCCGCGATCAAGGCAAACCGTAACCGGCCCTTCTTCATCTATCTCGCGTACAATGCGCCTCACACGCCGTTTCAGGCGACGAAGGCGGATTATGAAGCGCTGTCAGCGCTGAAAGATCGACGCGCGCGCGTTTATGGCGCGATGCTCCGGGCGCTCGACCGCGGCGTGGGCAAGGTGACGACGGCGCTCAAGGCGAATGGGGTTTACTCTAACACCATCGTCCTCTTCACGAGCGATAATGGAGGGGCGTGGTATGCCGGCCTCCCGGACATCAACAAGCCTTTCCGCGGTCGCAAGGGGACTTTCTTCGAAGGAGGAATCCGCGAGCCGTTATTCGCTCGCTGGCCTTCGAGGATCGCACCGGGCCAGCGCCTGTCCATGCCGGCGATGCTATTCGATGTTCTGCCGACGCTCGCCGCAGCTGCAGGCGCGAAACTGCCTCGTGACCGGCCAATCGACGGAATCAGCCTGCTTCCGTTTGTCGCAGGTCACGAGCCGCCGCCGCGCTCGCGCGTGTTGTTCTGGCGGTCGGGGGGATACGAAGCCGTTCGCGATGGGGATTGGAAATTGCAGATCTCGCGGCGGCCGCAGCGGGTGTGGCTGTTCAATCTCGCGGTCGATCCGACCGAGCAAAGCGATCTCTCACCCACTCGCCGCGACATCGTTGCACGGTTGAGCGCCGAACTTGCCGCTCATGACCGGCAGATGGCCAAGCCTAGCTGGCCGGCGCTCCTCGAGGAGCCGATCAGGATCGATGCGCCCGCGGGAACGCCCTGGAAGCCGGGACAGGAATATGTCTACTGGCCGAACTAGCTCGTTTTTCCGGGTGCTCTTTGCGAGAGGCGCCTGGCAAGTTCTTCCTGCGCGAGAAAGTCCTTCATCATCTCGCCGACCTTGCGCTGGGATCCCAGAAGCACCGGCGGACCCTGGCCGTACCAGCTTGCCCAGACCTGGCCCTTCTCGAGGCTGAAGACTATCCCGCCCAGGGACTCGTCGACACCGCGCTTCTCCATGGCCGCAACCAGATACCGAAGACCGACCGGAACGCCGATCATGACCGCGGACGATCCGAGGAAAATTCCGGCAGCCGACGTGAAGCACGGAAGCATGAAGTTATCCGCGCCCCCGAACAGCCCGCCCATGATGGCGACCGACCCAAGCGCCACTGCGCCGGCCTGCCACCAGCGCAAGAGGATCGCGCAAATGAGAACGAAAGGGAGGTAAGGGGTGAATTCGCATCCCGTCAGGACACCTTTGACCTCGGCGCGCACGATCGTTGGAATCCAGATCGCAAAGAGCCCACAGACAAGGGCCTGCCAGCCAACAAAAGGCGGCGCGTGCAGCCAACGAACCAGTCCAGCACGAAGCATCAAGCCCCTCCCCCGCGCAACGGAGGGCTTTTCAGCACTAATCGGATGGAGTCGCAATCGACCAAGATCAAGTTTTTGGCGGCATCAGGATTTCTCTCGGCCACCGCAGCGCCGCATTGGCGCCCCATTGCGTTGCGAAGCACCCCGCACCGCATTAACGAGCCCGCCATGTCCGACCGTCACCAGACCCTCGCCAAAGTCCTCGAGCTGATCGAGCCCTTCAACAAGAAAGGCGTCGAAGTCACCGAGGCAACCCGATTTGCCCAGGACCTCGAGTGGGACAGTCTCACCGTGCTGGACTTCGTCGCCACCATTGAAGACGAGTTCGACGTCATCATCTCGATGAACATGCAGGCCGAGATCGAGACCGTCGGGCAACTGGTTGACGCGCTGGAGAAGCTGAAAGCGTGACCGACCTCTTCGCCAAGTTCGACCCGCTCATCCAGCAGCGCGCTGCGCTTCTTCAAACCGGCGTGACGGATCCCTTCAACCTGGTCATGGAGCGGGTTGAGAGCCCGACGGTCGCGATCTGCAACGGCAAGCGGACGATCCTCCTTGGCACCTACAATTACATGGGCATGACGTTCGACGCGGACGTCGTCGCCGCCGGCAAGAAGGCGCTCGATGAATTCGGCTCCGGCACTACCGGAAGCCGTGTGCTCAACGGCACCTATGCCGGCCACAAGGCGGTCGAGGAAGCGTTGAAGGACTTCTACGCCATGGACCACGCCATGGTGTTTTCGACCGGCTACCAGGCGAACCTCGGCATCATCTCGACCATCGCCGGCAAGGATGACTACATCATCCTCGATATCGACAGCCACGCCTCGATTTACGACGGTTGCGCAATGGGGAACGCACAGATCGTTCCCTTCCGCCACAACGACATCGACGCGCTCGAGAAGCGGCTGAAGCGTGTACCGGAGGGCGCAGGCAAGCTGGTCGTCCTCGAAGGCGTCTATTCAATGATGGGCGACACCGCGCCGCTGAAGGAAATGATTGCCGTTTCCAAGGCCAACGGCGCAATGGTGCTCGTCGACGAAGCGCACTCCATGGGCTTTATGGGAGAACATGGCCGCGGCGTTGCCGAGGCGCAGGGCGTCATCGGGGACGTCGACTTCATTATCGGCACCTTCTCCAAGTCGGTTGGCACGGTCGGCGGCTTCTGCGTTTCCAACCACCCGAAGTTTGAGATCCTCCGCCTCGTTTGCCGTCCCTACGTCTTCACGGCATCGCTGCCGCCTTCGGTGGTGGCGACCGCAGCAACCTCCATCCGCAAACTGATGGATAGTGCCGAGAAGCGCGCCCACCTGTGGGAAAATTCAAAGCGCCTTCATGCCGGTCTTCGCCAGCTCGGCTTCCAGCTTGGTACCGACGAGCCGCAGTCGGCGATCATCGCCGTTATCATGCCGAACCTCGAGACTGGCGCGGCGATGTGGGAGGCGCTCCTCAACGAAGGCCTTTACGTAAACCTCGCACGTCCGCCAGCAACGCCTGCCGGCATGACCTTGCTGCGCTGCTCGCTTTGTGCGCTTCACAGCGAGGAACAGGTGGGTGACATTCTTGGCATGTTCGCTGCGGCGGGCCGTGCAACAGGCTGCATCAACTGAAGAATTTTCAAGGAACCTTCGGCTTTCGCCCAAAGGTTAACACGTCTACATTGTCTGGATGATGGGCGATGGGGAGGACGTCCGGTTCGACTGGCGGCGCGGCGGTGCCGCGGCGGCGGGCCTTGTTGCGGCCCTCGTTCTCGTCGTCATGGTTTTCGCCGTAAAGATTGCCAACGACGCTCGCGAGCGGGCGCTGGCTTCCGAGCGCAAGTCCTATGAGGTGGCGCTCGTTATTCGGAACGTCAGTGCAAATGTTGCCCGTGCCGAGGCGGCGCTCGCCCGCTTCGTGCTGGACGAGGATCCCAGGGGCAGCGGGAACGTCTATGCCAGTGCCTGGCGCGACGCGGGTTACCAGATCGAGCAGCTCGAGGCTCTCGAGCGCAGTGACCCCGACCAGCGTCAACGCGTCAGTTCTGTCCAGCAGCTCTATGCAAAGCGCGGCGATGAGCTAGCGCTCGCCGCCCGCGCTGCACTTGCGCAGCAGGGCGACACGGGAATTAGCTATTTCTACGCTGCTGCGAGGGATTCGAAGGAGCATCCGAGCACCGGTCGCCTGCTGGACGACAAGCTGAACGAGATTATCGTCAAGGAGCGCTCATCGCTGCGCGGCCGGATCGAGCAAAGCCAGCTGTTCTCGGCACAGGCCGACCAGTTCACCAGTTACCTGAGCTGGCTCGGCATCCTCGTCGGCGTCGGGGCAATCTTTCTGGGCGTGATTGCAGTGCAGGCACTGCGTCAGAACGCCGCTGCACTAAAACAGGTCGAGAGCGAAGCCGAACGCGCCGAGGTTCTCGAACAGGCCGTGCGCGAGCGGACGCAGGAGCTGTGGGAAGCCAATCAGGCGTTAAAGGCCGAGGCCTCAGAACGCGAAGCCGCCGAGGCGCAGCTGCGCCAAGTCCAGAAGATGGAGGCCGTCGGGCAGCTGACAGGCGGCATAGCGCATGACTTCAATAACATGCTTGCGGTGGTCGTCGGCGGCATCGATCTCGCCCTGCGCCGGCTCAATGGGCCCAGGCGAGAGGTCATGATGCACCTCAACAACGCCATGGAGGGGGCTACTCGCGCGGCCGCGTTGACGCGCCGCCTGCTTTCCTTCGCGCGGTCGGAGCCGCTCCTCCCCGAGCGTGTCGACCCTAACGAGCTGATCGGCGGCATGACCGATCTTCTCGATCGGACCCTCGGTGAGCGCATCCGGATCGAGATCGATGTGTCGCAAGGCGCCTGGCCGACCTACGTCGATCCCCACCAGCTCGAAAACGCGATCGTCAATCTCGCTGTCAATGCGCGCGACGCGATGGAAGGCGAAGGCCAGATGCGGATTGCTACGAAGAACGTCACGGTTAGTGCCAATCAGGTGGGCGACATCCGGGCAGGTGAATATGTGAGAGTCAGTATCACCGACACCGGGTGCGGGATGCCTCCAGACATCATCGAACGGGCATTTGAACCCTTTTTCACGACCAAGCCCGTCGGCAAGGGCACCGGCCTCGGCCTCAGCCAGATCTTCGGCTTTGCACATGAATCAGGGGGCGAAGTCGGGATTGAAAGCCAGGTGGGAAGAGGCACGACCGTCTCGATCTATTTGCCTCGTACCGAGGCTGCTGCGCCTGTCCGGCTGCATCCTGCCGCACAGCGCACGGAAACCGCCGATCTTCATGTCGCAGGTGCGCGGATTCTCCTCGTCGAGGACGACCCGAGGGTCCGCACAGCTACCGTTGGAGCGCTCGAGGATCTCGATTACGAACCGGTCGCATGCGGCAGCGGCGCCGAGGCGATCAATCTCTACAATTCTCAGATGTTCGATCTCGTCATCACCGACGTGATCATGCCGGAAATGAGCGGACCCGAGCTCATCCGGCACCTCAAGACAACGAGCACGCACGATTTCGCAGTGCTGTTCGTGACCGGCTACGTCGGAGAAGGGGAAACCGACGACCTTCGCGGATATGAATTGCTCCGTAAGCCGTTCACTGTGGGCGCGCTTGCTAGCGCCGTGGCAGCAGCGCTCGCGAGGACTAGCGAACCGCCCCGCTCTTCAGCAGCCGCGGCAAAAGGCTAAGCCCTGCGAGCAGCGGATGGCGCCGCTGCCATGGTCTAAGCTCGATGTTGGTGCCCGCATGGCGGTTGATCTTCCATGCGATATATTCGGCTCCCCCGGCAAACGTCAGGCTGGCCTTGGCAAGGCGCAATATGGTCAGGGACTTGCCTTCTATGCGGCGCTTGGCCCAGCTGCCGTGCGGCCGCATCGTCGCGGCTGCATCGAGGGCTGGGGCGGTGAATTGCTCGTATCGGCCCGGCTCCAAGTCTACCACCGAGCTCGCACGAGCCGACCTCTCGGCACGTAATTCAGCAGAGTATGTCAGCGCGAAAGCGCGCCGCCAGAGCAAAAGCGGCTCCTCGCCGGGATCTGGTCGAGCCGCGGCGAGCAAGGTCGGCGCCGCCCGGCAGACGGCATCAATGGCTCTCTCGCGTGCCGCTTCGTCGGCAACCCAGACAAGCCGCGACGGCTGGGCGAAGCGGGCCCAGACAGAGACGTTGCTGGTCTCGGGACCATTGAGACGGTGGAAGTCGGCCTCGCTGAGAACCGCATATTTTGAAACCAGGCCAGCATGCTCGAAATAAAAGACGTTCGGCGGAATGAGCCGGTTCGCGGCCGCGAGCCAGCTCTTGTCGTAGGCGGAACGGTAGTCAGATACGATCAGGTAGAAATCGAGCATCAACCCTTCGAGCTGGCTTTGCCGCAAACAGGAACCGTAGAAGAACAGAGCGCGGGACGCCGTGCCATGCTTTGCAGCGATCGCCGTCGCCATGGCGCGGACGCGCGGATCAACAGGCTGACTCAGTTCCTCGGCGACGAGCGCACGCAGTTCCGACATGGATGACGGCTTACGCCGCGAGCTTCACGAACGATAGCGGCTGCGCGGGCGTGAGGTTGATCGGGAAGCCGCGCTCGGCACGGAACATCTCGCCGTCCAGGATCACGTTCGAATTCTCGCCTTCGATCGTGATCTCGTTCGCCTCCTCGAAATGAACGCCGCGAACCTTCTCGCGGCCGAGCTTTCCGGCGATGCTCGCGAACAGGCCCCTCAGTATGGAGGATGGCCGCTCCTCGACCGCGAGGAGCTTCAGCACGCCTTCGCGTCGGCCGCCCAGCTCGCTGGAAAGCAGCAGCTTCTCGAGCGTGGTGACCGCGAGGAGGGAAAAGCGGCCGGTAATGCGGTTGCCCTCGTCGCTTACCGAGACGCTGAGCGGCTCGGCATCGGGCGGCAGGAAGTTGGCCTTGATCCTGAGCAGGAGCTTCATGAACAGGGCGATGGCAGTGATCCCATGGGCGATTCCGTTAGGCAGGCCGAGCGGATAGATCTTGTCGCGGCAATAAAGCATCGTATCGGCCAGGCCTGCACCCCCGAGGAACATGCCGATTACCGGAAGTTCGTCCTCGCCGCGGCGCAGCGCGATCAGCTCACGTGCAACCGTGTAGCGTTCGAGGTCATCGCTCCTTGCAAGCTGGATGAGCTGCTCGAGCGCTTCGACGGGATCGCCGCGAGCCCCAAGGTCGAGGGCAATAAGATTCGTCTTGCCACTCGGCAGCACTGCAACGGGGGGCGGCACATCGCCGAAATGGCCGCCGTTGTAGAGCTCGGTTAGCGCCGCCTGCACGGTGCCGTCGCCGCCGTTGATCGCCAGCACCTTGGGCCGGACTAGCGCGATCGACTTAATGGCCTCGCCGATCTGGCTCGCGTGTTCGACCTCGTAGTGGAAGACGTCCGGATGCTCGGCGCAATATGCGCGGATTTTCGGGAGCTGCGCGAGATTGCCGGTTGATTTCGGGTTCGACAGAAGCGCGATCCTCGGCCGGGCCTTACCCTTTTCGGCGCATGCCGCGTGCGGCGAACAGTGTACCTGCCCCACCGGGACAGATGCATCCTCTGGCCACTCCACTTTCGACATGAATCCGCGCACCATTCCGCTATAGGACTTCAACCAGCCGGGTATGCCCGATCCACGGGTACATCCGTCCGGTGTGGAATCTCGGCTGCGTTTGCGGCCAAATCATGGTGCTGGGACGACCAAATTTGCCCCAACTCGGCCTCATCGACCGTTATTTGGCTCGCTCGATCGCGGCGCCCCTGTTCGGGTCGCTCGTGCTCGCCGCGATGCTGCTTGTGCTCGACAAGATGTTGCGGCTTTTTCAGTATGTCGTCGATGCCGGCGGCCCGGTCAGCGTCGTCTGGCGAATGCTTGCCAACCTGCTGCCCGAATATCTGGCGCTCGGCATTCCGATCGGCCTCATGCTCGGCATTCTCCTGGCGTTCCGAAAGCTCGCGCTTTCCTCCGAGCTCGATGCCTTGCGCGGAATCGGCGTTGGCTACGGCAGGCTACTGCGCATCCCTTATGCCTATGCAATCCCGCTCGCGATCATCAACCTGATGATCGTCGGCTACCTCGAACCCTTCACCCATTACCGCTATGAAGGACTGCGCTTCGACCTGAAGTCCGGCGCGCTTGGCGCCGCGATCAAGGTGGGCGAGTTCAATCAGCTCGGTAAACACCTGGCGCTTCGCATCGACCGCAGCGAGAACAAGGGTACGCAGCTCCACGGCATCTTCGTCCAGAACGAGGATTCGAAGGGCATGACGGTGGCGGCGACTGCCGAACACGGCCGTTTCCTAGCCACCGACGATCCCGACAAGATCCTGTTTCGCCTGACCAAAGGCCGCCTCGTCCAGGACAGCCCGAAGTTTGCGACGCCGCGCACCCTCGCATTCGATACCTACGACCTGCCGGTCAGCCTGCCGGTCATCGATCAGTTCCGTCGCCGGGCCGCGGGTGAGACAGACGAGCTCTATCTCCATGAGCTTTGGCGCCTTGGCTATGGAGGCGCGGGCGCAACGCATGAAGATCGGATCGCCGCAGAGGCTCACTTCAACTTCCGCATGGTCGAGGTCGTCATGATGTTCATGCTGCCGCTGCTGGCGATTGCGCTGGCGGTGCCGCCGAAACGCAGCACGTCCGGGCTTGGCATCTTCGTGTCGATCCTGATCGTCGTCGCCTATCACAAGGTGAATCAATATATGGAGAGCGCTGCAGCGCACGGGCGGGTCGACCCGACTTTCGGCCTGTGGCTCCCCCTCGTGATCCTCGCCGGCCTCATCTACTGGATGTACCACGTCCTGGCGCACCGGCCCGGCGGCCAGCCGATCGGCGCGCTCGAATGGTTCTTTGCAGCGACGGCGAAACGCATCCGTGCCCTCCTGCCCCGGGCGAGGGAAGCATGATCAATCTCAGCTTCTTCCCGTCACGGCGTCTGGCCTTCTACATGGTGCGGCTGTTTCTGACGCGCAGCCTTGCAGTGCTGCTGGCGCTCGTCCTCATCTTGATGACGCTCGATCTTCTCGGCGAATCCGGAAAAATCCTTGCGATACCGGGCAACAGCGACGCCGACCTATGGCGATACGTAAGCCTGCGTCTCCCGATCCTCATCTCCCGGTTCCTGCCTTTCTCGGTACTCCTTGGCACTCTGATCGCGTTCGTGGGGTTAAACCAGCATAGCGAGGTGGTGGCCATGAAGGCGGCCGGCCTCTCCGCGCATCAGATCCTCGCTCCGCTCGTCGTCGCGAGCATCGGCATCGCTGCGGTTCTATTCGCTTTCAACGAGGGGGTAGTCGTTAACTCGACGCGCGCCGTCACGGCGTGGAGCGACAACGACTACAAGCCGGTGGCGCGATCGAGCGGCGTCATCAGCAATGTCTGGGTTATGAATGGCGACGATTTCATCCGGGTCGCGATCGCCGGGGGCAAGCCCTTCAGGGCACAGGACATCACCATTTACGACCGCAGCGGAAGCGAGCTTCAGCGCGAGATCCAGGCGGCCCGCGCAATTCCCCAACCGGCGACCGGTGACTGGCTGCTTCAGGACGTGCGCATCTATGATGCGAACATGAATGCGGTTCGGCGTGTCCCCGCGCTCCGCGCAATGGAGGGCGTCACGCAGAACCAGCTCACGCTGGCCAAGGTCGACCCGACGGCACTCGACTACTGGACCTTGAAGAAAAGGGCTGCCGAGCTCCAAGCGGCCGGCCGCCCGGCCGAAGAAGCGCGCGCGGGTCTTGCCCACAAGATCACCCAGCCACTCTCGACGCTGCTGATGCCTCTGCTTGCGGCACTTGCAGCTTTCGGCCTTGCGCGCTCGGGCCACGTCATGATGCGCGCCGTCGTCGGAATGGCGCTCGGCTTTGCATATTTCATGGTCGACAACTTCAGCCTCGCAATGGGCAACGCGGGAACCTATCCACCCATGGTCGCAGCCTGGGCTCCCTTCTTCCTGTTCCTGCTAATTGGCGAAACAGTGCTTATCCGTACCGAGGAGTGACCTGCGCTAAGCCTTTCATTTACAGCTGATTTCCCCCGCCCCGCTCAACGAACAATAAAGCTTGCATCGCGAGTCGATCCGCGTTGGAAATAGGCTCGGGGAACCAAGGGGGAGGGCTGGGGTGTACCCGAACGTGCACTTTCTGAACCGACAGGCGGCGCGCGAGAAGCTCGCCGCGAAGAGGGCGCTGACAGAGGCGGCGCGTGACCGGCATCTCGCGCTCGCGGATG
>Ga0207644_10001994_pt1 | contig 13217 bp, 11 predicted proteins | sample KBSS73metaG_FD_184326 | JGI IMG/M metagenome (GOLD analysis project Ga0207644, IMG submission 184326) | Switchgrass rhizosphere microbial communities from Kellogg Biological Station, Michigan, USA - KBS S7-3 metaG (SPAdes) (version 2) | ecosystem: Host-associated > Plants > Roots > Rhizosphere... | reverse complement strand
AGCATCAACACCAAGTCGCTGGCGTTTGAGTTTCAAAAGAATGATCTAAAGATCAATAAACTGCCCGTTCAGTTTAAGGGCCGCTTCGCCTTCATAAAGGATGGTTATGATATGGATTTCAGGTTCACATCGCACCAAAGCGACCTTAGCGATATTTTTACTGCCCTGCCGCCCGAATATGTGAAATGGGTAAAAGGTACGGAGCTGAACGGGACAGGCGTGATACAGGTACAATTAACCGGTCCGTACGTTGCTGCAAAAAATCAAAAGCCTGATTTTACCTTCAGCATGAAGGCGAAAAACGGCTATATCTCTAACAATAAAGCGCCCTTCCCGGTGCAGGATCTGTATCTGGATATGAACGCAAAAATACCCAACCTTGATCCTAATAAGCTGTCATTCAGTATAGATTCGCTGCATTTCCGGATAGGTCAGGATCATTTTGATTCCAAATTCAGCATCAACGGCTTGCAGTCGCCCAAAATATTTGCAAGGGTAAATACCGAGATTGATCTGGGGAAATGGAACCGGGCATTTGGTGTAAAGTCGGTAGATCTGAAGGGGCGTTATGCGCTTCACCTACTGGCCGATGGTGTTTATTCCACAGGTTTGCAAAAACGTGGATTAAGACATATAGATACGGTGGTGACTAGCATACCTAAGTTTAGCCTGAAATCGTCATTTAAAAACGGCTATGTAAAGTATGAAAAGATGACCGGTGCGGTAACCAATATCGGTTTCGATTTGAATGCTAACTGCCCGGATAACAATATCAAACATGCCTCGATGGAGCTCACCAATCTGAATGCATCGGCTTTGACCAATTTTATCAAGGGCTATTTTAAACTGAGCAATGCAGATGGTTTGGCGATGGATGGCGCCCTGCAATCGAAATTCCACCTGGATGATCTGAAGCAATTATACCCGATCGATAGCGCCGATGTGCGTGGTGACCTGAACATTGACGTGAATACCAAAGGGAAATACATTCCGGCACGAAAGATATATCCTGTTACCAAAGCTTCCATCAACCTGAATAATGGTTATGTGCAAACCAAATATTACCCTCATCCTATCCAGAACCTGCAGATCAGCGCCAATATTATCAATACAACAGGTACGCTTAATGGTATGCAGTTGTTTATCAAGCCGGTATCATTAAACTTTGAAGGGCAGCCATTCGTACTGAAAGCCGACCTGAAAAACTTTGCCGATCTGCAATACAATATCAGTTCGTACGGCACTTTGGATATTGGCAAAATATACAAGGTGTTTGCACTGAAGGGCTATAATTTAAATGGTCTCATCAACACCAACTTCACGCTGAAGGGCAAACAAAGCGATGCCACAGCGGGGCGTTACGACCAACTGTTTAATTCGGGTACTATGAGGGTAAAGAACCTGGCCTTAAGTTCAGACCTGTTCCCAAAACTATTCATCATTAAAACCGGATTATTTAGCTTTAAGCAGGATAAAATGAATTTTGATGCCTTCACGGCAAATTACGGCAAGTCGGTTATTGTGATGGATGGCGCTTTATCCAATGTGATCAACTACGCCATGAAACCTAACTCACCACTACTGGGTAATTTTAACCTAAAAAGCGGACTTATAATAGCCGATGATTTTATGGCCTTTGCAGATGGCCCGGCACCATCAACAACTGCTATTGCACCTGCCACTGCCATTTCTTCAACAGGTGTTATCCTTGTGCCAGCCAACCTGAACCTCAATTTTACAGCCGATGTGAAAAAAGTAAAATACAACGGTATGGACATAAATGATGTGAAGGGACAAATAATCATCGATAAAGGGCAGATCATTTTAAAACAAGCAGGATTTACCTTGATAGGTGCACCTGTGGTGATGGATGCAACCTATGGTAGCGTAAATCCACAGAAGGCTTATTTTGATTACCATATCAGCGCACAGGAGTTTGACATCAAAAAAGCTTATAATCAGATAAAACTATTTCATGATATGGCCTCGTCAGCCAAGAGTGCCGAAGGTATAGTAGGATTAGATTATCAATTGAGCGGCAAGCTAAACAGCAATATGCGTCCTGTATATCCATCGTTAAAAGGTGGCGGCGTGCTGACTTTGAAACAGATCAAATTAAAAGGCTTTAAACTATTCGGGGCAGTAGGCAAACAGACCGGACACGATAGCTTGGCCAAACCATCGGACGTATCCAACGTGGATATCAAAACCTCGATCGCCAACAACATTATAACTATCGAACGGACCAAAATGCGCGTAGCCGGTTTCAGGCCAAGGTTTGAAGGGCAGGTAGACTTTAATGGTAACATGAACCTAAAGTTTAGATTAGGTCTGCCGCCATTTGGTATATTCGGCATCCCGATGACTATTACGGGTACGCAAGATAAACCGAACGTTCATCTTGGTCACGGTAAAAAAGAGGATGAGCTGAAAGAAGAGGCGGATACTCCTTAGGATGCATGTCGCATAGTAGATATAGGAACTAAGTATATTTACGCATAGTTTTTTATTTAATATTTCAGAATTAACATTCTAATAGCTTAAAAGCTATTAACTTGCCGCAATGACCCTAATTGAACGGACACGTCTCGTACAATCGATATCCGACCCTGAAAAGGTATGGGATATTATCGTGGTTGGCGGTGGTGCAACAGGTTTAGGCACCGCATTGGATGCCGCATCCCGTGGCTATCAAACCCTGTTACTGGAGCAAGCCGACTTTGCCAAAGGTACCTCGAGCCGCAGTACCAAACTGGTGCATGGCGGTGTGCGTTATTTGGCGCAGGGCGACATCGGTTTGGTTCGCGAAGCACTGTATGAGCGTGGATTGCTGTTAAAGAACGCCCCCCACCTGGTAAAAAATCTCTCGTTTATTATCCCAAATTACAGCTGGTGGGAAGGCCTGTTTTATACCATCGGTTTGGGTATTTATGACCTCTTGGCGGGTAAGCTCAGTTTCGGACGGACAAAACATATTTCGAAGAAACAGGTTATTGCCGATCTGCCGGGTATCAACCCAAAAGGTCTGTATGGCGGTGTGGTTTATCACGATGGGCAATTTGATGATTCCCGTTTGGCTATTAACCTGGCACAGACCTGTTTGGAGCAGGGTGCAACGGTATTGAACTACTTCCTGGTTACGGGATTGATTAAAAATGATCAGCATAAAATAAAGGGCGTAAGTGTAAAGGATATGGAGACCGGGGCTTCGTATCAGCTTAAAGCAAAAGCAGTAGTTAATGCCACAGGTGTATTTGTGGATGAACTGCTGCAAATGGATAAACCCGAAAACAGGACACTGGTGCTACCAAGCCAGGGTGTGCATGTGGTTATAGAACGATCGTTTATGCCGTCGGATGAGGCGCTGATGATACCAAAAACATCTGATGGGCGGGTATTATTCGTGGTTCCATGGCACGATAAACTGGTGGTGGGCACTACCGATACACCTATCGGGTCACACAGCCTTGAACCGGTAGCTATGGATACAGAGATTGATTTTATTTTGAATACAGCAGCCAAATATCTAACCACACCCCCTACGAGAAAAGATGTACTCAGCGTATTCGCAGGGCTGAGGCCATTGGCAGTGCCGCAGGATGATTCATCGAAAACAAAGGAAATATCGCGCAGTCATAAGCTTATCGTATCGGCATCGGGCTTGATTACCATAACGGGAGGTAAATGGACAACCTACCGGCGAATGGGCGAAGATACCGTGGATAAAGCCATTGAAGTAGGAAGCCTGAAGCCTGAAGTAAGCAAAACCAGGGATCTGGCTATTCATGGAAGTCTGCAAGGGCTTAATTCCGACGAACATTTATATTTTTACGGAAGCGACAGGAATAAAGTGCTTGAGCTTAGTAATGAAAATCCCGAATGGCGTAAAAAACTGCACACCGGATATGATTATCTGCAGTCCGAAGTAATATGGGCTGTGCGGTACGAAATGGCAAGAACGGTTGAAGATGTATTGGCGAGGAGGATACGGTTATTATTCCTGGATGCAAGGGTCGCTATTGAAGCCGCGCCTGTTGTTGCCAAATTAATGGCTGAGGAATTGAATAAAGATATAGCGTGGCAGGAAGAACAGGTAAGTTCGTTTACCAAATTGGCGCAGGCATATTTGCTACATTGAATAGTACAACGTAGATTTATAAACCAATATATTCTTATAAAGCCTAAATGGAACAATATATTCTGGCCCTTGACCAGGGCACAACAAGTTCACGCGCTATCGTATTTGACCACGAGGGTCAGGTCAGGTCGGTTGCTCAAAAAGAATTTACACAGATATTTCCCCAACCAGGATGGGTAGAACACGATCCGAATGAGATATGGTCGACCCAAGCCAGCCTTGCCGCCGAAGCAACGGTAAAAATGGGTATCAACGGCACGAATATCAAAGCCATCGGTATCACAAATCAGAGAGAGACTACTATAGTTTGGGACCGTACCACAGGTGACCCGGTTTACAACGCCATTGTTTGGCAGGATAGACGTACAGCAGGCTTTTGTGACCAGTTGAAGAATGATGGACATGCTGACCTAATCCGTTCAAAAACCGGGTTAATAATCGACGCTTATTTTTCAGGATCAAAAATCAGGTGGATACTGGATAATGTTCCGGGGGCAAGGGCCAAAGCCGACGCTGGTGAACTCGCATTCGGGACGGTAGATAGTTGGCTGGTATGGAAGTTTACACGCGGCGGTGTTCATGCTACGGATGTAACCAACGCCAGTCGTACCATGCTGTTTAATATCCGCACTTTAGAATGGGATAAGGAGCTACTCGACTTATTCAATATCCCTGCAAGTATGCTGCCTGAAGTAAAACAAAGCGGCGAGATCTATGGCGAAACTACCACTACTATCTTTGCCTCAAAAATTCCTATTGCAGGCATAGCCGGTGACCAGCATGCGGCTTTGTTCGGGCAGATGTGTATTGACAATGCCATGGTGAAAAATACTTATGGTACAGGCTGTTTTATGTTGATGAACATCGGAAATGAGTTTATCGAATCAAAAAACAACCTGCTCACTACTATTGCCTGGAAGATTGACGGACAAACTCAATACGCTTTTGAAGGTAGCATATTTATTGGCGGCGCAGTAGTGCAATGGCTAAGGGATGGATTGGGCATTATCAAAACATCAGCAGAAGTTGAGCAACTGGCATTGAGTGTACCGGATACCGGAGGTGTTTACTTTGTACCTGCCTTTGCCGGCCTGGGCGCACCGTATTGGGATGCAGAAGCGAGAGGGACGATAGTTGGACTTACACGTGGCTCGACATCAGGGCATATTGCACGTGCGGCATTGCAGTCTATTGCCTATCAAACCATGGATGTACTAAAGGCAATGGAAGCCGATGCAGGCATGCCGATAAGAGAGTTGCGGGTTGACGGTGGTGCAACGGCCAATAACCTGCTGATGCAATTCCAGGCGAATTTGCTGAATTGTAAAGTGATCCGGCCGAACGTGGTAGAAACCACCGCCCTCGGAGCTGCTTATTTGGCCGGACTGACGGTAGGATATTGGAAAAACCGGGAAGAGATCCAGCAATTATGGCAAGCTGAGAAAGAGTTCGTCCCCGCTATTACGCCTGAGATAGGCAAGGGAATTAAAGGCTGGAAAAGAGCGGTTAAGGCAGCGCAAGCCTGGAGCGGGATGGTGAGTAGTGAATAGTGAGTGGTCAATAGTACATGATCTGTTATTACCTTGCATTGGCTGTTGGCTAAAACTAATTCACCATTCACTATTCACCATTGACTATTGAATCGATTCTTGTATCTTGACTCTTGATTCTAAAAAACCTATTCACTATGTCACCATTCATGGCCGAGCTGATCGGCACAATGCTGCTTATACTGTTGGGAGACGGTGTGGTAGCCAATGTTTTGTTAAATGATACCAAAGGCAACAACAGTGGTTGGATAGTGATTACCACTGCATGGGGGCTGGCTGTATTTGTAGGGGTTACAGTAGCCGGGCCAATTAGCGGGGCACATTTGAATCCGGCGGTCACCATCGGATTGGCTATCGCTGGTAAATTTGCCTGGACCAGCGTCGGGTCATACATCCTTGCTCAAATGCTGGGGGCCATGCTGGGGGCTTTCCTGGTTTGGCTGATGTATTATGATCATTTTCAGAAAACAAATAACCCCGGGTTTGTCTTAGCAGTGTTCTGCACCGGCCCTGCCGTGCGCAATTATCTTTCGAATATTCTAAGTGAAATTATAGGTGCTTTTGTGCTGATATTCGTCGTATTTTACATCACCGGGGCCGAAATAACGCCCTCTAAAACGCCGATTGGTTTAGGTTCGGTCGGAGCTATCCCGGTAGCGTTTTTGGTTTGGGTGATCGGGCTTTCACTGGGTGGAACAACGGGATATGCCATCAACCCGGCGCGTGATTTAGGTCCGCGTATCATGCATGCTATTTTACCCATAAAAAGCAAAGGTACCAGCGATTGGGTGTATGCGTGGATACCAATAGTGGGGCCGATTTTAGGCGGTTCAATAGCCGCTTTGTTGTATATGAACCTGCATAAATAGTGTAAATGCATACCATCTTAATCTCGTGCATAAAACCGTATCAGGTTAAAAACAGTGGCACCGTACCATTACTGTTTCTGCTACGTAAAACTACGTGATATTTGGCAGGTGTTAGTCACATTTGCTTATAATTAATGCTGTAAATGAGAGAGTTACAAAATAAGCACAGTGAACTTTTCTGGGTGACTATCGTATCACCTGTCTTGCAAATAATCAATAAATCTTATTTTTAGTTCAAAATCCCTAAAAACCCTACTATTTATTATGGAAACTCAAGAAAGAACAGCAGTATTAACCGGAAGAGAAGGCGCGGAGATTGATATTAAAATTGCAACCGATTGGACCAAAAACCATCGCGACCGTAATCCGGGCGGAGTGATATCGCAATTTTTTGGCCGTGAATTGTTAAATAAAATTCTGCAGCAGCCAGATTGTATAGGCCTGCGTTTTTATTACGCTAATAGCAAACCCGCTACCGGCTGGCAACGCTTTATAAATAAATGTTTCCCAAAATCTGAGGGAGAAGTACATCTGATCATTTCCGGGGTGACTAAAGATGGTAAGGACCAGCTACCATGCCCGGAAACCCACATTGAAGCATTCTCATTGAAAACAAGTTCGGCAACCTCAGGGAGCAGCTCTACCTCGGGTACCCTTGGTGAGCAATCAGTTCCATGCCCCGGTGGCGCTGGTTGTCCGCAGAACATATTGACTGGCAGCGCATCATAATTAAATTCGGAGAATGTCCATTGCTGTAGTTTTAAGAGATATTTCCGCCATTTCTGGTCTTTTACCTATAATTGCGGCCTTGTATAATTATCGTCATCTGGATTCTGTTCTCAAACTGATGGCGTTTTTTTGCCTGCTGTCAATTATTCCCGATTTCGTCGGACTAATTACAACTTATCTTAATATCGTGTTCAATGATCTTTTTTTGATCCACCTTTTCGATATGATGGCGGTAATATTTTTTACTTTAATCTATCAGCGTGCATTTTATAAACGGGTGCTCAAGAAAATGACATTGATATTTGGTATCACCAGTCTGGCAGCCATGATCTTCAATGTCATTTTTATAGAAAGTATATGGTCGTACCCCTCTGTTTCCAACACTATCTTGTCTGTTTTGCTTATAATTTTATCCCTAATTTATTTTTACGAGCTATTAAGCCGGCAGGAATTTACTTATATTGAAAAGCAGGGCATGTTTTGGATCAACTCAGGGGTACTTTTTTACTTCGCCATCACGATTTTCCTGTTCATGCTATATAAAAAGATCAGCGATACTGATAGGTCGAATTACTATATGATGCAATCGGTAATGAATATTATTGCTAACTTAATTTTTTCAGTAGGATTACTTTGCAAGCCCCAGGGTCAGAAAACACGTTAATTCCCGTATTGATAACAGGCACGCTCGTGGTCGTTATCCTTGTGATCTTTCTATTCCTTTTTGTCATCATTTACCAGAGAAGGATGATAAGGAATCAGGTAGTATTGCGTCAACTGGCTGACGAAAAGCAAATTGATCTGTTAAATGCAGTTTTTGAGACGCAGGAGACAGAACGCAAGCGACTTGCCGAAGATCTGCACGACAGTGTTGGCCAGGTATTATCGGCTATAAAGCTTAATCTTCACCGACTGGATAAGATCATTGAAAGTGATGGTCCTAAAAATCTTCTTTCCGATACGCGGATGCTAACAGATGAGTGTATCCAGGAGATACGGAATATCATTCACAACGTGCTTCCGCCGGTACTAACTGATTTTGGTTTGATAGATGCGCTACAGGCATTATGCGAACGATTGGAAAAAAACACTGATATCAATATCAGTTTTACAAAAAACCTGCCGGACGAACGCTTCACCTCTGAAATTGAAATAACGCTTTACCGCATTGCCCAGGAACTGTTCGGAAACGCGGTGAAACATTCGGGCGCTACATCCATACAACTGCTGCTCACAAGAGAAAATGGTTCGTTAGTCATGTCTTTCAGCGATAATGGGATAGGCTTTGATTCGGATAACGTGAAACAAGGCTTTGGGTTAAAGAATTTAGAGAGCCGTGCCCAATTTATTAACGGAAAAATACAGACTTATACAAAACCCCAAAACGGAACACTCACTACCATAAAGGTGCATCTGCCCTGATTAATAATTATATTTAACTTAATTTTAGCCTGTCTATGAAACCAATAAATCTGGCAATCGCTGATGATCACAAAATTTTCAGAAACGGCTTAAAAGCTACGCTGGAAGACTGTCCCGACTTTAAACTTATAATCGAAGCTTCTAATGGGAAAGAACTTATCGGCTTACTGGCCGACCGTAAACCTGATGTGATACTAATGGACATAAAAATGCCAGAGATGGATGGCATGCAAACTACTGCCTATGTTCATCAGCATTTTAAAGACGTAAAGGTATTAGCGCTTTCCATGCACAACGAAGATAAATACATTGTGGACATGATGAAGGCTGGCGCATCAGGCTATCTGTTGAAAAATGCCGAGCCTGAAGAGATCATCGACGCCATATTAACGGTTTACAATAAAGGCTTTTATTTTAACGAGCACCTGTCAGTAACGCTTATCAAACAGCTGGTAGGTCCGGGCAGCCACAACGAGGGCGGAGGCCAAGCCTCTATCGACCTGAATGACAGGGAGATCGAAGTATTACGCTTGGTTTGCCAGGAATATTCTAACCAGGAGATAGCCGACAAGATATTTCTGAGTGTACGAACCGTAGAGGGTTATCGCGCCCGATTATTTGAAAAAACGGGATCAAAAAACCTTGTGGGTTTGGTGATATTTGCCATCAAGAGAGGAATTATCAGCGTATAACTTTTTGAATGCGAATTGCGGATGCTTCCGAATTCCGCATTCTATAATACCTTTGTGCCATGGAAACCATTACCTGGCACGATTTTGAAAAAGTCGAACTCCGCGTTGGGACTATACTCGAAGCAATTGATTTCCCTGAAGCCCGAAAGCCAGCATATAAGGTAAAGGTTGACTTCGGGCCTTTCGGTATCAGATGGTCAAGCGCACAAATCACAAAACATTATACAAAAGAACAATTAATAGGCAGGCAGATCGTCGGTGTGATTAATTTCCCTAAAAAACAGATCGCTACTTTTATGTCGGAATTCCTGGTTACAGGTTTCGCTGATGAAAACAGTGACATAGTTTTAACATCCGTCGAACACCCTGTGCCAAATGGCAGTAAATTGATATAATACGCCCAAACCCTTTTCCAGGAGCGAGAGGTTTAAAAATAGACTGAGAATGCGTTACTATACTTTCGGCAATGATCAACCTGAAATATCGCCTGATGATTTCTTTATGAACGAGGCGCTTAAGGAAGCAAAACAGGCGCTGGCTGAGGACGAAATCCCCATCGGTGCGGTAGTGGTTTGCAATGGACAGATCATCGGCCGGGGGCATAATCTTACCGAGCGGCTAAACGATGTTTCAGCCCATGCTGAAATGCAGGCATTAACCGCAGCAGCTAACTTCCTGGGAGGCAAATACCTGCGTGATTGCACCTTGTATGTAACACTGGAACCTTGCGTAATGTGTGCAGGGGCCTGCTACTGGTTCCAGTTAAGCAAAATTGTTTTCGGCGCCTATGACAGCCGGCTCGGTTTCGGGCGATTAAATCAAAAGGTAACCCATCCTAAAACCCTTGTTACAGGCGGTATCAGGGAAAATGAATGCGCTGATCTGGTGCGTTCGTTTTTTAAAAGCAAGAGAGCTAAATAGATCATGGTCAATGGTCGATAGTCCACAATAAGGTGGGATGTTTTAATAAAAGCCGTGGACTATGGGCAATCGCATCGACCAAAATTACACACAAACTTGACAATATTTTAGAACAAAAGTCATCCTTATACCTTTATATTTGTACTTCAACGATCGTTAACCTTTAAAATAAAACATTATGGCATTTACACTACCGGCATTGGCCTATGCAACTGATGCTTTGGAACCCCACATTGATAAAATGACAATGGAGATCCACCATGGAAAACACCATCAGGCTTATGTTACTAATTTGAATAAGGCGCTTGAAGGAAAGCCTGAAGCAAATAGCAGTATCGACGATATTATCAAAAACATTTCAAAATTTCCACCGGCGGTGCGCAATAATGGTGGTGGTCACTACAACCACAGCTTATTCTGGACCTGGTTGTCACCAAGCGGTGGCGGCGAGCCTGCAGGCGCATTGGGCGATGCTATAAAAAGCACTTTCGGTTCATTTGCCGATTTCAAAACCAAATTATCTGAAGCAGGCGCTACCCGTTTTGGTTCAGGCTGGGCATGGTTAATTGTAACTGCTGATAAGAAGCTGGCTATTACGTCAACCCCTAACCAGGATAACCCATTGATGGATATTGCAGAAGTAAAAGGTACCCCTATTTTAGGTATCGACGTTTGGGAACATGCTTATTACCTGAAATATCAGAACCGCCGTCCTGATTATCTGGCCGCAATTTGGAATGTAGTAAACTGGAACCACGTGTCTGAATTATATACTAAAGCTATCGGTTAATTCCGGGCATCAAGATAAATCGAACGGCAGGATGATTATTCTGCCGTTTTTTGTTCACACTAATTTTAACCCGATGAAAGCAGTAGTACTGGAAGCCGCCGATAAGCCGCTTGTATATAAGGAAGTCGATACGCCAACATTGGCAAGCGATGAAGTTTTAGTGCAAATAAAAGCGGCCGCGCTTAACCGCCGCGATTACTGGATCACTATTGGTAAATATGCGGGAATAAAATATCCGTCAATTTTAGGTTCAGACGGTGCGGGGATAGTTTCGCAAATAGGTGATAAGGTAGATAAATCCTGGCAGAGCAAAGAAGTGGTCATTAACCCTTGCCACAACTGGGGATCGCATACGGAATATCAAAACCGCGATTTCACCATACTTGGCCTTCCCGAAGATGGCACCTTTGCCGAATATGTAAAAGTGAAGGCCGAATATCTGTATCACAAACCTGCACATCTGAACTGGGAGCAAGCTGCGGCACTCCCATTAGCGGGATTAACTACATACCGGGCTTTATTCACCAAAGGACAGACAAAGAAAGGCGACACCGTATTAATAACAGGCATTGGTGGGGGAACGGGTACCTTTGCCCTGCAATGGGCTCTGGCGGCAGGCTGCAAGGTTTTCGTCACTTCGGGATCAGGTGAAAAAATACAACGGGCAAAAGAAATGGGGGCATCTGCGGGGGTTTGCTATAAAGCTCAGGATTGGGCGCAGGAGCTACAGCACTTCTCCGGTGGATTTGATGTGATCATTGATAGTGCATTGGGTACTGGATTTGAGAAATTGCTCGATTTAAGTAAGCCCGGGGGACGTATCGTATTTTTTGGAGGAACAGCAGGAAACGTCCCGCCACTAAATGGCCGCAAAATATTCTGGAAACAGTTGCAGATATTGGGTACTACTATGGGTTCGCCGGATGATTTTCAGGGGATGATTGACCTGGTGAATAAGTATAAAATCGTACCGGTAATTGATGAAATATTTCCATTAGCCAGTGCTCAGAAAGCGATAGACAAGATGGAGAACTCTTCACAATTTGGCAAGCTGGTATTAACGGTTTGACTTTATAATTAGTGCCTGGATTACCCACATGTATCAAATGCCTGCAGGTAACCAGGACTTTAATTTGTTTCCAGCTGCGCGTGCGTTTTGTTATGAGCGATTTCTTTCAGCTTCACATTCTTTTTCGGCTTCTTTCTTTTTCCAAGCCATACAAGAAACCCTGTTACCGGCAAACTCGCGCATATCAAGCTTGCTAAAAAAGCAATGATCTTTCCTGGTAAGCCCAATATCTGTCCCACGTGAATGTCATAGTTCACATTATTCAATTTCATACCATTGCTCTTTTGTGTATGAGGCAATTGTTTTAATAGCTTTCCGGTATAACGGTCAAAATAATACTGGTCGCTTTTGTAGAAGTGAAAACTTTTGGCATAAGCGGTCACTCCTGCCGGTTCCGTTTTCCCTGCCGGGTCATAGATCAGGAACATTTGTGCTTGCGGCGAGCGTTGCTGTGCTTCCTGAAATGCTATATCGATTGAATTGGTAGTTTTACCTGGTAATATCTTCGTTGTGTCGGACGCAGGAATAATTTTTTCATCCGGATAAGCTTTCCCCAAATTGACCATTTTGTAAATACCGTTGGTCATCCAGTCAAAAGCTATGGATAAGCCCGTTATAGCTAAGATTACTGCAATGCTCGTCGCATAAAAACCCAGCACATTGTGCAAATCATAATTCACCCGTCGCCAGCGGCCATTCCATTTGATGCTAAAACTACGCTTTCGGTCACTTTTAAGTTTAGGCCACCAAAGAATAATCCCTGTGATTATCAAGACAAGAAATATCAAAATGGATATACCTACCACCATCGCCCCTGCTTTTGGTGGCAGCAGCAGGTATAAATGGATATATTCTACCGCAACAAAAAAATTCGACAACAGTGCTTCTGAGTGAAGTATTTTACCGGTGTACGGATTGATGTAAATATAAAAGAGACCAAGCTTATCTATATTGGCAATCACTACTGCAGGACGATCCTTCCCATAATAATAAATATAATTGGCTGTCGCCTTAGGGTAATCTTTTAGTGCGATGCT
>Ga0207644_10001993_pt1 | contig 13218 bp, 11 predicted proteins | sample KBSS73metaG_FD_184326 | JGI IMG/M metagenome (GOLD analysis project Ga0207644, IMG submission 184326) | Switchgrass rhizosphere microbial communities from Kellogg Biological Station, Michigan, USA - KBS S7-3 metaG (SPAdes) (version 2) | ecosystem: Host-associated > Plants > Roots > Rhizosphere... | reverse complement strand
CTCGGCGTCGTTCAGCTCGGAGACCCCGTTCGCGACTTCGCGGCCGGTGATGAAGAGCTCGAAGCGCTCGGTCACCGACGGGTCGGTGTCGGACGCGCGCGCCAGCGGCGAGACCTCGACCGGATAGTCGACGATGAAGGTCGGCTGCCAAAGCCTGGCCTCGACCGCGGCCTCGAACAGGCCGAACTGGAGCTCGGCGAGCGTCCAGTGCGCCGGCGCGGGCGCGCCGAGCGCGCCGATCCGCTCGCGCAGGACAGCGGCGTCGCCCGCCTCGGCGTCGCCGACGCCGGCGAGCGCGACGAGCGATTCGCGCACCGTCATGCGGGCGAAGCGGGCGTCGAGGTCGACCTCGCGTCCGGCGTACGTCAGCTTCGCCGAGCCCGCCGCCTCCCGCGCCGCGTGGCGCAGGACCTCCTCGGTGAAGTCCATCAGGTCCTGGTGGTTCCAGTACGCCGCGTAGAACTCCATCATCGTGAACTCGGGGTTGTGCCGCACCGAGATTCCCTCGTTGCGAAAGCTCCGGTTGATCTCGAACACGCGCTCGAAGCCGCCGACGATGAGCCGCTTCAGGTAGAGCTCGGGGGCGATGCGCAGGAACATCTGCTGGTCGAGCGCGTTGTGGTGCGTGACGAAAGGCTTCGCGTTGGCGCCGCCCGGGATCGGATGGAGCATCGGCGTCTCGACCTCCATGAAGCCGTGCTCGACCATGAAGCGGCGGATCGACGCCAGCGTCTTGCTTCGTGCGGCAAAGCGCGCCCGCGCGGCGTCGTCGGTGATCAGGTCCTCGTAGCGATGGCGATACTTCTGCTCGGCGTCGGCAATGCCGTGGAACTTGTCGGGCAGCGGCCGCAGGCTCTTGGTGAGGAGGCGCAGGCGATCGACCTTGACGGTCAGCTCGCCAGTCCTGGTCTTGAAGAGCGTGCCCTCGGCGCCGATGATGTCGCCGAGGTCGAAGCGCTTGAAGTCGTCGTATGCCTCGGCGCCGACGGCGTCGACGCTGACGCGAAGCTGGATCCGGCCGGTCGCGTCCTGCACGGTCGCGAAGCTCGCCTTGCCCATGACGCGCTTGAGCATCAGCCGGCCCGCGACGGAGACCGCGATCGCCTGCGGCTCGAGCGACTCGTTGTCGAGATGGCCGTGCCTTCGCGCCAGCTCGACGGCGCGGTGCCGGGGCTTGAAGTCGTTCGGGAAGGCGATGCCGCGGGCGCGAATCGCGGCGAGCTTGTCGCGCCGTTCGGCCAGAAGAGCGTTGTCGTCGCTCGCCGCAACCGCGGCAGCAGGCGCCGGCTCAGGAATCGTGCTCATGGTGCTCGGTGAAGGCGCGTGATTCTTGCCTTGGTTCGCGTCGCGCGCCGAGCCAGCGCGGCGTGCGAAAGCGGACGATCCGCCAGTAGAGGAACACATACGACACCATGAACAGCAGCAGGAAGATCGAGAGCACGCGCGTGCTGTCCCACCAGAGCACGCTCGGGATGATCGACAGCAGGCAAAGCAGCCAGAGGTAGGGCGAGGTCATCGAGTTGCGGGTGATCCGGCGCCGATCGCCTTTTGCGTCGATGTTGAGGCGGATCAGGCGGCGGTGGATCAACGTATGCAGATGGATGCCGTCCGGCTGCGCTGTCGCGACACCGCGCAGGACGCGGCGCCGATACATCGTGAAGATGGTCTCGAAGATCGGGTAGGCGCACAGCAGGAGCGGGAAGATCGGCGAGACGACCGGGTTGCGCGCCAGCAGCAGAACGCTGAGCTCGGCCAGCACGAAGCCGATGAAATAGGCGCCGCCGTCGCCGAGGAAGATCAGCCCGGCGGGGAAGTTCCAGACGAAGAAACCGAGCACGGCGCCGGCGGCGATCAGTGCCGTGCTGGCAACGAACTCGTCCCCGGTCTGGAACGCGACGTAGGCGATCCCGAGCAGCATCATCATCACGCACATCGACGCCAGACCGTTGAAGCCGTCGATGATGTTGATCGCGTTGGCGACGCCAGTGACGCAAAGCAGCGTCAGGGCGATCGCCATCGGCATCCAGCGGATCAGCTGGTCGATCCCCGGGATGTCTGTGTGCAGGATCACGGCGCCGAGCAGCCAGACCGCGAGCGCGGCCGAGACGGAGGTCGCGAGCAGTCGCCAGCGCGCGGCGATCTTCTTGGTCAGGTCCTCGGCGATGCCGACCAGGAAGGCGGGAAGCCCGCACGCCAGAAACAGCCAGAAGTAGGGCGCGGCATCCCTCTGCGTGAAGTTGGCAAACACGCCGGCGACGGCCATCGCGACCAGCACGCCGACGCCGCCGATGCGCGGCACCGCGCGGGTGTGGAACTTCTGCGGACCGGTGAAATCGGTGTCGGCTGACATCCACTCGTGAAGAGACGCCGAGCGCACCACGAGCAACGTCGCGGCGAGCGAGGACAGGAAGGCGAGGATGAAGAACGACATGGGCGGCAAGGCCCCTATTGTGATGGCGGTTCCCCCGGCTAACGCCAGTCGCTTCCGGACCTGCCGGACCCCCTTCGGCCGAGCCTCGGCACCTGTCCCGCTCGGAGCCTTCCGCATGTCATTGGTGTTGAACGCCAAGCGTTTGGCCGGAGAAGATCGCCCATCAGTGCGAGGCGAAGAACTGCGGCAGTTTGCGCGCGTTCTTGCACAACAGCGTCACCAGCCCCCCCACCTGATTACGCCTGAGCGCGAGCAAGTCTTCGCGGCTCTTGCGCAACACGGCACGCAGCGAGCGGTTGCTTGCGCCCCCCGTGCGCATCTTCACCAGCACCTCCGGCACGTAACGGACCTGGGTACCGGCCCGCCCCAGGTAGCGCAACATGAACTCGTAGTCGGCCGCGATGCGCAGGCGCGTGTCGAATCCGCCGAGCTCGCCGATCAGCGCCCGTCGGACATAAAGCGTCGGGTGCGGTGGCATCCAGCCGAAGCGCAGCTGTGAGGGCGCGAATGGGCCGCAGCGCCAGTAGCGCAGCACCTTGTCAGGGCGGTCCTTGAGCACATAGACAAGGTCGCCGCATACCGCGTCGGTGCCATGGATCCCGGCGGCTCTCGCGATCGAGGTGACGACATCGGGCGAAGCCAGCATGTCGTCGGCGTTCAGGAAGCCGACGAAGTCGCCGGTGGCCAGCGCCAGCCCCTTGTTCATCGCGTCGTAGATGCCTTGGTCGGGCTCCGACAAGAGCTTCGCCAGGTGCGCGCCGTGGGCGCGTACCACGGCGAGCGTGTCGTCCGTGGATGCGCCGTCGATCACCAAGTGCTCGATGTCGTCGTGTGTCTGCCCTGCGACCGAGCGCATCGTGTCGGCGATGGTGGCAGCACTGTTGAAGGCCACGGTGATAATGCTGATGCGCATGAAGGGCTTGCCAGTCTTCAATGGACCACGGTCAGATATACGTCGAGGGTCTGCTCGAAGGTCTTCGACCAGGCGAATTCGGCGGCCCTCGCCAGGCCGCTGCGGATCATGGATTCGCGCAGTGCTGCATCCTCCAGCCGTGCCAGTTGCTGCGCGTAGGCCTCGGCACGTTGCTCGACGCCGTACAGCGCCGCATCGCCGCCCACCTCGGGCAGCGAGGAGGTGTTCGCGGCGACGACCGGGCAGCCGCAGGCCATGGCTTCGAGCACGGGCAAGCCGAAGCCCTCGTAGTCGGAGGGAAAGACAAAGGCGAACGCCGATGAGTAGAGGCGGCGTAGTGCGGACTGGTCTACCCGTCCGAACTCCTGCCAGCGCGAGCCCAGTGTTTCGCGAAGGGCATCGCGCTCGCCGATCGACAGCTCCGGCCCGACGACGCCGAGCCGCAGCCGCGGCCTTTGCCGCACGGCTTCCACGGCCAGGTCGAAGCGCTTGTACTTGTCACGCTGGCCGACGAAAAGCAGCACGTCGGCCAGGCTCTGGACGCGCGGCGCTTCCGCAAAGAATGCTTGATGGTCGACGCCCAAGTGAGTGACATGAAGCTTCGCCGGATCCGCGGTGGGACAGTGCTCGAGCAGGTCGCGCCGCGTCGACTCGGAAATGCACAGCACCGCGTCCGCGCGGCGGATGCTCGCCAGCTTCTGCTGCGTGTGCACGATCCGCGCTAGACCCGAGCGGTAGCGCTCGTAGGTGAAGTCGTAGGCGCTGACCACGTAGGCCGGGACCTTGCCGCGGGGCATTCGGTAGTAGGAAGTGTGAAACAGCTCGGTGCCGGGAGGCACGCGGCAGCCGACATAGCGGGTGAACTGCGCCGGAGCGTGCTCGTGCCATGTTGCCGGGCCGCCAGTCCAGGCAGCGGGCAGGGCCGCGCCGAGCGTGCGCCTCGGCATCAGCAGCCGGGTGTCCAGAAGGGGCGACGACACGGCGAACTCGATCAGCCTGGTCCAGTAGTTGGAGATGCCGCCGACCCGCTGCAGGCCGAAGATGATGCAATCGAGGCTGAGACCTGCGCGAGGGCTCATGCGACAGCGAGCACGCGAGGCCGGAAACGAGCGACGACCGCCCTGGGAACGCGCCACGACATGAAGACCGCGAGCAGGAACAGTGGCGACCAGAGCATCGGTGTCGACAGCGAATACAACAACACCATCAGCACGATGTGGTTGGTCTTGTGGCCGCGCTTCATCGCCAGCCCCAGCAACACGAGCATGACCAGCAAGCCGAACATCGACGAGTACATGAGCAACTCCGCGATGAAGTTGTTCACTCGGAACTCCGAGATCATCGTCTCGTTCCCGAAGCCGATGCCGAAAACGATGTTCTCCCAGGACGAGACGAGTGTTTCAAACAGCGCGAAGTTCTCGAGACGCATGTCCAGGGAGCCCGTCTTGGCGATGAACTCGCTCTCGTTGAAGACGATGAAGTCGATGGCGATCAGCGCAACGGCCACGGCGGCGCCGCGGAAGAGCCACGACCGTGTCTTGATCACCAGGTAAACCAGCATCAACACGATCCCCGTCAGGCTGAGGGTCAGCAGCATCGCGACTTTGATGATGCCCGCACACAGAGTGGCGTGGCGGAAGGGCATGCGAGCGCGAACGCAGTCGAGCAGAACCAACCCGAACAAGAGGTAGAAGGCGAAAAAGCCGGGCTCCTGGAAGAAGGACTGGATGCGGACGAGGTTGAAGTCGCCGATCGGAAACGCCACCCGGTAGATGCCGGCCCAACCGACATCGACGAACTCGTACCCCAGCAGCTCGACGGAGCCCTGTACAGCGACGAGACCCAATGCGACCGCGATGAACTGGAAGATCCCGTGCAACGCGCAGATTACCAGCCCTATTGCACATAGCTTGAGCATGCGATCTAGGTCTCTCGGTGTCCGGCATAGCTGGAACAGCATGACCACGCTGAGCGCCTTGACGATGTACGACAGCGCCAGGTACAGCGATTCGGCATTGTCGAAACGCAAGTAGTTGACCGCCGCGCTCGAGACCAGGAAGCCCAGGAAGAGCAGAAAGATCGCCGTCAGCCTGTCGATTCGCAACCCCACCGTCGCGAGCAGGTATCCTGCGGTCACGAGGACGATCGCCAGCTGCAAGCCCTTCAGCGCCGGGTAGACGACCGAGATGAAATTGGGCGAGTAGAGCAATAACGAGAGCACGTTGAGGGCGATCAACCTACTGCGCAGCGGGTCGCCATGCGGCTTGATGTTCATGCGGCAAGCACCTCGCGTACGCGCTCGGGACTGTTCTCGCGCGCCAACCGGACTTGCGCCTCGGCGATCATGCGCGAGCGCATGGCGTGGTCCCGCAGGAGGCCGGCGATGATGGCAATGTCTTCCTCAAGGACGTTGCGCAGCAAGCGGCCGTTCACGCCGTCCTCGATGAACTCCGCGTTGGCGTTTGCCGCAGTCGAGACTACGAGCGAACCCAGGGTCAACGCGTTCAGGATATTGGCGCTCACCGGGCAGATGGTGCCGTAGTCCCGGGTCGGCAGCATGACCACGTGGCCGGCGCAGAGCAGACCCGTGAAGGTCTCGTCGTCGACGTAGCCCAGGTATTCGACGTGGTCGCGATAGCGCTGCTGCAACGCCTTGAAATAGGCGCCGGTGATCCGGTCCACAGGTTCTCCGACGACCTTGAAGACAAGGTCCGGAAACTCGGCCAGCAACGCCTGGTGGATCTGCAACGCGTAGTCCAGGCCCTTCTTCTTGCCGATGAAGCCGGTGTAGACGAGCTCCGGTGCTTCGTTGCGCACGGGCCGAGGTCGGCCCACGCAGATGAACGGCAGCGGCCGGACGGCGGCTCCCGGATAGGCCGAAAGCGTACGTGCACAGCCGATGTGGCTCAGCACGAAGATGCGCCGGATGCGCCTGACCTTCGCCAAGCCGAAGAGCCGCTGTGGCAGGCCGATCTGCGCCAGCTTCGACGCCTGGTTCATCCAGCGATTGCCGCTGCGGTAGTACGGAAAGGCGACGAAGGGCGGATCGTGCAGCGTGACGTCGACTGTCGCGCCCCTGTCGAGCAAGGCCCAAAGTATGGAGCGCTCGGTGTGCGTGCCCACGGCGATCTCGATATGGAACTGCTGGTGGGGGCCGCGGCCGCGCTGCCATTCCTCGAAGTCGTCGAGCGAAGGGAAATACCGCAACTCGAAGCCTTGCGGCTTCAGCACGTGCTCGTAGAAATTGCGCGCATACGCGCTGACGCCACTGCGGGCGCTGAAATCTGGCGCGACATAGATCTTGTCCAGAAAGGCCTCAGCTCAAAACAACCGCGGTTTCCAAAGAGGCGAATAGGCGGGCTCGACCTGTCGCGAACGGATGAACCGCGCCGGATTGCCGGCCGCGACGCTGTAAGGCGCCACGTCCTTGGTGACAACGCTGCCGGCGGCCACCACGGCGCCCTCACCGATCGTCACCCCGGGCAAGACCAGGGCGTTGACGCCGATCCATACCCAATCTCCGATCTGGACCGGCGCCAGCGTGAGCCTGAAGTCCGCGGCGTCCACATCGTGGGCAGCGGTCAGGATCTTCACGCCCTCGGAGATGCTGACATGGCGGCCGATGCGCAGCGTCCCGCGGCCGTCCAGAGTCACGTCGCGGTTGATGGTCGTGTCTTCCGAGATATGTATGCCGCCGACCGCAAAGACCTTCAGGCCCCGATGCAGCGCGACGGGTGGATCGCAACGGTTGCCGAGGACGCGGGTGAACCAGAACTGCCGCAGCGAGTAGCTCGGCAGGCCGGAGATGGCCACGTGCCAGATGAACATCGACAGCGACTTCATCGCAGTTCTGCCTTTAGCTTCATCAGCATCGACAAGGCGAAGCCCGCGCAGGCGCCCACCGGATCGTGCATATTGCGCATGTAGGCGGTCATGTACTCCAGCCGCCCGCGCACGAACCCGCGGGTGCTCGCGCCGCCATGGCGCATCACGGTCACGACATCGTCGATGCAGCGATGACGGTGACCGCGCGCGATGAGCCGCAGGAAGAAGTCGCAGTCTGCGGCAAGGGAATAGCGTCGATCGAAGCTTCCGCAGGCTTCGAAGACGCTGCGCCGGACGATGGTCGACGGATGCATGAACGGCAGCTGCAGCATCAGGCCGAAGCGGCGGCTCGGGCGGAAGATGCGCTCGCCGTCGGCGTACTTCATCAGCGTTCGTCCGGCGACGATGCTCACCGAGCTGTCCGCGGCGGCGAGCAGACGCTGCGCCGAGTCTGCATCCCTGAAGTAGTCGTCGGCGTTGAGGAACAGGATCCATTCGCCGTGGGCCATGGCGATCCCCTTGTTCATCGCGTCGTAGATGCCCTGATCCGGCTCCGAGATCCACTGCGCCATATGGCCCGCGTGCCGACGCAGGATCTCGACGGTGCCGTCGCTGCTTGCGCCGTCGATGACAAGATATTCGATCCCCGGTGCCGACTGGGCGGCCACGCTCAGGATGGTCTGCTCGATGCTGGCCTCGGCGTTGTACGCCACGGTGATCACCGTCAGGCGGGTGGCGAGGCTCACGACGTCAGCCTCGAGTAGATGCGCGCGGTTTCCTCCGCACAGCGGCGCCAGCTGAACATCGCCTGGCGCTGCAGCCCGGCCGTGCGCAGCAACGCGCGGCGTGACGGGTCGAAGCACACCGCCTCCAGGGCGTGCAGCATCGACTCCCGATCGTTGGGATCGAAGAGCTCGGCCGCGGATCCCACGACCTCGGGAATGGAGCTGCTGTGACTGCAGATCACCGCGCAGCCGCGAGCCATCGCCTCGAGCGGCGGGATGCCGAAGCCCTCGTATGCGGAGGGATAGACGAAGGCGTGAGCCTCGGTGTAGGCGCGCGCCAACGCCACGTCGTCGCCGGCCGCATGACGCAGCTGGCCATCGCGCAGGCCCAAGGTGTTGGCAAGGGCGAGCTCCGGCGGGGTGAACGGCCCGCCGCCGAAGCACATGACGTCGAATTCCTGCCGCAGCCGCGAGGAGGCGGCAAAGGCGCGGAGGAAGCCCTCGAAGTTCTTGTACCCGAACCGGAAGCCCACATACAGCAGGTAGGGCCGCTGCGCCTTGTCGAAGCTCGACGACGAAGCCGCATGGAGGACAGGAATCGAGTGAGAGAGATGCGTCACCGAGGTTTTGGACTCGGGAACGCCGAGCAGCCGGATGAGGTCGCTCCGGGTCTGGTGGGAGATGCATATCACATGGTCGGCCGCCGCCACGGCACGGTGCTTCATGCCGGCGGTGAAGTCGTCGGTGCCTGGAAACACCTCATGGATCATGTCGTAGACGGTGAGCACCAGGGGCCGACCGGAGCGCCGGGCCGCGGGGCGAAAGTAGGTGGCATGCACGATCTCGGCGCCCAGCAGACGGGCCAGTGCCGGAGCGGTCCAGCGGTTTGCCGCCGCGCGCAGGCGGGCGGCCCCGCGGAATCGCGCGGCAGAGTAATTGTGGAAGCCCGGCAGGCCGCTGGTGCGCAGGTACTCGTTGAAGTGCGACGCGGCGGCCACGGCGGCCTGGCAACCGGGCAGGAGGTTCAGCTCGCGAGCCAGCTCGACGAAATAGCGCGAGATGCCGCCATAGCGCTGGTCCTCGAAGATCTGATGATCGAAGATGACCTTCATCGTCCAGGCAACGCAGCGACATGCCTCGAACGACCGGGGTGCGGGTCGATCACGTCGGGCCCGCGGCGAGCTCGACCTTCGTGGCAGCACTCCATTCGCGCGAGTACAGGTCAGTACACGAGGACAGGGGTGTCTCGACGCCGCGGCGAACATCGACAACCGGAAGGTGCCCGATGACAGCGGCCCTCGCCGGACCGCTCACGAACGTCAGCCGACCCTCCGGGTCGCGGGCTTCTCGCGTGACGGAGGGAAACGCCCAAATCCCATCGAGGGCTTTCACGATCGCTGGTGCACGGTCGTTGCGGATGAAGAAAGCATTGCATCCGCTCGAGGTAGTGCCGACGAACGTATAGCCCTTGCGCTTCGCGAGCCCCGTCAGGGCCTGGATCGAGGCGCCGAAGTAGAGATTCGAGTGATGCGCTCGTGTGCGGTAGAAGTCCTGCGCATAGGGTACGGTGATTGCGTAGCGGTCACCGAAGACAGCGTTGTATTCACAGACGACGATGACGGGATCGACCGCGTCGATGGCTTCCCACACCCAGTAGTCGTTGCCGTCGATATCTATGCTGAGGATGCCGATGGATTCGCGGTATCCGGCGTCCGCGATCAATCCGTTGATATTGTCGCGATCGATATACGCACTGAGGGAGGTGAGATCGTGCCGCCAGTGAATCTCCTGGTTTCGGATGCTGTCGATGTATTGAGGTGAGCCGTCGATGACCAAGCCGCCCCAGTTCCTCAACTGCAGCAGCAGCCGGGTATTGGATTCCTGATAGTCGGAAACCCCGAACTCCACGAACCTGGGGGGAATTTCGGGCAGCCGTTCGATAAGCCAATCGAGGATGCCGTCTTCGCCCCATTGCGAGAAGGCGCAGAACTCCGCATCTTGTATTCCCTGCAGGCGAGTTCGTTCCCGGTTCAGCCGGGCCAACACCTGGGATTGAAGGATGATCTGACGTTCGGCGTGTCGCACCAGCGGGGCGTTTGCGGCCTCGAGGCTACGATAAAAACGCCTTCGAAGCCCACTTAAAAACCGCATGTCGTTTCAAGCTCTGAGTTCATTGGGGTCGAATAAACTTGTGCATCAGCCTGTTGAGCGACTTGGCCGTGGCGCTATATCTCCGCGATCTCAATTCGGCAGCAGCACGGGCAGTGGCTCCCAAAATCGTCTTGATCTCGGTATCCCGATTCTCCAGACGAACTGAAGCGAGCGCCTTGAATCGTGCCTCGAGGTCATGAAATTGCACTTTCTTCGTGCCGGTGAGACACCGATGCGCGATCTTTTCAAAGTCGATTCCGTGCAGCTTGGCAAAGGACTCGGCCCAGGATCGGATGGCCTCGCGGTGATTTCCCGCCCCGTGCAGGATGACCTCCAGTTGCTCATCCGGAGAGATCGTCAGAGTCTGCGGATAGACCTCCTTGAATTGCGCACACGACTCATACACCAAGGCATGCAAGGACGGCGGATATTTGCCATCCTGGGTGAGCGGAATCGACGGATGAAATGGAATGTCGGACTCCAGTTGGAACTTGGCGACGGCGCTATTCGAGCCCGAGCCGATCGAAAACTGTGAGGCTCCGATACTGTGTCTGGACGCACCGTTGATGGAAAAGGGCTCGTAGCTATAAGCGTATCGGTCCAACGTGTTTGACAACGCGATGGCCGAAAAGACATCAGGGATGCATGACAGAAAGAATCTGTCGGAAAACATCGCCGCCCGGACAGCTTCCAAATCGACGAAGCCGCCGTTGTACACCATCGGCAACGTCGTATAGCTGGTTCGACCCCGCAAAACCAACGCCAACGCCTTTTGGCAGGATCGAACGGAGAATCCTTTGCCGAGCGGAACCTCGAGACTGCCCGCCGAGTCCGGAAGGAATTCCGGCCAGACGTACTGGCCATAGGTCGACTTGATGGCTCGAACGCCAGTTCGGTCGACAATTTCATTGACCCTTTCGAAGCAGTTCGGGACTAACCCGTCGTCGTCTCCCAGGAAAGTGACCCAACCCTCGGTCACGTGGGCCAGTGCAAACTCCCAGTTCCCCGACATGCTGAGTCGCCTGCCCGTGTTTATGTAGCGAATTCGCGGGTCTCCATTTGCGCGCACGACATCGCGAGTGGCATCCGCGCTGTCGTTGTCACTGACGATGATCTCGAGATGAGGGTAGGGCTGCTCGGTCAGGGTACGCAATGAATACTCGAGCGTGTCGCATCTCTCCCGAGTCGGAATAACTACGGTGAAGCGGCGTGATTGCCTGGGGGCTCGCATGATTCTAGGAATGGGATTGAGGCGCAGGTGCTCTTGAATCACAAGAGACACATGGTCGTCATTTTGTTGAGCGCAGGCGCTCGCGACTCAGGTTGTATGGGCGTTCGTGGCGCGACGTATCCAACGAAAGACGTAGATCCGATAGTCCCTCACGGTGAGCGCAGCGCACGCTGTTGCCGTCCCCAAAGCGACAGATAGATAGGCCAGCCAAGCGACTCGATCGCTGAGGTGAGGTGGCTGCAGTCCGCTCAGCAGGAGCAGCGTCGCGGTAGCCCCCAAGGCGGGCATCAGCACATCTTGTCCGTACCAGTCCCACTTTTCCGACGGCAGGATTCGGCGGTGCATCAGGCCGACATTCAGCAGGACGTACCCGGTATTGAGGGCGATCCAGATCCAGGCCGCGCCGACGGCGCCGTAGCGCGGCACGACCCACAGGATCGCCGGAACAAGCAACGCCACAGCCACGACATTGGTTTTCAGGATCAGGCTGGTCCAGCCGTGGGCCAGCTGCAGTTGATATGGCATGTGCATCAGGCCGTTGATGAAGGTGCCGATTGCGAGGGCGGCCAGAATGGGCGCTGCAGCAGTTGCCAGCTCGAGGCTGCCCGACCACGCAAACAGGGCCCCTTCGCCGTGCAAAGCGAGCAACATCGCCACAGGCGCGGTGAGCACGGACACGAGCTCAGCGCCGCGGTGATAGATGCTCCCCAGAGTGGCGTTGTCGTGTACCGAAACCAGTTCGACCATGCGCGGGAACATCGCGGTCGTGATGGGCGTGATCAGCAGATACAAGACGCCTGCCACCAGGGAAGCCAGCGAGTAGTAGCCGAAGTCCTGCAGCGAGAGCAGTCGAGACAGGAGCAGCTTGTCGACTTGGGTGAGCAGCAGCGCCAACAGGGTGATGCCCGTCAGCCCGCCGGCGTAGCGCCACACCGGAAGCAAGGTTGTCAGCGAAAACCTCGCTCGTCGCGGCCCATGAGGCAGTGTCCGGTGCACGCCTAGGCCGAGGAACACCACCGAGAGCAAGGAGATGAGCGCCTGCCACAAGAAGAAGGCCTCGATGGTCGGCGAAACCTCAGCCAGTATCAGCACGGCACCCACGCCGCGCAGGGTCGCCAGCGCTGCATTCACGCCGTTGGTCCACACCTGCCGCTGCAGGCCGAAGAGCGCGCTCTTGTAGACGTTTTCGACGAAGCGCAGCGCGACCAGCAGCGCCATGATCGAGATGGCACGCTGCACCGCGTCGATGGGCAGCTTGTCGACTTTCAGCCAGTCGCTGGCGAGCCAGCCCGAAGAGACCCACACCGCCGCGGCGATCATGATCGCCATGCCGATGCACACGCATTCGAGAGTACGCAGCAGGTCACGGATGGCCTGGGTGCTTTGCTGGCCCGCCGTGAAGCGCGCCATCTCGCGGCCCAGCGTCGGGGTCATGCCAGCGTCCAGCAGCGCCAGCCAGGCCTGCAACAGGGCGAACAGGCCCATCAACCCGTAAGCCTCGATGCCCAGATAGCGGATGTAGATCGGTATGAAGGCGAGGCCCATCAACGCCACCCAAGCCTGGCCGAGGTAGTTGGCGATGACGTTCCTGCGCAGGGACATGGTTCGGCCGCTAGCAGCGCAGAGAGTCAGCGAACGCGCTTCAGATAACCGGACGGCGCCACGCTCACCAGAAGCTTGTGGTCCATGCGTTCGTCGACCTCGAACTCCGGGTGCTGCTTCAGGTATTCCCGCGCCGCCGTTTTCGGGCTGGCGCCGGGACCCCACGGCCGGTCGGGGAACATGTCGGCCGGCAGGTCCTCGACGACGGTGTCGAAGACGATGCAGTAGCTGCCGATGCTGGTCATCGGTGCATAGGCCTGCAGTTCGGCCAGCACGTGGTCGTGCGTGTGGTTGCTGTCCAGGCATACCAGCACGCGCTGCTTGCCGCGGGCCTTGGCAC
>Ga0207644_10001987_pt1 | contig 13226 bp, 12 predicted proteins | sample KBSS73metaG_FD_184326 | JGI IMG/M metagenome (GOLD analysis project Ga0207644, IMG submission 184326) | Switchgrass rhizosphere microbial communities from Kellogg Biological Station, Michigan, USA - KBS S7-3 metaG (SPAdes) (version 2) | ecosystem: Host-associated > Plants > Roots > Rhizosphere... | reverse complement strand
GGGGATCTGCACGGGGCGACCACGCTCGCGTCGGCCGACGTGGTGCAGGCGGCCTACGCGGTGTCCCAGACCGCGGGCGTCCGGCTGGCCCTGGAGGTCTCGGCGGTCGTGGCGGCGGTCGGCGCCCTTGCCGCGGCGTTCCTCCTGCGCCCCGCGGCCCCACCCCCCGCCGAGATGAACCTCAGTGCTGTTCCGGGGGCTCCGCAACAGCACTGAGGTTCATCTCGGCGGGGTGGGGTCAGGCGCGCGCCTTCGCCTCCTCGGAGTACCTCACCTTGAGCAGGCTCTTGCCAGTACTCGCCGTTGTCTCGATCCCCACCCGCTGCAGTCTCGCTCTGCGGAGGTGGAGCGGGACCTGGGCGGCCTCGACGCGGGTGCCGTCGCCGTGGATCAGCAGCGGCGCGTCGTCGGTGTAGGGCAGGCCGATCGCGCAGCGCCGGTCGCGGAGCCTGCGCAGCTCCATCGAGTCCGGCACCTCGGCCAGGGTCAGGTCCGCCAGGTCGTCCGGGCCGAGGCCCTCCTCGACGAAGGGCCGGGCCAGCCGGTCCTGCCCCGCCAACGCCGCCTTCGACAGGAAGGTGTGGCGCAGCTCGTCGAGCTCCGCGACGGCCTCCCCCTCGAACGACCCCACGAACCCGGAGTGGGCCGCGACGCCGCCGTTGATCTCGTCCGACGCGTGGTGGTCGGCGAGAGTGACCAGCGCCCGCGTGACGCCGGGGACCGCGGCGACGGCGTCGTAGGCGTCGGCCACCATCAGGAACGAGAAGTTCGGGGCGCAGAAGAAGGTCGGCAGGCGCAGACCCACGGAGACCTCCCCCGAGGGGGAGACGGTGCACGACTCCACGAAATCGAGATCCGTGATCGGTTCGTCGAGCTCGGGGTCGAGCACCGTCCCCAGCGCCCGCCAGACCTCGGCGGGCAGGTCGCTCATGCCTGGGCACCCGCCCGGTCCTCGACGAGCTCCTCGCCCGGCGCCATCGTCTCGTCCGCCGAGGTCGGCAGCTGCAGCTCCTGCGGCACCGGGATGTCGTAGAGCTTGGCCGCGTTGAGCCCGAGGATCTTCTTCTTCGAGGCGGTGGTGAGGCGCGGGTAGTCGGAGAACTGGTCGTCGTCCGGCATCTGCCAGTCGACCAGGCCCTCGACCTGCCACTTCGGCACCCAGATGTTGTAGTCGCCGCCGAAGAGCATCTTGTCCTCGCCGACCCAGAACAGCAGCTCGCCCATGACCTTGGCGAAGAACTTCGGGCGGGCGTGCATCAGGCCGCCGACGACCACCGAGAGTCCGGCGTAGACGTTCGGCTCCTGGACCGCCATGAAGCAGAAGTCCTCGATGCGCGGCAGGCCCACGTGCTCGACGATGAAGTTCAGGCCCTGGAAGTCCGTGGCGGCGTGGTCGACGTCCGCGACGTCGAACGCGTCCTTGTCCAACGGCCAGATCGTCGGTCCCTTGTGGACGTGGATGTTCTTGATGCCCAGCTCCTGGGCGGCCGCGAGGAACTCGTAGCACTCGGGGTCGGTGAGCTTGTAGCCGCGCGAGGCGCCGTTCCACTCCGCGGTGTAGAGCTTGACGCCCTTGTGCTTGTACTTCTCGACGTCGGCCTCGAGCTGCCGGAGTCCGGCGTCGCCCTCACGCGGGTCGAAGCGGCCGTTCACGATCAGCTTGTCGCCCCACCTCTCCAGCAGGGCGGCGTTCTGGTCGACGGTGTTGAAGCCGTCCTTGTACCACTCCTTCAGGTACGTCGACTGGAAGATCGCGTAGTCGACGTGGCCCTCGACGAACATGTCGCGCTCGAAGTCCTCGGGCGAGGGCTTGAGGTAGTGGTCCCAGTCCCAGTGGGTCTCGGGCGGGCCGAGCTGGTGGTAGCCGTAGAAGCAGTCGATCCACCCCTTGGCGAACTGCTCCTTGCCCTCGACCCAGTTCTCCTTGGACGCGTCCCAGAAGTGACTGTGGCTGTCGACCACGAAGTACTTCTCGCCGTCTTTCTCGTACATGTGGTGGGGTCCTTCCGTCAGTTCTTACGGAACCAAGATCGCTCGGCCGCGGACCCGGCCTGCGTCGAGGTCGTGGAGGGCGTCGAGCGCCGCGTCCAGGGGGTACTGCTTCGTGTGGAGCGTGACCTTCCCGGCCTGGGCCAGGACCATCAGCTCCGTGAGGTCGGCGTAGGTGCCGACGATGTTGCCGATGACGTTCTTCTCGCCGCCGACGAAGTCCAGGGTGGGCGCCTTGAACTCGCCGCCGTAGCCGAGGATGTACTGCGACCCGGCGGGGGCGGTCATCTGCCAGGCGTCGAGCTCGGCGCCCTGCTCGGCGACGAAGTCGAACACCACGTCCCCGCCGAGGCCGTTGGTGAGGTCCTTGACGGCCTCGATGTGGTTGCCGTCGGCGAGCACCGTCTCGTCGGCGCCGATCTGCTTGGCCAGCGCGAGGGCGTCGGGGTTCTTGTCGACGACGACGATGCGCGTGCCGGTGATCGCCGCCAGCGCCTGGATCGCGATGTGGCCCAGCCCGCCCGCACCCTGCACGACGGCGGTGGTGCCCGGGAACAGGTCCGGGACCGCCTTGCGCACGGCGTGGTAGGCCGTGATGCCGGCGTCGGCCAGCGCGGCGACGTCGGCGGGGTTGGTGCTCGGGTCGAGCTTGATGCAGGCCCGCGCGGTGGTCCGCAGGTACTCGGCCATCCCGCCGTCGTTGTTCGACAGGCCGGGGAAGAACGCGTTCTCGCACTGCATGTCCCGGCCGCGCCGACAGGCCAGGCAGAGCCCGCAGCTCGGCTGCGGATGCAGGATGACGGTGTCCCCCACGGCGACGTTCGTGACGCCGTCGCCGATCGCCTCGACCCAGCCCGCGTTCTCGTGCCCGATCACGTAGGGGAGCGACGGGTTCTGGGCCTCGGCCCAGTCGCCGTTGATGATGTGCAGGTCGGTGCGGCACACCCCCGCCCCGCCGATCTTGATGATGACGTCCAACGGGCCCTGCAGGGTCGGCTCGGGGATGTCGTCGATCGTGGGGTCGGAGTGGTACTCGTGCACCCGGACGGCTCTCACGCCGTACCTCCTCGCGAGTCGATGTGGTCCCGATCACCGTCAACCCGGGTGCGCGGTGTCACAAGACGAGGGATTCCGCTATCTGCGAAAACGGATCAATCGGGCACGACGTGATCCACACGGCGTCCGTGGAGTGATCATGGAAATCGTCGTTTCACGCCCCTGACCTGCAGTGGAAGGGCCCCGTCGGTCCCGATCTGATCGACTCGTCGACCTGTCTCATCCTGCGACAACCCGCCCTTCGGGAGGGGGTGTTCCACGTGGAACAGGCGTCGCGCGCGCCGTCGGCGCCAGGTCTAGCGTCGCGCCCATGCGAACCGTCATCGCCGGAGGACACGGGAAGATCGCGCTCAGGCTCGCCACGCTGCTGGCGAACCAGGGCCACGAGGTGGCTGGGGTGGTGCGCAACCCGGACCACGTCGCCGACGTCGAGCAGACGGGGGCGACGGCCGTCGTCCTGGACCTGGAGAGGGCCGCCGCGGCCGATCTCGCGCCCGCGCTGAAGGGTGCCGACGCCGTCGTGTTCGCGGCGGGGGCGGGCCCGGGCAGCACCGCCGAGCGCAAGGACACGGTGGACCGGGCGGCCGCCGAGCTGCTGGCCGACGCCGCCGCCCAGGCCGGGGTCCGGCGGTACGTGCTGGTCTCGGCCACCGGGGTCGACGCCGAGCCGGACCCCTCGCGCGGCGAGGTGTGGGCCGCCTACGTCGCCGCGAAGAAGGCGGCCGAGGACGCCCTGCGTCCCCGCCCCGACCTCGACCTGACGATCCTGCGGCCCGGCACGCTCACCGACGACCCCGGGCTCGGCAAGGTCGCGCTGTCCACGTCGGCGATCCCGCGGGTGGACGTCACCCGCGACGACACCGCGGCGGTCCTGGCCGCCCTGCTGGAGGCGCCCGGGACCGCGGGGCTGACCCTCGAGCTGATGGGTGGGGACGACGACATCGTCGGCGCCGTCGCGGCGGTGCAGTCGTGACCGAGTACGACGTCATCGTCCTCGGCGCCGGGCCGGTCGGGGAGAACGCCGCCGACTACGCGCACCGCACCGGGCTGTCGGTGGCGTTGGTGGAGGCCGAGCGGGTCGGCGGGGAGTGCTCGTACTGGGCGTGCATCCCGTCGAAGGCGCTGCTGCGCACCCCGATGGCGGTCGCCGCGGCGCGCAGGCTGCCGGGCGTGACCGCCGAGTACGACCCGAAGGAGGTCTTCGCCCGCCGGGACTACTTCACCTCCCGCGGGGACGACTCGGCGCAGGCCGAGTGGGTCTCCTCCGCGGGCATCACGCTGGTCAGGGGCTGGGGTCGGATCACCGGCGAGAAGACGGTGCAGGTCGGTGACCAGGAGCTCCGGGCCCGGCACGCCGTCGTGCTGGCGACCGGGAGCGTTCCCGTGCGGCCGCCGATCCCGGGGTTGGACGAGGTCCGGACGTGGGGCTCGCGCGAGGCGACGTCCGCGGAGGCCGCACCGCGGCGGCTCGGGGTGCTCGGCGGCGGGGTCGTCGGGTGCGAGCTGGCACAGGCGTACGCGCGGCTCGGGTCGCGGGTCACGATGCTGGTCCGGGGCACGCTGCTGCCCTCGGTGGAGCCGATCGCGGGGGAGCGCGTCGTCGAGGCGCTGCGGGCCGAGGGGGTCGACGTCCGCCTGGGCGTCGGCCTGGACGCCGTCGCACCGGCCGGGGACGCGATCGCCCTCACCGTCGGGGACGAGACCATCGAGGTCGACGAGCTGCTGCTGGCGACGGGTCGCAAGCCCAACAGCGCGGACATCGGGGTGGACGTCCTCGGTCTGACGCCCGGCGACGCGGTCTCGATCGACGACTCGGGTCTCGCTCTGGGCGACTGGCTCTACGCCGTCGGAGACGTCACGGGCCGCGCGCCGCTCACGCACATGGGCAAGTACCAGGCGCGGATCGCCGGTGCCGCCATTGCCGCCCGGGCCGCGGGCAGCCCGCTGGACACCGCGCCGTGGGGCGAGCACTCCGCGACGGCGGACCACGCCGCGGTGCCGCAGGTGATCTTCACCGATCCGGAGGTCGCCCACGTCGGGCGGACGGCCGCGCAGGCCCGCGAGGCCGGTGTGGCGGTCCGCGAGGTGTCGATCGACATCGCCGTCGCGGGCTCCTCGCTGGAGGCCGACGGGTACACCGGGACCGCGATCCTGGTCGTCGACACCGACCGCGAGGTGCTCGTCGGCGCGACGTTCGTGGGTCAGGACGTGGGGGAGCTGCTGCACTCCGCGACGGTCGCGGTGGTGGGGGAGGTGCCGCTGTCGAGGCTGTGGCACGCGGTCCCGTCGTTCCCGACGATCAGCGAGGTGTGGTTGCGGTTGTTGGAGGCCTACCGCTCCTGACCCGCCCGCGGTTCGTGATCGTTTCGAGGGTGACGCGACGGTTGCCACTGCAGCGCTCCTCTCTCACTCGGGCTGATCATGAGGTATGTGATCGTTGCGAGTGGGACGGGACGGTTGCTGCTGCAGCGCTCCTGTCCCACTCGGGCCGATCATGAGGTACGTGATCGTTGCGAGGGGGACGGGGCGGTTTCGGTGGGTGGCTGTCGTGTCCCGCTCGCAGCGTGGGAGTAGCGCGATGGCGTCGAGGGTGACGCAGCGGTCGTGGACGTGGCGGTCGTGGGTCGCTCGTGCGGGGCTGGGTTCGTGATCGTTGCGAGGGTGACGGGACGGTTGCTGCTGCATCGTTCGTGTCCCGCTCGGGTTGATCATGAGGTGTGTGATCGTTGCGGGTGGGACGGGGCGGTTTCGGTGGGTGCTGTCGTGTCCTGCTCGCAGCGTGGGGGTAGCGCGATGGCGTCGAGGGTGACGCAGCGGTAGTGGACGTGGCGGTCGTGGGGCGCTCGTGGGGGTGTGGGTTCGTGATCGTTGCGAGGGTGACTTGACGGTTGCCACTGCAGCGCTCCTGTCCCACTCGGGCCGATCATGGGTTGTGTGATCGTTGCGAGTGGGACGGGGCGGTCTCGGTCGGTGCTGTGGTGTGACGGGCGCTGTGGTGTGACGGTCGCGCGGCTGGTTCACCGGTGGCGGGCGTAGCGTCGGCGGGCGTGATCGCGATCGAGGACCTCCGCGCGGACTGCTCCCGGTGCACCGGGCTGTGCTGTGTGGCGCCCGCGTTCGCGCGCTCGTCGGACTTCGCGTTCACCAAGCCCGCGGGCACCCCCTGCCGGCACCTGGCCGCCGACGCCCGCTGTGAGGTCCACGCGGACCTGCGGGAGCGGGGGATGGTCGGCTGTACGGTCTTCGACTGCCTCGGCGCGGGTCAGGCGTTGTCGGCACGGATCGACTGGCGTCGCGGGGACGCCGACCTGGCTTTCGCGGCATTCTCGCAGCTCAGGGACCTGCACGAGCTGCTGAACCTGCTCGTCGAGGCGGAGGGGCTGGTCGTGACCGGCCGCGTCCCCGCGGGCAGAGCAGGCGGGGGTGCGGGCGGGAGCGTGGGGGAGGGCGTGGACGGGGCCGCTTGCCGTGGCCGCGTATCCGCGTCCGACCTCGGTCTGGCCGACCGTCTCCGACGCACGATCGCGGAGCTCGAGGAGGTCGCGGCGGCAGAGCCCGCGGAGCTGGTCGAGGTCGACGTCGATGCTCACCGCGCCGCCGTCAACCCGCTGCTCCTCGAGGTCAGCGAGCTCGTCCGCGGGGACGGGCCGGACCGGCGCGGAGCGCAGCTGATCGGGGCGTCGCTGCGCGGTGCGGACCTGCGGCGGGCGTCCCTGCGCGGGGCGCTCCTGATCGGCGCCGACCTGCGCGAGGCCGATCTCCGGGGCGCGGACCTCACCGGTGCCGACCTGCGCGGCGCGCGAGTGGACGGCGCGGATCTGCGCGACGTGATCTTCCTGGTCCCCTCGCAGCTGACCGCGGCGCGCGGGGACGCCACGACCCGGCTGCCCGACGGAGCGGTGCCACCCACCCACTGGCTCACCCCTCCGGCCGTCCGGGACGGCCGCCCGGCGAGGCGTCGCCGCCGGACCTGACCGCTGGTCACCCACTTCCGGACCGCGGGCCACGCGCCTCAGGGGGCGGTCTGGCTCAGCGCCGCCGCGACTCCGATCGTCACCGCCATCACGGTGACCTCGATCCCCGCCCACCGCAGCACCGGGAGGGTGCCGCGGGCCAGGCGTCGTCGGGCCAGTGCACCGAGCAGGGCGAGGACGACGATCAACCCGGTCTTGACCAGGAGCAAGGCGCCGTAACCGCTGGTCAGGAGGTCGCCGAGGGTCGGGAGTCGCAGCACCGCGTTGGCCAGGCCGGTGAGCCCGGTGCCGACGACGCAGACCGTGGCGATCTGCGAGAACCGGGGCAGCGCCTTCTCCCGCTGCCTGCGGTGCGGTGCGACGAGCACCAGGAGCACGCCGAGCCCGCCGACCCACAGCGCCGCGGCGCCCACGTGCAGCGCGACGGTCACCACCGCGAGCTGATGGTCCGGCGACGACCCGGTGTGCCCGGTGACGGCCGGGGTCAGCGCCCCGAGCAGCGCCGCGACGAGCACGACCCGGCCGGGCACGGACTCGGGCGTCCGCAGCCGCGCCACCGCGCACCCCAGCACGACGAGGGCGCACAGCGCGGTGAGCACGAGTCCTCGACCTGCGGCGATCCGCGTCACGAACGCGCCGAGGTCCCCCGCGGTCACCGACCCGACCGGCGTTCCGACGGCCTCCGCGGTGCGCAGCACCAGGGAGGCGAGCACGGCGACCAGCCACCCGCCCGCCGCGACGACCGTCGCGCGGTCCCCCCGCCGGACGATCGCGGTGCCGGTCGCGTCCCGGACGCTCGTCGGGACGAGCACCGTCACCAGGCTGAGCCCGACGCTCGCGACGGCGGCCGCATCCGCCAGGGCGCGGGCCGCGCTCGCGGCGAGGGTGACCCCGGAGGCCGCGACCAGCACCCCCGCGACGAGGGCGGCGCCGACCGCGATCAGTAGCCACACCGGCGGCGCGAGCCGCTCGGCGCTGCCGCGCGACGCGGTCGGCGCCCCCATCAGCGTCCGGTCCGGGCGGGCATCGGCGCGACCATGCGACCCACGGCCGGGCACTCGCCGCCCCGAGTGCAGCGTGACCAAGTGCTGCGTGACCCGGTGCGACGGGACCCGGTGCTGCGTGACCCCGGGCCGTGCGATTCGGTGCCGTGAGTCCCAGTGCTGTGTGACGCCGGGCCGTGCGATCCGGTGCCGTGAGCCCCGGTGCTGCGAGTCCCGGTGCTGCGAGTCCCGGTGCCGCGAGTCCCGGTGCCGCGTGATCCGGTGCTGCGTGACCCGGTGCTGCGTGACCCGGTCCCGCGAGACCCGGAGCCGTGCACTGCGGAGCCGTACACCCCCGACCCGCGCCCGACCCACCGCTGGGCGGTGCAGCTCATGACCGCCCCAACCGCAGCGCCACCGCGACGCCCGCGCCGACCAGCACGACCGCGCCCACGATCCACGGCCAGACGGGCATGCCGCCGGTGTCCTCGGACTGCGCGGCGGGGGCGGGGGCCGCCTCCACCGGAGCGGTGGTGGTGGCGGCGGCGGGCGTCGGGGCCGGGGTCGCGGCGGCCGCGGGGCCCGGCTGGGTCAGCGTGAAACCGATCTGGCCCGTGATCGGGTGACCGTCGTCGGACAGCACCCGGTAGCCGATCTGGTAGACCCCGGCCGGGCCCAGCGGGTTCACCCCGACGCTCACCGAACTGTCCTGCGCGGTCGGCTCGCCCGCCTGGTACTGCACGCCGTCCGGCCCGGTGACCGTGACGGTGTTGAAGCCCTGGCGCATGGAGTCGCTGAAGGTCAGCGTCACCGTCTGGGGGGCGGTCGCGAGGCTGGCGCCGTCCGCGGGGTCGCTGCTCTCGAACTGCGCGTGCGCGAACGCCGGCGACGCCCCCAGGACCAGGGCGATCATCGCGATCAGCCCGGTGACGCCGAGCCGGACGAGCCTGGTCATGCGTCCACCTTCTCCTTCGCGTCCGAGCCGGATCGGCGGCTGCGCAGCAGCGCCCCGCCGCCGAGCCCGAGGCCCAGCGCGCCGAGCAGCAGCCCGGTCCCGCCGAGCCAGCGTGCGGTCGTGTCCGTGGTGGCGCCCTCGGCGGCCCCGCCCGAGGCCGCGGCGTCGTGGCCGTGCCCGCCCCCGGTGGCGGCGGTCAGCGTGACGGTCGGGGCCGGGTGCTCCGGCTCCTCCGCCCCCTCGACGGTCGCCTGGTCCCAGGCGACGACGCGGCCGTCGTCGTAGGTCTGGATGGTGGGCAGGACGAGCTGGTCGGTGTCGGTCGGCAGCGGCCCGACGGACAGCGGGAAGTCGACGAACTGGCCGGGCCCGATCCGCGTCCCCGGCTGCGCGGTCCAGGTGACGGCGGTGACGGCCTCGGTCACCGGTGTCCCGTTGACCTGGACGGGCGCGGGCAGCGTGCCCTTGGTGACCTCGGCGGTCCAGCCGGGCTGCGGCGTGGTCCGCGCGGAGGTGATCGGGTGGTCGAGCGGCAGGTTGACCTGCAGCTTGACCGTGCCCGCCGTGCTGGACTCGTTCGGCACGCGGAAGTTGACGACGGTGTAGCCGCCCTGCTCGGCGGTCCCGGGCTGGGCGGTGACGTGGGCGAACGCGGGGGCGGCGCCGGCGAGCAGCAGGCCACCGGCCACGGCCGCGACGGCGACCGATCGACGAAGGGTGAACATGGGTGTCCTCGGGTTCGAGCACCGCGGCACGGCCGCGGCGGGGTGCGGTTGCGGGTCAGGGAGCGACCGCGACCGGGGGCCCTCGACGCCGCGGCCCCCCCACCGCGGCCTGCCGCCGCACCCCCACCGCGGGGATCGCCCGGACCGGCAGCGGTGCCTCGGCGCGCAGCGGGACGATCCGCCGCGGCAGCACCCGGGACACCACCCGACCGAGCGCGGCGAGCAGCCGGTCGACGTGCTGGAGCAACAGCCCGGAGCACACCGTGGCCACGGCGTGCATCAGCAGCATCCGCGGCCCGTCGACCGGGCCCGCGTGGTCGTGGCCCAGCATGACCAGGAACTCGTGCAGGACGAGCTGGCCGCCACCGAGCACCGCGAGCACGCCGAACCGCCCGCGGACCCGCTCGGCGAGCGAGGTCAGGGCGAGGGCGAGCAGCGGGACCAGCACGACGAGCAGAGCCAGGTCCGGCAGCGTCCCGCCGCCTGCGAGGTGGCCGAGCGCGGTGAGCAGGGTGGTCAGCGAGGCGAGGGCCGCGCCGCGCAGCACACCACCGGGGACCGGCCGGGCGCTCCGGCCGACCCCGGTTCCGCGGACCCGGGACGACACAGCGCTAGACGGTAGCCCGTGCGTGTGACCCTCCCGGGTGTGGGGTTACGACAGGCCCAGGTGGCCCAGCAGGGCGTCCTCGACCCGGTCCAGCTCCCCGGCCACCGCCCGGAACGCCGTGCGACGACGGGCGGACGGCATCTGCTCCGCCGCCCGCACCGCGACGGCCAGATCGGCCAGCCGCGGCCGCGTCTCCTTGGCGAACGCCTTGCCTGCGGCCGAGCCGGTCGCCTCGACCTCGGTGAGCGCCTCGCCGGCGCGGGAGAGCCGCGCGTGCAGCGCCCCGCCACGGCCGGTGAACCGGCCCAGCTGGTCGGCCGGGACGCCGAGCTGACGCGCGCGGTGGTCGTCCCACCGCGCGCGGGCGACGCCGGCCGCCGCGATCCCGTAGGGCAGCAACAGCGGCGCCACGGCCTTGCCGACGGCAAGGAATCGGCGGGTCTGCGCAGGTGTGAGGTCCTTCGGCGGCGCGGTCCCGGCCTCTTTGGACAGCGCCTTCTGCGCCTTGCCCGCGGACTTGCGGGCCTTCTTGGCCGCCTTGCGGCCCGGCTTGTCGGAGGTGACCGCCTCGACGGCGGCCAGTGCGGTGCCCGCGGCCCGGCTCACGACGTCTCCCGCCTGCTCGGTGGCCTTGCGTGCCTTGGCCTCGGACCTCTCGGCCGCCTTCCGGGTCCGGGCCGCGACCTTCCGCGCCTTCCTCTCGGCCTTCTTCTCGGCCTTCGCCAGGGCCTTCGCGGGGGCCGCGGAGGTGCCCCGTCGCCGCGCCATCTGTCCCGTGCCTCCTGCGTGTCGCCCGACCGTTGTGGCTGATCGGAGGCAGCCTAGAGCGTGTCCGTGGATCTATGCCGCCCACCGGCTCGATGATCCGCGGGACATGCTCTCGTGGGGCCGCTCCGCCGTGGTGGGCGCGGAGTTGTCGGTGTCGGTCTCTACCCTCGGGCGTGTGACGGCGACGATCAGCGGTTCGGGCGGGCGGGCGGGCCCGGATGCCGCCGTGCCCCGCCCCGTGCTGGACGCCGCGGCGACCACCCGCTGCCGCCGTCGGGTGCACCTGGACCACGACCCGGGCGCCGGTGAGCTGCCCCGCGCGCTGCCGGACCCGGCGATCGAGCAGCGCCGGGCCGATGCCCGGGAGCACCGCGCCCACATCGCGGACACGCTGGCGGCGGCCCAGGGCGAGGCGTGGCGTGCGGTGCCCGCCGAGGGCACGGCGCGCGAGCGTGCGCGGCTGACCGGCGAGCTCGTCGCCGCGGGCGCGGGCGTGATCGGCGACGCGGTGCTGCCGCTGGACCCGGCGGGTCGCCGCGGATCGGCGGAGCTGCTGGTCCGGGTGCCCGGCGGCTACCTGCCGGTGATCGTGGTGCGGCACCGGATCACCGACCCCGGCAGCGGTGCCCTCACCGCCCCGCTGAGCAGCCCGTTCCCCGAGGTCGCCCGGCCGGACGAGGAGCGCAAGGTCCGCTCCCAGCCGCGGGACCTGCTGCGGCTGGCTCATCTGCTGCGCATGCTGGAGGCCGCGGGCTGGGCCCCGGAGGACGCGGGCCTCGGTGGCGTCGTGGGGCTCGACGCCGACGTGGTGGTGTGGCACGACCTGCGCGCCGGGCACTGGCCCGGGGAGCGCAGCACCCTCGCCGAGTTCGACGAGCGGTTCGCCGACCGCGCCGCCGTCGCGCTGGCCGCCGCCACCGGCGGCGAGCCGCTGGCGCAGCCGTCGCGGATCCTGGAGTGCAGGCGGTGCCCCTGGTGGCCGACCTGCGAGGCCGCGCTCACCGAGCGGCGGGACGTCAGCCTCGTCGTCCGCGGCGACACCGCGGGGGCGCTGCGGGAGATCGGCGTCGACACGGTGGACGCGCTGGCCGCGCTCGATCCGGCCCACGAGCCCGTCCCCATGCCCGGGATGCCCTTCGCCGACGCCGTCGCGCTCGCCCGTGGCTGGCGGCGCGGCTTGGCGGTGGTGCGGCGCGTGCCGCAGGTGCCGGTCGTCCGGGCGGACGTCGAGGTGGACGTGGACATGGAGAGCTTCGGCGAGGCCGGGGCCTACCTGTGGGGCGCCCAGCTGAGCTACCCCGGTGGCGTCCGCCCGGAGGACCGGCCTGCGGGTTACCACGCCTTCGCGACCTGGGAGCCGGTGCCCACCACGGACGAGGGGCGGTCGTTCGGGGAGTTCTGGACCTGGCTGTCCGGCGTCCGGGCCGCCGCCGCGGAGAGCGGCCGCAGCTTTGCCGCCTACTGCTACAACGAGCAGGCCGAGAACCGCTGGATGCTGTCCTCCGCGGTGCGGTTCGCCGGGATGCCGGGGGTGCCGCCGATCTCGGAGGTGCAGGAGTTCATCGCGGCGGACTCGTGGGTGGACCTGTTCGCGGTGGTCAACGAGTGGTTCCTGTGCGCGCAGGGCAAGGGCCTCAAGAAGATCGCGCCGGTCGCGGGATTCACCTGGCGGGACCCGGAGGCGGGCGGCGAGAACTCCATGCGCTGGTACCGGGACGCGGTGGGCATGGACGGAGCCCCGCCGGACGCCGTGCAGCGCGAACGCCTCCTCGGCTACAACACGGACGACGTCCTGGCCACGAAGGCGTTGCGGGAGTGGATGACCGGTCCCGCGATCGCGCAGGTGCCGCTCGCGGGCGAGCTGTGAGGTTGCGCCGGTGAGGTTGCGCTGGAGCGTGGTCCCCGCGCCGGGGCCGATCGGGTCGCTCACCCTCGGGGTCACCGAGGTCGGGCTGTGCCTGGTCGCGTTCGGCGCGCATCCCGAGCGCGCCGAACAGGCGGCGGACCGGCTGGAGCTGGAGCCGGTCGAGGAGCTGAGCCCGGCCGCCGGGCAGCTCGCGGAGTACCTCGCGGGCGAGCGCCGGGTGTTCGACGTCCCGCTGGACTGGCGGCTCACCCACGGCACCCAGCGGACCGTGCTGCAGACCCTGTTCCGCGAGGGACTGGTCG
>Ga0207644_10001986_pt1 | contig 13227 bp, 10 predicted proteins | sample KBSS73metaG_FD_184326 | JGI IMG/M metagenome (GOLD analysis project Ga0207644, IMG submission 184326) | Switchgrass rhizosphere microbial communities from Kellogg Biological Station, Michigan, USA - KBS S7-3 metaG (SPAdes) (version 2) | ecosystem: Host-associated > Plants > Roots > Rhizosphere... | reverse complement strand
ATTCGGCCACGGTGTGCGGCCGCACGTCGGCCTGCAGGTTCAGGTGATCGGCCCCGAACTCGGCCACGTGGTCCAGGATCGGCCGCAGCTCCTCGACGCTGCGCGGATAGCACTGCGCCTGCCAGCCCGAGCCCCAGGCGCCGAGCTTTCGCGTCACCTGGCGAACGTAGTCGCGGTCGAAGAAGCGCACGCCTGCGCCGTCGAAGCCGGCGGCATGGATCATGTCCAGCTTCTCGTCGAGCGACCACTCGAGCCCGTCGGGGCGACGCCGCTCCATCGCCCACAGCGACTGGTAGACGAGCAGCCGCTGCATCGCCCCAGGCTCTAGAGGATGTAGCGCGAGAGGTCGATGTCCTTCGCCAGGTCGGCGAGCTTGCCGTCGACCGCCGCCGCATCGATCGTGATCGTCTGCCCGCCGCGGTTGGGCGCGTCGAAGCTTACGTCGTCGAGCAGCCGCTCCATCACCGTCGCCAGCCGCCGGGCGCCGATGTTCTCGGTGCGCTCGTTGACGTCGTAGGCGATCTGGGCGATGCGGCGGATCGCGTCGGGGGCGATCTGCAAGGTCACGCCCTCGGTCGCGAGCAGCAGGGTGTACTGCTTCACCAGGCTGGCGTGGGTCTGGGTCAGGATGGCCTCGAAGTCGTCGACCGAGAGCGAGCCGAGCTCGACCCGGATCGGAAAGCGCCCCTGCAGCTCCGGAATCAGGTCGCTCGGCTTGGCGAGGTGGAAGGCGCCGGAGGCGATGAACAGGATGTGGTCGGTCTTCACCATGCCGTACTTGGTGTTGACGGTGGTGCCCTCGACCAGCGGCAGCAGGTCGCGCTGCACGCCCTGGCGCGAGACGTCGGCGCCTTGCGTCTCCGAGCGCGACGCGACCTTGTCGATCTCGTCGATGAAGACGATGCCGTTCTGCTCGGCGTTGGCGAGCGCGCTCTGCTTGATCTCGTCGTCGTTGACCAGCTTGGCGGCTTCCTCGTCGACGAGAAGCTTGTGCGCCTCGGCGATCTTCATCTTGCGCGCCTTCTTGCGGCCGCCGCCGAGGTTGGCGAACATGCCGCGCAGCTGCTCGGTCATCTCCTCCATGCCCGGCGGGCCCATGATCTCCATCGACGGCTTGGCCTCGGCCACCTCGATCTCGATCTCCTTGTCGGCCAGCGCGCCCTCGCGCAGGCGCTTGCGCATCACCTGGCGGGCGGTGTTGTCGGCCGAGGGCGAGGGCGCCAGGCCGAATTCGGCGCGGGTGCCCGGGACGATGATCTCGAGGATGCGCTCCTCGGCGGCGTCCTCGGCGCGGGCGCGCTGCCGGCGCATCGCCGTCTCGCGCTCCTGCTTCACGGCCATGTCGACCAGGTCGCGGACGATCGAGTCGACGTCCTTGCCGACGTAGCCGACCTCGGTGAACTTGGTCGCCTCGACCTTGATGAAGGGCGCATCGGCGAGGCGCGCCAGGCGGCGGGCGATCTCGGTCTTGCCGACGCCGGTGGGGCCGATCATGAGGATGTTCTTCGGCGTGATCTCGCCGCGCATCGCCTCGTCGACCTGCTGCCGGCGCCAGCGGTTGCGCAGGGCGATCGCCACCGCCCGCTTGGCCCCGCCCTGGCCGACGATGTGGCGGTCGAGCTCGGAGACGATCTCCTGCGGCGTCATCGACGACTTCACGGGCGAGGACGGGTTCGTCATCCCAGGGTTTCGATCGTGTGGTTCTGGTTGGTGTAGATGCAGAGATCGCCGGCGATCTCGAGCGAGCGCTTGACGATGTCCTTGGGCGCCATCTCGGTGTGCTGCAGCAGCGCCCGCGCCGCGGCGCTCGCATACGAGCCGCCCGAGCCGATGGCGATGATCCCGTATTCCGGCTCGAGCACGTCGCCGTTGCCAGTGATGATGAGCGAGGAGTCGGCGTCGGCGACCGCGAGCATCGCCTCCAGGCGGCGCAGCACGCGATCGGTACGCCAGTCCTTGGTCAGCTCGATCGCCGAGCGCACCAGGTTGCCCTGGTGCTTCTCGAGCTTTGCCTCGAAGCGCTCGAACAGGGTGAAGGCGTCGGCGGTCGCGCCGGCGAAGCCGGCCAGCACCTTGTCATGGTGCAGACGCCGGATCTTCCTCGCCGTCGCCTTGACGACGATGTTGCCGAGGGTGACCTGGCCGTCGCCGCCGAGCGCCACGACGTTGCCGCGGCGCACGCTGACGATCGTCGTGCCGTGATAGCTTTCCATCGGGAGCAGATTGTGCCGCTCCGGGCCGGGTTCAAGAAGGAGCGGAGCAAAGCGGCCGAACGGCCGCCCGGCTCAGACGGTTCGCACCTTGACGGTGGCGTGTTCGTTGATGCCCATCGCGCCGAAGAAGAGGGCCACCATCCGGTGCGCCTCGATGAAGCTCACCGTCCGGTTCTCGGTGCGCCGCGCCAGCACCCAGTTCAGCAGGTCGCCGGCGGCGATGAAGTCGACCCGGATCAGGCGGGCGCAGGAAACGTGGACGATCGTCGCCTTGCCGAGCTCGTCGTCGAGCTTCTTCAGCGTCGTCGCGATGTCGCCGACGAGCTGGCCCGAAAGCTCGACCGTGGCCACCTGCACCATGCCGGTGTCGTCGGTCAGTTGCGACTCGTGGAAGCTGGTCGAGACGTCGCTCACCACCGAAAGCGGCGGTGCGGTCGTGCTCTGGGTCGAGCCGCTGATGCGGACGATGCACCTGGCCGGCTCCCACGAAGGTGGCGAGACCTCGTAGGTGACGCAGTAGTCGATCGCCGCCTCGTCGAACTGGTCGGGGCGGTTGGTCATGCGCAGGGCATCGAGGCGCAGCTGCCAGAACGCCGGGTCGGCGTCGCGCACGCCGGTAGGCGCGGCTTCCTGGACGACGGTGAAGAGGCGATCGCCCGAGAGCCAGCGCATGTCCAGGTCCTGCGGGATCCAGCTGCGGAACAGCTCCGAAAGGCGGCCGCAGGCTTCGGCGTCGATGGTCTGCAGCGCGCCCCAGTCGAACACCCAGGGCAGCGGCATCTGCAGCGCCAGCGACGCCAGCTTGGCGACGCCGTCGGCATCGAGATACTGGGGGCAGACCCAGCCGATCTGGCCCTCGGCCCGGCTGCCGCTCGGCCGCTCCTCGCTGGCCGCCTCGGCGACCATCTTCGGCATCGAGAACCACTGCGGCGCCGACCAGCCGAACTGCTGCGCATAGTCGAGCGCCAGGCTCTCGAACTTGTTCTGCTGGCCGGTGGCGCGGTACAGGTCGAACAGCACCAGCCAGGTCTCGGCATGTTGGGCCCGGGCGCCGCCCGGGCCGGTCTGCGTCGAGAGGGACTGTTCGCACTGCTCGAAGTCGGCGTTGGCGAAGGCGATCACCGCCTCGTCGAGATCCGGGTCGTGGGTGACCTCGGCACTGTTGGCGGCGAAGGCCTGGCCGAAGGCGCTGGGCGGCGCAAGGTCGAGCTTGATCGGGGCGATCGAGGCCGAGCGAGCGGCGGCCGGCACCGTCTTGACGATCTTTCCGGCCGGTTGAGCCGCGGGAACGAAATCCTCGACGTGGCCGCCCTGGGGCTGCGGCGTCGGTGCGTTGGCCGCGGGCCGGCCGGCCATGTCGATCGGCACCGGCTGGGTCGGCGCGTTGTAGAACTCGGGGCCGCGGCGCTGGGTGCTGGCGTAGTTGTCGCCCACCATCTGCTGCTCGATCTCGTCGATCTTGGCCTTGACGCCGGCATCCTGGCGGGCCGGCGATTCCGAGGCCCGGGGTTGGGAGTCGTCGAGGCGCGAGGAGCCGAGGGCGGCGATCTGCTCGCTCGACAGGCCCTCGCGGCGGACCTTGCGCAGCATGTCGAACTCGCGCTTCCTGACGAAATCGTTGCGCCTCTTGCGCTCGATCATCGCCTTCAGCTCGCCCTTGGCATAGTCGCTTTCGCGGGTGTCCTCGACGGGCGCATCGAGCTCTGTCCAATCCGTGGACGGATTGGCCACGAACTTGACGACCTTGCGAAAGAAACTCGTCGTGTCTTTGGGTTCCGCCATCGGAGGAGTCGGCCGCGGGAAAGGGTCGGCGAACGCTAGTCGCCGAACATCTTCTGCTTCAGCTCGCGCCGCTGCTGCGCTTCGAGAGACAGTGTAGCGGTGGGCCGGGCGATCAACCGCCCCAGGCCGATGGGTTCGCCGGTTTCGTCACAGAAACCGTATTCGCCCGATTCGAGCCTTGCCAAGGACTGCGAAATCTTCTTCAGAAGCTTGCGTTCGCGGTCCCGGGTTCGAAGTTCGAGGGCGTGCTCCTCCTCGATGGTCGCCCGGTCGGCCGGGTCGGGAACGATCGACGTGTCCTCGCGCAGGTGCTCGGTCGTCTCGCCGGCATTGCTGAGCAGGTCGTCCTTGAGCGCCTCGAGCTTCCCCTTGAAGAAGTCGATCTGCTTCTCGTTCATGTACTCCGCGTCCGGCATCGCCAGGATCTCGGCGTCGCTCAGCTCGCGCCCGCTCTTTGTCTTCCAGGCGTTGGCCAGCTTCGGGTCGGCCTTCTGCTTTTCGCGGGGGGTGTCGATTTCTTCCGCTTTCATCTGTCGGGTCGGTGGCCGAGGCGGCGCGAACCGGTCGGCGAATCGTGAGGTCGGCGGAGGCAGCGGCGCCTGCACCGGGGCGACGAAATACTTCGGTGTGCCGCGCCCGGGCTTGCGCGGCACGACGCCAGCCGGGAAGGCAATCGGCGCGCCCGCTGTCGGCGCCGGCGCCAGGGTGATCGGCTTGGCCGCGGCGGGCGCCTCGGGCGTGGGCTTCGCTGCCGGCACGGCGGCCAGCACGGGCTTGGCCGGTGCCGTCTTGGGCGACGCGGTCTTGGCGGCGGTCTTTACCGGTGCGGCCGGCATCGATTTGCCGCCGGCAGCCTTGGCGGTGGTCTTCGGGGCGGCCTTGGCGGGGGTCTTGGCGTGGGCTTTGGTGGCGGTGGAAGTCACGGGTTTGGGGGCAGCTTTCTTGGCATGGGGAGGGGCTTTCGCCGGGGACGGCTTCTTCGCTGCCGGCCGGGCCGTCTTGGCCGGTGCCGGCTTCTTCTTGGCGACGGTCTTCGCGGGCGGGGCGTGTCTGGCGCTCGACGACGCCTTCGACGGTGTCTTTTTCTTCCCGGCTGTGGTGCTCACGGTTCCTCCTCGCGGCGACGGCTCGACCCCGCATGGCAAGGCGGCTGTGCGGGAGGGGGCCGGTTCAAGCGCCGCGGATTGTAGTCACCTGTGTGGTGCCGCGCGCATTCAGGCAACGCACTGTTGCAGACCCTGCTCCAGGATCTCACGCGGCAGGTCGATTCCGATGAACACCATCTTGCTCGTTTTCTTCTCGCCGGGCATCCATTTCGGGCCCAGATCGCTGCCCATGAGCTGGTGCACGCCCTGGAAGATGACCTTGCGGTCGGCCCCCTTCATGTAGAGGACGCCCTTGTAGCGCAGCAGCTTGGGGCCGTAGACCTGGACGATCGCGCCGAGGAAATCCTCGAGCTTGCCGGCGTCGAGCGGCTTGTCGGCACGAAAGACGAACGATTTCACGTCGTCGTCGTGGGCGTGGTGGTGCGGATGGTCGCAGTGCTCGCCGTGCTCGTGGTCGTGGCCTTCGTGATCGTCGTGGCCGTGGCCGTGGTGATCGTGCTCGTGGTCGTCGGCCTTGAGGAACTCCGGGTCGATCTCGAGCTTGGCGTTGAGGTTGAAGCCCTTGAGGTCGAACACCTGGGAGATCGGCACGTCGCCGAAATTCACCCGGGTCTGCCTGGCGCGCGGGTTCATGTGCTTGATCCGGTGGATCAGCCCCTCCACCGTCTCGCCGTCGACCAGGTCGGTCTTGCTGATGAAGATCTGGTCGGCGAAGCCGACCTGGCGGCGCGCTTCCTGCCGGGCGTCGAGCTGCTGGTCGCCGTGCTTGGCGTCGACCAGGGTGAGGATCGAGTCGAGCAGGTAGCTCTCGGCGATCTCGTCGTCCATGAAGAAGGTCTGGGCCACCGGGCCGGGGTCGGCCAGGCCGGTGGTCTCGATGACGACGCGCTCGAAGTCGAGCTCGCCCTTTCGCTTCTTCTCGGCCAGGTCGGCCAGGGTGGTGCGCAGGTCTTCCCGGATCGAGCAGCAGACGCAGCCGTTGTTGAGCTGGATGATCTGCTCCTTCGAGTCTTGCACCAGGATCTCGTTGTCGATGTTCTCGTCGCCGAACTCGTTCTCGATGACGGCGATCTTCTGCCCGTGGGCCTCGGTCAGCACGCGCTTGAGGAGCGTGGTCTTGCCCGAGCCCAGGAAGCCGGTCAGGATGGTGGCGGGAATCAGGCTCATGGTCGGTTCACCAGGGTTCGGGTTGGGTCGGGGAATGGCGGCGACCGGTCGTCGCGCCGGGGGCGGGCGAGGCAAATGAGGCCGGCTTTCACCCGTTCAAGGTAGCAGACTTGTCAAGCGGGCACGTTTCGCGCTTCGGGTAAGCTGGCTGCCGCTCCGGATTTTCGCCGGGGCTCCAACGCCCCCGATGTCAGAACCTCCTGCCGCCCGCGCCGCGCGCGGCGCCGAAAAGGCCGCCGCCGCACCCGAACGGCGCAATCTCTTCCAAAAGCTCGTGGACCTGGTCGTCCCGGGTCCCGATTCGCGCGACCAGCTGATGGAGTCGCTCGCCGACGCCGAGCAGAAGGAGCTGATCGAGCCGGAATCGCGGATGATGCTCGAGGGCGTGATCCGCATGGCCGACATGACCGCCGGCGACGTCATGGTGCCGACGCCGCACATGGACCTGCTCGACATCGACGCCCCGTACGACGAGCTGCTGCACGTCATCATCCGCACCGGCCACTCGCGCTTTCCGGTGTACGAGGAGAAGAAGGACAACGTCATCGGCATCCTCCTGGCCAAGGACCTGCTGAAGCTGCAGCGCTCGCCGGGCCTCAGCCTGCGCACCCTGCTGCGGCCGGCGGTGTTCGTGCCCGAGTCGAAGGCGCTCAACGACCTGCTGCGCGACTTCCGCTCCAACCGCAACCACCTGGCGATCGTCATCGACGAGTTCGGCAGCACCGCGGGCCTGCTCACGATCGAGGACGTGCTCGAGGAGATCGTCGGCGAGATCGAGGACGAGTTCGACGACAAGGACGGCGAGAGCAGCATCTACACCCTGGCCGACGGCGGCCAGCGGGTCGCCGGCGACACCCCGGTGGCGACGGTCAACGGCTTCTTCGACATCGCCCTGCCGACCGACGAGTTCGACACCATCGGCGGCCTCGTCGCCCAGGAGCTCGGCCGGGTGCCGCGGCGCGGCGAATCGGTCACGGTCGGCGGGCTCGTCTTCACCGTGATGCTGACCCGGGGCGGCGCGGTCCGCTGGTTCAAGGTCACCCGCGACGCCGAAGAAGCCCTGGGCTCCGACGGCGCGTGAAGCGCCTGCGCTTCCTCGCCGAGGTCGCTTGCATCGCGCTGCTCGGCGGCGCACAGACGGCCGCGTTCATCCACACCGCGTTCTGGCCGCTGCAGCTGCTGGCGGTCGCGCTCCTCGCCTGGCGGGTCAGCGTCGCCTCGCCCCGCCGGGCGGCCTTCCTCGGCTGGGCCTTCGGCACGGCGTGGCTCTGCGCCGGCACCTGGTGGATGTACGTCAGCATGCATCGCTACGGCGGCTTGCCGGCCGGGCTGGCGGCGCTGGCGGTGTTCGCGCTCTGCGCCTTTCTCTCCCTCTACCTCGCCGCGGCGATGGCGGCGGTGGCGCACTGGCGGCGCCCGGCGGCGCTGCCGTCGGCGGCGATGTTCGCCGGCGCCTGGCTGCTCGCCGAGCTGGCCCGGGGCGTGATCTTCACCGGCTTTCCCTGGGTAGCGAGCGGCTATGCGCACGTCGATTCGCCGTTCGGCGGCTTCGCCCCCTGGGTCGGCGTCTACGGGCTCGGGGCGATCGCCGCCGGGGTGGCGGCGGCGTTCGGCTTCAGCCGGCCCGGTGCCGCCCGAGCCTGGCTCGCCCCCGTAGTGCTGCTGGCAGCGACGCTGGCGCTCGGCGCCATCGCCGGCCGCATCGACTACACCCGGCCGGCGGGCTCGCTCTCGGTGTCGCTGCTGCAGGGCAACGTTCCTCAGGAGGAGAAATTCGCCATGCGCTACGTGCGCCAGGCGCTGGCCGCGACGGTGGAGCAGCTCGTGAGCGCGCGCGGCGACCTGGTGATCGGCCCGGAGACCGTCATCCCGCTCCTGCCCGCGAGCCTCGACCCGGCCGTCTGGGAGGAGCTGCTCGAACGCTTCCGTCAACCGGGGCACGCCGCCCTCATCGGCCTGCCGCTCGGCAACGAGGAGCAGGGCTACACCAATTCGGCAGCCGGGATCTCGGCATCGACCGCGGGCCTGCCCGGCGGCTTCTATCGCTACGACAAGCACCACCTGGTGCCGTTCGGCGAATTCATCCCGACCGGCTTTCGCTGGTTCACCGAGCTGATGCACATCCCGCTCGGCGACTTCAACCGCGGCCGCCTGAACGCGCCTTCGTTCATCGTCCATGGCCAGCGGGTCGCGCCCAACATCTGCTACGAGGACCTGTTCGGCGAGGAGCTGGCGGCGCGCTTCGTGCCCGGGGAGCAGGCGCCGACGATCCTCGCCAACCTCAGCAACATCGGCTGGTTCGGCAAGACGATCGCCGTCGCCCAGCATCTCGAGATCTCGCGCATGAGGAGCCTGGAGCTGCAGCGGCCGATGGTGCGCGCCACCAACACCGGCGCGACGGCGGTGATCGACCATCGTGGCGTGGTCCTGAAGTCGCTGCCGCCGTTCGAGCGCGGCACCCTCGACGCCAGCGTCGAGGGTCGCAGCGGCCTGACGCCGTTCGCCACCTGGGCCGGCACCCTGGGCCTGTGGCCGCTGCTCGCGATCGGCGTCGCGACGCTGCTCGCTTCCGGCCTCGGCCGGCGGGTCGCAAGCCAGCCCTAAAATCCCGCCTCGTCGCAGAGCTCGCCCACGTCGGGACGGCCCGCCGAGACCCACGCCCGATGCTCTCGTTCCAGGACATCATCCTTCGCCTGCAGGCCTATTGGTCGAAGCAGGGCTGCGCGCTGCTCCAGCCCTACGACATGGAGGTCGGCGCCGGCACCAGCCACACCGCGACCTTCCTGCGCGCCCTCGGCCCCGAGCCGTGGAAGGCGGCCTACGTGCAGCCGAGCCGGCGGCCCAAGGACGGCCGCTACGGCGAGAACCCGAACCGGCTGCAGCACTACTACCAGTACCAGGTGGTGCTCAAGCCCGCTCCGGCCGACATCCTCGACCTCTACCTCGGCTCGCTCGAGGAGCTCGGCTTCGACCTGAAGGCCAACGACGTCCGCTTCGTCGAGGACGACTGGGAGAACCCGACGCTCGGCGCCTGGGGCCTCGGCTGGGAGGTCTGGCTGAACGGCATGGAGGTGACCCAGTTCACCTACTTCCAGCAGGTCGGCGGCATCGAGTGCCGGCCGATCACCGGCGAGATCACCTACGGGCTCGAGCGGCTGGCGATGTACGTGCAGGGCGTCGACAACGTCTACAAGCTGAAGTGGACCGAGGGCCTCAGCTACGCCGACGTCTATCACCAGAACGAGGTCGAGCAGAGCACCTACAACTTCGAGGCGAGCGACGTCGAGTTCCTGCTCGTCGCCTTCGCCGCTCACGAGCGCCAGGCCAAGGCGCTGATGGACAAGGCGCTCGCCCTGCCCGCCTACGAGCAGGTGCTCAAGGCGGCGCACAGCTTCAACCTGCTCGACGCGCGCGGCGCGATCAGCGTCACCGAGCGTGCCGCCTACATCGGCCGGATCCGGAACCTGGCGCGCAGCGTCGCCCAGAGCTACCTCGACAGCCGCGCCCGGCTCGGCTTTCCGATGGCGCCCAAGGCCTGGGCCGACGAGGTCAAGCTCCTGCTCGACAAGCAGAGGCCGGCGGCATGAGCGCGAGCCCGAACGCCCGCGATCTGCTGGTCGAACTGTTCGTCGAGGAGCTGCCGCCCAAGGCGCTGAAGCGGCTGGGCGAGGCTTTCGCCGCGGGCTTGGCCGACGGCCTGAAGAAGCGCGGCCTGGCCTCGGCCGGATCGGTGGCGACCGGGTTCGCGACGCCGCGCCGCCTCGCGCTTCACTTGACTCAGGTTGCCGCACGCGCCGCCGACCAGGAAGTGGTGGCCAAGCTGATGCCGGCGGCGGTTGCTCGCGACGCCGACGGCCGGCCGACCGAAGCCCTGCGCAAGCGCTTGTCCAAGGAGGGCCGGCCGGGTCTCGCCGAGCGCTGGAGCGGCGACGCGCGCATCGTCGAGGACGGCTCGGATCGGCTTTACCTCGAAGGCGAGGGCAAGGCCGAGTCGCTGTTCCTGCGTCGCCTCGCTCCGGGCAGCACGCTCCAGGCCGGGCTGCAGGGCGCGCTCGACGACGCGCTCTCGTCGCTGCCGATTCCCAAGGTCATGCAGTACCAGCTCGCCGACGGCTGGAGCACGGTCCAGTTCGTCCGCCCGGCGCACGGCCTGGTCGCCCTGCATGGCGCCGAGGTCGTGCCGGTGACGGCGCTCGGCCTCGACGCCGGCCGCATCACCCACGGCCACCGGTTCGAGGCGAAGCGGCCGCGGATCGAGCTGCGCGACGCCGGCAGCTACGCGGGCCAGCTTCTCGAAGAAGGCGCGGTCATCGCCGGCTTCGCCGAGCGCCGCGCCGAGATCGTCCGCCAGCTCGTCGCCGCGGCCGATGCCGCCGAGCTGGTCGTGCTCGACGACGCCGCGCTGCTCGACGAGGTGACGGCGCTGGTCGAGCGGCCGAACGTCCTCGCCTGCGAGTTCGATCCCGAGTTCCTCGAGGTCCCGGCCGAGTGCCTGGTCCTGACGATGAAGGCGAACCAGAAGTACTTTCCACTGCTCGACCCCGCCGGCGCACTGACCCACCGGTTCCTGATCGTCAGCAACATCGCCCCGGCCGATCCCTCGCGGGTGATCGAAGGCAACGAGCGGGTCGTACGGCCGCGCCTGGCGGACGCCAAGTTCTTCTTCGACCAGGACCGGCGCACCACCCTGGCCTCGCGCGTCGCCGGGCTCGACCGGGTGGTCTATCACGGCAAGCTCGGCAGCCAGGGCGAGCGGGTGCGGCGGGTGCAGGCGATCGCCGGCGCGCTGGCCTCCGCGTCCGGCGCCAGCGCCGAGCTCGCCGGCCAGGCCGACCGCGCCGCCCTGCTCGCCAAGGCCGACCTGGTGACCGACATGGTCGGCGAGTTCCCCGAACTGCAGGGCACGATGGGCCGCTACTACGCGCTCAACGACGGCGAGGACGGCGAGGTCGCGGTGGCGATCGAGGACCACTACCGGCCGCGCTTCGCCGGCGACGAGCTGCCGCGCAATCCCGCCGCTGCGCTGGTCGCCGTCGCCGACAAGCTGGAGACGCTGGTCGGCCTGTTCGCGATCGACCAGCTGCCGACCGGCGACAAGGATCCGTTCGCCCTGCGCCGCCATGCGCTCGGCGTGCTGCGCATCCTGACCGAGCGGTTGCCGGCACTGTCGCTCGACCGGGCGATCGACGCGGCCATCGCGGCACCCCGGTGGCCCGCTGCGGCGGCCGGCGCGACCGCAGGATCGAATGCCGGAGCGAACGCCGGCGTGCCGCCGATCCGCGTCCCGCTGCTGGCCTTCTTCGCCGACCGCTTGGCCGCCTCGCTGGCCGATCGCGGCTACAGCGCCGCCGAGATCGCCGCCGTGCTGGCCGACGACAAGTTCTGGCAGCTCGGCGAAGTCGAGCCGCGGCTGCTGGCGCTGCGCCAGTTCGCCGCCTTGCCGGAAGCCGAAGCGCTGGCGGCGGCGAACAAGCGTGTCGGCAACATCCTGAAGAAGTCCAGCGAGCCGATCGGCGCCACGGTCGACCCGGCGCTGTTTCGCGAGCCTGCCGAGGCGGCGCTCGACGCTGCCCTGCGCAGCGTCGGCCCGCTCGCCGACGCCGCCCTGTCGACCGGCGACTACGCCGGCTCGCTGCGCGCCCTGGCCGCCTTGCGCACCCCGGTCGACGCGTTCTTCGACGCGGTCATGGTCAACGCCGACGATGCGGCGCTGCGCGCCAACCGGCTGGCCCTCCTCGGCCGGTTGCACGCGGCGATGAACCGGGTCGCCGATCTGTCGCGGCTGGCCGGCTGAAGGCGGCAGAATCCTTCCCATAGCGTCAACGGGCCCCAGGGCGATGAAGCTCGTCATCCTCGACCGCGACGGCACGATCAACGAGGATCGTGACGATTACGTGAAGTCGGCCGACGAATGGGTGCCCGTGCCCGGCGCGCTCGAGGCCATCGCCCGGCTCAACCACGCCGGCTGGCACACCGTGATCGCCAGCAACCAGTCGGGCCTGGCCCGGGGCCTGTTCGACATGGCCGCGCTCAACGCCATCCATGCCCGCATGAACCGCGAGCTGGCCGAGGTCGGCGGCCGGATCGACGCGATCTTCTTCTGCCCGCACGGCCCCGACGACGGCTGCCGCTGCAGGAAGCCGCTGCCCGGAATGTTCGAGACCATCGCCGACCGCTACGGCATCGACCTCTCGGAAGCGCACCTGGTCGGCGATTCGTTGCGCGACCTGCAGGCCGGCGCCGCCGTCGGCTGCAAGCCGCACTTCGTGCAGACCGGCAAGGCGGCGCGGCTCGACGCCGCTGAGCTGGCCGCGGTGCAGAGCGCGGTGCCGCAGGCAAAGATCCATCCCGACCTGGCCAGCTTCGTGCACGATCTGCTGCACGAGGAGCGGCTCGAGCGCGGCGATGCCGCCGAGCCGGATTCGGTGTTCGGAGTGCTCTGATGGGCTTTGCCCTCGCCGCCTTCCGCTCGGCGCTGTTCTTCCTCTTCCTCGTCGTCACCATCGTGCCCTGGGCCACGGCGGCGGTGATCTATTCGATCTTCGTCCACGGCGAGCGCCTCTACTGGGTCTGCGCCGGGTGGCTGCGGCTGGCGGTCTGGGGGGCGCGTGTGATCTGCGGCGTGCGAGCCCGGGTCCTGGGCTACGAGAACCTGCCCGACTCGCCGGTGGTGATGCTGCCCAAGCACCAGTCGGCCTGGGAGACGCTGGCCTTCCCGTCGCTGATGCCGCACCCGCTCTGCTACGTGTTCAAGCGCGAGCTGCTGTACATCCCGTTCTTCGGCTGGGCGATGGCGCGCATGGACCTGATCCACATCGACCGCAGCAAGCGGACCGAAGCCTGGGCGAAGGTCGCCGAGCAGGGGCGCCGCTTCATGGCCCAGGGCAACTGGGTGATCATGTTTCCCGAAGGCACGCGGACGCCGCGCGGCAGTCAGGGCAAGTACAAGAACGGCGGCA
>Ga0207644_10001984_pt1 | contig 13237 bp, 8 predicted proteins | sample KBSS73metaG_FD_184326 | JGI IMG/M metagenome (GOLD analysis project Ga0207644, IMG submission 184326) | Switchgrass rhizosphere microbial communities from Kellogg Biological Station, Michigan, USA - KBS S7-3 metaG (SPAdes) (version 2) | ecosystem: Host-associated > Plants > Roots > Rhizosphere >... | reverse complement strand
GGGCGGGGCCGAAAATGCCGGGATCGCACTTGCGACCGCCGTCATGTACCTGCGAGCGGTTCTGCTAATCGGCCTGTTGTCGACGCGCGTGCTGCTGCCGTTCGCGCTGATCCTGCTTCCCGCCACGGCCGTCGCCTGGGGCGCCGGTTTCTGGCTCTATCGCAAGGCGCCCAAATCCGACGCGCCGATCTCGCCCGGTAACCCGATCGCCCTCCTGCCTGCGTTTGGTTTCGTGCTCTTCGTCGCCATTGCGGCGGTCGCCGCAAAGTGGGCGGCCGGGCGCTTTGGCGAACATGGCATTGCCCTGCTGCTGCTCATTGTCGGATCGACGGATATCGACACCGCGATCATCACGCTGGGTGGGCTTCAGCCGGAGGCGATCTCATCCCTGCTCGCCGCCATCGCGATCGCGGGCACGATCATCGTCAACATGGCAGTGAAGATGGGGATCATCCTGGCCTATGCCGGTCGCCGCGGACTGCCGGCCGTCACCGCAATGGCGTTGAGTGTTGTCGCGCTTGCCATCACCATCGGACTAGCCTGGACGCGACTATGAATACGTTTGCGCAGCGACATTTTCTCTCTGTGCGCAGGCGGTAACGGCAATATAGCGGAAGAATGGCCGATCGGATCTCGACCCTCGTCTTGTTCGGTGCGACCGGCGACCTCGCCCGGCGCATGTTGCTTCCGTCGCTGTACGGCCTCGATTCCGATGGGCTGCTGCCGGATGGCCTCAGGATCATCGGCACAGCGCGCACCGATCTCGACGATGCGGGGTTTCGCGAGCGGGCCGAAGCAGCGCTGAAAGAGCACTTGCCGGAAGGCTTCTACAGCGCCGGCATCGCCGAGCGCTTCCTGTCGCGGCTTCATTACGTTCCCCTCGACATCACGCAGCCCGACAGCTTCGGACGACTGGCGCAAACAATCGGCGATCCGTGCCACGGCGTCGGCATTTTCCTTTCGACCGCGCCGTCCTTGTTCAAGCCAACGATCGACGGCCTCGAAGCGGCCGGACTCGCTTGTCCCACCGTCCGCATGGCGCTCGAGAAGCCGCTCGGCACCGACCTCGAGACGAGCCGCGAGATTAACGACGCGGTCGCGGCTGCTTTCCCGGAAGACCGCACGTTCCGCATCGATCATTATCTCGGCAAGGAGACGGTCCAGAACCTGCTTGCTCTGAGGTTCGCGAACCTGTTGTTCGAGCCCTTGTGGAACAGCGCGCATATCGACCACGTGCAGATCTCCGTCGCGGAGACGGTCGGCCTCGAAGGGCGCGCCGATTATTACGAAAGCTCGGGCGCGCTCCGCGACATGGTGCAGAACCATATGCTGCAGCTGCTTGCGCTGGTCGCGATGGAACCGCCCAGCGATTTCAACGCTACCGCGGTCCGTGACGAGAAAGTGAAGGTGCTTCGCGCGCTTCGCCGGATCACCGACGCGGACGCCGAGGCGAACACGGTCACCGGCCAGTACGGCCGGGGCGCGATCGATGGGGAGCCCGTGCCGGGCTATGCCGAGGAAGTCGGGCGCGACAGCGGCACCGAGACTTTCGTCGCAATCAAGGCCCACATCGACAATTGGCGCTGGAAAGGCGTTCCCTTCTACCTGCGCACGGGCAAGCGCATGCCGCAGCGCGACACCGAGATCTTCATCCAGTTCAAGGACGTGCCTTATTCGATCTTCGCTTCACGCGGGGCGACGACAAGGCCCAACAAGCTGGTGATCGGCCTTCAGCCGGAAGAGACGATCAGCCTGCATTTGATGTCGAAGACGCCGGGGCTCGACCGGCAGGGCGTCCGTTTGCGCGAGATCCCGCTCGACATCGGCCTTGCCAATGCCTTCAGCGAATATCGCCGCCGGATTGCTTACGAACGGCTCCTGCTCGACCTGATCGAGGGCGATCCGACCTTGTTCGTCCGGCGCGACGAAGTCGAAGCGCAATGGGCCTGGATCGACCGAATCCGCGCCGCCTGGGCCGACAAGGGCGTGACGCCGCGTTCCTATGCCGCCGGGACTTGGGGTCCCTCCGCCGCAATCGCACTTACGGAACGCGACGGCATTAGCTGGCACGAGTAAGCGGGAAGGGCCACATAGCCGCCATGAGTCTCCACCCGACCGTCGCTTCCGTCACCGACCGGATCATCGAGCGCTCGAAGCCGACCCGGCGCCGCTACCTCCAACTGATGGCTGAGCAGAAGGAGCGGGGGATCAACCGCCCACGCCTCAGCTGCGGCAATTTCGCGCACGGTTTCGCCGCGGCCGGGGAGGACAAGGAGGCAATCAGCCACCTTGCCGGGCCGAATATCGGCATCGTCACGGCCTTCAACGACATGCTGTCGGCTCACCAGCCTTACGGCCGCTATCCGGAGCAAATGAAGATCTTCGCCCGCGAAGCCGGGGCGACGGCGCAGGTTGCCGGCGGCGTTCCCGCGATGTGCGACGGCGTGACCCAGGGCCAGCCGGGCATGGACCTGTCGCTCTTCAGCCGCGACGTCATCGCCATGTCGACGGCGGTTGCGCTCAGCCACGGCATGTTCGACGCGGCGGCCCTGCTCGGCATTTGCGACAAGATCGTTCCGGGCCTCCTTATCGGCGCGCTTCGCTTCGGCCACTTGCCGATGCTGCTCGTACCCGGCGGACCGATGCCGTCGGGGCTACCGAACAAGGAAAAACAGCGAATTCGTCAGCTCTATGCCGAGGGCAAGGTCGGCAAGGACGAATTGCTCAAGGCCGAGAGCCGCTCCTATCACGCGCCCGGCACCTGCACCTTCTACGGCACCGCCAATTCGAACCAGATGATGATGGAGCTGATGGGGCTCCACATTCCGAACGCCGCCTTCATCAATCCGGGCACGCCGCTCCGGCAGGCGCTGACCCGCGCTGCGGTCCACCGGCTCGCGGAGTTGGGCAAGAGCGGTGAGCGGCCGCTCGCGCACGTGGTCGACGAGAAAGCGATCGTGAATGCGATGATCGGGCTGGTCGCGACCGGCGGCTCGACCAACCATTTCATCCATCTGCCCGCCATTGCGCGCTCGGCCGGGATCATCATCGACTGGCAGGATTTCGCCGAGCTTTCGTCGGCGGTGCCGTTGATTGCGCGCGTCTATCCCAATGGGTCGAAGGACGTGAACGACTTCCAGGACGCGGGCGGCATGGCCTTCCTCACCTACACGCTGTCGCGCGAAGGGCTTCTCCACACCGACACGGTGACCGCCGGGGCTGAGAACATGGACGCCTGGATCGGCAATCCCGAGCTGCACGGCGAAGAGCTTGTCTGGAAGGCGGCCGAAGAGAGCGCCGACGTCGACATGTTGCGGCCGGTTACCGATCCGTTCCTGAAGGACGGTGGCACTCGCCTCGTCCAGGGAAATATTGGTCGCGCCGTGTTCAAGACCAGCGCCGTCGACGAGGAGCGCTGGACGATCGAAGCCCCCGCGCGCTGCTTCTCCGACCAGGATGAGGTGCTCCAGGCATTCAAGAACGGGGAGCTCGCTGGCGACGTTGCTGTCGTCGTCCGCTTTCAGGGCCCACGCGCCAACGGCATGCCGGAGCTGCACAAGCTGGTTCCGACGCTTGGCGTCCTTCAGGATCGCGGGCAGCGGGTCGCGCTCATCACGGACGGCCGTATGTCGGGCGCGAGCGGCAAGGTGCCGGCGGCGATCCATGTTTCGCCCGAAGCGCTGCCCGACGGGCCACTGGCTCGCGTCCGCGACGGCGACATGATCCGGCTCGACGCCCGGACGGGCACGCTTGAAGCGGTCGGAGTCGATCTCGCCTCGCGCCCGCCAGCCAATTCGCCGCCGCCGCCGGTGGGCACAGGCCGGGAGCTGTTCGCGATGATGCGGCTGCACGTGAACGAAGCCGAGGCCGGTGCATCCGCGATGATTTCGGCAATGGAAGCCGAGCAGGCATGAGGCGCGTTGCGGTCGCCGACGTGGGCGGCACTCACGCCCGTTTCGCGCTTGCCGAAATCGAAGGCGGGCGGGTGGTCTCGCTTGGCGAACCGCTCAAGCTCCAGACTTCGGATCACGCTAGCTTCCAGCTCGCCTGGGAAGAGTTCGGACGGCGCAAGGCGATTGACCTGCCGGAGGAGTTGGCACTGTCGTTCGCCGGTCCCGTCGGCGGCGAGGTCCTGAAGCTCACCAACAACCCCTGGGTGATCCGGCCCGCCCTGATGAAAGAGCGGCTCGGCGTCGAACGATTCACGATCGTCAACGACTTCGGGGCCGTCGGCTATGCGGTCGCCACCTTGCCGGACGAGGAGTTTCGCCACGTGTGCGGCCCGGACCGTTCGCTTCCGGATGAGGGCATGGTCTCGATCGTGGGCCCGGGGACCGGCCTTGGTGTCGCGGCCTTGCTGCGTGGGCCAGATCATTATGACGTGATCGAGACGGAAGGCGGACACATCGATTTCGCGCCGCTCGACAATCTTGAGGATCAGATCCTCGCGCACCTTCGGCGAAACTTTCGGCGAGTGTCGGCAGAGCGGCTCATCGCGGGTCGCGGACTCTGGAACATCTATGACGCGCTTGCGGCAATCGAAGGGCGCGACACGATGTTCCATGACGAGAAGGAACTGTGGACCGCCGCCCTCGAGAACCGCGACAGCCTTGCCAACGCGGCGCTCGACAGGTTTTGCCTCACGCTCGGCGCAGTCGCCGGGGACATGGCGCTGGCGCAGGGCGCTTCGGCAGTCGTGATTGCCGGCGGCCTCGGCCTTCGGCTGATCGAGCATCTGCCTCGCTCGGGCTTTCGCGACCGCTTCATCGCCAAGGGCCGGTTCGAGCGCCGCATGGACGACATGCCGGTGAAGCTCATCACCTATCCCGAGCCCGGCCTCTACGGCGCCGCCGCCGCCTTTGCGAAAGAGCACGGATGAATATCGACCAGATCATGCGTTCGGCGCCAGTCATCCCAGTGCTCGTCCTGGATGAAGAGAGGGACTGGGCAGCGCTTGCCGACACCTTCGTCGCCGCCGGCCTTCCAGTTCTCGAAGTTACCCTTCGAACGCCGCTTGCCCTCGAAGCAATCCGCGCCATGGCGAGTGTTCCCGGCGCGATCGTCGGCGCCGGCACCGTCCTCAACGACCGGCAGCTCGGCGAAGCCGTCGATGCGGGCAGCAAGTTCATCGTGTCGCCGGGTCTCACGGAGCCGCTGGGCAAGGCGGTCATGCAGTCCGGCACGGCCTATCTGCCCGGCATTGCCAATGCCGGCGACATCATGCGCGGGCTCGACCTTGGCCTCGATCGTTTCAAATTCTTTCCGGCAGAGGCATCCGGGGGCATTCCGGCGCTGAAAGCGCTCGCCGGGCCCTTCGGGAATATCCGCTTTTGTCCCACCGGCGGTATCCGCCCGGAGACGGCGCGCGACTGGCTGTCACTCGATCCGGTGATCTGTGTCGGCGGGACCTGGTTCGTGAAATCGGGCGACGATCTCGCGACGATCGGCGAACGCGCCCGCGCCGCAGCGGCCCTAGCGACCTGAGGCCGGCAGCAAGAATTCCAGCGGGATGTCGACCCGCGACGCCCAACTGATCTCATTATGCTTCTGACCTGGGAAGCTCCGCGTCAGCCAGTTGACGCCCGGCTCGTAACCGCGCCGCGCGACCACCGTATCAACGCGATCCTGATATTGCTTGTAGATGGCGTCGAGCGTCTCTGTGCCGTGATCGAAATAGAGGCGGTGCGTCTTCGGGTCGGGAAGTGCTGGCGCGAGATAGCGCTCGAACGCCGATGAGACCGTTTCATATTCATCCTGGGGCACGGACTTGCCCTCGGGAGTCATGAACAGGGGCCAGTGGGTCGACATCATCCCGGCGGCCCCGAAAATCTGCGGATATTCATCAATCGCATAGAGCGAGATGAGCGACCCCATCGACGAGCCCATGATCGCGGTATTCGCGCGGTTCGTCTTCACGTTGAAGCGGCGGTCGATCATCGGCCGCAGCTCCTGGACGATGAACTTCAGATATCCATCGGACAAAGGGTCGCCGCCGTAGAGCGCGCGCACCTTGTCGCGATATTGCGGCGGCAGCGACGTGAACGCCTTGGTCGGAACATATTCCTGCAGCCGCTTCGGCGTGTTCCAGATGCCGACGACGATGGTAGGTCGCACCTTTTTCTCGGCGATGAGCTTGGAGAGATGTTCGTCGATCTCCCATTCCATGCCGTAACCGGCCGTCGCCTTGTCGAAGAGATTCTGGCCGTCGTGCATGTAGAGGACGGCGTGCTTGGGTCCGCGCGGCGAATAGCTGGGCGGGAGCCAAACGACGACGCGCCGAGGGTCGCTATATTTCGACTGCAAGATTCCGAGATCGACGACCGTGCCGGCGCTGACATGGACGGGCCCAGTTCCGTCACCGGCGATCGCCGGGCTCGCGAACAGGCAGAGCAAGGCGAGCAACAGGCGCTTGATCATTTGATCCTCACGAAACGAACAGCGGCGCCGCCGCCGGGCGCGATGCGGAAGGCGAGACGGTCGGTGTAGGTGACATTGCGCTGCTCGATCGTAATTCCGCGCGGGTCTGTGCGATAATCGGCATCGTCGCTGTCGCGGTAGATTTCGGCACGATAGCGGTGACCCTGCTCGAGGAAGTTGAGCGCAACGTCCACACGCCGCTCCTGCTCGTCGCCGACGGCGCCTAGGAACCAGGTCGAAGCGCCGCGCTGCTTGCGGGCGATGACCGCATAATCGCCGACCTCGGCTGCAAGCACGCGCGTGTCGTCCCAGTCGACCGCGACGTCCTTGATGAACTGGAAGGGCTGCGGATTGGCGATGTAATTTTCGGGCAGGTCCGCCGCCATCTGGATCGGCGAATAGAGCACCACGTAGAGCGCGAGCTGCTTGGCGAGGGTCGACAGGATCTGCGTGTCGCCCTTGCCCTTGAGGCTCAGAATGCCCGGCGTGAAATCCATCGGTCCGGACAGCATGCGCGTGAAGATGAGGTTCGCTTCATGCTCCGGCGGGTTCTTGGGCGTTCCCCAGGCATTATATTCCATGCCGCGCTCGCCTTCGCGCGAGATCCAGTTCGGGTAGGTGCGGCGCAGCCCCGTGTCCTTGACCGGCTCGTGCGGATTGACCGCAACCTGCCGCTTCGCCGCTTCCTTCACGACCTTGAGGTGATGGTTCACCATGACCTGGCCCTGGTGCCACTCGAAGTGGATTTTGCCGTCGGGTCCTAGCGCCTGGATGCCGCCGGCATCTGCAACATAGCCGGTCTTCACCGCATGGATGCCGAGGCGCTGGTAGAGATCGAGCGCGGGGCCGAGCTGCTTCTCATAGTTCGCGATGTTCCCGGCAGTCTCGTGGTGACCGATGATCGCGATGCCCTTTGAGCGGGCATAACGCGCGACCTCGGCGATATCGAAATCCGGATAGGGTTCGGTGAAGCTGAAATCGAACCCGCGGCCGAACCAGTCGCCGTCCCAACCCTTGTTCCAGCCTTCGATGAGGACGCCGCCGAAGCCGTTCTTCGCCGCAAAGTCGATGTAGCGCTTGGTGTTCTCGGTCGTCGCGCCATGCTTCGGCCCGGAGTTCCAGGTCGCCCGGTCGAGATGCATAGCCCACCAGATGCCGACATACTTCATCGGCTTCACCCAGCTGACATCGCCAAGCTGGTTGGGCTCATTGAGATTGAGGATGATTTGTGCGGACTTGTAGAGGGCAGGCGCGTCGGGCGCGATCATGATAACCCGCCACGGCGTCGCCATCGGCAGATCCCGGCTGACCTTGGGGCCGCTCGACGAGGGCATCAGATTGGCCTTGAGCACCCGGCCCTGCACTCGACGCAGGTCCATGCCCGAATAATCGACCAGCGCCGCCTCGTGGAACGAGAGGTGCAGACCACTGGCGGTGCGGACCGTCAGCGGCGTCTGCGCCGTGCCGATCTCCCCGATCGGCGTGCGGCGATAGACATATTCCTCGCGGTTCCATTCGAGTGCCTCGTCCCACCAGGCCGTACCCGGCTCGGCAATGTTGAACTCGGTCAGTTCGTCCGCGATGTTTGCGTGGGTGAAGCCCGGGGCTGCGAACAGTTCGTAGCGGAAGCCGACGCCGTCATCGAACAGCCTGAACACGACCGTCATGCGCCGTTTGAGCCAGCTTTGCTCGTCGAAGCTGACCGACAGCTCGTTGTAGCGATTGCGGATCGTCCGATACTCGCCCCACGGCTCGTCCCAACTCTCATCGAAGCTGCGGGTCGTATGTCCGACCGCCTTGAAGTTCCGCAGCATTTCGGGGGCATCGGTGAACAGGAAGCCGAGACGGCTCTCATCGATCACGGGCTTGCCGAGGCGGGTCACGATATAACCAACGCGACCTTCTGAACTGACTGTCAGATCGACATGGACCGTTCGCGAAGGCGAGTCGGCGCTGGCGACGATCTGAGATCCGCTAGGCGCCTGGGCGATCGTCTGCGCAACTGTAGGCGCTGCAATGAAGGCGAGAAACAGGGCAGCGAGGCGCAACAGGATCATTCGATCTCCTCGATCAGCGCAGCGTAGGGGCCGAGCGAGCCACCGTCGACGTGCCCGGCGTGGATTAGTTCACGGCCGCTCGACTGGAACGGCACCGCCCGATCCGACAGGTTGAAGGTACAGCGCAGATGTTCGCCATCCAGAGTTCGGTCGAAGGCAAGGAGCGCCTCGCCGGCTTCTGCAATCGAAATCGACCCCTGCCGCAGCGCCGGGCGGCTGCGTCGCAATGCAAGGCAGGCTTTTGTGAACTGCAACACAGAATCGTTATTGCCCTGCTGCAGGTCGACGGCGAGCGGCGCATGCGTGGTACCGACGGGCAGCCAGCCCTCCACTGTCGAGAAGCCCAGGTTTGGAGCGCCCGTCGTCCACGGCATCGGCGTGCGGGCGCCGTCGCGGCTCAACGTGAGCGGCCAGTTGGCAATGGCCTCAGGGTCCTGCAGTCGGTCGAAAGGCACGTCGACCTGCGGAAGTCCCAGCTCCTCGCCCTGATAGAGGATGATCGACCCACGCAAGCTGCACAGAAGCAGCATCTTCATTCGCGCGAACGTGTCCCGGTGCTCCTCACCGACCCAGCGGGAAATGGCGCGTGGCGCGTCGTGATTTTCGAACGCCCAGCTCGGCCAGCCTGAATCCTCAGGCCAGTTCTGGGCGATCTCGGCGACGAGCGCCGGTGTCAATTTCGCGGCATAAAGGAAGTCGAAGCCATAGGCGCTGTTGAGGCGCGCATCGCCGGCGGTGAAGGCCTTCATTTCACCCAGTGCGTGGTCACCGCCAACCTCTGCCACGGTGAAGCGCTCGCCATAGCTGTCGGTGACGGCGCGAAGCCGCTCGAGGAACTTCACGATATCGGGATGCGACTGATTGTAGAGATGCTGCTGGAAATCGAACGACCGCGTCCGCTTTCCTCCCTCCGGAGCCGGCGGATTGTCGCGAAGCTGGAGGTCGTGCATCGCGAAGTTGATTGCATCGATCCTGAATCCGTCGACGCCGCGATCCAGCCAGAACCGTGCCACAACAAGCAACGCATCCTGCACCGCGCGATTGTGGACGTTGAGATCCGGCTGGCCGGGCAGGAAGTTGTGCAGATAATATTGGCCGCGACGCGCGTCCCACGTCCACGCCGGTCCCCCGAACACCGATTGCCAATTGTTTGGCGGCGAGCCGTCCGGTTTGGCGTCCGCCCAGACGTACCAGTCGGCGCGCGCATTGTTCCGGTTTGTGCGACTCTCCTGGAACCAGGCGTGCTGGTCCGAGCTGTGGGAATAGACCTGGTCGATGATGATCTTGAGCTTCAGCGCATGGGCGCGTTCGACCAGGGCATCGAAGTCCGCCAGTGTGCCGAACACCGGGTCGACGCCGCAATAATCGGCCACGTCGTAGCCGAAGTCGGCCATGGGCGACGTAAAGAAGGGCGACAGCCAGATGCCGTCGACACCAAGATCGGCAACATAGCCGAGTCGCCGCGTAATCCCGGGAAGATCGCCGATCCCGTCGCCGTTCGTATCGACGAAGCTGCGCGGATAGATCTGGTAGATGGCCGCGCCCTTCCACCACGGCCGAGCCGCGGCGGCGCGGGCATTTGCGCTTACTTGTTCAGCGAGCATTGCACACGGCGTAGCCAAGCGGCGGCAACTCGATGGCAGCGCTTCCCGGCGCAGAAGCCGATGCGGGGCAGGTCCCTGCAAGCGTGTCGAAAGCGAGCGAGCGGGTCTCGACGACTACATTCTGCTTCAGCGCGACGTTCGAGGTATTGAACACCAGCAGCATTTCGCGGCCGCTTCCCGGATCGAAACGTGAGACCGCGAACAGTCCTGGCTTGTCCTGTGAGTAGCGGATCATCTGTTGCCCGCGCGTCAGCGCCGCATGGCTGGTGCGAATGCGGGCGAGCTTCGCGATCTCCTGGTACATCGGATGCTGCGGGTTGAAGTTCGCCTGCGCCGTGGTGGAGTTCGTGCCGAGCAGCTTGTCTTCATTGTAGGTCGCGACCTTCGACGCGAACATGTCCTGGCGCGCGTCCTGGTCTCCACCTTTGCCGACGAAGCCCTGCTCATCGCCCGAATAGATAGTCGGAACGCCGCGAAGCGTGAGCAGCATGGCGTGACCGAGCATGTCGCGGCGAAGAAGTTCGTCGTCGCCGCCTTTGTAACCGAACATTTTCATTAGCGCGGGGAAGCGTCCGGCATCGTGATTGCCGAGGAAGGTCGGCAGGCGCAGGGCTGCCGGAGCGCCACCTTCGTAAAGCGGATCGGCGCGAAACAGCTTCGCAAGCTCGTCGGTGCCCGCGACTCCCGCAACAACGTCGATGACCGCGCGCCCGAACGAGAAGTCGAGGATGCTCGGAAGCTTGTCGACCCGTGTGTTCACGGCGGTATGCGCGGGGTCCATCTCGCTGGTCGCGACTTCGCCGAAGATGTGGAAGTTCGGAATTCCGCGAGCTTTCGCGTGCTTCAGCATCGCGGGCACGAATTGCTGCCAGAAGACCGGGTCGACGTGCTGCGCGGTGTCGATGCGGAATCCGTCGACTCCATATTTATCGATCCAGTCGCCGAAGATCTCGATCATGCCGCGGATCACGCGCGGATGCTCGGTGAACACGTCGTCGAGCCCGAAGAAGTCGCCCATCGTGCTCGATTCGCCCCGGAAGGTCGAGTTGCCGCGGTTGTGATAATAGATCGGATCGTTGAGCCAGGCGGGGACCTTGATGTTGCGCTCGGCCTCCGGGATCCGCACCGTGTAGGCGTAGTTCGGATCCTTGAGCTTCGCGAAGTTTGCCGCGCCGCCGTCCTTTTCGCCCTTGAAGCCGGGGTTGATCGGCGTGCCGCCGATCCCGCCGCGGCGCTGATACGGATAATCGGCGATGCTACGGTACGGGCAATCGACCCCGCTCTTGCAGCCTTCGAGTTGAATGACGTCCGCCGTGTGGTTCACGACGATATCCATGTAGACCTTCATGCCCTTCGCGTGCGCCGCGTCGACGAGGGCCTTGAAGTCGGCGTTGGTGCCGAGGTGCGGATCGACCCTCGTGAAGTCGGTGATCCAGTAACCGTGATAGCCGGCGCTCTCCTGGCCCGGCGCGCCCTGCACGGCCTTGTTGGCGAAGATCGGCGACAGCCAGACCGTCGTCGCGCCAAGGCCCTTGATGTAGTCGAGCCGCGCGGTGAGTCCCTTGAGGTCACCACCGTGGAAGAAGCCCTTATGCGTCGGGTCGTAGCCAGTAGTCAGACGATCGCCAGTCAGCCCGCCACGATCGTTCGACGGATCACCGTTCTCGAACCGGTCGGGCAGTAGGAAATAGATGACCTCGTCTTCGGGCCGGCGAGCGCGATAGGCGGGCGTCGCCGTCGCTGCGGCCAGGGCAAGCGCTGCAGAGAATATCATGCCGGAATCAACTCCCGCTTTACTGGGCCGAACTTGGCCACGAACTCGCCATGCTCCGGCATGCGCGCGACTTGCTGCATATGGGAGCGCTCGAGCCCGTCAAGAAATTCGCGAAGCTTTGCTTCAGGCAATTGGTCCGCGATCGGATGATAGGTTTCCGGAATGATGTTCTGGCCGATCATCACATGGATCCAGGCCCTCGTGTCGAACAGTTCGTCGAAGCTTGGAACGACACGCCCGGTGGACCGGAACAGGTCGATCTTGTGCTGCAGCGGCTCCGGCACTTCCATCGTCCGCAGCGCATCCCAAAAGGGTTCACCTTCGCGCTGGTTGGCGTGATAGTGAAGGATGATGAAGTCGCGAATGCGCTCCATCTCGAACGCGGCGCGATCATTATAATCCTCTCGGATTGCGTCCGTGATCTCGCCAGCAGGAAGCAGGTCCACGAGCCTAGTGATCGCGGTCTGGATCAAATGAATGCTGGTCGATTCGAGCGGTTCGATGAACCCCGAAGAGAGCCCAATTGCGACGACGTTGCGCACCCACGTCTTGCTTCGGCGACCGGTCTTGAACCTGATGGTCCGGGGATCGGCCAGCGCCTCGGCATCAAGGTTGGCGAGGAGCGTCGCCGCGGCTTCGTCCTCGCTGATCTCGCTCGACTTGAAGACATAGCCGTTGCCGATCCGATGCTGCAGCGGGATCCGCCACTGCCAGCCGGCCCTCCGCGCGATCGAGCGGGTGAGCGGAACGAGGGGATCGACCCTTGCGCATGGCACTGCGATCGCTCGATCGCACTGAAGCCAATGGGTCCAGTCCTCGAACCCGGCCTCGAGCTCCTGCTCGATCAGCAGCCCGCGGAAGCCGGAGCAATCGACGAAGAGGTCGCCTGAGACCCTTGTGCCGTTGGCGAGCACGACAGCGTCGATGTCGCCGCTTTCGCCATTGCGCTCGACGGCGACGATCCGGCCCTCCTGACGGACCACGCCCCGCTCCTCGGCAAAGCCGCGCAGGAACTTGGCATAAAGGCTAGCATCGAAATGGAACGCGTAGGGCATCGGAGGCAGCGGGCTGCCCGGCGGATGCTGGACGTGCGCGAACCGGTTGTGCGCGATCGCCAAGGTGTGAAGGACGTAATGGCCGAGCGGCTTGGAGATGCCGAGCTTCTGGCCGCGCAGCCAGTAATGATGAAAGGGAACGACGCCGAGCGCGCTGCCGACTAGGCCGAAGGCGTGCACATAGCCCTCGTCGGGGCGGCCCCATCCTTCGAATGCGATTCCGAGCTTGTAGGTCGCGCCGGTCGCGGAGAGGAACTCGGCTTCGTTGATCCCCAGCGCATCATTGAACATCATGATCGACGGGATCGTCGCTTCGCCGACGCCGATCGT
>Ga0207644_10001982_pt1 | contig 13245 bp, 9 predicted proteins | sample KBSS73metaG_FD_184326 | JGI IMG/M metagenome (GOLD analysis project Ga0207644, IMG submission 184326) | Switchgrass rhizosphere microbial communities from Kellogg Biological Station, Michigan, USA - KBS S7-3 metaG (SPAdes) (version 2) | ecosystem: Host-associated > Plants > Roots > Rhizosphere >... | reverse complement strand
GTCGCCAACGGATACTTCGTCGGCGCAATCAATCGTGTCGGTCACGAGCAGCCGTGGGACATTGGCGAATTCTATGGCCAGAGTTACTTCTGCGATCCGCGCGGACAGATCATCGCGCAAGCGCCGAGAGATCAAGATGCGCTGGTAGTTGCGGATTTAGATCTCGACATGATTCGCGAAGTGCGCAACACGTGGCAGTTCTTCCGCGACCGCCGGCCGGATAGCTACGGAGAATTAGTAGCGGATTAGTCCTGGCGCCTATCTTCACACCCTGCTTTAGCTGGGTGGCGGCGTTGGCCATAGTTCCTTAACAACCGTTTCAACGGTTTCGGGGCTCGAGAGAAACCGTTAAAACGGTTCGGCAGATTTCGTTGGTTCTGCGCGGACATCCAGCCAAAGCAGGGTGTGAATGAGAAATGATCGTGACTGAACGACAAAAGATCTCTTCCGGCGCGAAATGGGAACCGATTGTCGGCTACTCGCGCGCAGTCAAAGTCGGCAACCGAATCTACGTGACGGGCACCACGGCTCTCGGTGAAAACGGAGAAATAGTCGGCGAAGAGAATGCTTACGAACAAGCAAAGCAGTGCATTCGAAACATCGAAAGCGCACTAAAGAGACTTGGCGCGTGTCTCGAACATGTGGTGCGCACGCGCATGTTCGTGACCGACATTTCGCGCTGGGAAGAATACGGCCGGGCACACGGCGAATTCTTTCGCGATATCATGCCGGCGACCACCATAGTTGAAGTTAAAGCCTTGATCGATCCACGTATGCTGATCGAGATTGAAGCTGACGCAGAAATCTAACGCCATCCCATGAAACGAACGGTAATAAGAGCAACTTTAATTGGCTTGTTTGTCGCCGCCTGCGCGTTGTCCGCATCGGCGCAAACGAAAATGTATCGCGGATCGATCGGCGACAGACACATTCAGATGCGCCTGAACTTCAACGGCAAAGACGTTTCGGGAACGTATGCTTACGACAGCATTGGTCAGGATCTGAATCTGACTGGTCACCTGAACAATGGCGCGCTGGAACTGACCGAAATGAGCGGCAAGCAAAAGACCGGGAAGTTTGTCTGTAAGAAACCGCTGGAAGATCCGATCGATTCCGAATGCACCTGGTCAAAGATTGACGGTACTCGCGAAGCAATGGTGACGCTGGAGGAGCAGAACTTCGCCTTCTCCGACGGAATTCAGGTCACGCCGAAAATGATTAATAATCGGCGCACGGGCGTGACCGTCTCGTATCCACAAATTGCCGGCAGCGGTCCGCTGTCCGCCGGTGCGCAAGCTTTCAACCGTCGCATCGTGGCGCTGGCGCAAAAGAAAATTGGCGAGTTCGAGCCGGTTGACGGCAAGGGTGTGTTCGATACGAACTACAACATCCTGCTCGGCACGAACGAAGTGATCAGCGTCGAGATGACCGAATACTATGACGGCGGCGGCGCTCATCCGAATAATGGCTTTTGGTCCTTGACGTATGACCTAAAGGGAAACAAAGAACTGAAGTTCGAAGATATCTTCAAGCCAAACAGCGATTACAACGCGGCGATCGCGAAGTTCGTTGTCGCTGACATCGGCCAGCGTGCCGCCGCGTTTGAAGAAGACAACGCGCGGCGCGAGCATCGCAAGCCGGAAAAACGTGACGATCCAATCGTCTCAGAAGATCAACTGGACGAGCTTTCCGGCTGGGCAATGTCCCCCAAAGGTCTGGTGGTTTACTTCGACTTTCCCCATGTTATCGCTGTCTTCGACAAAACAGTTGTGCCCTACGATGTCGTCAAGCAATATTTCAATCCGAACGGTCCCGCCGCTCGATTTCAATAAGCATTCTGCCAAGGAGAAATCATGGATCTCTCGATCACCGTCAACGGAATCAAATTCCCCAACCCGTTTCTGCTGGGCTCAGGCCCGCCGGGAACCAATGCGCGCGTACTCGCGAAGGCTTACGACGCCGGCTGGGGCGGCGCGGTCGCCAAGACTATCAGTTTGGAATCGAGCAAGGTCGTCAACGTCGTGCCGCGCTATGGCAAGCTGCGCTCGCGCGAAAATAACGAAGTCATCGGTTTCCAAAATATCGAGTTGATTTCCGACCGGCCGATCGAAGTTTGGCTGGAAGAATTCAAGCAGGTAAAAAAAGAGTATCCGAACCATGTTCTGATCGCCTCAATTATGGAGGAGTACACCAAAGATCGTTGGCAGGAACTGACGAAGATGGTTCAGGAAACAGGTGTCGACGCATTCGAGCTGAACTTTTCTTGCCCGCACGGAATGACTGAACGAAAGATGGGATCGGAAATGGGCGAGCATCCCGACCTAACAGAGGAAGTCACCAGTTGGGTCAAGGAAGTCTCGAAGATTCCCGTGTGGGCGAAGATGACGCCGAACATTACGAACATCAAAGAGCCATCGCTGGCGGCGGTGCGCGGCGGCGCTGACGGCATCTCAGCCATCAACACGATTCTTTCGGTAATTGGCGTCAATCTCGACACGCTGCGGCCGATGCCGACAGTCGAAGGTTACACAGTTCCCGGAGGCTATTCCGCGCAGGCCGTCAAACCGATTGCCCTTCGCATGGTGAGCCAGCTCGGCCTGGGCTTGCCTGAAGGAATAACCATTAGCGGTATCGGTGGAGTTGAACAATCACGGGACGCCATCGAATTCATGCTGCTCGGCGCATCCACCGTTCAGATTTGCACCGGGGTGATGTTGCAAGGCGTGAAGATGGTCGATGAACTTCAGGAGGGACTCGCAAAGTTCCTGACGGACAAAGGCTTTAACTCGGTCCAAGAGATTGTCGGTAAGAGTCTGCCCTTCTTTTCGACTCATATGGATCTCGTGTCGCGAATGAAAGAAGCGAAGCGTCACAAAGCCGGCGAAGCGGCGCGCGACAACGAGTGGGCGCAGAAAGACATTACCGAAAAGACCGCGGAGCTTACTTCAAACTAGCGCAGACTTGTGACCTACGCTCAATTCCAGCAACCGCCGTACGCTCCTTACCAGCCGCGACCGTTTGTGTCAGCTCGACGGCGCGCGCAAGTCACCGTTGTGCTCCTGATCGTCGACGCCGTCATAAGTTTTCTGACGATCCCGTCTCACATCTTCGACATGTATGTTCCCCAGTTCGATGCGAACTCGGAGGTATCGGACAATCCGGCAGGGTTCGTCGCCCTGCTCATAACTATCGTCCTGGGACTCGCGACGTTCGCTGCTTATGTCGCGACTGCGGTTGCGTTTCTGATGTGGCTTTACCGTTCCAGCAACAACGTCGCGGCGTTCGGCGAACGCACGCAGCATTCTTCCGGTTGGGCAGTCGGAAGTTTCTTCGTGCCGATCATGAATTTGTTCGTGCCCTATCAGGCAACGAAAGACATCTGGAAAAAGAGCGGACCGACAGATCCAGGTTCGTTTTCATTTGCGGTGTCACCTCCGGGCTTCTTCCCAGCCTGGTGGGGTTTTTGGATTGCGTCAAACGTCGTCACAAACATCTATATTCGCATGACCGTCGCGGACGCGCCGCTGGATGCCTCATCGATAGTCGGTATCTTTAGTGAAATTCTTTCAATCGCCGCGGCGGGCTTTGCGATTAAGGTAGTGCGCGAGATCGATCGGCGGCAGGAAGAGCGCAGTCGCAATCTCTTACATTATGGACAGCCGCCGCCTCCGCCACCAGTCTTTCACGCACAAGGAAATGCGCCTTACACAGGGCCAGCGACATCAGAGCCTTCCGCTCCCGCAATTTAATTAGTCGAATTCCGCTATGACAGGCGCATGGTCGGAAGGGCGTTCCCAACCACGGGGTTCTTTGTCGATCCAGGTTCGCGCGCTGCGCGCAGCCAATGATGGTGTGACCCAAATATGATCGATGCGTAAACCGAGATTGCGTCGAAATGCGCCGGCGCGATAATCCCACCATGAATAGTGCCCGCCATCTTCGGTGTGCATGCGGAAGGTATCGGTGAAACCCCAGTCCTTGATGTGTTGCAGCGCTTCGCGCTCAGGCGGACTAAAGAGAATTCGGTTCTGCCAAAGGCGCGGATCGTGTACGTCGCGCTCTTCGGGCGCTACATTGAAGTCGCCGCAGAGCAGCACCGGCGTGGAAGCGTCGTAGCTCTCATCAAACATCTGGCGCAGCCGCGTCATCCACATCAGCTTGAATTGATACTTGTCCGAGCCGACCACCTGTCCGTTCGGCACGTACACGTTGACGACACGAATGCCGGCGACATCGGCCGCCAGCAAACGCGAATGACTTCCGGCTTCATCGTCCGGATACCCGCGTTGGATCAATGCGCAGCCGTCTTTCGAGACGATCGCCACCCCGTTATAGCTCTGCTGTCCGAACAGCACACAGTCGTAACCTGCAGACTTAATTTCCAGCAGCGGAAATTTGTCGTCAGAGCACTTAGTTTCCTGAAGACAAAGAACGTCGGGCTTTTCTTTTTCCAGCCAACGAGTAACGAGCGGCAGGCGCGCGAGGATTGAGTTAACGTTCCAGGTAGCCAGCTTCATTTATGTAGGGGCGGGGCTTGTCCCCGCCCGATTCTCCAAATTCGGGCGGGCAGGGACTAGCCCTGCCCCTGATTCATAGCGACGCTATAAGTCCCGCCAGCATCGCGCCGCGCGTGGCAATGTTGTCGATGATGATGTGCTCATGATCGGCGTGTGCACCATCGCCTTCGATTCCCAATCCATCGAGAACCGGAACACCAAGCGCCGCGGCAAAATTCCCATCTGAGCCTCCGCCCACACTCGCTTCGCCCAAATCGAAATCGAGCAGCGCAGCGATTTGCCGGGCGCGCTCGTAAAGCGAAACCACCTTCCGATTTGCCGGGCGCGCTCGTAAAGCGAAACCACCTTCTCAGAACGCTCGAGCGGCGGCCGGTTGATGCCACCCTGCACCACAATTTGCGCGCGTGAATCAAACGGTCTGACGGCAAGGACGTCCGCCTCGACAGCCGTCCCAAGATCAAGCGAGGTGAATCGCAAGTCGACTTCAGCCGTTGCGTGTGCCGGTACGACGTTGGACGCCGTACCTCCACCAAACATCGTGACAGTCACATTTGTTCCATTCACCGGATCGTTTAGTTCGTGCAGACGCAATGTCTGACGCGCGAGTTCCAGCACCGCGTTCACGCCTTTTTCCGGATCAAGTCCGGCATGTGCGGCGCGCCCTTGCACTTCGATCGTGAACATCCCGGTTCCCTTCCGGGCCGTCTTCGCCCGGCCACCGCTCGCCGACGGCTCCATCACCAGAACTGCGCGCGCGTTTTTCGCTTCGGCTTCAACCAGGGCGCGTCCGCTGGGGCTGCCACTCTCTTCGTCGCACGTGAGCAGCACCGTGATGGGCCCGGCTGGTTTCTTTTGCATCCCGTCCAGCGCGCGAATAACTTCCAACGCCAGCGCACAATTTGTTTTCATATCGAAAACGCCGGGACCGTAGATGCGATTCCTTTCTTCGCGCCACGGGCGTCTCTCGATCGAGCCTCGCGGGTGAACGGTATCAGTGTGGCCGAGCAGAATTATCGGCGCGGCGCCGGCGGCGTCTCCACCGAAGGCACGGATGCGGAGATGTTCACCAAAATCAGCTCCGGGAATTTTCTCAACTGAATTGACGGCACTAATCTGTTTTGCAATTTCAGCAAGTAACGAAACGACAGCGCGGCTGCCATCGACGTCGCCGGAAGGCGACTCGGTTTCGACGAGAGCTCGCACCGATGCGAGGAATTCTTTTTGTCGCTTCGCGAAATGGTCTCGCAGGTAAACTAACTGTTCTTTCGAGGGGATGTCAGACATTCTTATCAGCCACTTATTCTTTCAGACCTCACCGTCAATCCATCGATGCGCGCACGATCAACTTCAAAGCCAATGCCGGGCTTGTCGGGAGCATTGATCGTGCCATTCGCACTGACGGTTACTTCAGGATCGATAATGTCTTCGTGCCAATAACGAGCGCTGGCCGAGACGTCACCGGGCAAAGTGAAGCCGGCGAGTGTGGCCATGGCGATGTTGTGCGCTCGGCCGATGCCCGACTCCAACATGCCGCCGCACCAGACTGGGATTCGATTCTCTCGTGCAATGGCTTCGACGCGCTTTGCCTGTCCGTGGCCGCCGACGCGCCCGAGTTTCACGTTGATGATTTTGCACGCGTGGAGTGCAATGGCATGTTCCGCATCAGCCGGTGTCTTAATCGATTCGTCGAGACAAACCGGAGTCTTAATCGCCTTTTGAAGTTCAGCGTGGTCGAACATATCGTCGTGCGCCAGTGGCTGCTCAACCATCATCAAGTTGAACTCGTCGAGCCGTTTGAACAATTCAATGTCAGCAAGTGAATACGCTGAGTTCGCGTCGCCCATCAAACGAATATCCGGAAATCGCTCCCGCACCTGCTTCACGATGTCGAGATCCCAACCAGGCTTGATCTTAATCTTGATGCGCTGATAGCCGGCTTTAACTTCTTTGTCGATCTTTTCAATCAACTCTTCCGGCGAGTTCTGAATTCCGATCGAAACGCCACAGGCGATCTCTTCGTGAACGCCGCCCAAATGACGCCACAGCGGCACGCCGGCTCGCTTCGCTTCCAAATCCCAACACGCGGTTTCGATCGCGGCTTTCGCCATGCGATGCCCGCGCACACTCTTCATCAAGTCGAACACGCCTGTTGCATCTTCGACTTGCCGGCCCACAACCATCGGCGCCAGAAAATCTTTGAGTGTGGCCCAGGCGGTCTCAGTCCATTCGTCGGAATAGAAGGGACCTTCGCCGGCAGTGCATTCGCCCCAACCTTCCGCCCCATGTGGGCCAAGCGCGCGCACCAGGATGATGCGACGCGTGGTGGTGCAGCCAAAACTCGTCTCAAAAAAGTGAATTAGCGGGAGATTGATTTCGCGAAGTTCAATAGTCTCGATCAGCACTGAGCGATATTAGACGGAGTTGAGATGTTTGTCAGTTATAAAGCAGCGGCCAGGTGTCAGAAGCCCGACCGCCAGGGAGGGCTACGCTAATTAAAGTTGCCCTTGCTTACGCGCGGGCTTCTGACACGTTTATTTCGGCTCGTCCAAAACCCACGCTCCGAACGTTCTGAAAATCTTCAGATCTTTGCCGTAATATGTCGCGGGGTACTGCCACATTTCATCCATCATCGCCAGCAAATCTTCGCGCGTTGGATTGTCGACTACTTCCTTCAGGGTCTTGCCCTGGAATCGACCGCTCTTAATCACCGTCTTCATGATTTCGGCATCGCTGATGCGCAATGCCGAGCGCGAAATCTCCGTTGTCATCTGCGTGAGTATCTTGTTTACGAGTTCCGGATCTTCATCGCGATAAAGCTTGCGGTAATCGGCAAAGATGCGCTCGCCGTCTTCACTGGTGAAGCTGATGTGATAGCGGGACAACTTCCAAAGGATTGAACGATTGGCAAGAGGCGGGACCCGCGCGTCCACCTCCACCATGTCGCCGACTTGCACCAGCGTGTCATCGTTTGGGTTGTCCATGGTCACAGTGACGACAGCCGAATCCGCAGAAACAGAGTTCACGTGTGACGTTCCAATTTTCTGGACCTTCCGCACTTTGTCGCCAGTCTTGCTGTAAACCGTCCAAAGTGTGCCATCGTCGCCGGCTTTGAGGCCATCGTCAGAACCGCGATCGATTGTTACCTGGCGCGTCTTACCTTCACCCGACTTCAAGTCGACGATGCGGCTGCTCACCTTCTCATGGCTCGCTTCGAGCACATCGACGATTTTTTCTTTGAGGAGAAGGAGTTCTGCCGACACTTCTCCGCTCTTATCTCCGGCCGAAACACCGGAAAGTAAATCACTGGACTTTTGATAGTTTTGATAAGCCTCGACATATCTACCCTGTCGCGCATAATTATTACCGAGCGCGAAATAATCCTCCGCCAGGTGTCGCGTGCTCACCACGTTATCAACTCCCAATTCACTTTCTATCCGTCGGCGCATCTCGAAATACTCGACATTGTCGTCTTGCATCGCGATCGCCATCTGGATGGATTGCAGGGCCGCTTGATGATCTCCTGCGTTGTCTTGAATCGCAGCCAGGTTGTAGTAGCCATCTGCTGATGGATCTAATGCGATACTGCGCTTCGCGTAGTCGATGGCTTTCGTAGGCTCCGTGGGCGCAATATTCTTAGCCAGCTCCATCAAAGCCCCGCCGTTTGCAGGTCCGAGTTTTGAAGACTGCTCAAAGAAGGACGTCTTTTCCGCAGGTGTAAATGCCAGCGAATCTCCGAGGAAACCGGCCCACAAATAAACAATAGGCTTATAGGCTGTTTGCGTTTCGACCAGCGTTAGCAACTTCCGGAAATCCTCGCGCGCGCCATCATTGAAACGCTTTGCGTCCTCTTCCTCCTTCCAATAATGTGCCCAATACCGGGCGCGTTCGCGAGCGCGCGCGCGCGCCAAAAGCAGATCTACATCGTCGGGAAACTTCTCAACTTCCGGGGTCAGTAATGCGTCCGCCTGGCGATACTGGCCAATCGAAGTAAGTTCTTGCGCCTGCAACAGCGACATGCGTTTGAGAACGTTTGCGTCCTTCAGCTCCTTGAGCGCTCTGGTGGAGCGCGCGTCGCCCCCCAGTTCCGGCGGTTGATCACAATTGAATTCACCCTGTCGCTGCGGAAAAGTTCGAAGTTGGCGCCGAACCCAGTCAGCAATCGTTGCATACCGCTGATCATTGTGACTGCGATGTTCGCACTGGAATTTTTGATAATAATATTGTGCCCAGTCGGGATAGTCGGCTTTGCGCCACAGATAGGCCTCGATAGCGAGCGCCCCGTAATCTTTTTGCTGGTCGCTCCTATACTGAAGCCAGGCCCAATTCAGCGCCGTCAGATAGCCTTGATTGCTGGATCCGGAACTTTCAGCTTCGCGATCAGCCTCACCTAAAAGCTTTTCAAATCCGCTACCTCCGCGAAAAGCTTCGATACTTGCGCGCTCGTAATACAAGGCGGTGTTGAAATCATAGCCTTCCGCATAGATGACCCTTTGGTGGGTCGCTTTCTTGATGTCCTCCGAAACCTCGCTGTCGAAAACGCCATCGAAGTAGCCCGGCCGATACCATTCAATCGCTTGCTTGATTGATTTAGCCGCCTCATCGTATTTGTTGAGGTTCGCCTGAGCGACTGCGAGGTTCAAGTAATTAAGTGCGTACTGCGGATCGATTGCTCGAGCGCGCTCGAAATCCTCCAGGGCCTGCTTGGTTTCAAAGCGAATCAGGCTCATGTAGCCACGATTGGTAAGTGCATTGAGATTGTCGTTGAAAACCTCAAGAACTTTTGTGGACTCGTTCTTGGATAAGTCCGGGCGGCCGATTTCCGCGAGCGCCGTGGCATAGGTATTCCTCCAGTAGGCGGCCTCGCGGGGCGGAGTGACATTGATGAGTCGTTCTGAAAGAGTGTTTATGCTGCTCTTATCGTTCAAGGCTTGCCGTCCGCCCATCACGGATTGATAAAGCGTTTCGAGGGCCTGTCGGTTAGCTTCCCGGCGCTCAGTTTCGGCTGCGGCTTGAGCTTCGCGTGCCTGTACAGTTGCGGCTTCGGCTTGTTTGCGCTGCTGGTCCGCAATAGTTCGTTGATCTTCGGCAATTTTGGCCGCATCTTCGGCACGACCCTTTTCCCGTTGAGCGGTTTTCTCGCTGGCTACCGCCCGCTGCTCGCTCTGTTGCGCGTTGTTCTTTTCTTTTACGGCTTCTCCGCGCGCGGCGTCTGCGCGTTTCTTTTCTTCCACCGCTTCGTTTCGCGCAGCGTAGGCTGTATTGCGAGCCTGAACCGCGAACACGCCAAAGCCTGCGGCGATCAAAAACAGCCCGGCGAAGATCGTCGCGAAGATGCGGGTACGGCGCACTTCTTTTTTCCGCGCGGCGTCGCGCGCGGCGATCTCAGCTTCATTTGCCGTTTTACTGGCGTCGATGAAGTTCATCGCCAGATCGAATTCGGGATGATAGTGCAGACCCCAAACCAGGTTGGGCCGATTCTCTTCCCGCCAACGCAGAGCCAAAGCCAGATCCGGATCGTGCCAGAGACCGGCGCGATCTTCGCGATGCAAAATCGCGGTATCGGCGATGCGTCGATAGATGTTGGCCGAACGGGCTTCCTCGTCCACCCATTTGCGCAGGCGCTCCCACCCGCGAATCAGACTCTCGTGTGAGATGTCGATCAGCGAATCAGCCGTGAGGGTCACACTGGCAGGAGGCATCAGGAACGATCGGCCCGGTTGGCGAAATGGCTCGATGACCGCGATTACTTCTGCCGGTTCAGCTTCGGCGATTGCGGCGATTTCGCTGACTTTGGTCGGCCGGCGAATCTCCCGATTGTCTGGTCCTTTCTCTGTCAGGCTTTTGAAGATTCTCTTGGCCAGCTCACGGCTCCCCTCGTTTGGTAATTCGGCATATGCTTCGTCGGCATGACGCGACAGCGCGTCAGCCATCGTGCCGACGCCTTCATAGTGACGAAGATCGATCGGTTCGCCGTTGCGGCGATCGTGCGCCCAAAGTTCCCACGTGCGCATCAGCGCGTGTTGCAGAATCGGCAGATGATCCGGATTGTCGCCGACGTCATTCAGCAGGCGATTTACCAGTCGCGCGGCGATCTCGCCGCCGCCAACCGCGACGGGACCGGTGATCGCTTCACGTCGCTGATCACGCGTCATGCGCGGGATCAAATACTGGCCATCGTTGATGGCTTCGGGCAGATCGCGGAACTGCGCGCAATCGCCGAGAAAATCCGAACGCATCGTGATGACGATGTAAACGGGCACGTCCATTTGGCGCTTGGCTTCCAGCAGAAGCTTGATGAAGGCCGCCGCTTCGTCTTCCGGGCCTTCGCGTTTGGACATGCGGCGGAAGCGAAAGATTTCTTCAAACTGATCGACCACAACCAGGAGGTTTTCATTGGCAGGCATCCGAGCCTGACGGGTAGTTTCGACTAATCCCAAAGCACTGCGACGCAACGTCGCTTCGATAATAGTTTTCTGCAATGCGGCATCATCGCCATCGCGGCCAAGCACGTGCTCGCTGGCGTGCTCGCTGGCCAGAGCCGCCGCCAAATTCCCAATTGGATCGTGACCGGGACGGAACAACGCCACGCGCCAGTCCGATCCGGCTTGGGTCATCAAGCCCCCAAACAACGACGGCAACATGCCGGCCCGCACCAGCGAAGATTTGCCGCTGCCCGACGTGCCCAGCACGGCGAGAAAGCGGCTGCGTCGCAGGCGACGTAGCAATTCATCGGATTGTCCGTCGCGGCCAAAGAAGAGATGGTCTTCCGTGGACTCGAACGGGCGTAATCCTGGGAAGGGATTAGTGAAACGCTCGTTAATCATTGCTTCTACCTTTTCGTGCTCTTGATTTCGTCGATGAATGGTTGGAGTGCATCGGGTGTGAAGTCGCCAAAGTTGCGCAGCAGCAACGCCTCGCGCGTGCGGAATCGTTGCTTCGCGGGATTTTCAGGCGGGCCAGTATAAATGGCTTCAGCCAGCATCGGCTTCGTTCGCCCGTAGCCGGGAATTTTTTGCAGGTCGCGCAACTTCGTGCGCAGCCAGCCTTCGCTGGAGTTGCCGTAGAAGATCACCACCGCATCGCACAGCAAGAGACTTTCTTTGTGATCTTCGCGGACTTCTGCTTCATCGCCTTCGAACAGCGGCAGCGTCACTTCGAAACCCTGATCGAAGAGATGATTCTCGAGCGGCGCAATCGCGTCGTAATCCTGCTTGTCGCAAATCAGATAAACGCGGCGCGGACCTTCATCAACTTCAGAGTGTCCGTGTCCGTTGCCATTGCCGTTGCCGTTTGCAGCCGCGGGCTTCGGTTTAGGCCGCAGCTTATCCTGAATATAAGTCTTCAGTTCCTCGATCGAAGTCTGTAAAACGTCTGCGCCCTGCTGCGCGGTCGAATCGTTGCGCAGATACTCAATGAACTGCCGCTGCCGATCTTCTCTGGTTTCGAGGCCTTCGGGTAACCAAATTAATCGCGAGAAGCCGTTGCCTATGCTGCGCTGGGCGGCGATCTCGTTTTGCATGCAGACGACCGAGCGATCGGCCGCTTCGGGAATGACGCCGTAGTTCGCGCCAATCAGGTGAATCGAAAGTTTCGAGGTGTCGAGATAATGACGGACGGCATCTTCCAACGCCGGCCCGTTCAGCGGCAGTGGCCGATCGGGAATCACGACGTGCCCACGCTCTTGCAGCTCGCGTTTGATGTTGTCGCGTTGCGGTGAAAGATCGAAAGAGGTCTCCGCCAGATAGACCGTTTCACCCGTCTGCTGAAACACGGTCACGTCGGGTGCGGTGCCCCGAGTTTTCATGCCTTGCAAAATCTCAGCGACGTCCTGGGCCACGTCGTCGATCCGCTGCCAGTAATCCATCTTGTGCGCATCGTCTTCGGAAGACAGCTCGCGCGGACGATTGTTGTCCCGGTAGTAAAACGGATAACCGGTCATTCCCTGTAAGTCGGCGGGATGGTTATTGAGCGGGACCGGCAATTTCTCAACTTTAAAAATGCGCGCCTTGTTGCCGAGACGCATCCCTCCGGTCTCACGCGCAATTTTGCTGAACAGCTCCATTTCGCGGCGGCACCACTTTGAGTTGATGTAACTCGGCGAAAGAATTGAAACCAGAATGGCTACTTTCGGTATGGCTTCGAGCAGCGAGTCTTCGAAGAACTCGTTCCCCTGCAGGCGGGGATCCCGCCAGATCGACGGCTTCGCTCCCAAGTGGGCTTGCAAGCGCATCTCCAGCGCTTGATGAAAGACGTCGATCCAGCCGCGCTGCCCCGGCAGCGATTCGTTGTCGTTGTGCGCGTAGCTTATGAAGATGTCGTCTTCGTAATCCGGGAGAAAACTCACTGGCCAGCCTCCGAAAACGGCAGACGCGAAGGGCGCTCCGATTTTGCCGTTTTATACCACAATTTGATGGGTAGTGTCTCCACCCGCTCGTGCGCGTTGACGGACACGGACGGGGGGACTTCGGCTATACTGTGGGCGCCACTCGCTCCTGATCATGCACACGCCGGAACGCGATCTTCCAACAGACCTGCACGAATTAGTCGAAATTCTCGCTGAGAATACTTACAACATTCGCGCGCGGCAGCGAATTGCGAATTCTGAGTCACCCGAAGAAAAGGCGGCAACGGGGTTCCCGCCATACGAAGAACTTTCCGACACGGCGAAACAGGATCATCGGAACCTGGCGATTGAAACTCTGAAGCTCGTTCGCAGTCTTGGTTACAA
>Ga0207644_10001975_pt1 | contig 13256 bp, 14 predicted proteins | sample KBSS73metaG_FD_184326 | JGI IMG/M metagenome (GOLD analysis project Ga0207644, IMG submission 184326) | Switchgrass rhizosphere microbial communities from Kellogg Biological Station, Michigan, USA - KBS S7-3 metaG (SPAdes) (version 2) | ecosystem: Host-associated > Plants > Roots > Rhizosphere... | reverse complement strand
ACCACGCGCTTCGCCGGCGCGTTCGACATCACCCGTCCGCTCGATCCCGAGGTCGGCAACGTCGTGCAGTCGGTGATCGACAAGGGCTACCGCGACTTCACCGGGCGCGTGGCGCTGGCGCGACACCAGAGCGTGCCGGCGATCGACGCGATCGCGCGCGGCCGCGTGTGGACCGGCGCGCAGGCGAAGGCGCGCGGGCTCGTCGACCAGTTCGGCGGCCTGCAGGATGCGATCAACGATGCCGCGGCGCGCGCCAAGCTGGGCAAGCCGGACGCATGGCAGGTGCGCTACTTCGAGCGTCCGGCGACGCCGTTCGAGCGCTTCTTCAGCCACCTCGTCGAAAGCCGCGTCGCCGCGGCGTGGGTGCGCGACTCCGGCCTCACCCAGGCGCTATTGGCGCACGCGCTGCCGCGCACGCAGGACGACCTGCACTTCCTCGACGATGCGCTGCATCCGCGCCCGGGCGCGCCGGTGAAGGCGCTGGCGCACTGCTTCTGCGGGTTGTAGGCCGGCGACTCGTGGCTCCTGCAGGAGCGGCATAAGCCGCGACCGGCCGCGCCAGGTCGCGGCTGACGCCGCTCCTACAAAACGCCTTGCACGCGGAACCGGCTTAGTTGTCCGGCGTCGGCGGCTTCGACGCGTCGTCGCCGCCGGTCTGCGCCTCGATCGCCGCGTCCTGCTGCGCCTTCGCATCCAGCACTTGCGGCTCGACCGCCTTCGCGCGGTCGATGGGCTTCTGGATCATGTCGCGCAGCTCGGTGGCGTCTTCCGCCTTCGGCTCCGGCGGACGTTCCTTCTCGGGCCTGGCGGGCTTGCTGCAGGCGGACAGCGCGAGCGACAGCGACAGCAGGGCGAGCAGGCGCAGGACGTTCATGGGCGGGCTCCGCGGGTGACCGGGCTATGCTACGCCGGGCTCCGAGGGGAACGGCAGGATGGAACGCAGCCGCTGGCGTCTGGACGGACAACTGGCCCTGGTCACCGGTGGCAGCGCCGGCATCGGCCGCGCGATCGCGCGCGAGCTGCTCGGCTTCGGCGCCGACGTGCTGCTCGCGGCGCGCGATGCCGCGCAGCTGGACAAGGTGCGCGAGGACCTCGTCGAGGAGTTTCCCGAGCGGTCGGTGTCGACCTTCGTCGCCGACGTCGCCGTCGACGAGCAGCGCCGCGAACTGCTCGACTGGGTCGAGGATTTCGGCGAAGGCCTGCACGTACTGGTCAACAACGCCGGCGGCAACCTCACCCGCGCGGCGACCGAATACGCCGAGGACGAGTGGCGGCAGGTCTTCGAAATCAACCTGTTCTCGGCCTTCGAACTGTCGCGCTACGCGCATCCGCTGCTGACGAAGCACGCGGCGTCGAGCATCGTCAATGTCGGCAGCGTGTCGGGCATCACCCACGTGCGCAGCGGCGCGCCGTACGGCATGAGCAAGGCGGCGATGCACCAGATGACCCGCAACCTCGCGGTCGAATGGGCGGAGGACGGCATCCGCGTCAACGCGGTCGCGCCCTGGTACATCCGCACGCGCCGCACGCACGACAAGCTGGCCGATCCCGACTACCTCGACGAGGTGTTGCTGCGCACCCCGCTCGGCCGCATCGGTGAGCCCGAGGAAGTCGCCGCCGCCGTCGCCTTCCTGTGCCTGCCGGCGGCGAGCTACGTCACCGGCGAGTGCATCGCGGTGGACGGCGGGTTCCTGCGCTACGGCTTCTGACGATGCGCAGCGTGCTGGCGATCGGGTTGCTGACGTGGGCGAGCGCGGTGGCCGCCGGCGACGCCTGCACCAGCGCCGCGCCGGCGCCGGTCCTGCATCCTGCGCCGGCACTCGTGCGCGCGCATGGCTTCCAGCGGCTTCCGCGGCGCATGGGCGTGGAAACCCTGCGCATGCGCGACGGGTTCTCCACCCGCTGCTGCGCGAGGGGTGCGAGGGGTTCGGCGTGACGTTCGACGTCGGACCGATGCCGGCGAAGGCGGATGCGCAGGCCCTGCGCACGACGGCACGGGCCTACATGCAGCATCTGCTGCGCGCCGACCCGGGGTTTTTCATCGCGCGCCGCTTCCTGCGGCTCGACGCGGCGGGCGCAATGGAAGGGCGGCGATTGCGGATCGTCGCGGGCGACGAGTCCTTCGACATCGGGCCCGACGACAGCGAGCCCGGGCGTCTTCTGATCGTCTACGGCGCGCAGTTGTAAGGCGTCACGGCGCCTGTTGCGCGCAGGTGCTCTCGCGCAGCACGCGCTGGATGCGGTCGAACTCGGCGCGGTTCTTGTCGCTCGCCTCGGGGCGGCCGAAACGCAGCGACGCCTCGGCCTCGCGTGCGCGCTGCTGCCAGGCCGCGCAGGCCTCGCCGTCGGGGATGCGTTCGCAGGTGTCGCGCTGCACTTCGCAGGCGGTCGCGCCCGCGCCCGGGGTGCCGTCGAGGCCGACCACGTCCTGCGCGATGCAGCGCGGCGAGGGCACGCCGTCCTCGCTGAGGTAGCTGTCATTCTCCGCCGTGTGGCAGCGGAAGAGTGGCGGAGGCGGCAGCAACGTGGTCGCGGCGTCCGCAGCGGGCACGTCGGCGGGCGCCGCCGGGACGATCGGTTTTGGCGTGGCGTGCGTCGCCGCCGGCGCGCGGTACGCCGGCATCGGCGGCGGCGTGTCGATCACCTGCTTGCGCTGCTTGCTGCCCTTGGGGCAAGGCACGTCGTTCTGCACCGTGAGCCGGCCGAACGAATCCGTGCAGCGGTAGATCACCACGCCGGCGTTCGCGTCGCCGCACCACGTCAGCGCCAGCAACAGTGCAACCGCTCCGACCTGCTTCCGCATCAATGGCCCCCGCAATCCTCGTCGAGGCGCGCGACGACGCCGCGCTCCTCGACGCGCAGCGTATCGCGCTCGCTCGGCTGCGCGTTGAAGAAGCGCCGGTTGATCTCGTCGCGGCGGTCGCGCAGGCGCGCGCACACCTCCGCCGGCGGCAGCGCGTGGCACTCGTCGCGGATCCAGGTTCCCATTGCCCAGGCGGCGTCGCTGTAGACCGGCGGGCGCACGCGCGTGCCGCCCATGTCGACACGCACGTGGCCGGTCGTCAGCGACACGCTGCCACGATCGATGCCGCCGTACAGCACACCTCCGCCGTACGGGTAGCCCAAGGTCCATAGCGGCACCCAACGCGGATTCCCCTCCGGCGTTTCGCTCGTGTAGAGCTCGCCATCGGGCGTGACGCATTCGTACAACGGACGCGGCGCGTGCTCGACGTACGCCTCGCGCGCGGGCGCCTCGTTGCGCACAGGCGCGACCGGCGCCGGCGGCGGATGCCAGGGCGCGTCCTTTGGTCGCAGCATCGTGCGCGTCTCCTGTGCCTGTCCTTTCGTGCAGGGCGAATCGCGCAGGGTGACGTGTCCCTTCGCATCGGTGCAGCGGAAGATCGTGACGTCGTCCTGCGCCGCGAATGCGCTTGCCCCGAGGCCGAGCAAGGCCGGCAACAGGGCGAGGGCGAGGCGCGCGTTCATGCCCGCATCATGCCGCCGCGCACCGCAACCGGCAGCGGCCGGGACGGCGGCGGTTCGCAGGCATTCAGCCCCTCAGCCGGGCGCCGGTGCGGGCGTCGACGATGCCGGTGGGCGCGTCCAGGCCGCCGGTCTCGCCTTCGGTGACGCCGTCGCAGGCGGCGAGCAACGCAGGATCCAGGTCGCCGCGCGCGAATGCCGGCGGCGCGCCCGCCAGGTTGGCGCTGGTCGACACGATCGGACCGCCGAAGGCCATGCACAGCGCGACGACCATCGGATGTGCGCTGACGCGCGCGGCGACGCCATCGTGCGCGCCGGTGATCCAGTGCGGCACGCGGCCGGTGGTCGGCACGATCCACGTGTGCGGGCCAGGCCAGCTCGCATACACCGCTTCGGCGCGGTCGGGCGGCAGGCGCTCCCAGTCGAGCAGGCCGTCGAACTGTTCGAGCGCGGCGCCGACGAGGATCAGGCCCTTGTCGACCGGGCGCTGCTTGAGCGCGAGCAGGCGCAGCACCGCGGCCTCGTCGAACGGATCACAGCCGATGCCCCACACCGCTTCGGTGGGATAGGCGATGACGCCGCCCGTGCGCAGGCGGGCGGCGGCTTCGACGATGGAAATCACCGGGGACACGGGATCAGAACGGTGCTTTCTCGGCCTTGCCGGCGACGTTCTTCGCGACCTTCTTCGTCGCCTTCTTTGCAGCCTTGCCGGTGGCCTTCTTCGCCGCGGGCTTCCTTGCTGCCTTTTTCGGCGGCGCCTTTTTCACTGCTGCGCCGTCACCGGTGGACTTGGCCGCCGCCTTCTTCGCGGGCGCCTTCCTGGCCGGCTCCTTCTTCGCCACGGCCTTCTTGCCGAAGCGGCCACGCATCGGCTTGCCGGTTTCCTCCAGCAGCTTCTGCACCTCTTCCAGCGTCAGCGACGCGGGTTCGCGGTCCTTCGGAATGCGCCCGTTGAGCTTGCCGTCGCTGATGTACGGACCGAAGCGCCCGTTGAGCACCTGGATGTCGCTGCCGTCGAAGGCCTTGATGATGCGGTTGCGCGCGATCTCTTCCTTCTCCTCGATCAGCGCGACGGCGCGGGCCAGGTCGATGGTGTAGGGATCGTCTTCCTTCGTCAGCGAGGCATAGGTGCTGCCGCGCTTGGCGAACGGACCGAAGCGGCCGATGCCGACGCTGACCTCGTGGTCGTCGCTCGTGCCGAGCTTGCGCGGCAGCTTGAACAGCTCCAGCGCGTCCTCCAGCGAGATCGTGTGCATGCTCTGGCCGGGGCGCAGCGAGGCGAAGGTCGGCTTCTCCGCCTCGTCCTCGGCCGTGCTGCCGATGGCGGCGTACGGGCCATAACGGCCGAGGCGCACGCTGACCGGCTTGCCGGTCTTGGGATCGGTGCCGAGTTCGCGTGCACCGGTGGCCTCGCTGCGATCGACGCTTTCGGTCTTGTCCTCGACCAGTTCCTTGAACGGACCCCAGAACTTCTCCATGAGCGGGACCCACTCCTCCTCGCCGCGCGAGACGGCGTCGAGCTCGTCTTCCATCTTCGCGGTGAAGTCGTAGTCGACGTACTGGGTGAAGTGGCTGCTCAGGAACTTCGATACCGCGCGGCCGACGTCGGTGGGACGGAAGCTGCGGCTCTCCATCTCGACGTACTTGCGGAACAGCAGCGTCTGGATGATCGACGCGTAGGTCGACGGCCGGCCGATGCCGTATTCCTCCAGCGCCTTCACCAGCGCCGCTTCGGTGAAGCGCGGCGGCGGCTGGGTGAAGTGCTGGTCGGCGTGGATGCGCTCGAGCGGGATGCGATCGCCGGGCTTCATCGCCGGCAGCTTGCGGCCCTCGTCCTCGTCCTCGGCGCTCTTCGTGTCCTTGCCTTCCTCGTAGACGGCGAGGAAACCCGGATCGACCACGGTGGTGCCGGACGCGCGGAAGCCATGTTCGTTGCCGGCGGCGAGGTCGACGCTGACGGTGTTGAGCGTGGCCGGCACCATCTGCGAGGCGACCGCGCGCTTCCAGATGAGGTCGTACAGGCGGCGCTCGTCGTCGGTGAGGTACCGCGCGACCTGTGCCGGCGTGCGCAGCGCGGAGGTCGGGCGCACCGCTTCATGCGCTTCCTGCGCGTTCTTCGACTTGGTGGTGTAGGCGTTCGGCTTGTCCGGCAACGCGCGCGTGCCGTAGTCGCGCGCGATCACGTCGCGCAGCTCGGACAGGGCGTCCATCGACAGGTTGACCGAGTCGGTACGCATGTAGCTGATCAGGCCGACCGTGCCCTCGTCGCCAAGGGCAACGCCTTCGTACAGCTTCTGCGCGACCTGCATGGTGCGCCGCGTGGTGAAGCCGAGCTTGCGCGAGGCTTCCTGCTGCAGCGTCGAGGTCGTGAATGGCGGTGACGGCCGACGCTTGCGTTCCTTGCTGGCGACGTCGGTGACATGCAGCGCGCCGCCGGCGGCCTTGAGCAGGCGCGTGCGCGCTGCTTCGGCGTCATCCCCATTCGTGATGGTGAACTGCTCGACCTTCTTCCCGTCGAGCCTGGTCAGCTTGGCGGTGAACCCCTGCGTCGGGTGCGCGACCTCGGCTTCGACCGTCCAGTACTCGCGCGCGATGAAGGCTTCGATCTCCTCCTCGCGCTCGACGATCATGCGCAGCGCCGGCGACTGCACGCGGCCGGCCGACAGCCCGCGCTGCACCTTGCGCCACAGCACCGGCGACAGGTTGAAGCCGACCAGGTAGTCGAGCGCGCGGCGCGCCTGCTGCGCATCGACCAGCGGTTCGGAGATGCTGCGCGGCTGCTGCATCGCCTCGCGGATCGCGCGCGGCGTGATCTCGGTGAACACGACGCGGTGCAGCGGCTTGTCGCCGATGAGGTCGCGTTCCTTGAGGATTTCCGCGATGTGCCAGCTGATCGCCTCGCCTTCGCGGTCCGGGTCGGTCGCCAGGTACAGCGCCTCGGCGCCCTTGGCCGCCTTGGCGATCGCGTCGACGTGTTTTTCGTTCTTCTCGATCAGGTCGTAGCGCATCGCGAAGCCGTGCTCGGGATCGACCGCGCCTTCCTTCGGCACGAGGTCGCGCACATGGCCGTAGGAGGCGAGGACCGTGAAGTCCTTGCCGAGGTACTTGTTGATCGTCTTGGCCTTGGCGGGCGACTCGACGATAAGCAGGTTCTTGGCCATGGGGGGCAGAGCATCCGGGCAGAGGGGTAGCGCGCCGTGAAGGCAACGCCAAACGGCAGCGAAGAAGGCAACGCCCGTGGCCGGGGGCCACGGGCGTCTCTTTTTCTAGTGGAATCACGCGGCCGGCGCGGCTGTCAAGCAGAGCCGCCGCGCCGGTACCCCGGAACGGCCGCTCAGTGCACCGGTTCGGGCTCGTCCAGGAACATCTGGGTTTCCATCCAAGCGTAGGCGGCTTCCGACCCCGGCTGGTTGAACAGGACCATCAGCACCACCCATTTCAGGTCGTCGATGTCCAGCTCGTCCTGGTCGAGGGCGATGGCGCGGTCGAGCACCAGCTCGCGCTGGTCGGCGTCGAGGACGCCGTGCTGCTCGAGGAAGAGCAGGAAGCCACGGCAGTCGGCATCCAGCTTGTCGAGCTCGGGGCCGGCGTACACGCGGATCGGACCACCCACGCGCGGTTCGGCCGCGATCGGGCGTTGCTCTGCGAGGGCGTCGAGCCAGTCGAAGGCCTTGTGGATCTCGGCCGGGCTGAAACCGGCCTGGGTCAGTTCGTTGAACAGCGGGCTGTCCGGGAGGGATTCGCGGTCGCCCAGCGGCGGAACGGTGTCTTCGGCAATGTAGTGTTCGAACAGGTACAGCAGGACGTCCAGGATGCTCTCTTTCATGTCCCTCGGCCTGCGCCCCGAAGGGCGCTGAGGAGGACCCGGCGCGAGGCCGGATCGCCGTCGGGCTCCTTGCCCGCCGGCGTCTTCTGGCGCGTGGACCGCGCCGCCGCCACCCATGGTTGCCCATGCCCCTATGGCGGTTGCGACGCATCCTGCGTCGCCGCGCCGGACCGGCTGTAACCGGTTTCAGCGCTTGCGGGAATAACGGCCGTGGGCGTGCGCCACACGACCTTCCAGCTCCATGACCAGCAGCATGGAGGACAGTTCCGCAGGCGTCAATGCAGTGCGCAGCGCAAGTTCATCCATACCGGTGGGGTCGTGCCCGAGGGCCGTCCACAAGCGCTGGTAGTCGGGCGGGAGCGCAGGCAACGCAGCCGAAACGGCTGTCGCCGCCGTGGGGGTCGGGGCGCCCAGCCGGGTCCGCAAGGCGTCGGCGACGGCATTCACATGCGGGGCGAGCGCGCCATGAACCTCGGCCGCGTCCTCGACCAGCGTGGCGCCATCCCGCAGCAGGCGGTGGCAGCCGCGCGCCATGGGATTGTGGATCGACCCGGGCAGCGCGAACACCTCGCGCCCGGCATCGGCCGCCTCGCGCGCGGTGATCAGGGCGCCGGAGCGCAGCGCCGCTTCGATGACCAGCGTGCCCAGCGAGAGCCCGGCGAGGATGCGGTTGCGGCTGGGGAAGTGCTCCTTGCGTGCGGCCGTGCCGGGCGGATGCTCGCTGACGAGCGCGCCCGTGCCGGCGATCCGTGCATGCAGGCCGGCGTTGGCGCGCGGATAGGGAATGTCGGGCCCGGTGCCGAGCACCGCCACGGTCGGCGCACTGCATTCGAGCGCCGCCGCATGCGCGGCGGTGTCGATGCCGGCGGCCAGGCCGCTGGCGATGCCGTACCCGTGGGCCGCAAGTGCCGCGCTGAAATCGCGCGCATTGGCGACCCCTCCCGCGCTCGCCGCGCGACTGCCGACCACGGCCACGAGCGGATGCCAGAGCAGGGCTGGATCTCCGGTAATCCACAGCGCCAAGGGCGGGCTGGCGATGCGGCGCAGCAGCGGCGGATAGTCGGGCTCGTGCCACCCGATCAGCTGGTTGCCAGGCATCGCCAGCCATGCGGTGCAGTGGGCGTGCGCCGCCGGATCGGGACGACGCAGCAACCGCACCTGTTCGGCGGAAAGCCCCGCACCGCGCCAGGCCTCCGGTCCCGCTGCGAGCGCCGCCCCGGGATCGCCGCAGCGCTCGAGCAGCGTGCGCCGCGGCGCGGTCGCACCGCCCGCCAACACCCACCGCACCAATGCGTCGCACGTCGCGTCCATCGACCCAGCATGGGCCGGAAACGACGACGGCGCCCTCGGGCGCCGTCGCGTCTTGCTGTCGGAATTTTCCGCGACGCAACCGCGTCAGTAGGCGGCATCCGGATGCTTGAGCTCGTAACCGACGCGGGTTGGCTTGTAGCTGTCCATCACCAGCGCGTAGCTGACCTTGTCGAAGGTGCGGAACACCATCACGTGGCTCGCGTATTCGTCGGGCAGGCGCACCTTGGAACCGCGCGGCACCGTGTCCTCCGTGCGGTCGTAGCCGTATTCGACCTTGTCCACCACGTTGCTGCCCACGCGCCACACCGAGAACACGGTGCCGTTGTCCACGCCTTCGCGCGCGCCGACCGACAGCGCGACCACGTCGTGCGGGCCGCCCGAGGTCATCAGGTCGGCGACGGCGAGCACCTGTGCGCGGCCGTAATCGAGCTGCTGCTTGGGCGGATGCGGGAAGAACTGCAGGTCGTACGGCTGGGCGCCGACCGGGATCAGGCGATCACCGATGCGCACCTCGCGACCCTCGTTGTCCAGTCGCAGGGTGGTGGCTTCGATGCCGCCGACTTCGCCGCGGGTCACGGTGCCGGTACCAACCTGCATCAGCTCGTAGCCGAGCAGTTCCTTGCCGTTGTCCCCGACGACCGCGTCGCTCCAGAAGTTCGTGGTGTCGGTGCCAGGAACCGTATCGCCGCGATAGTCGAGTTCGTCCTTGTGGAAGATGTCGCAGCAGGCCTCGCGGTCGAGGCGCGTGTAGCGCGTGGTCGGCCGTACGACGATGAAGCGGTCGCCCAGCTGCGCGTTGAGGCCGCGCACGTAGACCAGTAGCGCCGCGCGGCGCAGGCGGTCGTCCTCGAGGCCGACGACGTAGGGCATCGACTGGAAGTCGTCGACGACGCGCAGGTCCTTCAGGAACGGCTTGACCTCGTCGAGCGGGATCGCGTTGATCGGCGCTTCCTCGCGCGGGCCCGGCTGCACGGCGACGCGGTCGAGGTAGGCGAGCGAGAGCACGTCGCCCGGATAGATCAGGTGCGGGTTCTTGACCTGCGGATTGGCCTGCCAGATTTCCGGCCAGAGCCAGGGCTTCTGGAGGAAGCGCCCCGCGATGTCCCACAACGTATCGCCCCGCTTCACCACGTAGGTGTCGGGATGGTCGCCCCGGACCTCGACGGCGGCCGCGTACGCGGTGACAGTCAGCAGCGCCACGGCAACAACCGTGCGCAGCCCTTGAGAAAGGCGCTTAAGCTTGGCGGCCATCTATCCGCTCCCCTTGGAGATTTCCCCTAGCAGCCGGGCCACTATAGCCCACAGGACGCGCGTCTTGGCAAGCCGGGAGGGGTACAATCGGACCATCCGCCAAGCTCCTCCCGCGTCCTCCGCTTGCGGATGTGACCGCCGCCCCCATTTCCTTCGCCATGGCCCTGCTCCCCATCCTCGAATTCCCCGATCCGCGCCTGCGCACCGTGGCGTCGCCGGTCGATCCGGCCTGGCTGGCCGAACCGGCCACGCAGCAACTGATCGACGACATGTTCGAGACGATGTACGAGGCCCCCGGCATCGGCCTGGCGGCGAGCCAGGTGGACGTCCACCGCCGCTTCATGGTCATTGACGTGACCGAGGAGCGCGACCGGCCGCTGGTCTTCGTCAATCCGGAGATCACCGCCCGCGACGGCGAGCAGGTCTACCAGGAAGGATGCCTGTCGGTGCCCGGCATCTTCGCCGACGTCACCCGCGCCAACAGCATCACGGTGCGGGCGCTCGACCGCCACGGCCAGCCGTTCGAACTTTCCGTGGAAGGTCTGCTCGCCGTGTGCGTGCAGCACGAGATGGACCACCTCGCCGGCAAGCTGTTCGTCGACTACCTCTCACCGCTCAAGCGCGAGATGGTGCGCAAGAAGCTGGCCAAGGCGCGGCGCCAGCAGACCGACGCCGCGTAAGGCGGCGCGCGCATGGCCCTACGGATCGTCTTCGCGGGCACGCCCGAGTTCGCGGTGCCCTCGTTGCGCGCGGCCGCGCAGCTGGGTGACGTCGTCGCCGCCTACACCCAGCCCGATCGCCCGGCCGGACGCGGTCGCGAACTCACGCCGTCACCGGTCAAGCGCGAGGCGTTGCTGCGCGGCATCCCGGTGCTGCAGCCCGAATCACTGAAGGGCGAACTGTCGCGCGATGCGTTGCGCGCGTTGCGCCCCGACCTGATGGTCGTCGTCGCCTACGGCCTGCTGCTGCCCTCGAGGATCCTCGAGATCCCGCGCTTCGGCTGCTGGAACGTGCACGCCTCGCTGTTGCCGCGCTGGCGCGGCGCCGCGCCGATCCAGCGCGCGATCGAGGCCGGCGACGCCGAGACCGGCGTGTGCCTGATGCAGATGGAGAAGGGCCTCGACACCGGCCCGGTGCTGCTCGCGCAGCGCACGCCGATCGGCGCCGACGAGACCGGCGGCCAGCTGCACGACCGTCTCGCCGCGCTCGGCGCGCAGGTGCTGGCCGACGGCCTGGGTTTGTTGCGCGCTGGCATGCGGCCGGTGCCGCAGCCGCAGCCGGCCCATGGCGTCACCTACGCGCACAAGCTCGACAAGGCCGAGGCGCGGCTCGACTGGGCCCAGCCGGCGGCCGCGCTCGCGCGCAAGGTGCGCGCGTTCCAGCCGTGGCCGGTCGCCGAGGGCGAGGTCGCGGGCGAACGCCTGCGCATCCATGGCGCGATCGCGCTCGACGAGGTGCACGATGGCGCGCCGGGCACGCTGCTGCGCGCGGGCCGCGACGGCCTCGACATCGCCTGCGGCGCCGGCGTGCTGCGCGTGCGCGTGCTACAGCGCGAAGGCGGCAAGGCGATCACCGCCGCCGACTACCTCAACGCGCGCCGCGACCTGGCAGCGCGCGTGTGAACACGCCGGACGATCGCGGGCCTCCGCGCAGACACGCGCCGCGCAAACCGCGCGCGCGGTCGAACGCGCCAGCGAACGCCCCGTCGAAAGCCCCCGCGCTCGCGCCCGGGGTCGCCCTGCGCGTGCTCGCCGCGCGCGTGCTGGACGCCGTGACGCACGAAGGCCGCTCGCTCAAGGCCGAGCTCGCGCAGTCGCTGCCCACGCTTGCGGATCCACGCGACCGCGCACTGCTCGAAGCGATCGTGTTCGCCGCGTTGCGCGAACGTGCGCGCTTCGACGCCGCGCTTGCCGCGTGGATGGCGAAGCCGCCCGGGCGCCGCGACGGCGCGTTGCGCGCGTTGCTGCATGTCGGTCTCGCGCAGCTGGTGTTGCAGTTGCCCGCGCACGCGGCGCTCGCGGCGACCGTCGACGCGGCGCGCGCGCTCGGGCGCACGCACCAGGCGGGGCTGGTCAACGCGCTGCTGCGTCGCGCGCAACGCGACGGTCTTCCGGAGGTGGCAGCCGATGCCGCCTGGCCCGACTGGCTGCGCGAGCGGATGCAGGCCGACTGGCCGACCCACGCCGCGGCGATCTTCGAGGCGAGCGCGCAAGCGGCGCCGACCTGGCTGCGGGTCAATCGCCGCCGCGTCAGACGTGACGCCTATGCGATGGAGCTGCGCGACGCGGGCCTCGACGCGAAGACGAGCGGCCTGCTGCGCGATGCCTTGCGCATCGATGGCACGGTGCCGGTCGCGCAGCTGCCCGGCTTCGGCGACGGTGCGGTGTCGGTGCAGGACGGCAGCGCGCAACTGGTCGCCGATGCGCTGGCGCCTGCGCCCGGCGCGCGCGTGCTCGACGCCTGCGCCGCGCCCGGCGGCAAGGCCGCGCATTTGCTCGAACGCGATGCGACGCTGCGCCTGCTCGCGTTGGAACTCGACGGCGCGCGCCTGCGCCGCGTCGGCGAAACGCTCGCGCGGCTTGGCCTGGACGCGGAACGGCGCGTGGCGGATGCGACCGACGTCGATGACTGGTGGAATGGCGTGCCGTTCGACGCGGTCCTGCTCGATGCGCCGTGCAGCGCGACCGGCGTCGTGCGCCGGCAACCCGACGTGCTGCTGCATCGCCGGCCTGCCGACGTCGATGCGCTGGCCGCATTGCAGGCGCGCCTGCTCGATGCGCTGTGGCCGACGCTCGCACGCGGCGGCACGCTCCTCTACGCCACCTGTTCGTTGCTGCGTGCGGAGAACGATGGGCAGGTCGCCGCGTTCCTCGCACGCACGCCGGATGCGCACTTGACGTCGCTCGACGAACGCTTCGGCCACGACACCGGCCATGGCCACCAGCGCTTTCCCGGCGAGGACGGCATGGACGGCTTCTTCTACGCACGCATCGTCCGGCGCTAGCCTGCATCGCCCCGTGCGGGCTTTTCGTCTAAGGTTCGCGCGCTGACACGAGGCTCGTTGCCGATGCGTTTTCCCACCCGTCCCCGCGACACCTGGCTGTTCTGGCTGGTCGCCCTGCTGGTGCTCGCGGCGGGCCTGGGCCTGCGCGACCCGTGGCCGGCCGACGAGCCGCGCTTTGCGCTCGCGGCCAAGCAGATGGTCGAAAGCGGCGACTGGCTGTTCCCGCATCGCGGCACGGAGTTGTATTCCGACAAGCCACCGATGCTGATGTGGACGCAGGCCGCGTTCTTCGAGGTGTTGCGCAACTGGCGCATCGCCTTCCTGCTGCCCTCGCTGCTCGCCGCGCTCGGCACGCTGTGGTGCGTGGTCGACCTCGGACGC
>Ga0207644_10001974_pt1 | contig 13260 bp, 13 predicted proteins | sample KBSS73metaG_FD_184326 | JGI IMG/M metagenome (GOLD analysis project Ga0207644, IMG submission 184326) | Switchgrass rhizosphere microbial communities from Kellogg Biological Station, Michigan, USA - KBS S7-3 metaG (SPAdes) (version 2) | ecosystem: Host-associated > Plants > Roots > Rhizosphere... | reverse complement strand
GCAGGTCGGTCAGCAGGCCGAGCTTTTCGATGGTGCGCTTGAAGCGGCGAAGAGCGACGTCGAACGGCTCGTTTTCCTTGACGCGAACGGTGGTCATGCAGATCTGGCGGTATTTGGGAAAGATCACGATTATAGCCCGCGACGCCCGGTGGAGCAATTCGCCCCCACCGCCCGGGCGCAGGCTGCCGCGCTCGCCCAGGCCCACTGGAAGTTGTAGCCGCCGAGCCAGCCGGTCACGTCGACGACCTCGCCGATGAAATGGAGCCCGGGAACGATTCGGCTTTCGCAGCTGCGCGAGTCGAGGTCGCGGGTGTCGACGCCGCCGGCCGTGACTTCGGCCTTGCGGTAGCCCTCGGTCCCGGTCGGGACCGGGGTCCAGCGCTGCAGGGCGGCGGCGAGGCCGGCGAGGTCGCGGTCGCGCAGGTCGGCCATCGGGCGGTCACCGAGGGGCTGCGCGTCGGAGGCCGAAATGAGCGCTTCGCATTCAACCGGCGCTTTTCCAGCGCCCGAAGGCGGCGTGAGCCACGCCTCGGCGAGCCGACGCGGCAGCAGTTCCGCGAGCACATTGGCAAGCCGGCGCCGCGATGTCTTCGCCTCGACCAGCGCGCGGGCAAGATCCCGTTCCGGCGCGAGATCGATGACGATCTCCTCGCCGGGCCGCCAGTACGTCGACGCCTGGAGCGCGGCCGGGCCGCTCAGGCCGCGGTGGGTGAAGAGCAGATCGTCGACGAATTCGGCACGGGCGGTGCCGCGCCCCGCCTCGACCCGAACCGGCAGCGCCACCCCGGCGAGCGTCGCGAACGGCTGCCACCGCGGCCCGTCGCAGATGAAGGGGACCAGGGCCGGCCGCGGCTCGACGACGCGGTGGCCGAGGCGGCGCGCCAGGACGTAGCCCCACTCGGTCGCGCCGATCTTCGGGATCGAGAGGCCGCCGGTGGCGACGACGAGGCGCGCCGACTCGACCGGACCGCGCGCCGTATCGAGCTCGAAGCCGGCGGCGCCGACGCGGACCGCCTCGACCCGGCACGGCTGCCATCGCTGCACGGCGCCGGCGTCGCACTCGGCGAGCAGCATGGCGATGATCTGGTCGCTCCGGCCGTCGCAGAACAGCTGCCCCTTGTGCTTCTCGTGCCAGGCGATGCCGTGGCGCTCGACGAGATCGATGAAGTCGCGCGGCGTGTAGCGGGCCAGCGCCGACCGGCAGAAGTCGCGGTTCTCGGAATCGAAGTTGCCCGCGCCGACGTCGATGTTGGTGAAGTTGCAGCGGCCGCCACCCGAGATGCGGATCTTCTCGGCGACCTTTTCGGCGTGGTCGAGCAGCACGACCGAGCAGCCGAGCTGGCCGGCGATCGCCGCGCAGTGCAGGCCGGCGGCGCCGGCGCCGACGATGGCGACGTCGAAGCGCACCGAGCGCGACGCCGGCGCTCAGCCCTTCCAGACGAACGGAAACGCGAGCTGCTTGAAGAAGCCGTTCGGCACGTAGTCGCCGACGACGCCGTAGCCGTTCGGCCAGGTGCGGTCGGCCTTGTGGGCGGTGCCGAAGGCGTAGTCGAGGAAAGCGAAGTGCGCCGCGTAGTTGCGATCGATCCCCTCGGCGTCCGCCGAGTGATGCCAGTGGTGGAAGTTCGGCGTGACGATGACGTAGCGCAGCGGCCCGAGGCGGACGCTGACGTTGGCGTGGTTGAAGACCGCCTGGAAGCCGACGATGACGATGTAGGCGTCGATCACTTCCTTGCTGAAGCCGAGGACGAAGATCGGTGCCAGCACGAGCGTTCGCGTGATGATCAGCTCGAGGATGTGCTGGCGCGAGCCGGCCAGCCAGTCCATGCTCTTGACGCTGTGGTGCACCGCGTGCAGGCGCCAGAGCGCAGGCACCTCGTGGTACGCGCGATGCGTCCAGTACTGCACCAGGTCGGCGACCAGGACGATCAGGAACAGGGCGACGAAGAACGGCAGGTCCTGGACCCAGGCGCGGATGCCGTCCTTTGCGGCCCAGCCGAACAGCTTGTGCACCAGCAGGTTGGTCGCGAGCAGGACGAAGCCCACGATCATGTGGTTGACGAGGAAGTGGTGGAAGTCGGTCTGCCACTCCGCGCGAAACACCGGCTGGTCCTTGCGGAGCGCGAACGCCTTCTCGATGAAGACGAAGATCAGCGTCGAGCCGAGCAGGTCGAGGATGAACCAGTCGAGGCCGACGTAGGGCGTGTTGTCGGCGAAGTCGTTGACCGGAACCTTGTGACCGCCGAGCGCGAGCGACAGCCCGATCAGCGTGAACGCGCCGAGCGCAAGCCAGCGCGCCCGGCTCCTGACGACGTTGAAGAGCGCGAGCGCGCCCGACAGCACCAGCGACCAGAACAGCAGCAGCCGCATGACGTCGACGTTGTAGGACTTCCTCAGCTCGGGCGTCGTCAGGTATTCGGGAAAGTGGAAGGCGAGGACGCCGAGGAAGCAGAGCGCCGCCAGCATCAGCGCGATGACGCCGGAGACCATCCCCTTGCCGGGCTGCAGCGCTCCGTGCGATTCGCTCAGGCGGTTCAGCTTGTCGATGTGCTGCTTCATGGATCGGCCTCAGGTCTGCGACGGCCGTCCGTCGCTGCGGGCGGATTATTGCGCGGCGACCCGCACAGGAAGCTCCTCCATCGGGGTGCCCAGCGCGTCGAGGACGCGCAAGAGGCACGCCACCTGCGCCGCGATCGGCGCCGGCGCCGGCATCGCGCCGCTGACGATCGACTGGATCGTGCTCGCCGTCGTCGCCACGTCGTTGCACGGCTGCAGGATCGGTGCGTTGGCCAGCACGCCTTCTTGCGCCGGCAGCGAGAGATCGGCGCGGGCGACGCCGCCGACCCAGGCGTCGAGCCGCTGCAGCCGGCGCGCATCGGCGACCGGCTCGCCCTCGGTTCCACGCATCACGATTGCGTCGGCGCCGGTCGCGGCGAGGAATCCCGCGAGCAGGGCCGCGTAGTCGGGGTGAGTATGGTTGACGACGCGCAGCGTCGGCGCGCCGCTGCACGCGGCGAGCAGCTTGGAGACCGTGTGGCCCGAGTTGCGCACGCCGACGACGTCGCGAACGGCGAGCAGGCGCGCCAGCGGTGGGCAGAGCGCACCGATGGCGATGAACGCCGGCTCGCGCCGCGCCCAGGCCGCTGCGACGTCGTCGCCGTCATGGGCACAAGTGAGGCCGAGGCCACGAAAGATCGCCGCCGTCGTCACCCGCGTCGCGTCGTTCTCGACGCCGTGAACGAGCACCGGCACGTCGTGCTGCGCCAGGAGCATCGCGAGCAACGCCGTCAAGTTGGGCAGCCGGCGCGAGCCGTTGTACGACGGCAGGACGACGACGGGCCTCGCCGCGCGCACGTCGATGCAGCGCGCCGCCGCAGCGTCGACGAAGCCGGCAAGCTCGGCGACGCTTTCGCCCTTGATCCGCATCGCCAGCGCGAAGGCGCCGATCTCGAGGTCGGTGACGCGGCCGTCGAGGACCTGGCTCATCAGGTCATGCGCCTGATCGCGGTCGAGCGCGCGCGCGCCGTCGCGGCCGCGGCCGATCACCTTGATGTAGCTCGCGATGCTCATCGTCGATCCGCCATGCGAGACGCGTGCCAGCGGCACGCCGGCGGGATCAGCGCGCCTCGAGGAGGCGCGTCACGGCGTTCCATTCGGCGTCGCTCACCGGCGTGATCGACAGGCGGTTGCCGCGCGCCAGGACGCGCATCGTCGCCAGTTCCGGCGTCGCCCGCATCTCGGCCAGCGAGAGCAACCGCGTCTTCTTCGTCACCTTGACGTCGACGTGATACCAGCGCGGCTTCTCGGCGCGCGACTTGGCGTCGTAGTAGTGGCTCTTCGGGTCGAACTGGGTCGCGTCGGGGTAGGGCGCCGAGGCGACCTCGGCGAGGCCGGCGATTCCGGGCTCGGGGCACGACGAGTGATAGAAGAGGACGCCGTCGCCGGGCGACATGTCGTTCCTCATGAAGTTGCGCGCCTGGAAGTTGCGGACGCCGACCCATGGGACGGTCGCTGCCGGCGCTGCCGCTGCGTCGTCGATCGAGCACTCGCTTGGCTCGCTCTTCATCAACCAGTAGCGCATCGACCGCAGCGACAAGAGGAATAAGGTGTCCGCCGCGCACCGTGAACCGCATTCCTGAACCCAGGCAGTTCAGGTGGGCGAGGTCAGCCTGGTTTCGGGTTCATCTGACGCGAGACGATCACACCTGCCAGGCGATGTTCCAAGCCCTTGCTCTTGCGAGCATCGGTTCAAGGAAATATAAAGTTCACGCGAGCGCAACGGACGAATTCATCATACTCCGCGACGCGCGGCGCAAGCGTGAACTAAAGCAGTTGTCCGTCGACGTTGAGGGCCATGTCGATCCGCTTGACAAGCGCGTCGAGATCGACCGCGCCGCTGGCCGGCGTGCCTCGCCCGTCGCCCCCTCGCGCGGGCTCGTCGGCGTCTCGCGTCGGCCTCTCGGCGAGGGCGAACGCCAGGTTCAGCGCGGCAAGCACAGCGATCCGCTCGCGTGCCTTGACCTTGCCGCCGTCGCGAATCGCGCTCATCTCGCGATCGACGTCGGCAACGGCCTCGAGCAGCGAGCTCTCGCCGCCGTCGGGGCAGCCGAGGATGTAGCTTTGGCCGAGGATCGTCACCTCGACCTGCTTCATCCGACGCTCCGCAGCGGCTCGCCGTCGCTGCCGTCGATCGCCGCACCGTCGCCGGGCAGCGGCTCGCGCGGCAGCCGTTGAAGGAGGACATCGATCCGGCCGCGCGCCGCGTTGAGGCGCGAGCGCAGGTTGTCGCGTTCGTGGGTCACCGCCTCGAGCTGACTGGCGAGGAGCGCGTTGGTGCGGCGCAGCTCCTCGTGTCGAAGAAGCAGTCGCTCGACGCGCTCGGCGAGTTCCTCGATCGTGGCCATGACGCTCCGGCAAGAGAGGGTGGCGAATTGTAGGCGGCGCTTCCGCGTCGACCGGCGTGCTTAGAATGAATGCGCTGGTGCCCGTGAAGGTGTTCATGCCTTCACAGTTAAACGGGAAGCGAGCGCCGGGTCGATCGACCGATCGCCGGGCGAAACCGCGCTGCCCCCGCAACGGTACGGCGGACGACGAGGCCTTTCGGCTCGTCAGCGTCGGCGCTCAAACCACTGAAGGCAGGAGCCTTCGGGAAGGTCGCCGACGTTGCTCCGCCAGCCCGGATACCGGCCAGCAAGCGGGCCGAGCTTCGTGCTCGGCCCATGTCGCATGCGAGCGCGGGGAAGCGATCGCCTGCCTCTTGCGGGACCTTTCATCATGACCTGCCATCTCGAGGCGCCGCGTCCTTCGCGGCAACGCGGTGCGCGCATCGCGGTCGCCCTTCGCTTCGCTCTTCTCGTTTCTCTGTCTTCTGCGTTCGATGCCGGCGCCGCCGACAGCTCGCTGGCGCCGGTGGTCATCACCGCCACCCGCGAGCCGGAGGCGATCGGCCGCAGCACGGCCGACATCGTCGTCATCGACACCGAGACGATCCGCAACATCCGTGCCGATTCGGTCGAGGACCTGATCCGCCGCGTCGCCGGCATCCAGGTCGTCCGCAACGGCGGGCCGGGGCAGAGCTCGGGGTTCTTCATCCGCGGCTCGAGCACGAACAGCACCGTCGTCCTCGTCGACGGCGTTCGCGTCGGCTCGGCAACGCTCGGCCAGGCCGAGTTCGAGGCGTTCAGCCTGGCGCAGATCGAGCGCATCGAAGTCTTGCGCGGACCGGCGTCGAGCCTCTACGGTGCCGACGCGGTCGGCGGCGTGGTCCAGATCTTCACGCGCCGCGGCGAAGGCGCACCGAGGTGGAGCGCGGCAGCGGAAGTCGGCGGCTACCGCTCGTTTCGCAGCGACGTCGCCGCGAGCGGCGGCACGGGTGCGTGGGACTACGCGCTGTCGCTCGGCCGCGAGCAGAGCGACGGCGTGTCGGCGCTCGCCCCCGGCGATCAGTTCGGCCAGTTCAACCCCGACCGCGACGGCTTCAAGCGCGATTCGGGAAGCCTTCGGCTCGGCTTCACGCCCGCGCCCGGCCATCGCATCGGCGTGCACCTGCTCGAGACGCGCCTCAACGCACAGTACGACGCCACCGAGCCGCCGTTCTTCGACGATCCCTCGCCCGACTTCCGCAACCGCCTGGTCACGCGAGTCGCGTCGATCGACTACCGCGGCAAGCCGTCGAGCGCGTGGACGACGACGCTCCAGCTGTCGAGCGTAGTCGACGACCTGACCAGCGGCGGCAACATTCAGAGTCGCTTCGTCACCCGGCGCGAGCAGGCGACGTGGCAGAACGCGCTGGTGCTCGATGCCGGCCAGCAGCTGCTGCTGGCGTACGAGCACGTCGATGAGCGAGCGAACGCGGACGCGTTCCCGAGCGAGCAGGCGCGGCACAACGATGCGGGCGTGCTCGGCTACTCGGGCGCGTTCGGCGACCATTCGCTCCAGGCCGATGTGCGTCGCGACCAGAGCTCGGTCTATGGCGGCACCACGACGGGCCGCGTCGGCTACGCGTTCGCCGCCGGCGCCGGAGTCAAGCTGCGCGCGCTGGCGGGAACGACGTTCCGCGCACCGACCTTCAACGATCTCGCCTTTCCCGGATTCGGCGTACCGACGATCCAGCCCGAGCGCGGCCGCAGCTTCGAGGTGGGTGCGAGCTGGCAAGGCGATGCCGCGACGGTGTCGGCGACGCTCTACCGCAATCGCGTCCACGACCTGATCGTCTTCGAGCCCGATCGCACGTTCTGTCCGCCCGACCCGGCGTATGACTTCGGCTGTGCCGCGAACAGGCAGCGCGCGAGGCTGCAAGGTGCGACGCTGGCCGCGACCGGACGCTGGCGCGACCTCGATCTGCGCGCGAACGTCGACTTCCTCGATGCCACCGACGAAGACACCGGCCAGCGCCTGCCGCGTCGCGCCGCGCACCAGGAGAGCGCTGCCGTCGACTATATCGCCGGCGCATGGCGCGTTGGCGCCTCGGGCCTCTTTGTCGGCTCGCGCCCCGACGCCGGCATCGTCCTCGGCGGCTATGCCGTCTTCGACCTTCGCGTCGCCTGGCAGCCGCGCCGCGAGTGGCAGCTCGAAGCGCGGCTCGCCAATGCGCTCGACCGCACCGTCGAGCCCGTGCGCGACTATCGCGGCCTCGGCCGTCAGGCCTGGCTCGGCGTGCGTTATGAATCGGCCGGGCTTTGAATGACCTCGCCTGCGCCGCAGCCGACGAAGCCGGGGCCATGATCGTCATCTCATGACGACCCTGCGTTCCCTGGCTCTGGCCGCGGCGGCGGCGCTGCTCGCCTGCCTCGTCGGCGTCCTCGCCGGCTCGTCGGGATTCGGTCTGGCGTCGCCGGACATCATGGTGTCGATCCGCATCCCGCGCGTTCTCGCCGGCTTCGGCGCCGGCGCCGCGCTCGCCGTCTCCGGGGCGCTGATGCAGCTCCTCACCCGCAACGCGCTCGCCGATCCTTATGTTCTCGGCGTCGCCGGCGGCGCGGCGGTCGGCGCGCTCGGCGCGATGCTCGTCGCCGCCACGGCGGGGATGCAGCTGTCGGAGTGGGGCGTCGCCGGCGGCGCGGCGATCGGCGCGGCCGCCGCGTCGGCGCTGCTGTTCGGCCTGCTCTGGCGCCGTCTCGCGAGCACCGCGACGTCGTCGGCGGGCGACGGCGCGGCGGCGCTGCTCCTCGTCGGCGTGATGATCGGCTCGGGCTGCTCGGCCCTCGTCTCGCTGATCCTGACGCTCGCCGACGAAGGCCAGCTGCGCGGAATGGTGTTCTGGCTGCTCGGCGATCTCAACGGCGCGACGCACTGGGAGATCGTCTGGATCGCGCTCGCCGTCGCGCTCGCCGCCGTCTGGCCGAGCGCGCGCGAGCTCGACTGGCTCGCTCGCGGCGATGCCTGGGCGGCGACGCTCGGCGTCGCGGTCGGGCGGCGGCGCCGCACGGTCCTGCTCGCGGCGTCGCTCGCGACCGGCGCCGCGGTCGCGACGGCGGGGGCGATCGGCTTCGTCGGGCTCGTCGTTCCGCACGCGCTGCGCCGCCTCGGCGTTCGCGCCGCGCCATTGCTCCTGCCGGCGAGCGCGATCGCCGGCGGCGCGTTCGTCGTCGCCGTCGATGCGGTCGCCCGAACCATCGTCGCGCCGCTCCAGCTTCCGGTCGGCGTTCTCGCCGCGGCGGTCGGCGTCCCCACCTTCATCGCCATGCTGCTCGCGCAGCCGGCGCGTGCGCGATGACGGCGATCGCGCCGGCGCCGCGCTCGGCGGCCGATCGATGCGGCCGATGATGGTGACGGCATCGGCCGGCGTGCCGGCGATCTCCGTTCCCGTCGAACCGACGAGCGTCGTTCTCGACGCGAGCGCGCTGTCGCTCCACGCCGGCGGCGCGGCGCGGCAGCGGCTGCTTTTCGCGAGGCTCGATCTGCGCGTCGCCGCCGGCGACCGCTGGGTCGTCATCGGCCCGAACGGCGCGGGCAAGTCGTCGCTGCTGGCGGCGCTTGCCGGCGTGTTCCCGATCGAGTCGGGATCGGTTCGCGTCGACGGCATCGAGCTCGCGGCGTGGTCGCCGTCGGCGCTTGCCGGGCGGCGCGCCTGGAGTCCGCAGTTCTGGTCCGATCCGTTTCCCGCGACCGTTCGCGAGACGGCGGCGCTCGCCCATCGCCGTGATGCGGGCTGGCGCGCCGCGCTCGACGCGCGCGACGATGCGGAGGTCGAGCGCGTCCTCGGCCTGCTCCTTCTCGCCGACCTCGCCGCGAGCGATGTGCAGACGCTTTCCGGCGGCGAGCGCCAGCGCGTCGCGCTGGCGACTGCGCTGCTCCAGGACGCGCCGCTGCTTCTTCTCGACGAGCCGGCGTCGCATCTCGATCTCGCCCATCAACGCCTCCTGGTGCAGGTGCTCCGTCGCCATGCCGACGACGGTGGTGCTGTCATCGCCAGCCTGCACGACCTCGACCTCGCCTGGGACCTCGCGAGCCACGTCGTCCTGCTCGACGGTCGCGGCGGCGCCGTCGCCGGCCGGCGCGACGACGTCCTCGTCGCCGCCCGCCTCGGCGCCGTCTTCGGCGTCGCGATCGAGGCGATCGACATCGGCGGCGCGCGGCGCTTCGTCGTCGCTCCGGACGATCCGGCGAGGGACGCGCGATGAGTCGTCGCTGGATGTCGCGGAGGTCGCTGGGTCGCACCTATCGATCACCGTGGCTCGACGGCATCGACGCGAACTCGCCGCACGCGGCTCGCGCCCGGGCGCGTCGCGCGAGTGCCGCTCGCGTCGCGTCACTGCCGACCTTCGCCGCTCGCATCGCGTGCCTCATCGCGATCGGCGTCGGCGCGCTGTTCGCGGCGGCCGGCGACGCCATCGCGATCACGATCGTCGACGACGCCGGCCATTCGTTCGAGCTCGCCCGCTCGCCGCGCCGCGTCGTCTCGCTCGCGCCGAGCCTGACCGAGCTCGTCTTCGCCGCCGGCGGCGGTGCGTCGCTGGTCGGCACGTCGGCGCTGAGCGACTACCCGCCGGCGGCGCGCGCGATCGCTCGCGTCGGCGACGCCGGCCGCCTCGACGTCGAGCGGGTGATCGCGCTGCGGCCCGACATGGTGCTGATCTGGCAGCGCGGCGCCACCAGCCGCGAGCTCGAGCAGCTCGAGGCCGCCGGCATCCGCCTGTTCCAGCTCGAGCCGCGTCGCCTCGACGACGTCGCGCGCGCGATCGAGCGCCTCGGCGTGCTGCTCGGCCACGAGGCCGAAGCGAATCGCCGGGCGGGCGAGATGCGCGCCGCGCTCGAGCGGCTGCGCGCGGGACACGCCGGCGTCGCGCCGGTGACGGTCTTCTATCAGGTGTGGCGGCAGCCGCTCATGACGATCAACGGCAGGCAGATCATCGACGACATCGTCGGCCTCTGCGGCGGCCGCAACATCTTCGCGGCGCTGACGCCGCTGGTGCCGATCGTCTCGACCGAATCGGTCGTCGGCGCCGATCCCGAGGCGATCCTGACCGCGAGCGAGAGCGCCGAGCCCGTGCCGTGGCGCCGCGATCCCGCCAATCCGAGCTTCGCCGAATGGCATCGCCACCCGGGCATGACGGCGGTGCGGCGGTCCTGGCTCTATTCGCTCGACGGCGATGCGATCAGTCGCCAGGGACCGCGAATCGTCGCCGGCGCGGCGGCGGTATGCGCGGTGCTCGACCAGATCCGGGGGGAGCGAGCCCGACGCTGATCGGCGCCGGCTCGGTTGGGGCTTGACCGGCCGCGACTCTCCTCATCGCGACAGGGGAGCTTGCGAAAACCGGCGTCCGACGCGCGCCCGCGATCGGCTTGGTTCGGTCGGCTTCAGCCCGCGGCCGGGGTCGCTGCCGCCGGCCGCTTCAGCGCCGGCGGTGCCGAGTCGCACCAGCGCGCGACCGCGCACACCTCGCACAGCGGCCGCTTGGCCTGGCAGACGTAGCGGCCGTGCAGGATCAGCCAGTGATGCGCGTTGGCGAGAAACACTTCGGGAACGCGCTCGAGCAGTCGCAGCTCGACCTCGATCGGCGTCTTGCCGATCGCTAGCCCGGTTCGGTTGGCGACGCGAAAGACGTGGGTGTCGACGGCGAGCGTCGGGTCGCCGAAGGCGTTGTTGAGGACAACGTTGGCGGTCTTGCGGCCGACGCCGGGCAGCGCCTCGAGCGCCTCGCGCGTCTTCGGCACCCGGCCGCCGTGCTCTTCGACGAGGATCCGGCAGGTCGCGTGCAGGTTCTTCGCCTTGGTGCGGAAGAGGCCGATCGTCCGGATCGCTTCCTCGAGCGCGGGCAGGCCGAGGGCGAGCATCTTCGCCGCCGTCGGCGCGCGCGCGAAGAGGGCGCGAGTCGCCTTGTTGACGCCGCGATCGGTCGCCTGCGCCGAGAGCACGACGGCGGCGAGCAGCTCGAAGACGCTCGCGTACTCGAGCTCGGTCGCGGGCTCGGGGTTCGCGTCGCGCAGCGTGGCGAAGAAAGGCTCGATGTCGGCGCGCTTCACCGGCGGCGCTTTCGGCCAGGCGCGGACCGGGCGCCGCGGCTCATCGCGATGCCCGCGCTTCGCGCGCGCGGGCGAGCGCCGCGGCGATCGTCTCCTGGCGTGACACGGCCGGCGCGGCTTCGGCGGGCGCGATGTCGACGCCGGTGTCGAGACGGGCGAGGTGGCCGGCGTAGCGCTCGCGCGCCTGCTCGGCGCGGCTCGGATCCCAGGCGTCCCAGCCGGTGCGATCGCCGCTCGCGCCGATCATGGCGATGCAGTCGACGGGGCAGACTGGAACGCACAGCTCACAGCCCGTGCAGAGATCGTCGATGACGGTGTGCATCCGCTTCGCCGCGCCGACGATCGCGTCGACCGGGCACGCCTTCAGGCAGAGCGCGCAGCCGATGCACCACGCCTCGTCGATGACGGCGAGCGCGCGCGGCCCCTCGTGGCCGCAACTCGCGTCGATCCCGAGCTCCGGCTGGCCGGTCAGGCGCGCAAGCCGGGCGACGCCCTCGGCGCCGCCGGGAGGGCAGCGGTTGATGCCAGCGTCTTCGACGGCGATCGCCTGCGCATAGGCGCGGCAATCGTCGTAGCCGCAGCGGCGGCACTGCGTCTGCGGCAGCACGGCGAGCACCGCCTCGACCGCGACGCCGGCCATCGCGAACCTCAGGCGCTGACGACCCGGCGCCTGGATTGCGCCGGCTTGCGCGTCTTGGCCGGCGCCGACGCCGTCTTCTGGTGGGCGGCGATGAAGTCGCGCACCTTGGGATAGACCTTCTCGCGCCAGCGCCGGCCCGAGAAGATGCCGTAGTGGCCGGCGCCGTGGACGTCGTAGTGGAAGCGCCGCTCGGCGGGAACTCCGGTGCACAGGCCGTGCGCGGCCTTGGTCTGGCCGGCGCCCGAGATGTCGTCGAGCTCGCCCTCGATCGTCAGCAGCGCGGTCGTGCGGATGTCCTGCGGCCGGACCAGCTGCTCGCCGATCGTCCAGGTGCCGTTGACGAGCGCGAAGTCCTGGAACACGGTCTTGATCGTGTCGAGGTAGTACTCGGCCGGCATGTCGAGGACGGCGTTGTACTCGTCGTAGAAGTCGCGGTGGAAGTCGGCCTTGTCGCCGTCGCCGCGGACCAGGTCGAGGAAGTGGTCATAGTGCGACTTCAGGTGCCGGTCGGGATTCATCGCGATGAAGCCGGCGTGCTGCAGGAAGCCGGGGTAGACGCGTCGGCCGGCGCCGGGATAGTTCACCGGCACGCGGTGGATGACGTGGTTCTCGAACCAGGACAGGCTCTTGTTGGTCGCCAGGTTGTTGACCGCGGTCGGGCTTCTGCGGGCATCGATCGGGCCGCCCATCATCGTCATCGTCCGCGGCGTCGGCTCGCCGGCGCTCGCCATCAGCGAGATCGCCGCCAGCACCGGCACGGTCGGCTGGCAGACCGAGATCACGTTGACCTCGGGACCGATGAAGCGGATGAATTCCTGCACGTAGGCGACGTAGTCGTCGAGGTGGAACGGGCCCTTGTTCTCGGGCACCATGCGCGCGTCGGTCCAGTCGGTCATGAAGACCTTGTGGCCCTTGAGCAGCTCGCGCACCGTCTCGCGCAGCAGCGTCGAGTGGTGGCCGGAGAGCGGCGCGATGACGAGCACGGTCGGCTGCCCCTTGAGCTTCTGCAGCGTCGGCAGGTTGTCGGTGAAGCGCTTGAAGCGGAGCAGCCGGCAGAAGGGCTTCTCGATCGCGACCCGCTCGTGCACGGCGACGGCGGTGCCCTCGACGTCGATCGAGCGGATGTCGAACTGCGGCTTCTCGTAGTCCTTGGCGAGCCGGTGCATCAGCTCCAGCCCGGCCGAGACGCGGTGCGCGTTCGGCGTGTGCGCGAACAGCGACAGCGGGTGGTTGTAGAGCTTCGACGAAGCGCTCGCGAATTCCGAGAACGGGCTCATCAGCGCGCGCTGCGCTTCATACAACTCGTAGAGCATCATGCGGAAGCCTTCTCCGTGACTTGGGCGATCGCCGCGACGACGGCGTCGAGGTTGCGATCATTGAGGGCAGCCACGCAGATGCGGCCGGAATCGACGCCGTAAACCCCGAACTCGCTGCGCAGGCGCTGCATCTGCTCCTTGCCGAGCCCGGAGTAGCTGAACATGCCGCGCTGGCGGGTGATGAAGTCGGTGTCGATCGCGGCGCCGGCGCCGACCAGGCGGCGCTGCAGCTCGACGCGCATCCGCTTGATCCGGTCGCGCATCCCGGCGAGCTCGTCCTCCCACATGGCGCGCAGCGCGGGTGTCGACAGGACGGTCGTGATCGAGGCGGCGCCGTGC
>Ga0207644_10001972_pt1 | contig 13267 bp, 7 predicted proteins | sample KBSS73metaG_FD_184326 | JGI IMG/M metagenome (GOLD analysis project Ga0207644, IMG submission 184326) | Switchgrass rhizosphere microbial communities from Kellogg Biological Station, Michigan, USA - KBS S7-3 metaG (SPAdes) (version 2) | ecosystem: Host-associated > Plants > Roots > Rhizosphere >... | reverse complement strand
CGGAAGCGCCGCGCGAGCGCGGGATCGAGCGGCGAGCCTGCGGAGATGCAGCGCCTCACGGAGGACCAGTCCCCGTCCAGCCCCGAGAGCGCTTCGTACATGACGGGGACGAGGGGCACGAAGGTGGCGCGCCGCCGCGCGATCGCGTCGAGCGCGGCGCGCGGCGTGAAGTTCTCGAGGAGGACCATCGGCGTCCCCAGGACGATCAGCGGCAGGACGAGGTTGTCGAAGCCGTAGCTGTGCGAGAGCGAGATCGCGGCGAGGTTCACGTCGTCCGGGCCGATCCCCATCGTCGAGAGGATGTTGCGCACGCCTGCGAGGAGCGCGGCTTCGGTGAGCGCGACCCCCTTCGCCTTTCCCGTCGAGCCGGAAGTGACCTTGATGACTGCCGTCTCCGGCGGGACGCCGCCGCGCGCGAGGCGCGCGAGCAGCTCTTCGCGCTCGGCCGGGGGCATCGTCCGGTCGATCGCGACGAAGATCCGTCCCGCGCGCCGCGCCGCGAGGAAGTCGGCGATGAATCCGACCGTGTTGCCCGCGGCGCTCGGCGCGAGATCCTCCGCCGCGAGGGACAGGCGTGAGCCGCTCTCTTCGCGGCGGCCCTGATCCACGCGCGCCCGCTCCGCGACCGCCGACTCGATCTCCGCGTAGGTCCAGGTGCGTCCGTCGGGCTCGACGTGGATCGCGGGCGCTCCCGCGCCGCGCGCCGCGGTCTCCCGCCAGAGCGCGTCGAAGCCGCCGTCGCGGGCCCGCTCATTCCCGGCTGGACCTTCCGCGGTCATTCCCGAGCTCGGGCTTCGATCTCGGCCGCCAGGTGCGCGACCTCCCTCGTGGAAGAAGGCGACTGGCACGTCGCCACGAGGTCCGCGAAGACCGCGTGCGCCGCGCGCGCCTCCACGATCCGTCCCATCGCGAGGAGGACCGCCACGTGGGTGGAGCCGAGCCGGAGCCGGCAGATGCGCGGCTCCTTTCCTTCCGTGCGGCGGACGATCTCCTCGCACAGCGCGAGAGACTGTTCGAGCTCGCCGCGCCGGAACCGGACGCACGCGACCGCGCGCATCGCCTCGAGGTGCATGTGGAACATCCCCAGCTTCTCCTGCAGGGCGAGGTTCTGAAGAGCGATCGCGAGCGCTTCGTCCCTGCGCCCGAGATCGGCGAGGAGAGGGGCGTAGAAGGCCTTCAGGAGGGCGACGACGCGGACCTCGCCGAGCTCCTCGCCGAGCGCGATCCCCTCCACGAACTCGCGCTCGGCCTCAGCCGTTTCGCCGAGCTCCGCCCGGCAGATCGACGCGACGAGGTGCGTCCACGCCTGCCGCTCCCGGGAATGGATGCGCGTCGCGATGATCTCGCGCTCCTTGGCGGCGTAGGCGAGACCGTCCTTCCAGTCCCCCGTGCCGGTCGTGTTCTTGCCGAGGAACTCGTAACCGTTGGCTTCCGCGATGGGAATGCCCCGGGCGACTCCGATCTCGATGGAGCGGCGCGCCCACCGATTGGACTCCTCGAAGAGACCCAGGTGCTGGTAGGCGCCCGCCAGGTAGCTGACGCCGGAGAGGATCGTGGTGGCCTCGGCCGCCGTCCAGCGCTCCGTCTCCATCGAGGGCGCGACGAGCGCCATCGCACCCTCGAGGATCTCGACGGCCTTGCGGTGACGGCCCGCCAGATGGTGGAAGCGCGCCTCGATCACGCGCGCGTGCGCGACGTCGATGGGATCATGCACGGGATCGAGGACCGCCAGCGCCTCGCGCACGTAGTCCAGTCCGCGGGGATCTCCGACCGTCACCAGCGAGTGCGCCGCCATCGACTGGAGGCTCGCGCGCGCCCGGGGGTCCTTGGTCAGCGCGAGGGCGCGCTCGAAGTGATCGAGGCCCGCGATCATGTTCCCCGATATCTGGCAGACCTTTCCCATCGACGCCTCGAGGGCCGCCTGCTCGTCCTGCCTCCCGAGAGCCTCGGCGCACTCCGCCGCGCGCCCGTAGGCGGCGATCGCGTCCTCGTAGGCGTGCAGCCGCTCGGCCTCGGCGCCGGCCTCGCGCGCGAAGGCGAGTCCCCGCTCGTGCTCGCCGGCCTCGATGTAGTGATGCGCGAGCTTCTCCACGGCGACCGGCGCGCGGCCGCGATGGCGCTCGAGCCCTTCCGCCGTGCGCAGGTGCAGGCGCCGCCGGCGGATCGGGTTCATCTCCTCGTAGAGGACCTCGCGGATCTTGTCGTGCGTGAACGCGAAGGAGTCCTCGCGCCCCGCCGCGAGGAGCTGCGCGGACGCGGCCTCGTCGAGGGCGTCGAGGAGCGCGTCCTCGCCCTTGTCGCCGACCGCCGCGACCAGCTCCTGGAAGTCGAACGTCTTGCCGAGGATCGCCGCGGCGCGCAGGACGTCGTTGCAGGCGGGACTGATGCGGTCGAGGCGGTGGCCGATCGCCTCCTTCATGCTCTGCGGGATCTGGAGATCGCCGATCTCCTCGCGCTTCCAGCGGCCGCTCTCGCGGCGCACCGCGCCCTGCTCGATGAGCGCCTTGAGGACCTCCTCGATGAAGAACGGGTTCCCCTCGGTCTCGCGCTGCAGGGCCTGGGCGAACTCCTCGCCGACCTCCTCGCCCAGGAGAGAGGAGAGCTGGGCGCGCGTTTCTTCGACCTTGAAGCGGCGCAGGACGATCCGTGTCATGAGCCGCTCGCGGTTCCAGTCGACGAGCGCCTTCGAGAGAGGATGCGCGCGGTCGAGCTCGATCTCGCGATAGGACGCCACGAGGAGCGCGCGCTCCTCGCGCAGGCTGCGAAGAAGATGGCCCATGAGCCAGAGCGTCCCGCCGTCCGCCCAGTGCAGGTCGTCCACGTAGAAGAGCAGGCCGCGCGCTCCGGCCATCGCCCGGAAGACGCGGGTGACCGCATCGAGGAAGAGGAGGCGCTCTTCCGAGGCCGGAAGCACGGGTCGCTCGGGAAAAGGGCCGAGCCGCGTCTCGATCTCGGGCGCGAGCTTGGCGATCTGCGGCGCGGCGTCTCCCAGGATCGCGCGCAGCGCATCGATGGACTTCTGCTCGCGCGCCCACCTGCGGAACGCTTCCGCGAAGGGCAAATAGGGCGTGGCGGCCTCGTACTCGTAGCAGGCCCCGGAGAGGACGATCGCCCCGTCGAGCGCCGCCTGGATCAGGACCTCGCGCGAGAGCCGCGTCTTGCCGGCGCCCGGCTCGCCGCTCACCAGGACCCCGTGGCCGCGCCCCTCGCGCGCGCGGCGCCACAGCTCGCGCGCCTCGGCGAGCTCTTCCGCGCGTCCCACCAGCCGCCCGCGGGCGAGCGCGTCGAGCAGCGCGATCGCGGCGCCCGGCGCCTCCTCGTCCGCGGCGGAGGCCGGCGCATCGAGAGCGCGCCGCAGCGCCTCGGCGGTCTCGGCGGCGCTTGCATAGCGCTGCGCGGGGTCCTTCGAGAGAAGACGCAGGATCACCGCTTCGAGACCGCGCGGGACGGAAGGGCGCACCGCCCTCGGGGGCACGACAGGAGCGTTGACGTGCTGCGAGACGACGGCGAGAGGATGGTCGCCCGTGAAGGGCAGCCGTCCGGTCGCGAGCTCGTAGAGGACGACGCCGAGCGAGTAGAGATCCGCGCGGCCGTCCACCGACTGGCCCATCGCCTGCTCGGGCGCCATGAACGCGACCGTGCCGACGATCGCGCCGTCTTGCGTCAGGCGCACGCCCGAGGTGGGGACCGCGAGGCCGAGGTCGGCGAGCTTCACGCCCCGTCGCCCGCCCGGACCGCCGCCGGCGAGAAGGACGTTCTCCGGCTTGAGATCGCGATGCACGATCCCGTGGTCGTGGGCGTGGGTCAGGGCCTCGCAGATCTCGATGGCGACGGCTACGATCTCCGGGAAGGCCGAGGGCGGCGCGGCGCCCAGGCTCGGCCCGCCGACGAGCTCCATGACGAAGAAGGGGACGCCCCGGTCCTCGCCGACGTCGTGAACGGCGACGATGTGGGGATGGTTCAGCGCCGCCGCGGAGCGCGCCTCGCGCATGAGGCGCTCGCGCGCGTCGGGGGTCGAGGCCGCGTCCGTCAGGACCTTCACGGCAACGTCGCGGCGCAGGTCGAGATCCTCGGCGCGGTAGACGACCCCCATCCCGCCGCGGCCGAGCTCGCTGTCGAGCCGATAGCGCCCGCGAAGCACCGAGCCCGGCCCGATCGGCGCGGGCGCTTCGCCCGTCCCGAAAACCTGCGTTTCGCGGTTGTCGTCCTTCACGAAAAAAAGGGTAGCACGCGGACGGAAGGGAACATCTCCTGGCGAGGGTCCTCGATGGGCCTGAACCGGGATGTCCCCCGCGCATTTTGTCCGACCCGCCCCGTTGTCTACAATCCGCCGGCTCGAGGAGGAGATGGCGATGCAGGAGAACGGCACGACGACGCTTCGCAAAACGTGGGGGCCGAGGCGCGCGCGCCTCGTCCGCCCGGCGCTCGCCGGCATCCTCGCCTCCGGTGCGATCGTGGTGATGAGCGCGGCGGTGCCGGGGGACCTGCTCGCGGCCCCCGCGACCGGCGCGGCGAGCGACAAGGCGCCGGCGGTCGAAGCCGGCGCGCGGCCCGAGCTTGCGGTCTACGCGGCGGCGAGCCTGCGGGACGTCCTCGGCGAGCTGAAGCCCGGCCTCGAGAAGGCCTCGGGCGCGACGCTCGTCTTCAACTTCGCGGGATCGAACGACCTCGCGCGCCAGATTCTGGCGGCCGACAAGGCGGACCTCTTCATCTCGGCCGACGAAGGCTGGATGGACAAGGTGGCCGGGGCGGGCCTCGCCGACAAGGAGACGCGCCGCGCGCTTCTCTCCAACCGGCTCGTGGTCATCGCGCCGCAGGAGAGCCCGCTGAAGATCGCGTCCGCAGAGGACCTGGCGGAACCGGCCCTCGCGAGGATCGCGATGGCGGATCCCGAGTCGGTCCCCGCGGGCAAGTACGCGAAGGCGTGGCTCGAGAAGAAGGGCCTGTGGAGCGACGCCTTCAAGGCCAGGATCCTGTCCACCGCCGATGTGCGCGCCGCGCTCGCCGCGGTGGCGTCGGGGAACGTGGACGCGGGGGTCGTCTACAGGACGGACGCGGCGATCTCGCCGAAGGTGAAGGTGCTCTACGAGGTCCCCGAGGGCGAGACGCCGAAGATCTCCTACCCGATCGCCGTCATGGCGCACAGCGCTCACGCGAAGGCGGCCCGCACTGCGGCGGAATACCTGGGAGGAGCCGAGGCGCGCGCCGTCTTCGAACGCTTCGGGTTCATCACGATGGGCGCAGCGGTCGAGCACTAGAAGGGCCGGCGTTCCCCGGATGGGGCGGGACGCGCCGGCACGCGGGACGGACGACGAAGGGCATCGAAGCCAGGGAGAGAAGATGAACAAGGCGAACGGAGTACGGCTGGCGGCGGTCGTGATGGCGGTCCTTCTGGGCATGGGGAGCGCGCTCGCGGAGGACGCGAAAGAACCCGTGAAGGAGCCCGTGAAGGAGCCCGTGAAAGTGAGCCTGGACGCGCCGGGAGGGGGCGTGAGCCTGAAATACGGGGACAGCAGCATCAACCTCGGCGTGTGGGGGCAGTTCCGATGGACGGGGGACGACAAGGAGGACTTCGACGCCGATTCGAGCGGAAGCGGCGTGGGGCACGAGGACGGCTTCTCGAACTCCTTCAGCATTCCCAGGATACGGTTCTACGCGCAGGGGACGATCTTCAGGACGTGGATCGGGTACAAGTTCGAGTACGAGGTGTCGTCGACGAACAGCGACGGCGCCAGCAAGGTGAAGGACGGTTACGTCGAAGTGACGAAGGTGCGCATGGCCGCGGTGCGCATGGGGCAGTACAAGGTGCCCTTCAGCCTTCAGGAGCTGACGTCCGACCAGCGGCAGGAATTCATCGAGCGGGCCATCACCAACACGAAGTTCGCGGCCGGGCGCGACCAGGGCCTCATGCTCTGGGGCGCGACCGCGGACAAGCGCTTCGGCTATCAGGCGGGCGTGTTCAACGGCGGGGGCGAGGGGCGCAACCAGGACGACCAGAGCCTGCTGAAGGTGGTGCGAGCCTGGACCGCCCCGCTGGGCGAGTACAAGCTGTCCGAGGGGCCTGTCGACAACGCGGACACGTTCGTGCTCCACGTCGGCGCCGCCTATCGAACCGGCGAGCCCGTGCGCGGCGCCGTGACGGCGGGGCAGTTCGAAGACGTCAACGACGAGAGCGCGTGGAACGTGGAGACCGCGGTCCGCTTCTGGCGCTGCTTCGGAACGGCCGAGTACTTCAAGATGTCGGACGAGCAGGACGATCCGGACCCCACCGTGCGTTCCGACGGCTGGCACGTGCAGTTCGGCATCATGGTCGTCCCCAAGCATCTCGAGGTGGCCGGGCGCTACGCGCTGATCAATCCGGACGAGGACGCGCACGACGCCGACGTCGTCGAGAGGCGTCTCGCGGTGACGTACTACCTCTCCGGCCACAACGTGAAGCTCCAGCTCGACGGCGGGCAGGTCGCCTACGGAGCCGGCTACGCCGGCGTCCCCGCGATCGCCAAGCGCAACATCGTTCCCGCGCTGGGCACGCGCCTGAGCACGGATACCGCCTTCCAGGACGAGCAGTACCGCCTGCAGGCGCAGATCGTCTTCTAGGAACCTAAAGACAAGCGCTACTCCGCCGGAGACGCCACGGGGGCGCCCGCGTGCATCCGGCGGAGGATCATCTTCTTGCGCAGGAAGGCTAGGGCGCGCACCAGGAGGAGCACGCCCAGAACGATCCCGTAGATCGCGGGCCCGCGGACGTCCTTCTTGACCCGCAGGAAGAAGTGGATCACGCCGAGCGCGGCCGAGAGGTAGACCAGCCGGTGGAGGCGCTTCCAGGCGACGTTGCCGAGCCGCTTCACCGACGCGGCCGTGGACGTGAGCGCCAGCGGCACCATCAGCAGGAAGGCGGCCGCCCCGACGAAGATGAAGGGGCGCTTCGTGACGTCCCGCCAGATCGCGCGGAAGTCGAGCCCCTGGTCGAGCCCCGAGTACGTGGTGAGGTGCAGCGCGGCGTAGAAGAACGCGAAGAGCCCGAGCATCCGCCGCAGGCGGATCGGCCATCCCCATCCGAAGAGCGTCTTGAGGGGCGTGCAGGCGAGCGACGCGATCAGGAAGATCAGCGCCACCAATCCGAGGTTGTTGAGGGCCTCCGCGATGGGGTTCGCTCCGAGCCTGCCGCGCGCGCCCTGAACGAGGAGGTACGCGAGGGGTGCGAGCGCGCCGGCGAAGACCCCGGGCTTGAGCCAGGGCGTCGGCGGCGAACGGTGGACGCGGGGGCGCGGGATCGCGGGCGCGCCCGCCGAGGGCGCCTGGGTGATCTCGCCCATCGTCAGAAGTTCGCGGCCAGGTCCATGCCGGAGTACAGGTGCGCGACCTGATCGGCGTACCCGTTGAAGGGGAGCGTGGGACGGCGCCGGATATCGCCGATGCGGCGCTCGGTCGCCTGGCTCCAGCGCGGATGGTCGACGGCCGGATTGACGTTCGCGTAGAAGCCGTACTCGTTCGAGGCGGCTTCGTTCCAGGTGGTCTGCGGTTTCTCCTCGGTCAGGCGGATCTTGACGATCGACTTGATTCCCTTGAAGCCGTACTTCCACGGCACGACCAGGCGCAGCGGCGCGCCGTTCTGGTTGGGGAGCGGCTTGCCGTAGAGGCCCACCGCGAGGATCGCGAGAGGATGCAGGGCCTCGTCCAGTCGCAGGCCTTCGACGTACGGCCAGTCGAGGACCGATCGCTGCTGTCCCGGCATCTGCTGGGGATCCAGAAGCGTCGTGAAGGCGACGTACTTCGCGCTGATCTTCGGCTCGACCCGCTTCAGGAGCTCGGCGAGCGAAAAGCCGACCCAGGGGATGACCATCGACCAGGCCTCGACGCAGCGCATGCGGTAGACGCGCTCCTCGAGAGGGACCCACCGCAGGATCCGGTCGATGTCCACGGTCATGGGGTTGTGGCACTCCCCCTCGATGACCACCGTCCAGGGACGCGGCCGCAGGGTCCCGGCGTTACGGGCGGGGTCGCTCTTGTCCAGCCCGAACTCGTAGAAGTTGTTGTAGCCGCTGACGGAGTCCGGCGGGGTCTGCGCCTCCGTCACGCTCAGGGGGCTCTTCCGGATATCGCTCCAGACGTCCGCGACGGAACCATCCCCGGCGGGACCCTCCGGCGAGGAGACGGGGACGGCCGCGGGGATCCCCACGGCGGATCCGCCGGCGGCGCCCCCCATCCGCCCGCCCTTCATGAGCCAGAGCAGGCTGGCACCGACGCCGGTCCCTGTCGCGGCGACCAGCAGAGAGTTCTTGAGGAACTCACGACGCCGCAGGTAGGTGCCCTCGGGGGTGATTTCGCTGACTCGAATCGGCTTTCCGGTGGAATCCATCGTCCTGTGGGATGCCGCCGGCCGAGCTCCGGTCACTTTCCCGGGCGTCCTGGGCCGCCGTCCTACCACTTTCTACGCCGGCCGGCGGCTTCCTGGATGTGGGAAAACAGACACTCATGACCCTTTCGGTCGAGAGTTGTCTTGTTTCAATGGGCCGCTTTCGGCCTGTCCCGTCCGTTCTTGTTCGTTGGGTTCACGGCGGCGGGCTCTACCTGATCGGACACAAGCGCTTTTTTTTCAGTAAGATAGACGACCAGTAGAAACCCTTAGCACAAATGTCGGATGGTCGGGCCCGGCAGTTGCTATTGCATTACTCCGTTCGTGGCCGTTCCCGGTGTGGGTCGGGCGAACGCGATGAAAGGACGGGGAGGTCAAAAAATGAGTGAGCACGTGCTGAGCGCCGTGTTGGAAAGCATGTCCACCGCCACCGGCGACGAGATCCTCACGAGTCGCGAGGCGAGGTCCCTGGTCAAGATCGGCCGGACGAAGCTCTGGGAGCTGACGCGCAGCGGCAAGATTCCCGCCTACAGGGTGGGCGAAGGACGCACCTCGGACCTTCGCTACAAGAAGTCCGAGCTCATGGCCTGGCTCGAGGCCAATCTGGTCAACGGCGCCAGCCTCCGCTGACGCAGCCGAGTCGCAGGAAGTCCTGAAGCGCACGTCGCGCCCCTGGGCGGCGTCCGCGTCTTCTCTTCGCCGGTCGTCCCCCTTTGTGTCCTTATAGGTCCGCGGGTCTCCCGTGTAACATGATCGCGGGGAGGGGCAGCGGATGCGCGCGTATCGGGTGAGGCTCGCTCTAGGTGTGCTGGCGCTCGCGTGTGTGGGAGCGTCGCCGTCGCGGGCGGGCAATGAGCCGCCGGCAGCCTATGTGTGGCCGTCGAAGCCTGCGGACGAGATCCTCAAGAAGGCGGAGGCGATGGGGGGCGAACGCGGACTGGTCGTCCTGGCCAGGCGCTGCGTCCTCGAGATCCGGAGCTACAACACCATCGGACCGGGAGTCACCCGCGAGGAGTACGTCCGCCTGCTGGTGACTTCGGACGACGGGGCCCGCAACGCGAAGATCCCGATCGGCGATCAGAACCAGGCCTCCATCGAGCAGCTCGAGGGCCGGACGATCGCTCCGGACGGAACCATCACACCGGTGGATGAAAAGAAGGACGTGGTGCGCGTGTCCGTCTCGGCGCCGCGCTCTCGCGTGACTTCCGTGGACCTCGCGACCGTGGGATTTCCCGCCTGCGTCAAGGGCGCGATCCTGGACCTCCACTTCATCACGAAAACCAGGGGACCCACGACCTTCTACTACCGCTCGCTTCTCTTCGAGCGGCTGCCGGCCCTCTCGACCGACTTCGACGTGACGCTCCTCGGCGGCCTGCCCGCCGTGGGCTGGTCGGTCATGACGCTCGGAGAGACCTTCGGCGCCGTCTCGAGCGAATACAAGGCCGCCGGCCGGGTCGCCACGCACATGGGCTCGTACAGGCCCCCCGATCCAGAGCCGCTGGGGCTTCCTTCGTACCACTGGGAGCCGATCGTGCTCTGCTATCTCAACCTCGCGACGCTCCACGGACAGACACTGCCCAAGGGACAGCACCGGTCGGCGACCCTAGAGACCAGCGGGCGCGGTCTCGTCAAGCAGATCGACTTCTCGGATGAGATCGAGCGCAACTACTGGCGCTCGGTGCTCGACGACTACCTCAAGGTGCACGACCGCTACGTGAAGGATCCCGGTCCGGCGAAGAAGATCGAGGTCGATACGATCGCCCCCAGGGAGCTCTCGACGGAAGAAAGGGTCCGGCGGCTGTACGGATGGGTCCAGGAGCACGTCGCCTTCGATCCCGACGCCGAGGGGATCGAAGGAGTCGGCGACGTCGTCAAGAAGGGAATGAACCGGCACTGGCAGGCGACGATGGTTCTCTCCTACCTTCTGGAGCGCGCGGGGATCGGCCGGCAGGCGGGGCTGGTGCTGGATCGCTACGGCCTGCGCTTCTCGCCGGTCCTCTTCAACGAGTATCTCTTCCCCGCGAACTTCGTTCTGAAGGTCGACGTGACCGGCAAGCCGCCCCTCTTTCTCTCCGCGGGGATGCCGGCGCTCCCCTCGGGGGCGATGCCCGATGTCTACGAGGAGGGGATCGTTCTGCTCCCCTCCGGCGAGAAGGGCATCACCAGCACCTTCACGCCGCCCAACGCGCCCGGCGTGGACCTCAAGAGGTACGGCTACAGCCTCGACCTGAGCGCCTCGGGGGACGCATCCGGAACGGTCTCGCTCGACGAGGCCGGAGCGCCGGCCACCGACTTCGCGCTCTGGAACCGCTCGCATGCGTTTCGCGACGCGCACCCCAAGAAGGACGCGAGCAAGTCCGATGCGGCGATCCGCGAGCGCGACGCCGGTATGGAGAAAACGCTGAAGGAGGAGCTCGTGGTCCCCGGAGACAAGCTCCTCCTGGATGCGTGGAAGATCGTCGCCGCCCCGGTGGTCGCGGACGATCCCGTGAAGCTCTCGGCGAGCGCGCACGCCAAGGGCCTCGCCCAGAAGGCCGAGGAGCGCTGGCTCCTCTACGCGCATCCGCTCCTTGCCGGATACACGAGCCCGTTCACCAAGAAGACGCGGATGCAGCCCGTGTGGCACCCGTCGGGCGGGCGCATCGTCTTCGAAGGGGAGATCAAGCTCCCCCCGGGCGCCACCATCGTCGAGCTGCCCAAGCCGACGACGATCGACGGTCCCGAGAATACGCACGCGACGTCGAGCGTGACCCAGCTCGAGCGCAGCGGCGCGCTGTACCTGAAGAGCCGGGTCGAATACGACAAGCCCTACATCGTGTCGCGGGAATCGTACGGCGCGTGGATGACCTTCCAGGCGAGTCTCGCGTCCCTGGCGTCGGAGCGCTGCATCATCACCCTTCCCGAGACGAAGGAGCTCGAGTAGGCGCCGCATGCGGTTTCGAAGACGCGCAGACGCGATCGCCCTCTTCGGGCTCCTCGCGCTGGCCCCTCTCCCCGCGGCGGCCAAGCCCGAGTGGGCGAAGCCCTTTCTGGACATGCCCACGCCGGCTGGTCCCTATATCGCGAAGAACGACGTTTGGGCGGTCGTCTACGGCGAGGTGGAGTTCGCGCTCACCGAGACGAAGGCGATCGAGGCCCGCTATCACCTTCTGCTCGAGAACCTGAGCGACCGCCCCGAGTCGTTCACGCTCGTTCTCTACGACGACGAGCTCGAGCACGACATGCACGATCCCGCCCTGTACGCCCAGCGGACGATCTGGCACCGGATCGACGTCACCAAGAAGAGCGCCAACCTGAACATGAAGGGCGGCGTTCGGATGCTCTACACCAGCGTCGAGTCCCTGGAGCCCCACAAGCGGGTCGTCATGGAGTACGCGCTCGTGGACAAGCTGGGATACTTCGCCTGGGCAGGCGCGGTTCCGCGCGAGGAGCCGATGGCGAAGGTCCGGTACTCGGTGGAGCCCGCTTCGGCCCGGAGCGGGCTCGTCCTCGATCTACGCGCTCCGGAAGGCGGGCCGCTCCCCCCGGGGTTCGTGCGCGAAGCCGACGGATCCTTCACGGTGACGTCCGTCCCCGCCTGGAAGCGCATCGCCGGCAAGGACCTGATCTACCAGCCGGAGTCCCACGAGCTCTATCCCTACTTCGTCGTCCGCAACGCGGACTCGACCGAGCAGTCGCTGGCGGGCTTCACGAAGCGTTACCGCACCGAATGGAATCGCCGGGTCGCCTCGATCGACGCGCGCCAGGTGAAGGCGCGCGCGGAGGCGCTCATCGCCGGCGCGGCGAGCGTGTCCGAAAAAGCGGCGCGTCTTTCGGCCTTCGTCCAGCGCGAGGTCCAGTACGACGACACCAACGAGCAGTCGCTCGAGGCGTGGATGCCGCTCAGCGCCGCCGAGACGCTGCGCTCCCTCAAGGCGGACTGCAAGGGCAAGGTCATGCTGCTGCAGGCGCTGCTTCGGGCGATCGATCTCGAGAGCGCGCCGGTGCTGCTCCACGTGGGGCACGCATTCTCCGATCCGACTCAGTGGGCCGGCAACTTCCAGTTCAATCACGTCATCCTCGCCGTGTCCCTTCCCAGGGATCCGGCCTGCGTCGCGGTGCTCGAAGAGGGTCCGGGCAAGGGCATGCTGCTCGTCGATCCCACGTGGTCGGCGGGCCCCTTCGGCGCGCCCCTGCCGGGCTACGAGGGGACGCGCGCGCTCTTCGTGGGCGAGGCCGCCGACCCTCTCTTCACGATCCGGACGACGGTTCCGTCCTCCGCCTCGACGTCGCTGCGGGTCGATGTCCGCCTCACCGATACGGGATTCGCGGGCATCACCGTCGCCGGAAGCGACGGCGGCGCGTCGCCGCTGCTCGGCGGGCTCCTCGGCGGAGGCACCGCGGCGCATCACAAGGAGCTCGCGCAAGCGACCCTGGACGAGATCCTTCCCGGGGCGGAGATCCAGAAGCTCGAGGTGAGCGCCGCCCCCGTGTATCCTCCGGCGCCGCCCCGCTTCGAGCTGCAGATCATCGCGCCCCACGCGCTCCAGCTGATGGAGACCAGCGCGCTCCTGCCGAGCCCCTTCGGCCTGGCCGCGGCGATCTGCGGCCTCCCCCAGAGCCTGCGTCCGGCGGCTCCCGCGCGCGCCGACGATGCCGTCACGCTCGTCGCTCCCTGGGACGCCAAGCGCAACACCTTCGGCCCCTCCATCGTCGTCGACGCCACCGTGACGCTGGCCCTGCCGCCGACGCTCAGCTGGACTCCGCCCGCGCCGAAGCGCGAGGAGCGCCCCTGGGTCCGCGCGAGCCTCACGTGGGCTTCCGGCGATCAGCCGAACACGTACGAGGGGAAGCTCCACCTCGAGCTGCCCCACGGGAGCTGGCCCAGCGAGGAGCGTAAGACACGTCTCAAGGTGATGGACGACCTCTTCA
>Ga0207644_10001967_pt1 | contig 13284 bp, 11 predicted proteins | sample KBSS73metaG_FD_184326 | JGI IMG/M metagenome (GOLD analysis project Ga0207644, IMG submission 184326) | Switchgrass rhizosphere microbial communities from Kellogg Biological Station, Michigan, USA - KBS S7-3 metaG (SPAdes) (version 2) | ecosystem: Host-associated > Plants > Roots > Rhizosphere... | reverse complement strand
GACCTGGCGGATCTCGCTCGTCATCGTCGTCTCGTCGAGGCGCGAGTCGTACTCGCCCTCGCGGATCCGGCTGGCGGCGAACGAGAGGTCCTTGAGCGGGCGGTTGATCAGGCGCGCGATCCCGGCCGAGCCGAGCACGGTCGCGAGCAGCGCGATCGAGACCCAGAGGACGATCGTGCTCGTCGACATCGGCCCGACCCGGGTCGGATCGACCTTCAGCCAGAACGAGTCGCGCGCGATCGAGAAGCCGACCCAGAGCCCGGGAACGCCGTTCATCGAGCTGGCGACGATCGTGTCGGGGCCGAGCTGGTCGCGCAGCTCGCGCTCGATGACGCGCTGGAAGCGGTCGATCTCGAACGGCTCCCACTTGTCGGTCGGCTCGCGTGGGGTCAGCTTGACCGAGTCGAGCGTCGAGACGCTCTTGATGATCGCGATCCGGTTGATGCCGTCGGTGCCGAGCAGGGCGGCGCGAGCGATGTTGACCAGGCTCGCGATCTGCTGCGCCGCCTGGATCGCGCGCGGCTCGAACTCGAGGGCGCGAAACGTCTGCACCCAGGCGAAGACACCGCTCGCGAGCAGAAGGGCGAGAAGGAAGAAGGTGCGCCAGAAAAGGCTGAGCGCGACGAACTTCTTCGCCAGCCGCGGCGTCTCCTTGGGCCTCAGCCGCTCGGAGAGCGACGTCGAGGAGGACCGCTTGATGGTTCGGGTCGCCACGCGGCGATGGTACTCAGCGCGTCGGCCGGGCGCCGGGCCACCCCAAGGCCGGCCGCGCCCCCCCGGGGGTCAGCGACCATCGGCAGCGTGGGGGCATCAGCTATGCCGCTCCGTCGGGAACGAAGACATAGCCCACGCCCCACACGGTCTGGATGTAGCGCGGCTGGGTCGGGTCGGGCTCGATCATCTTGCGCAGGCGCGAGATCTGCACGTCGAGGCTGCGATCGAAGGGCTCGAACTCGCGCCCGCGCGCGAGCTGCGCGAGTTTGTCGCGCGACAGCGGCTGGCGCGGATGGCGGACCAGCGCCTTCAGCATCGAGAACTCGCCGGTCGTGAGGGCGATCTGCTCGCCGTCCTTGGTGAGCCGGCGCAGCGCGAGGTCGAAGACGAAGGGACCGAAGGTGACGGTCTGCGCGTCGAGGGCCGGCGCGCCCGGCGCTTCCAGGGCGGGGCGGCGACGCAGCACGGCGTGGATCCGCGCCAGCAGCTCGCGCGGATTGAACGGCTTCGGCAGGTAGTCGTCGGCGCCGACCTCGAGGCCGACGATGCGGTCGACGTCCTCGACCTTGGCGGTGAGCATGATGATCGGCGTGACGTCGTTGGCGGCACGCAGGCGCCGGCAGATCGAGAGGCCGTCTTCGCCGGGAAGCATGAGGTCGAGGACGATGAGGTGGACGGTCTCGCGCGTCAGCAGGCGGTTCAGCGCCTTCGAATCCTCGGCCAGCAACACCTCGAAGCCTTCCTGCGTCAGGTAGCGGCGCAGCAGGTCGCGAATGCGGGCATCATCATCGACGACGACGATCCGATCCGGGCGGGCGTTGGCGGCTGTGTTCATCGATTCCCCATTTGTAACAATCGCGATTCTGCGCGGCTTTGCGGGCGATTTCGGGGCCTCCTGACGAGTCGTTACAAGTGATCTCGCGGATGTCGAGCAATTCATCATGAAGTCTTTGGTTCGCAGCGCGGCGATCGCGTCGCTTCTTTGCGTCAGCGTCATCGCCGACAGTGTTCGCGCCGACACGCCGCCGCCGCTCGGCGTGCTCGGACTCAGCGCAAGCGCGAGCGTCGAGGTCGTCAAGGACGTCGTCGCCGTGACGCTGTCGACGAGTCGCGAGGGCAGCGATGCGAACGCGGTGCAGGCGCAGCTGAAGCAGGCGCTCGACGCCGCGCTCGCCGAAGCCAAGAAGGTCGCGCGACCGGGCCAGATCGACGTGCAGACCGGCAATCTCTCGATCTATCCGCGCTACGCGAACACGCCGGGCTCGGCGCGCCCGGCGATCAGCAGCTGGCAGGGCAGCGTCGAGCTGATCGTCGAGGGCCGCGACATCGTCGCCATCGGCCAGCTCACCGGCCGGATCACGACGATGACGATCGCCGGCGTCCGCCCAGCCCTCTCGCGCGAAGCGAGCCAGCGAGTCGACGCCGACCTCGCCGCCGAGGCGGTCGCGGCTTTTCGTGCCAAGGCGCAGAGCTACGCCAGGATGTTCGGCTACGACAGCTACGTCGTTCGTGAAGTGACGATGATGACGGGCGATCCGCAGCAAGGGCCGATGCCGCGGATGCGCATGCAGGCCGCGGCGACGGGCGGGTCGGAGGCGTTGTCGATCGAGCCCGGCCGGGCGCTCGTCACGGCGACCGTCAGCGGCACGGTCCAGATGAAATGACGAGCGAGCCGATCGACCAGCCCCGGCTTCGCCACGTGCAGTGCCTCGACGGCCGCGGGCTGCATCGCATGGCGTACTGGCAGTGGGAGCGTGCCGGCGGCAGCGCCGAGCGCGTTCTCGTCTGCGTGCACGGCCTGGCGCGCCAGGGACGCGACTTCGACACGCTGGCGCGCGCGCTGCGCGAGGGCTGGCGCGTCGTCTGCCCCGACGTCGTCGGCCGCGGCGAATCGGATCGTCTCGCCGACCCGATGGCGTATCAGATCACCACCTACGTCGCCGACATGGTGACGCTGCTCGCGCGTCTCGACGCGAAGACGGTGCACTGGTTCGGCACGTCGATGGGCGGGTTGATCGGCATGGCGCTGGCGGCGCTGCCGGGATCGCCGATCACGCGTCTCGTGCTCAACGACGTCGGCCCGACGATCGACCCGGCGGGGATCGCGCGCATCGGTGCTTATCTGGGCCTGCCGCTCACCTGGGCGAGCGAGGAAGAGGCCGCCGACTACCTGCTGACGATCTCGCAGGGCTTCGGTCCGCACAGCCGCGACGAGTGGCTCGCGCTGACGCGGCCGATGCTGCGCCGCGAAGGCGATCGCTGGCGTCTGCATTACGACCCGGCGATCGGCGTCCCCTTGCGTGCGATGACGCCGGCGATGGCGGCGGCGGGAGAAGCCGCGCTCTGGGACGCCTACGACGCGATCCGCTGCCCGACGCTGGTCCTGCGCGGCGCCGAATCCGACATCCTCGTGCCGGCGACGGCGGCGGCGATGGCCGCGCGCGGTCCGAAGGCGCGAGTGCACGAATTCGCCGGCATCGGCCATGCGCCGACGATCGTTGCCACCGACCAGGTCGCCGTGGTGCGGGAGTTCCTGCAAGAAGGCACGTAGTGGTCGTGCCGGCAGCACCGTGAAGACCGCATCGGCGGCGGCCGAGGCGACGGCGCCGATCGTCCGCCTCCTCGATCCGCAGGACGACGGGCCGCGCGGCGGCAGCGAGGTCACGCGCGCGCGCGCCTTCACGGCGCCGCTGGTCATCGGCCGCGAGCTGCCGACCGGCGAAGGCGTCCTCGCGCATGCCGACGGCGTCGCCGCGATCCTGGCCGCGATCGGCGCCGCGCCGTCGCTGTGCGCCGCCGCCTATCTCGTCCACGCCGCCGACGAGCTCGGCGAGCCCGACGCGGTCCTGACGCCGCTCTTCGGCGCGTCGCAGACCGCGCTCGTCGCGCATGCGCGCAAGCTCGGCGAGCTGCAGCGCACCGCGAAGGGCGCTCGCGTCGACGCGAGCAGCCGGGCGGTGCAGATCGAGCGCGTCCGCAAGATGCTGCTCGCGTTCTCGCGCGACCTGCGCGTCGTCCTGCTCCGGCTCGCCTCGCGCCTGCAGACGCTGCGCTTCTTCGCGGCGAGCAAGCGTCCCTGTCCCGAAGACCTCGCCGCCGAGGCGATGCAGGTGTTCGCGCCGCTCGCCAACCGGCTCGGCATCTGGCAGATCAAGTGGGAGCTCGAGGACCTGGCGTTCCGCTTCCTCGAGCCCGAGTCGTATCGCCACATCGCGAAGTGCCTCGACGAGCGCCGCGTCGACCGCGAGGCGCGCGTCACCGCGATGCGGCTCGGGCTTGCCGCCGATCTCGCGGCGCACGGGCTCGCCGTCGAGGTGCAGGGTCGGCCGAAGCATCTCTACAGCATCTGGAAGAAGATGCGCAGGAAGGGCCTCGATTTCGCTCAGGTGCTCGACATCGTCGCCCTGCGCGTCATCGCCAGGGACGTCGCCGCGTGCTACGCCGTCCTCGGCCGCGTCCACGAGCGCTACCGCGCGATCGCCGGCGAGCTCGACGACTACATCGCCCGGCCGAAGGCGAACGGCTACCGGTCGCTGCACACCGTCGTCGAAGGCGACGACGGCAAGGCGGTCGAGATCCAGATCCGGACCGCCGAGATGCACGAGCACGCCGAGCACGGCGTCTCGGCGCACTGGGCCTACAAGGAGGCCGACGTCGCCAACGCGGCGGTGAGCGCGGCCGGATCCTTCGAGGCCCGGGTCGCGCAGGCGCGCCTGCTCGTCCTGCGCCAGCTGCTCGCTTGGGAGCGCGATCTCGCCGGCGACGACGCGGCGGCAGAAGACGACGCGGGCGATGCCGGCCCGCGTCGCGATCGGCAAGACGGCCAGGGCGGCGCGCCTCGCGATCGGCAAGCTGGCGACGGCATCGCACCGCCCCAAGGCTTCGACGACCGCATCTACGTCCTCACGCCGCAGGCGGCCGTGGTCGAGCTCGCCGCGGGCGCGACGCCGATCGACTTCGCCTACGCGGTCCATACCGACCTCGGCCATCGCTGCCGCGGCGCCAAGGTCGACGGCGCCATCGTGCCGCTCAACACGCGCCTGCTGAGCGGCCAGATGGTCGAGGTGACAGCGGCCAAGGTCGGCGGCCCGTCGCTCGACTGGCTCAATTCCGAGCTCGGCTACCTGCAGAGCCAGCGCTCGAAGTCGAAGGTGCGCTCGTGGTTCAACGCGCAGGCGCAGGCGGCGACGGTCGCGCGCGGCCGCGAGGCGGTGGAGAAGCTGCTGCAGCGCGAAGGCAAGACCGCGCTCAAGCACGCCGAGCTCGCGACTCGCCTCGGCTTTCGCAGCGCCGATGCCCTCTTCGAGGTCGTCGGCAAGGACGAGCTTTCGCTGAAGAGCATCGAGGCGCTGCTGCGCCCGGCACCGGCGCCGAAGAGCGACGCCGACGAGGTCGCGCTCAGGCCGTCGCGCTCGCCCGCGGGGGGCGGCGTCCTCGTCGTCGGCGTCGGCTCTCTGCTGACATCGCTCGCGCGCTGCTGCCGGCCGGCGCCTCCCGATCGCATCGCCGGCTACGTCACCCGCGGCAAGGGCGTTGCCGTGCACCGGATCGGCTGCAGCAACCTGCGCGAGCTCGTCGCCCGCTCGGCCGAGCGCGTCATCGATGTCGCCTGGGGCCGCGGCGACGCGGCGCGGCCGGCGCTCTATCCGGTCGACGTCAGCGTCGAAGCGGCCGATCGTCCCGGCTTGCTGCGCGACGTCTCCGAAGTGCTCGCGAAGGAGAAGATCAACGTCACCGGCGTGCGCTCGCAGTCGGTTCGCGACGGCAGCGGCGGCAGCGCGTTCATGACGTTCACGGTCGAGGTCGCCGACGCCGGCCGGCTGGCGAGCGCGCTCGAGCTCGTCACGCGCGTGGCGGGCGTCCGCTCGGCGCGGCGGCGCTGATGGAACAGAGCCCGATGGCGCCGCCCTTCGGTCCCTGCCCCCCGAGGGGTCGCGGCCGGGCCTGGGGCGGCCCGGCGCCCGGCCGTCCGCCGTCGCTTCAGCGAACCGGGATCGGCGTCGTCCGGTCGACCGGCACCGCGGTGACGCTGTTCTGCGGCGAGCCTTCGATGACGCGGTCCGAGTAGGTCAGGTAGACCAGCGTGTTGCGCTTGCGGTCGACCATCCGGACGACGCGAAGATGCTTGAAGATCAGCGAGATGCGCTCGTTGAACATCTCCTCGCGCAGCTCGAGCGGCTTGCCCGCGAACGAGATCGGGCCGACCTGCCGGCACGCGATCGACGCCTCCGACTTGTCTTCGGCGAGGCCGAGCGCGCCGCTGATGCCGCCGGTCTTGGCGCGCGAGACGTAGCAGGTGATTCCGGTGACCTTGGGGTCGTCGTAGGCGTCGACGACGATCTTGTGATCGGGGCCGATTAGCTTGAAGACCGTGTCGACCTCGCCGATCGGCTCCGCGACGACGACGCCGCCCGTGCAGAGCAGAACACCCGAGATCGCGGCGATGGAAAGCTTCATGGATGTTCCTCGGACCGCGCTGCGGACACGACGCGGTGAAGGGTACCCGCAAGCGCGGAGGACACGGTCGACGCTGCTATAGTGCGGCCCTTCGCAGGCGCGTAGCTCAGCTGGTTAGAGCACCACCTTGACATGGTGGGGGTCGATGGTTCGAGTCCATTCGCGCCTACCATAATTACTAGGAAAATCAAGGACTTAGCCGAAATGCTGAGTCCTTTTTTTCTGGCTGGTATGAAAAAAGTATGAAAATCCAGCCCTGTTTCGGGGGCGTCCAGAGACGTCCGGACGAGGGCGCATAGACGCGCTGCTGAAGCGGATCAGCGGATCAAATTGGCGTGCAGGCACTTCTCGGGCAGGTGACCCTGAAGCTCTTGCGCGCGCGTTGTCTGTCGGCTTGTACAAGCGCGTCCTGCGGCCTTCGCGCCGCGGCATCGCGTGCACTCACCAGTAGCCTCGCTGAGCAACGGGTGGCTAACCCTTCCATCGAGCGGATTGGCCGAAGCGACATTGGCTCTGCAACGATCCGTCGCGTCAGAGGCTGTCGGCTGCGCCGTTGAGAGGTCCTTTCGCCTCAGCGCCCGCTAGGCTGTACCCCGGCCCCAACTGGGATGAATTGCGCTTGCCTTGTCAGCCGGCAGGGAAACGGACGTTCGCGGCCCTTGTTCGCCGCAGTCGTCCGGTCCTGCGTCTGATTCAGCGCATCGCGCGCGAGGTCGACGCCCGCATCGGCAGACTTGCCCAGCAGCGCGATGGCCTGCGCAGCGTCGCACGGGCCGCCTTCACGATAGAGCAGCATCATCGCCAGGTTGTACTGACCGAGCGGAGAGCCGCGCTGAGCAGCGATCCGGAAGTGACGCCGCGCCTCGACATGGTCGCCCAGGAGCCACGCCGTCTCGCCTTGCACGACCTCCAGTTCCTGATCTGGAACTGACGCCGGCACTGGTGGTCCGAATTGAGCACTGGCGCTTCCTGTGATGGCAAGAAGCAGACAGCTGAGGAAGTGGCGCATGATCAAGCCTTCGGGAGAGGGTGAAGGGGCACGATCGTTTCTTCACCGGTGCACTCTTGTCGTGAAGGGGATCCGAAATCGGAACGATGAAATCACGATGCGTCCCGCTTCCAGTCCGGTAGTTCACGAGCGGATGCTCGGCGCGGGAAGTCGGCTGCATCTAGGACAGTGCGTGCTCGATCTCCATGCGCGCGAACTTCGCACGCCAGGCGACCAGCCGCTCGAGCTTCGCCCCAAGGCCCTCGACGTGCTGCTCGTGCTGGCCGAGCAGCCTGGCCGGGTCGTCGACAAGCAGACCTTGATGGATCGGGTATGGACGGGGGTCGTCGTCGGTGATGACTCGCTGACCCAAACCATCGTCGAGATCCGGCGCGCGCTCGACGATCGCGGGCACCGAGTTCTCTGCACAGTCGCTCGCCGCGGTTACAGGTTGCAGCCGAGCGAGACCTCAGCTCCGGCGCCAGCCCCAAGCTTGTCGATCGCCGTGCTTCCGATCACCCACACTGACGCCGAGCCCGACAGCGTTCACTGCGCGAACGCCTTGACCGCGGAGCTGACCGCTCGCGCGGGTGTGGGTCTTCCGGATGCCAAGGTCGTGGCGCGCGAGACCGTCTCAGCCATGGGCATGACCGACCCTCGTGCTGTGGCACGTCAACTCGGGGTGCAACAGGTACTCTGCGGCGAGTTGCGTGCAGTTGCCGGCGGCTGGACACTCATGCTTTCGGTGGTCGATGGCGTTTCCGGTGCTCGGCGGTGGTCACATCGGTTTGCGCTTGCGCATGCTGCCTTGCCGCAGCAGATTGGCGAGGTCGCGGCGCAGGCCGCACGGGCCTTGCTCGTGGAGATGCACCGCACCGCCGCAGAGGTCGCTACCTCCCGGCCCCTGTCCGAACGCAGCGCCGGCGACCTGGCGTTGCAGGGTTGGGCCCGCATCTACGATGGGATAAGTCCCGGCAACCTTGAGCAGGCGCAGCAACTCTTTGATCAGGCGGTCGAGAAGGATCCATTGCACCTTAGGGGCCTCGCTGGCGTCCTCACGACCAACTACTGGCGGGCTCAGCTCGGTTGGGCTTCCGATTGCACACTTGCCCACCAACGCGTGCTCGATACCGCAGCGCGTCTGGAGAAGCTCTATCCCGATGAGACTCTGACGGCCTTTTCCCGCGGATCGGCTGCTGACATCGAACGACGCTGGGACTTGCGGCTGTCCATCTACGATCGTCTCTGCGAGCGCGATCCAGCGAATTCAACCGCCCACTTCGGACGCGCCTGTGGGTTGCTCAAGCTGGGACGGTTCGACGAATGCCTCGTCGAGATCGACGAGGCGCGGCGCCTGAGCGTCGACGACTTTAGGGCCGGTTGGTGGTGCTCATTCGCGGCTTGCGCCGAGCTGATGGCGGGACGGCATGAGCAGGCTGCAACTGAGGCGGAGAGGGCGATCGCCGCCAACGCCTGCCTACCCTTACCACCACTGCTGCTCGCCGCCGCGTTAGAGCGAGATGGGAGATCGGCAGAGGGTCGCGAGGTTCTCCGCCGACATCGGCTGCGTGAACCGCTTTGTGATTGTGCTCACGTCGAGCTGCTGTTGGGAGCCGGTAGCGCCGGATATGAGCAGGGCTGTGCGCAGTTCATCTCGACCCTCGCGGCAATGGGCCTTGCAAGCCGCCAGTCATCGCAAAGCGTGTCGGACGTGCACCGCTGAGTTGGCTCAGGTGGGTGTGCGGTTTCCTGTGTGGCAGTCGATCGGTTGGATGCCGGCACTGGGTCGAAGGCAGCCGTTCGTCGAGTGGTTCCGTGGGCAACGACCAGCCCAGTTTAGTAGCCGTCGAACCGGGGATCGCCTTTGAGACTCCGGTGGCGCAAGAACAGCCGCCCGCGAAGTCCTGCGATGGCGGCGTCGCGCCGCTCCTCGCAGTCTCCCAGCCTGTCCAGGAGCCGTTCGTAGGTGGATTGATGCGTACCCCTTGGCCAACACCACTCCACTACCTTGCTTGGCATCAACGTGGTCACGGCGCGCGCGAATCGATCCGATCCTAGTTGGGACCATTCATGTTCAAGCGAATGAGTGCCCGCACCCCGTAAGTCGGGGGACAGGTGGACGGGCGGTTCCAGATCGCGTGTCGCGACCACGCTCAAGCGCGGATCGAGGCGTAAGGTACCCACCCATGGGCCCGCTCATGTTGTCGATTCGTAGGGTCTCGCTCGCCGCGGCCCTCGCGAGCACGTTGCTAGTTCCCGCGTGGGCGAGCGACAACGTCCCAAAACCCGACGACGATCTCGCGAGTTACGTCGCACGTCGCGATGAGAGCTTCGGGTGGCGCGAGCTCGCGTCCGGTAAGCTGGGAGACGTCGAATACGTCGAGTATCTGCTGACGTCGCAGACCTGGCGCGGCGTTCCGTGGAAGCATCAGTTGTTCATACTGCGCCCGGGAAGCATGCAGAAGGATTCGAGGCAGGGTCTGCTGTTTGTCACCGGTGGCAGCTGGAAGTCGGAATACGACGGCGAGCGAAAGGAGGCCGACCTTCCGATGCAGGCGCTGCTGTTCGCGCATTTGGCCAAGAAGCTCGGAACGCCCGTGGGCGTGCTGCGGCAAGTGCCGTTTCAGCCGATGTTCGACCTCAAGGAAGATGCGCTGATCGCATACACGTTCGATCAGTACCTGCAGACCGGCGAGAGCGGCTGGCCATTGCTGCTGCCGATGGTCAAGAGCACAGTCCGCGCGATGGACGCGATGCAAAAGATCGCGCGGGAGCGATGGAACGTATCGCTGGACTCGTTCACCTTGACCGGGGCTTCGAAGCGAGGGTGGACGGCGTGGCTCACCGCCGCCACCGACAAGCGGGTGACGGCAGTTATCCCGATGGTGATCGACGTGCTCAACATGAGCGCGCAAATGGATCATCAGCGCGCGACGTGGGGCACGCTCTCGGACCAGATTCGCGACTACAACTCGCTCGCCATGCCGACCAGCCTCAAGAGCGAGCGTGGAGCGGCCTTGTTGTCGATGGTCGATCCCTTCAGCTATCGAAGGCAGCTTACGCAGTCGAAGCTCATCATCCTGGGCACGAACGACCGCTACTGGCCGCTCGATGCGCTGAACCTTTACTGGTCGGGGTTGCCCGACCCGAAGCGTGTGCTCTACGTGCCGAATCAGGGACATCGACTGCAGGACCTCGAGCGTGTCGTGGGCGCGGTCAGCGCCGCGCATCGCTACGCCGCGTCAGGCAGGCCGTTGCCGAGCACGACCTGGTCGTTCGCCACGTCGCCGCGGGCGATGGATATTCGCGTCAAGACGGATCGGCCCGCCGGTCGCGTGCTCATTTGGAGCGCGCGCAGCGACACGCCGGACTTCCGCGACGCGCATTGGTCGTCAAGTGAGTGCACCCAGAAGAATGGCAGCTACGTCTGCTCGTCGGCACGCGGCGAGAAGGGCTACACCGCCGTGTTCGCTGAAACTGCCTTCAGCGACAGTGACGATCTCTCCTTCTCCACCTCGACCACGGTCTGCATCGCCGGCCCTGATAAGGGCCGGATACCTGTGTGCTGAGGGATGCAACGTCGCGCAGTTGTCTCGACTCCCGCTCAGACGGACGAGATTGTTAGGCCGGCCTGAGGGGTTGACGGAGACTCGGACCTTCAATGCAGAACGCGCCGGCGGCGTCCACTCTCATCCTCGGAGGCGAAGCATGCGCTTGGCTGAATTCATCGGGGCCAACGTCAAATCGATCGTCGACCAGGCCGTCGTATTTTCCCGAACGTTGCTGCCTGCGGCCGGGCACCTGGACGAGGCGGCGCTTCGGGATCACTTGCCGATGATCCTCGAGGCGATCGCGAGGGACCTGCGGACGGACCAGTCTGACGAGCAGGAGCTCCGCAAGTCTCTAGGAATGGCGTCCCCTGCGGATGCCGGCAAGACCACGGCGGCGCAGACTCACGCTTTGCTGCGCGCGAAAGCCGGTTTCGACGTCATGCAGATGGTGTCGGAGTACCGCGCCTTGCGGGCATCGGTCCTGCGCGAATGGCTTCGGTCTCCGGATGCGCGTGATGAGGCCGCGATAGGCGACATCGTGCGATTCAACGAGGCGGTCGACCAAGCTGTCGCCGAATCGGTGTCTAACTTTACGGCCGAGGCAGAGCGATGGAGGAACGTGTTCCTCGCGGTTCTCGGCCACGACTTGCGCGGTCCGCTCAACGCGGTGCTGCTCACTGCGGAAGTCCTGTCGACACTCGTGACGGATGCCCGTACGTCCGCCGTTGCCGAGCGGCTGATGAAGAGCGGCCAGCGCATGCGGGAGTTGCTGGACAGCCTGCTGGACTACAGCAGGTCCTCGCTTGGGCAGGGCATTGTGATTTCGAAGCAAGCGGGGGACCTCGCCACCGACTGCGCCGAGGAGCTCGAAACGCTGCGCGAGTCCCTGCCCGGTCGCCAAATTGGGCTGTCGGTCACGGGAGACACGTCAGGGATGTTCGACGGCTCGCGCGTGCGCGAAGCGCTCAGCAACCTCGTCACCAACGCGGCGCACTACGGGGCGCCGGACAGTCCTATTCGCGTTGCTTTGGCCGGCAGAGAGGAGGGCGTCCGTTTGTCGGTCGAGAACGAAGGGCCAACGATCCCTGCCGATGTTCTTCCAGCGCTTTTCGAACCATTGCGGCGAGGAGCGATGGCGGCGGTGAATGTCTCGTCGAGCCGAACTAATCTTGGACTCGGCCTCTTCATAGTCCAAGCGGTGTCGGCAGCCCACGGCGGGACAGTCGGAGCGAGTTCCAACGCTGGGATGACACGATTCGAGATCACGCTCCCGAGGAGCTGAGCGAGTCCCGTCATGCAGGTTTGTGGCGGCGACCGGTTCAGCGAGAGGTCGAGTCGCGACAGTCTGCTTTGCCGCCCGGCGATGTTGACGGTGTCTGACCGCTCAGGGTCGATTCCCTGGACAATCTCGGCGGCTGGAAGCAGCCCGTCCGAGTCGAGCGGTATCGAAGCGGACCCTCGATCGCCGTGATCGTGATTAGCCGACTGTCGTGAGATTGGCCCAACGCGGGGACGCTGCAGGAGTCGGCCGGATGAGAGTCGCCGCGAGCCTGTTAGGGATTGAGATCGAAAGCTGCAGTTGCGCGCCTACGCTTTGTCGTCGGCCGGCGGCGTCGTTACGACCTGCCCGTCCTTCACCGGGAGCTTCGGGCCTGGCTTGAAGGACGTCCGCACCACGCCATCCTTGCCGTCGAGCCGGTAGGTGACGTTGTAGGCGACCACCTTCTGCGATCTTTCGTTCACGGTCTTGCAGCGGCGCTCGGTCGTCGTGACGACATCCTTCTCTTGCATGTTCTTCTGAACCTGGTTGCCGGCATAGCCCCCGGCCGCGGCCCCGGCAACGGTGGCCAATGTCTTGCCCCTGCCGCCACCGGCGGTACTTCCCAAGAGACCGCCGGCCAGTCCGCCGACGAGGGTGCCAGCGACGCGATGCTCATCCTTTACAGGCGCCCGATGCTGCACCTGAACGTCTTCGCATGTGTCGCGCGGAGTCACCACCGTCTCAAACACCTCCTTGACCGCGACGACGTCGGCAAACTCCGGCTTCATCATCGTCTTGAAGCCCGTGACAGCGCCAGCGCCCAGCACCACCATGGCGATGCCACCCACGGCGATCCCCTTGATCATCGATTTGTCCATGTGCATGTCCCTTTCGTTCCCGCCATTTTCATCGTCGGAGGGACCAGCTTGTCGCTATCTGCACGTTCTCGCTGACAAGAAGGGCAGCTAGCGTAATGTTTTCACAAGCCCCTCGTAACGCGAAGTAGCCGAAGCAAGGCAAAGTTGCCACGGCGTCAAGCGACCTGTGGCGCACTCGCGTTCCGATGGAAGGACTTCATCGTTGTCCCTCCTGCACATGGCAGATAGCCGTAGTGCACGCGCGTCTTCCATCCGCGTTTCGCGTGTCGCTAGTGTGCCGTCCCGTTCAGAACTAGCATAAATATTGCAAGGCCTGCGGTATGTTCCTTACGGGAGATATCGCGATGGCCAGAGGCAGACCGAAGGCGGTGTTGTCGATGAGCGAGGACGAGCGTGCGCAGCTGATGAGCTTTGCGTGGAGTCGGTCTTTGCCTT
>Ga0207644_10001962_pt1 | contig 13296 bp, 10 predicted proteins | sample KBSS73metaG_FD_184326 | JGI IMG/M metagenome (GOLD analysis project Ga0207644, IMG submission 184326) | Switchgrass rhizosphere microbial communities from Kellogg Biological Station, Michigan, USA - KBS S7-3 metaG (SPAdes) (version 2) | ecosystem: Host-associated > Plants > Roots > Rhizosphere... | reverse complement strand
ACGCTGGTGCTTGACCGCCGTGAAGCCACGCTCGGCGGCGGCGAACTCGGCCTGCTGCAGTTCGACGAAGGCGCTCATCTGCCGTCGCGCATACCCGTACGCCAGCTCGAACATCCCGTGGTTGAGCGCGTGGAAGCCCGCGAGCGTGATGAACTGGAACCTGTAGCCCATGGCCGCGAGTTCCTTCTGGAACCGTGCGATGGTCGCGTCGTCCAGGTGCTGCTTCCAGTTGAAGCTCGGCGAGCAGTTGTACGCGAGCAGCTTGCCCGGGAACTTCGCGTGGATCGCCTCAGCGAAGGCGCGCGCGAATTTCAGGTCCGGCTTGCCGGTCTCGCACCACACGAGGTCGGCGTACGGCGCGTACGCGAGGCCGCGGGACACCGCCTGGTCGAGGCCCTTGCGCGTCTTGTAGAACCCCTCGACGGTGCGTTCGCCGGTGCAGAACGGCTGGTCGTTGGGATCGACGTCGGAGGTAAGCAGGTCGGCGGCTTCCGCGTCGGTGCGCGCGACGATCAGCGTCGGCACGCCGCACACGTCGGCGGCGAGGCGCGCGGCCACCAGCTTCTCGATCGCCTCGCGCGTGGGCACCAGCACCTTGCCGCCCATGTGCCCGCACTTCTTCACCGACGCGAGCTGATCCTCGAAATGCACACCGGCCGCGCCCGCTTCGATCATCGCCTTCATCAGCTCGAAGGCGTTGAGCACGCCGCCGAAGCCGGCTTCGGCGTCGGCGACGATCGGTTGCAGGAAGTCGATGCTGTCGTCGCCCTCGGCATGGTGCAGCTGGTCGGCGCGCAGCAGCGTGTTGTTGATGCGTTTGACCACCTGCGGCACCGAGTTGGCGGGATACAGCGACTGGTCGGGATACATCTCGCCGGCGCCATTGGCGTCAGCCGCGACCTGCCAGCCGCTGAGGTAGATCGCCTTCAGCCCGGCCTTGACCTGCTGCATCGCCTGGTTGCCGGTGAGCGCACCAAGCGCGTTGACGAACGGCTCGCGCTGCAGCGACGCCCACAGCTTCTCCGCGCCCAGGCGCGCGAGCGAGTGCTCCACCCCGACCGTGCCGCGTAGCCGCACGACATCCTCTGGCATGTACGGGCGCGCGATGCCGGCCCAGCGCGGATTGGTCGACCAGTCGAGGCGGAGGTGTTCGGCGGTGGGCAGGGCGGTGGTCATGGTGAGCTCCTTGCTATGTGGAGGCCTTCCGCTCGTCATTCCCGCGAAGGCGGGAATCCAGCGTCTTTGGCCTGCTGATGGTCGTAGGGACAAGCAAAAGCAAAGTCGCTGGATCCCCGCCTTCGCGGGGATGACGACAAGGGGAAGCGTTCAGTCGATCCGCTCATATGCGGGCACGGTGAGGAAGTCGGCGAGCGTGTCGGCGTGCGTCAGTTGCTCGAGCAGGTCGGTCGCCTCGGCGAGGCGTTCCGCGCCGGGCAGGCGCATGCGGTCGGCGAGGCGGTTGGGAAGGCCGAGCAGCGCGCGCTCGAGCAGCACGTCGTCGACCGGCGTTCCGTCGTCGAGGTGCAATGGCTGGCCGTCGCTGCCGGGCAGCGTCGGCGCATGGAGCCACTGCCACAGTTGCGTGCGCGCGATCTCGGCGGTGGCCGCGTCCTCCATCAGCCAGTGGATCGGCACGCAACCGTTGCCATCGAGCCACGCGGCGAGGTAACGCACGCACACCTCGACGTTGTTCTCGAAGCCGGCGCGCGTGATCGTGCCGAGTGCGGGCTTGAGCAACGCATCGGTGAGCTCGGCTTCGCTGCGCGCGGCGACGTCCTCGCGCAGCACGTCCTGCTGGTGCGGCTTGCCGGCGAGGCGAGCGTCGAATTCCGCGCGCGCCAACGACACCAGCGCCGGATGCGCGACCCAGGTGCCGTCATGGCCCGCGGCTGCCTCGCGCTGCTTGTCGGCGCGCACGCGTTCGAGCGCGCGCGCATTCGCTTCGGCATCGCCGGCGATCGGGACCTGCGCGGCCATCCCGCCCATCGCGTGCGCGCCGCGCTTGTGGCAGGTGTGGATCAGCAGCTCCGCGTACGTCGTCAGGAACGGCTGCGTCATCGCCACCTGCCCGCGCTCGGGCAGCACGCGATCGCGGTGCGCGCGGAAGGTCTTGAGGTAGGAAAAAATGTAATCCCAGCGGCCGCAGTTGAGGCCGGCGATGCGTGCGCGCAGCGCGTGCAGGATCTCGTCCATCTCGAACGCGGCCGGCAGCGTCTCGATCAGCACCGTCGCCTTGACCTGTCCGTGCGGCAGGCCGAGCGTCGCCTCGACATGCGCGAGCACGTCTTCCCACAGCGCCGCTTCCTCCATGCATTCCATCTTCGGCAGATACGCGTACGGGCCGCGATCCTTCGCCGCGAGCGCGCGCGCGTTGTGGAACAGGAAGAGGCCGAGGTCGAACAGCGCCGCCGCGATCGGCGCGCCGTCGATGCGCACGTGCTTCTCGTCGAGGTGCCAGCCGCGCGGGCGCACCAGCAGCACCGCCTGTTCGTCGAACGGCTTGAGGACGTAGTGCTTGCTGCCATCCGGCGCCATCCAGTCGAGGCTGCCGTCGACCGCCTTGCGCAGCGCGCGCTGGCCGGTGAGCAGGTTGTCCCAGGTGGGCGAGGTCGAATCCTCGAAGTCGGCCATGTAGCAGTTCGCGCCGGAGTTGAGCGCGTTGATGACCATCTTCGGGTCGGTCGGGCCGGTGATCTCGACCCGGCGGTCGAGCAGCGCCGTCGGCAGCGGCGCCACGCGCCAGTTGCCCTCGCGGATCGCGCGGGTGTCGGCGCGGAAGCCGGGCAGCGCGCCGGCGTCGAAGGCGGCCCGGCGGGTTCGGCGGGCGGCGAGTCGCGCCTGGCGGGTGGGCTCGAAGCGGCGGTGCAGGTCGGCGAGGAAGGCCAGCGCGGCGGGGGTGAGAAGCGCCTCCTGGCCGGGCAGCTGGCGGCTCACTTCCACGCCCTGTCCCGCGACCGGTTGCAGCACTGCCGACATACCTGTCTCCACGCGTCGTCCGAGGCCTCGGACCGTACGGTGGCGTTTGGGTATTTGACAAACCAGTTTTAGCAATACATATGATGAGAGGAACTTATAGATAGGCGTTCACGGATGCCCGACCGGCCGCCTGCTAGTACTCCGCGTTTCGCCTACAAGGCCGACCGGCTCAAGCCGCTGCGCGCCTTCTGCCAAGTGATCCGGCTCGGCTCGGTCTCGCGCGCGGCCGAGGCGCTGTATGTCAGCCAGCCGGCGATCACCCTGCAGCTGCAGGCGCTGGAGCGGGAATTCGGGGTGCGCCTGTTCGACCGCAGTGGGCGCCGGCTGCAGCCGACCCGCGAGGGCGAGGCCCTGTACACCCTCGCCCGCCCGCTGGTGGAAGGCATCGACGGGCTGGAAGCGGCCTTCCGGGCCGAGGTGCACGGGCTGGATGCCGGCGCGCTCGACATTGCCGCCGGCAGCTCGACCATCCTCTATCTGTTGCCTGGGATCGTGGACGCCTTCCGCCAGGCCCATCCGGACGTGCGGCTGACCCTGCACAACGTCACCGGCGCCGGCGGGCTCGACCTGCTGCGCTCGGACGCGGTCGACTTCGCCGTCGGCTCGATGCTCGACGTGCCTGCCGACCTCGAGTACACGCCGGTGGTCCGTTACGAGCCGATGCTGATCGCCCCGGTCGACCACCCGCTGGCGACGCGGGGCGATCTCTCCCTCGAGGACCTCTCGCCGTACGGCCTGATCCTGCCGCCCAAGCGGCTGACCACCTACCGGATGGTCGACCTGGTGTTCCAGCGCGCCCGCGTGCCGTACACGGTGGCGCTGGAAGTCGGCGGCTGGGAGGTCATCAAGCAGTACGTCGCGATGGGTCTGGGCATTTCGATCGTCACCGCGATCTGCCTGACCGACGCCGACCGCACGCGGCTGGCCGCGCGCTCGCTCGCGCAGTGGTTCCCGCCACGCAGCTACGGCGTGGTGCGGCGCAAGGGCAAGCAGCTGTCGCCGCAGGCGCGCGCGTTCGTCGAACTGGTGCAGGCGCACGCACGCGGCTAGCGTGCGCGGCCATCAGGGATGCGGGCAGCGCCCGTCGCGGTAGTCGCAGAAGCGGTAGCGCAGTTCCAGCCCGACCGTGGTGCCTTCGTAATGGCCCAGCTGGTTCAGCCGCTGGCTGTAGCCGGCGCGCGCGACCAGCAGCCATTCGCGGAAAATGCCGACGGACAGTTCCGCGTTGACGTCGAACGCGCGCTTCCAGTTGTCGAAGGTCTCGTCGCGTTGCGCGCCGAGCGCCGTCGACAGGTACAAGCCCGTGTCCTGGTCGAAGCTGATGTACGCCGACGCCATCGGCGCGATGCGCGTGTAGTGGTCGGGGCTGTAGTAGCCGTTGCCCGTGTTGTCGGTGTTGTGCTCCCACTCGCCCTGCGCGCCGAGGTCGAACATCAGGTGGTCGCTGCGGTTGATCGCATGCATCCACGTGGCGAGCACGTCGTCGCGCTGGTTGCCGTCGTCGAAGTCGTGGAAGGCGACGCGCGCGGCGATGGTGTCGCGCAGCGTCGGCGTCCAGCGCAGGTCGGCGATGTAGCCGTTGCGCATCACCGCCAGCGCACGCGGCGAGACGTCGACGCGGTCGCGGTCGATGGTGAGCGTGTAGTTGAACGCATCGCTCGCGTACTGGCTGAAGGACAAGTGGCCGATGGTCGCGTCGTCGTTGCCGCCGTCGGCGGTGTCGATGCGCGAGGTGCCGAGCCACAACTCGAGTGCGATGTCGTTGTCGGGCGCATAGCGCGCGCCCGCGCCGACGCGGTCCTCGTCGACATGGTCGCGGCCGTCGGGCGTGACGAACACCGAGCCTGCGTCGGCCGAATGGCGCCGGTGCACGGCGCCGCCGAGCAGGTGCCAGCGGTCGCCGAGCCACAGGCTGGCGTCGAGGCCGGCGCTTTCGATCGAGATGCCGTCGGAGTCGTGGTAATCGGACAGCGGCAGCCCGACCGACGAGAACAGCGGCAGGCGCACGGCGCGCGCGAGGTCGCGGCTGTCCTGCGCGTCGGGCTTGGTCGCCTGCACCGTCGCCAGCGCCGGCAGCGCGCGCTCGGGCCATTCGCCCTGGCGCAGGATGAGCGCCTGCGTCCACGCGGCGTCGTAGTCGCTCGACTGCGCGTCGTATTGCGGCGTGTTCAGCGCGAGCGCGGCATCACGCCGACCGGCCCACGCGAGCACGCGCGCGCGCAGCGCCTTTGCCGCGTCGTCGTCGGGACCGATCGCGTCCAGCGCCTCGATCGACGCCGCGTAGTCGCCGCGCCAGGCGAGGAAGCGCGCGCGGTCGAGCTGCGCGGCATGGTCGCCCGGATGCGCGGCGAGGTACGCATCGAGCCGGCGCAGGCCTTCGCCGGTCCGCCCGGCCCAGGCCGCGTCGAGCGCATCCTGGTAGGCCACCGGATCCTGCGCGCAGGCGCGCGGCGAGGCCGCCATCCCGGCGAGCACGCCGACCACCGCCAGCGCCAGCGTGCGCGCCGCCCTCACTTGCGCCATTTGCGATTCCCCGTGATCCAGAGGTCGACCGCGAAGCGGCCGATGGTGAGAGTGTCCGCGACCATCAGCACGTAGCGCAGCGGCGTGATCAGCACGCCCTTCGCGAGCGTGCGCAGCCGTGCACCGCGCGCGACGACGAACAGCACCGACAGCGACACCAGGATTTCGGCGACGAACGTGACCGCCAGCGCCTCCCACATCCGCAGGATCACCATGATGATCAGCGAGGTCGGGAAACCGATCTTCTCGGCGGCGCCGAGGAACATCGCCCAGCCGATCGGCCGGCCGTACTGCTGCGAGTACTTCTCGCCGAACGGCTGGCGATACTGCTCCTGGACCTTGCGCAGCTCCTGCACGCCGCTCTTCTTTTCCTGCCGCCGCTTGCGCCAGCGCTTGAGCGTCTTGAACGGCGTGCGCATCAGCCCGTCGAAGTAGTAGCAGCTCTGCAGGAACGACGAGGACCACAGGTACACCTGCCGCGGCAGGCGCTGCACCTCCGGTTCCTCGGAACGCGCCTGCACGTCCTGCAGCTGGATGTTGCGGTAGCCCTCGTTGTTGAGGGCGAAGCCGATGAAGATGTCCTCGGAGTTCGTCAGGTCGTCGCCGAACAGCGGCTCGTACTTGTCGAACAGGTCGGCGATGTACTTGCGGCGGTAGGCCACCGCGCAGCCCACCGGATTGGTGATGCTGCCGAAGTACACCATCTGGCCCTTGTAGACGAAGCGCTGCAGGAACAGGTACAGGCATTCGCGGTAGGTGTTGGTGATCCACCACCAGAACGAATGCAGCGCGCCACGCCTGGCGTGCGGGTCGTCGTAGGTCGGCGCACCGTGCCAGCGGCGGAATTCCGGCGTCTGCGCCAGCGCGTGCCGGTTGGACGGGCGCATCGGCAGGATGGTGCCGCAGGCGCTGGCGATGCCGACGCCCTTGTAGAGCTCTTCCACGCAGCGCGCGATGTAGTCGGGCGACTCGAGGAAGGTGTCGCCATCGAGGATGAACTCGACGTCCGAGTCGAACTCGCGCGCCTGCCGCTTGATGGTCGGAGTCTTGCCGATCGAGCTGGCGCGCTCGAACACCATGAGGTTGAGACCCGCCGCCGCCGCGTATTCGCGCGCACGCGGCACGGTCTGGTCCTTGCCGCCGTCGTCGACGAGGATGACGTTGCGCGGGGCCTTGGTCTGCCGCGCCAGCGAGGCGAGGCAGTGGATGATGTTGTCCTCTTCCTTGAACGCGGGGATGACGACGTCGACCACCGCCGTCCGCCAGTCCTCGGTGGGCGTCGGGACGGTCTTGTCGGGCCCGCGCAGCAGGCCGATCGAGCTAAGCAGCGCGTTCGGACTGAGGACGAACCAGGGTGCGGTGGCCATCGTGTTCCCCTTGCATGCGCTGGCGCTCGAGGTCGATCAGGTCGTCGATCGTCTGCTCGAGGGTATGGACGTGCTGGAAGCCGGTCAGTTCGCGCAGGCGGGCAAGGCTGGGGCGACGGCGGCGGATGTCTTCGAAGTCCTCGCCGTACGCCTCGCGCAGCGCGACGCGACGGATCGGCGAGCGGCTGCCGGCACGCTCGATCACGAGCTCGGCCAGTGCGTTGATGCTGATCTCGCGGTCGTTGCCGACGTTGGCGATCACGGTGTCGCGGCCGGCGCGGCAGGCCAGCGCGTCGAGCGCGACCACGGTGTCGCGCACGTCGCAGAACGAGCGTGTCTGCTCGCCGCCACCGAACACGGTGATCGGCTCGTTGCGCACCGCTTGGGCGACGAAGCGCGGCACCACCATGCCGTAGCGGCCGACCTGGCGCGGCCCGATCGTGTTGAAGAAGCGCGCGACCACCGCCGGGATGCCGAAGCGCTGCGCGTACGACAGGCCGAGCGCCTCGTCGGCGATCTTGCTCACCGAGTAGCCCCAACGCGTGCCCGCGCGCGTGCTGACCTTGAGGTCCTGGTCCTCGTGCAGCACGTCCTCGTCGTTGTGGCCGTACACCTCGGAACTCGAGGCCAGCACGACCTGCGGCTTCCAGCCACCGGCGTGCGCGGCGCGCAGCAGGCGCTCGCAGCCGGCGATGTTGGTCGCCAGCACCTTGGTCGGCTCGGCGATCACCCGGTACACGCCGACGACGGCGGCGAGGTGGTAGATGCGGTCGGCCCAGCCCACCGCGCGCTCGAGCTTGTCCCACGTGAGGATGTCCGCCTCGTCGAAGCGGAAGTGCGGGTTGTGCTCGTGGGCGGCGAGGTTGGCGTGGACGCCGGTCGACAGGTCGTCGACGACATGGACCTGGTCCCCGCACGCGAGGTGCAGGTCGACCAGGTGCGAGCCGATGAAACCGGCGCCACCGGTGATCAGGATATGCATGGAATTTCCCCCGGACAGCTTGGTGACGTGCACGTGAAAAACGTGACGCCCTGCGCATACTGACGCAAGTCGCATGCCATGGAGGACAGCGTGACGGCGCGTGACAGCGGCAGGCGACGGACGCCCCCTCTTGCCGGAGGAACGGTCGCTTACGAGGTGCCGTGGTGCTTGCCCCGCCACGGCCGGTACCACGCGCGGATCCGGGCCAGGTCGGCGTGCATGTCCTCGGTCAGCGCGAACGTGGGGCCAACGCCGATGATCCGGTCGGGATAATGGAAGTAAGCGGGCAGTACCGGCACGCCGGCGGCCTTCGCGATCTTCCAGAACCCGGGCTTCCAGCGCTCGACCGGCTTGCGGGTGCCCTCGGGCGCCAGTCCGAACCAGAATTTGTCATTGGTGCGCAGCAACGCGGCCGCCTGGTCGACCACCCCGGCCGCGGCGGTCCGGTCGACGGCGATCACCCCGAGGCCGCGCATCAGCACGCCGAGCGGCCACCAGAACAGCTGGTGCTTTCCGAGCACCTTGAGGTCCAGGCCCAGCGCCAGCTTGGCGGCGAACCCCCACACGCCGTCCCAGTTGGACGAATGCGGCGCGCCGATCAGCACCAGCTTCGGGATGTCGGGGAAGGCGCCGACCATGCGCCAGCCCCCGAGCCGCAGGATCGTGCGGCCCAGCCAGCGGGAGAAGCGGTTGGGCGGCGTGCGCGGCGCATTGGGCGGCAGCGGCAATACGAAACCGGGCGGCGTTTCCGTCGCTGGCATTCCCCCTTCCCCCATGCCCTTCCCCCTGGCGGCTAATCCCAATCGCGTCGCGTGCGTTCCCGCTTGAGGGTACTGCGTCCGCGCTTGGCGTCCAGTCGCCGCAGCTTCGAGGCGCGGGTCGGGCGGGTCGCCACCCGCGGCTTCGGCGCGTGCAGGCCGGCGGCGACGAACGCGGCCAGGCGTTCGCGTGCGTCCTCGCGGTTGCGCTCCTGCGTGCGGAAGCGCTGCGCGCTGATCACCAGCACGCCGGCATCGGTCAAACGGCGATCGCGCCTGGCCAGCAGGCGGGTGCGCACCGGCTCGGGCAGCGACGGCGATTGCGCGATGTCGAAGCGCAGCTCGACCGCGGTCGCGACCTTGTTGACGTTCTGCCCGCCCGGGCCGGCCGCGCGCACGAAGCGCTCGACCAGCTCGTCGTCGGGGATCGCCAATGTGTCGCTCACCTGCAGCATCGCCGGATTGTAGGGGCTCGCCCACGCCGCGCGAATGTGCGCGACGTCGCGCTAGGCGTCGATCCGGTACGCGTCGGGAAACACCGCCATGGCACGGGCGAACTCCACGTCCAGCGGCGCCTGCACGACGATCCGCGCGCCGGTATGCGGATGCACGAACGCCAGCCGCCAGGCGTGCAGCAGCATGCGGTGGACGCCGAGCATGCGGAACGCGCGGTTGTGGCGGCCGTCGCCGTGGCTGGTGTCGCCGATCAGGTGGTGGGAGACGTGCTTGAGGTGGCGACGGATCTGACGGAAGCGCCCGGTCAGCGGACGTGCGCGCAGCAACGCGTAGCGCGAGGTGGCGAAGTGCGCCGACGGCGTGTCGAGTTCGCACGTCGCCAGACGCACGAACTCGGTAAGCGCCGGCTTCTTCTGCGGCTTGCCCGGTCCCCCATCGAGCGGGTAGTCGATGGTGAAGCGTTCCTCCGGCCAGCCGCGGCACACGACCAGGTAGTCTTTCTCCACTTCGCGCGACATCAGCACCTTGCCGAGCGCCGACGCGGTGTCGCGGTCGAAGGCAAGCAGCAGGCAGCCGCTGGTCGCGCGGTCGAGCCGGTGCACGAGGAAGATCGGCCTGCCGAACTGCGCGCGCAGGCGGTCGGCGGCGAACTCGGTTTCACCGCGCGCGAGCTTGCTGTCGTGGACCATCAGGCCGGCCGGCTTGTCGACGATGGCCAGCCAGTCGTCCTGGAACAGGACGGGCAAGGTATCGACGGCGACCAGCGGTACTTCGGACATCGCGCGTGATTCGACGGCCGTGCGCGCTCAGCGCCGGCGCGGCCACGCCGCGAGCAACGCCCACACCCCGCCCAGGCCCGCGATCCACACCGTCGCCGGCAGGCCGAGGAGGCGTGCGCCGCCGGCATCGAGCGTGTACAGCACCGCGGCGACGATCAGCAGGCCGGTGCCGAGGATCGCGGCGATGATCCGGCGCTGCGCGCCGTGGACGACGCGCACGAGCGTGGCGAGGTCGCTCGAGGCGATCTCCACGCCCTGTCGGCCTTCCACCTGCGTGGTCAGCCACGCGTGCAGCAAACGCGGCATCTCCGGCGCGCGCGTCACCATCTCCGGCAGGCGCTTGCGGAATTCCGCCAGCAGCCGCCGCGGGCTGTAGCGCTCGACGAGGATGCGCTCGAGCACGGGCCGCGCGACCGCCCAGATGTCGATGCGCGGGTCGAGCAGGCGGCCGATGCCTTCGATGTTGAGCAGCGTCTTCTGCAGCAGGATCAGCTGCGGCTGCAGCGTGAGCTCATATCGCTGCGCGGTACGGAAGAGCTTGAGCAGGACCTCCGCCAGCGAGATTTCGCTGAGCGGACGGGTGAAGTACGGCTCGCACACCGCACGCGCCGCGGCTTCCAGTTCGTCGATGCGGATGTGCGACGGCATCCAGCCGGCCTGCACGTGCAGTTCGGCGATGCGCCGGTAGTCGCGGTTGAAGATCGCCATGAAGTTCTCCGCGAGGTAGTACTGATCCTCGCTGGAGAGCTGGCCCATGATGCCGAAGTCGAGCGCGATGAAGCGCGGGTTGCTGCGGCGCGCGGGATCGGCGTCGACCCAGATGTTGCCAGCGTGGGCGTCGGCGTGGAAGAAGTTGTCGCGGAACACCTGCGTGTAGAACACGCGCACGCCCTTGGCGGCGAGCGCATGGCGGTCGATGCCGGCGGCATCGAGTGCGGCGATGTCGTCGCTCGGGATGCCGTGCACGCGCTCCATCGTGAGCGCGCGTTCTGCCGTGTGGGACCAGATCACCTCCGGAACGTAGAGGTCCGGCGAATCCAGCCAGAACCGGCGCAGGACGGAGGCGTTCGCGCCTTCGCGCTGCAGGTCGAGCTCGGCGGCGAGCGTGTTCTCGATCTCGGCGACGATCTCGCGCGGGCGGATCTTGTCGGCGGATGGATGCGTGCGATCGACCAGCGCGGCGACGGAGCGCAGCAGCGCGATGTCGGCGCCGATCTGCTTCTCGATGCCGGGCCTCAGCACCTTCACGACCACCTCGCGCGGCGCGTTGCCAGGGAGCGCCGGCAACGTCGCCGCGTGCACCTGCGCGATCGAGGCCGAGGCGAGTGGCGTGGTGTCGAAGGACGCGAACGCCACGTCGACCGGACGTCCGAGCGACTGTTCGACGAGCGTGCGCGCGGTCGTGCCGTCGAACGGCGCGACACGATCCTGCAGCAGCGCCAGCTCGTCCGCGACGTCGGGCGGGACGAGATCCCGGCGCGTGGAAAGGATCTGTCCGAACTTGACGAAGATCGGCCCGAGTTCCTGCAGCGCGAGGCGCAAACGCGCGCCGGGTGGCAGGGCGGCGATCGCCTTCGGCGCGCGCGGCACGAACGGCCGCATCAGCTTCAACCAACGCTCGGCCGGCGTGTCCTCGAGCAGGTCGTCGAGCCGGTAGCGCAGCAGCACGCGGCCGATGCGCGCGGCGCGCAGCACCGGGGTCATGCGCGCGCTCCGGGCGCCAGGCGCGTCACGCGCGCAGCGAGGCGCTCGACATCGTCGCGCACCACGTCCACGTCGTCGTAGAACGCGTGCAGTTCGGCCTTGCCGACGATGTCGCGGCTTTCCTCGGTCAGGAATTCGGCGCCACTTTCGGCGAGCGCCTGGCCGGCGGCGCGCGCCTGCCGCAATGCCGCGGCAGCCGCGTTCGCCAGCTGCACGCCGACGATTTCGCCGAACACCGCGACGAAGGGCCGCTGCCAGTCCGGATCGAAGCGCTCGGCGAGTCGCTGCAGGCGACGCGCGAGTTCGGCATCGCCCGACAGCCGCACCTTGCCCACGGGCGGCGCCTCGTCGCGGCGCAGGAACGGCAGCTGCGCGAGCAGGCCGCCGAGGGTCGCGCGCACGCCGAGGTCGGGTTCGCGCGCCGTGTCCACCGGACCCACCCGCAGGCGCTCGCCCTCGACACGTACCTGCAACGCGAGCGGCGGCAGCGCGCCACTGCGCGAGTCGAGCTGCAGCGCGACGTGCTGCCCATCGAGCGACGCCAGCCCGGCCCGTGTGTCGGGATCGAGCGCGAGCGCCCGGTTGAGCGCGGCTTCCAGCGCGCGGCCGGCTGGGACTTTCCAGTTGAAGGGGAACGCAGGCATCGGGGCATTCTAGCGGGCGTGGGCCTGCGGCACCGTGGCCACGAACCGGCGCTTCGGGCGAGGCTTGGGCCGCGCCTATCCCGATGTGCCTTGGCGCCACGACGCGCGCAGGCGCTCCAGTCCTTCCGCGATGCTCACCCGGGGCACGTAGCCGAAATCGTGCGTCGCCGGCGCCATCGAATACCAGTGCGTCGTGCTCAGCTGCTCGGCGAGGAACCGCGTCAGCGGCGGCTCGCCGCGCAGGGGCAACACGGTCCACGCCGCCTCGCACACCGCGCCGATCGCATAGGCCACGCCGAACGGCACCGTCTTCGTCACCGGCGGCGCGCCGGTCGCAGCGAGCAATGCATTGACGATCTCGCGCGCGGGCTTGGGCTCGCCGTTGCTGATGAAGTAGGCACGGCCCGCGCACGCGGCGCCGGGTGCGAGTCGGTCGAACGCGGCGAAGTGCGCCTGCGCGGCGTTGTCGATGTAGGTGGTGTCGATGCGGTTGCTGCCGTCGCCGACCAGGCGCAGGCGGCCGGCGCGTGCGCGTTCGACCAGCCGCGGCAACAGTTGCTGGTCGCCGGGCCCCCAGATCAGGCGCGGGCGCAGCGCGATCGTGGCGAGCGACGTGCCGTTGGCCGCGAGCACCGCGCGCTCGGCGACTGCCTTGGTCGCCGCGTACGGCGCCTTGAAGCCTTCGCCGTAGGGAACGGTGTCGGCGGTGCCGCCTTCGACGGGATGGGTCGCGCGATGGGTCACGCTCGGCGTCGAGGTGTACACGAGGCGCCCGATGCCATGCGCACGGCATGCGGCGATGACGTTGTCGGTGCCGACGACATTCGCCTGGTGATAGCTGTCGTACGATCCCCACGCGCCGGCTTTCGCCGCGTTGTGGAAGATCGCCTCCGCGCCGGTCGCAGCCCGCAGCACCGCGTCGCGATCCGCGAGGTCGCCCTGCACCTGTCGCACGCCGAACGCATCGAGCGCGGCATAGCGGCCGCGGTTGAAGCTGGTGACGTCATGACCGCGCTCGACCAGGCCGCGACACAGCGCCTGGCCGAGGAAGCCGCCGCCGCCGGTGACGAGGATCCTCATGCGCTTGCCTTGCGCAGCTGCCGTGCC
>Ga0207644_10001952_pt1 | contig 13361 bp, 12 predicted proteins | sample KBSS73metaG_FD_184326 | JGI IMG/M metagenome (GOLD analysis project Ga0207644, IMG submission 184326) | Switchgrass rhizosphere microbial communities from Kellogg Biological Station, Michigan, USA - KBS S7-3 metaG (SPAdes) (version 2) | ecosystem: Host-associated > Plants > Roots > Rhizosphere... | reverse complement strand
GAGTCCGCCCGCCAGCGCGTCCTGCAGCGCGAGCTGGAATGGGTGCGCATGTCGCCGCGCGCGCGCCAGGCCAAGGGCAAGGCCCGCCTCGCCGCGTACGAGGAGATGGCGTCGAAGGAAATCGTCGCCCGCGACGAGACCTCGGACATCGTGATCCCGCCGGGCCCCCGGCTCGGGGAGGACGTCGTCATCGCCCAGAACGTCCGCAAGGGATACGGCGACAACGTCCTCATGGAAGACCTGAACATGCGCCTGCCGCGCGGCGGGATCGTGGGCGTCATCGGCCCCAACGGCGCGGGCAAGACGACCCTCTTCCGGATGATCACGGGCCAGGAGAAGCCGGATGCGGGGACGCTCACCGTCGGTCCCTCGGTCGTCGTGTCCTACGTCGATCAGTCGCGCGACTCGCTCGACGGCAACAAGAACGTCTGGGAGGAGATCTCGGGCGGGACGGACACGATCGAAGTGGGCAAGCGCAAGTTGAATTCGCGCTCCTACGTGGCGTCGTTCAACTTCAAGGGTCCCGACCAGCAGAAGAAAGTCAAGGACCTCTCGGGCGGCGAGCGCAACCGCGTCCACCTGGCGAAGCTCCTCAAGAGCGGCGGGAACCTCCTGCTTCTCGACGAGCCGACCAACGACCTTGACGTCGATACGCTGCGCGCGCTCGAGGACGCGCTCCTCGAGTTCGGCGGATGCGTCGTCGTCATCAGCCACGACCGGTGGTTCCTCGACCGCATCGCAACGCACATGCTCGCCTTCGAGGGGGACAGCGCGACCGTCTGGTTCGAGGGGAACTACCAGGACTACGAGGTGGACAAGCACCGCCGCCTCGGAGCCGAGGCCGACCAGCCGCACCGGATCAAGTACCGTAAGCTCGTGCGGTAGCCGCGGCGCGGCCGCGCCCCATAGGCGGGTCGGGGACGAGCGCGTCGATCGAGGCCGGCAACCCTTCGCCGGCCTCACACGTCCGCGGCGTGGATCCCCATGATCCCGAGGAGCGGGTTCTCGACGCGCACGCGCGAGAACCCCGCCTCGCGCAGCATTCCCGCGACCTCCTGCTGCGACGGGTAGCGCCGCAGCGAATCGAGGATGTAGCCGTGCGTGTCGGGGTCGCCGAAGAAGAGGCGCCCGAAGAGCGGCACCACGACGCGCAGGTACGCGAAGTACGCCCCCGCGATCGCGCCGTTGGGCGGCTTGCCGAACTCGAGCGACACGAACCGGCCCCCCGGGCGCAGGACGCGCCGGACCTCCGCCAGGCAGGCGCGCAGGTCCGCCACGTTGCGCAGCCCGTAGGCGATCGTCACCCGGTCGAAGGAGGCGTCCGGCGCGGGGATGCGCAGGGCGTCCGCCCGGACGTAGCCGACGCGCGGCCCGGCGGGGCCTGGCGCCGGCAAGGGAGTGCCCGGACCGGCCGGCGTGCCTTGTGCGGCGGTCTTCCCGTAGTCCGGCGCTTCCCTTCCCCGGTCCAGCGCAACGCGCAGCATCGGCATCGTGAAGTCGAGCCCCGCGATCGACGCGGCCCGCGGATAGGCGCGCGCGAGCGCGCGCACCACGTCCCCCGTCCCGCAGCAGAGATCGAGCGCCCTCCCCCCGTCGGGGACCTCCGCGAGGCGCACCAGACGCCGCTTCCAGAGCCGGTGCAGCCCCGCGGACTGAAGATCGTTGATGAGGTCGTAGCGGGGCGCGATCCGCGCGAAGAGCGCCTCGACGCGCGAGGCGCGCGCCTCACCCGCTTCGTAGTACTTACTGGACGGGGCCACGAGTCATTCTACGGCCGGAGCATTTTCCCCCGGGCCTACCAGCGTGTAGCTCGTGCTGCGGCCGCCCCCGGGGTTCCTGACGAGAATGCCGCGCTTCACGAGCGCATCGATGTGGCGCAGCGCCGTGTCGTGGGAGCACCGGGTCAACCGCGCATACTTCGAGGTCGTGAGCTTGCCCTCGAAACCATCTAGAAGGCGGTTCAGGACCATGCGCTGGCGGCCGTGGAGATCGACACCCTGCAAGCCTTCCCAGAAGCGTGCCTTGCCGAGGACGGCGCCGAGGATCGTTTGCGATCCATCGATAGCCTTGCCCAGGCATTCGAGAAACCACGCCATCCAGGGCGTGATATCCATCGCTCCCTTCTGCGTTTGTTCGAGAATGCCGTAATAGTCCTCTCGCTCGCGCTGGATCTGCGCCGACATGCTGTAGAAGCGCCGGGGACTACTCTCGGAGCGCGCGAGGGCCATATCCGCGATGGCGCGCGCGATGCGTCCGTTGCCATCGTCGAACGGGTGGATCGTCACGAACCAGAGGTGCGCCAGCGCAGCCTTCAGGACCGGATCGATGTCCCCGGTCGAGTTGAACCAATCGAGGAACGTTCTCGTCTCGCCTTCGAGCCTTGCCGCGGCCGGCGCTTCGAAGTGCACCTTCTCCTTGCCGAAGGGCCCGGAGACGACCTGCATCGGACCCGAGCGATCGTCACGCCATGCGGCGACGCGGACCTTGCGCAGGCCGCTGCTCCCGGCGGGAAACAGCGACGCGCGCCACGCGAACAACCTCTCGGCGGAGAGCGGCTGATCGAAGTGGCGGGTAGCATCGAGCATCATGTCCACGACACCTTCGACAGCGCGGTCCGAGGGCGCCACGGCACCCACGTCCAACCCCAGGCGGCGAGCGATCGAGGACCTTACCTGCAGGGGATCGAGAACCTCCCCTTCGATCTCGCTGCTCTTCAAGACATCGGCCGTGAGGGTCTGAAGTACCGCCTCCTGTCGAAGGTTGAACCCGAGAGCTTCCATGCGCCCGATCAACAGACCTTGCCTGTGCCGTAGCGCAGCTAGAGGTGCCGTCAGGTGCGTCAGATCCCAGGCGAAGTGGGGCCACTCGGGCAGTTCATGGATGTAGGTCCACATTCTACGCATTTCATGCGTATATTACTCCTGCGGCCTTCACCCGTCATATAACGCAATACTTGCGTAGATTAGTGGCACGATTCGACGCACGGGGTCATGCCTGCCCGGGCCCGGATGTTCAGCGCGTGATGCGCCAGTCGACGACCTTGTCGTAGTCGCGCAGTCCCACGTCGAACTTCGGGTCGTCCCCCTGGCTGCGCAGGACGTAGCCGTTCCCCTCGCGCCGGTACTCGATCGGATGGCCGCTGAAGGGGTCGATGGGGAGGCGGTCCAAGTAGGTCGGCACCAGCGCTTCGAGCGTCTGCGGGTAGTTGCCCCGGGCTCGCGCATAGGACTCGAGCGCCACGGCCGTGCGCCCGCATATCCGGCTCGCGTCCGTCAGGTCCGCTCGAAGGACGCCAAGCGCCAGATTCGGGATCGCGAGCGAGTAGAAGAGTCCCCGGCCGCGGGGCATCTGCTTGGGGTCCAGCGTGAACGCGCGCGTTCTCTCGAACCGGGGCTTGCCCAGCTCGTCGATCAGACCGACATAGGCGTCCAGGAAACCGCGCGTTTCCCACAGACCGTAAGGCCGATAGAGCCACAGATCGATGGGACCCGCCTGCACATCCATCGAGTCGTCCCCCGCCACGAGGCTGAGCATCCTGGGCGTCATGCGCCCATCCAAAGCCTCCGTGAACCTCTTGTATCCCATCTTCATCTCACCGAGGAAGGCTCCTTGCATCGTGGAAACGGGGCCTGCATCGGTCAGCATGCGGCGCAGGCTCGACAGGTCCTGCTCTTCGAGGTCCGGACTTCGCCTCAGGATCTCGAGGATCACTCCGTTGTTGATGTGGTCCACCGCGATCCGGATGAGCTGGACGATCAGCATGGGCTCGCGCGAGAGCGACGAGGCCATGACGGCGCCCGGCTCGAGAGCACCGATCGCCTCCCGAAACGAGCCTTCGTCGAGCGCGAGCAGCGCTCGCGCCGCGAGGAGCCGCTCGAGATGAATGATCTGAATGAGATCGGGGACTTTGGCGTCGGTGCCGTCCTTGTAGTCGATCTCCCAGCTGGAGCCCTTTCGCGCCGCGGCCTGCTGAGCGAGGTCGATCACGGTCTTGTTCTTGTCGAAGATCCGGTGCAGCTCCTCGGCGTGCTCGGAAGCCCGGACCCTCCGGAAGGCTACCGATGCAAGGAGATCGCCCTCCGTGTTGGTCTGCGTCAACGCCTCACTCGCCGCCCGGAAGAGGATCGCCTGGTTGTCGGAGGCGGGGACGGCCGGGAGCGCCAGGGAATCCGGCATCATGGAGCCGTACTTCCGGCTCACCTCATCGATGGTCGAGCCGAGACGTCGCTCCAGAACGAAGGTCCCGACCGTGCGGGCCGCAAAGATGAGGACCACGAGCCAGAGGAAGATGCGGACCGCGATCGTGACCGCCCGGTTGGAGACGATCCTCTTGTAGAGTTCCGAGCCCCGCTGGTAGAACCGGGTGAGCGTCGGCATGCGTTCCGTGAGAGTGCTCATGAGTGTCTCCTGTCGGCCTCGTCAAGTGGATGGCTCGTGTCGCGCGGAAGCGCTCGATCGGGTCGAGGACCCGCATCTGCTCCCGCCGCCAGCACCAGCGCCTGATATCGGTCGCAGCGATTGGGATCGCCCCATCCGAAAGCGGCCGTATCCGAAGGATCGAGGTCGGTCTCGATCCGGAGAACCGCACGGAGCTCGGCGTCGCGTCGCTGCGCGCCGGAGGCCGCGGGGCCGGCAGCCACCGCCCCGGCTGCGCCCTCACCCCAGTGTCCGCTCTGGAACGAGCGCTCCGAGAGCGCGCCGATGACGAGCATCGCGGCCAGCCCCAGGGCCCAGCCCCAGCGGAACGACCACGACGCCCAGAATCGCTCGAGGGGCGTGACCGGCCGCCCGAGCGCGGCCTTCGCCTGCCGCAGAACCTGCTCACGCAGCGCCTCCGAGGGCCGCTTCGGCGTGAGGGCGCGCAGCTTCTTCTCGAGGCCGGCGGGATCTTCGGGTGCGCTCATCGGATCTCCTTCGCGTCTTCGCCGAGCTGCTCGCGCAGCCGCTCGAGGGCGAGGCGGTAGCGACTCGCTGCGGTGAACGTCGGCACGTCGATCGCCTCGCCGATCTCGCGGAACGACCAGCCCTCGTACACATGGAGGTAGACGACCTCCCGCTGCTCCGGAGGAAGCGCGCTCATGGCGGTCTCGACGGCGATCGCGTCCTCCGGCGGGAGAACCGGGACCGCGTCCTGAGGGGACGCTCCGTCCCGGCGGTAGCGGCTCTCCTCGAAGAGGGACTCGTCCCACGGTTCCTCACGGTGGGAGCCGCGGCGGGTGACGATGTCGAGAGATTCACGGCGCGCCATCGAGACCAGATAGGCCGCCGGCATCCGGATCGAGAGCAGCTCCTGTCCCCGGCCCGCCAGCTTGACCATCACCGTCTGCACGACTTCCTCCGCATCCTCGCTCCGGCGCGTCAGCCAGAGCGCGAGACCGAACAGCCGCTTGGCATGGAGGTCGTAGAGCTCCTCGAGCGCGGCGGTCTCCCCAAGGGCCAGCCGCCTGAGCCTCCGGCGATCCCGCAGGACCTCCTCCGGGTCCGGGCGGGACGGGGTTTCCGAGCGGGTGTTGACCTCCGGGTCTGGCATCACCGCTCGCGCCCCTCCTCACCCTTCCAGACTTCCCTGGAGCCTGTTTTTGTCACGGGGGAGGGATGAAACCACGAAAATCGGTGCGGGCGTACCATGGAGCCTTCAGGAAGGGAGGCTCCCATGATCGCTGGCGGCAACGCGACGGTGATGGTCTCGGATTTCGGCCGGGCCGTCGATTTCTACACGAAGACACTGGGACTCAAGCTCATGAGCCGGTTCGGCAACGAGTGGGCCGAGGTGAGCGCGGGACCGGGCCTCACCATCGGCCTCCACCCCGCGGGACACGGGCCCAAGCCGGGAACCGAGGGGGCGATCTCGGTGGGTTTCACGATCACCGGGACGATCGAGGACGCGGTCGCCACCCTGAAGGCGAAGGGCGTCGCGTTCCAGGGCCCGGTCCGGGACAACGCCGACGAGGGGATCAAGCTCGCCTTCTTCGGCGACCCAGACGGCAACTCCCTCTACCTGTGCGAGGTCGTGCACGGGTAGGAAGGTGGGCGACCGGAGGCCGCCCGCGCGTTCCCGGCCGCGGCTGACGCTCTACGTCTCGTGTGCGGCGGGGGCGAGCAGGCTCACGCTGAACCGGCGCTTGTCGTCGAGCCACTGGCGCTCGACCGAGAGCCCCGCGTCGAACGCGAGGTTCTCGATCTCCACGAGCGAGTACTTGAAGGAGTACTCGGTGTCGATTGCCTCGTCCTTCTTGAAGGGGACCACGAGGTTCAGCCCCTCGATCGCGACCGCCTGCGCCTTCTTGCTGACCAGGTAGATCTCGACGCGCCCCTCTTCCCCGTTGTAGACGGCGCGGTGGCGGAAGGCCTTGAGATCGAACCGGCCCCCGAGCTCGCGGTTGATCCGCGCGAGGAGGTTCAGCGTGAACTTCGCGGTCACGCCGCGCGCATCGTCGTAGGCGCGCTCGAGGACGTCGCGGTCCTTGCGCAGATCGATCCCGACCAGCAGCCGGTCGTGCGGCGCCATGAGCCGCCGCAGGCTCTGCAGGAACTCCGCCGCTTCCTGGCGGTACAGGTTGCCGACGTTCGACCCGAGCCAGAGGATCAGCTTCGGACGGTTCGTCTCGCGCGCGAGACGGCGCAGCCCTTCGCGGTACTCCCCCGCGATCGCCAGAATCTCCAGCGAGCCGTACTCCTGGAGGAGCGCGCGCGAGCTTTCCTCGAGCATCGAGTGCGAGATGTCGACCGGCACGTAGCGCAGCGCGCCGTGGCGCGCGAGGAACGCCTCGATGAGGATCCGCGTCTTGCTGGCGCTGCCGCTTCCCAGCTCCGCCAGCGTCACGGGACCGTCGAAGCGCGCGGCGATCTCCTGGGCGTGCGCGCGCAGGATGCTCCGCTCGGCGCGGGTCAGGTAGTACTCGGGCAGCTCGCAGATCTCTTCGAAGAGCTGCGAGCCTTCCTCGTCGTACAAGAACCGGCAGGGCAGGTACTTCGGCTTGGAGGTGAGGCCCGTCTCGACCGCCCGGGCGAACTCGGAGGGATCGATGTTGGCCTGCGTGCGGACGAGCCGCAGCCTTTCCGTGCGCGGGACCGAGGCGCTGCGGTCTTCGTTGGGGACGGTGTCACGCAAATGACGTCTCATTCCGACGCTCCCTGGCGCGGCCGCTGGACGGATCGCCTCTCGGGCGCCTGCCCGATGGAAGTCCCCTGCACTGTTTTGGCTTACCTATCTACCATACTATGAAAAACCAGCCGGACAAGCCGGGACAGTTTTGGATGTCTGGGATGCCGGGAATGCGGCAAGGGTTACGGCGAGGCCCCCCCGGAGACCTTCTCAGGAGAGGCGCAGTCCTCGGGGGACGGCCAGCCGCTCGAAGACCTCGAAGAGCCCCTGGACGGCCAGGGCCATCAGGGCCGCCGGCACGGCCCCTTCCAGGATCCGCGCGTTGTCCGCGAGGCGGATCCCCGTCAGGATGAGCTGCCCGTATCCCCCGGCGCCGATCAGCGCGCCGAGCGTCGCGGTCCCGACGTTGATCACCGCCGAGGTCTTGATCCCGGCCAGGATCGCGCGCGAGGCCATGGGCAGCTCGACGAGCCGCAGCCGCGCGCCCGACGGCAGTCCGAGCGCCTCGGCGGATTCGCGCGCGGGGAGCGGGATGTCCCGAAGGCCCGTGTAGGTGTTGCGCACGATGGGGAGCAGGCTGTAGAGGAACATCGCGAAGAGGGCGGGAGGCGCGCCGATCCCGAGCAGCGGGATCATGAAGACGAGCAGCGCGAGCGACGGGATCGTCTGGAAGATCCCCACGACCGCAAGCACGACCTGGCCCGCGCGCGGGCGGCGCGCGGCGAAGATTCCCAGAGGGACGGCGACCAGGATCGACGCCGCCAGCGAGAGCGCCACCAGCAGGATGTGCTCGACGGTGCGCGCGAGCAGGGTCCTCGCGAGCGACTCGTCCGCGACCTCCGCCGTGCGCAGGCCGAGCCGCGCCCTCAGGAAGTCCGCCGCGACGCGCTCCTCGGAGACCTTGTCGAGCTTGGCGCGTGCGTTCATCCCGATCATGTCCTTCTCGGTGATCTTCCCTTCGAGAGCCCGCAGGGCCTCCGCGGCGCGCGGGGCGCGCCCCTCCAGGTCGGCGCGCACCAGCAGCACGGCGCGGTAGGCCGGAAAGAACGCGCGATCGTCCTCGAGGACGCGCAGGTGGTAGAAGGCGATCTCGGCGTCCGTCGAATAGAGATCGGTGACCGCGATCGTGCCGGAGTCGAGGCCCCGGTATGCGAGGTCGTGATCGAGCCCGCGCACGTTCGCGTGGGGAAGCCCGTAGGCCTTGCGAAGCCCCGCCCAGCCGTCGGCGCGGTCGATGAACTCGTTGCTGAACCCGAGCGCGAGCTCCGGATGCGCGGCCAGATCCGATAGGGTCCGGATCCCGAGCCGGGCGGCGGTCTCTTCTTTCATCCCGAGCGCATACGTGTCGTTGAAGCCGAGCGAGCGGGACATGACGATCCCGCGCCGCGCCAGCGCCTCGCGCAGCGCCTCCTCGCCCTCGAGGTGCTCCGATGCGAGGATCTCCTGCGCGATCGTCCCCGTGTACTCGGGATAGACGTCGATCTCGGACGCGAGGAGCGCGTTCCAGAGGATCGTCGTCCCGCCCAGCTCGCGGCGGTGGACGGCGGGCGAGCCCGCCGCGCGGGCCGCCTGCGCCGCGATCTCGCCGAGGACGACCGACTCGGTGAACTTCTTCGATCCGACGCGGACCGTCTCCGCGGAGGCGGCGGCCCGCGCCGGCCGGACGGGGATTGCCCATGCCAGCGCTGCGAGCGCGAGCGCGAGCGCCACGGCGGCCGCCGCCCTGGGCACGGTCGCCGCAGTCGCCGCAGTCGCCGCGGTCCGGCCCGCCGGACGCCTCACGTCCGATCCCCCGCGGAGCCGCCGGAGCCGCCCGAGCCGCCGGAGACGCCGGAGACGCCGGAGCCGCCGCCCAGGGGTCCGCGCTGCGCGTTGACGAACCGCGTGACGAAGACATCGGCGGGATGCGCCACGAGGTCCGCCGCGCTCCCCTGCTGGACGATACGGCCCTCGCGCATGAGAACGATGCGGTCGCCGAGGTAATCGGCCTCGCCCAGATCGTGCGTGACGAGGACGACGGTCTTGCCCAGCGCCCGGCAGATCCGCCGGAGGTCCGCCTGCAGGTCCGACCGGATCATCGGATCGAGCGCACCGAGCGGCTCGTCGAGCAGCAGCAGGTGCGGATCGAGCGCGAGCGCGCGCATGAGGCCGACCCGCTGGCGCTGCCCGCCCGAGAGCTGGACCGGATAGCGGTCCAGCCCGTCGGCGGGGAACTGCGTGAGCTCGGCGAGCTCCGTGAGGCGCGCGGCGCGGCGCGCCGGATCCCATCCGAGATAGGACGCCATCAGAAGAACGTTCTCGCCCGCGGTCAGGTGCGGGAAGAGGCCTCCGTCCTGGATGACATAGCCCATCCGCAGTCGCAGGGCGGGCGCCGTGGCGGGGCGGACCTCGCGGTCCTCGAACCGCACGGTGCCGGTGTCCGGGGCGACGAGCCCGATCATGAGACGCAGAAGGGTCGACTTCCCGCAGCCGCTCGGACCGATGAGGACGGTCGTCTTCCCCGCCTCGGCGTCGAGATCGATCGCCTGGAGGACGGCGCGCCCCTCGTAGCTCTTGGAAACCCCGCGCAGGCTCAGCATCGCAAGCTCAGTATGCGGCCCGGGACCGGCGGTCCGAACCGGCGCGCCCGGCCGCCCGGCGCGCGCCCGGCGGTCAGTGGCCCGGCACTCCCAGCCATCCCCGCGTGAAGTAGTCGGTGAGGGTCAGGGCGATCAGGATCGCGAGCCACAACAGGCCCGCGGTCACGACCAGGGAGGTCAGCTTCGTCGAGTAGCGCACGTGCATGAAGAAGAGGATGACGAGGGTGGCCTTGAAGGAGGCGATCGCCATGGCGACGAGGTTCCCCAGAGGGCCCATGTCCACGAACGCCGCCGCGGTCGTGACCGCGGTCAGCGCGAGCAGCGTTACAAAGATGGTGAGATAGATCCGGACCGGAACGACGTGGACCGATGGGCCGCTCATCCGTGCCTCCCGACCAGGTAGAGGAGCGGGAACAGGAAGATCCAGACGATGTCGACGAAGTGCCAGTAGAGGCCGGTGCACTCGATCGCGTTGTGGTTGTCGGCCGAGAAGCGCCCGCGCGCGGCCATCACGGTCATCACCCCGAGAAGACCCGCGCCGATGATCATGTGCAGCGCGTGCAGGCCCGTCATGGCGAAGTAGAGGACGAAGAACATCTGCGCGTGCGCCTGGTCCGGCGCCCCCGCGAGGTGGAACCCCGGCTGTCCCGGGAGGTGATGGTGCACGAACTTGTCGTGGTACTCGACGGTCTTGATCCCGAGGAACGCGGCGCCCAGAACGATCGTCGCGAGAAGGAAGAAGACCGTGGTCCGGCTGCGGGAGAGCTGGGCGCTGCGCACCGCGAGCGCCATCGTGAGGCTGCTGAAGATGAGGATGCCCGTGTTGACGGTCCCCAGGACAATGTCGAGACTGCGGCTCCCCGCGATGAACACCTCGGGGTACGACCAGCGATACACGATGTAGGCGATGAAGAGCCCACCGAAGAACATCATCTCGGTGAGCAGGAAGGTCCACATCCCGAGCGAGGCGGACTCCCGCTGCTGATCGAACGAGTCGAAGTGGTGCGCGAGAGGGGCGCGGGCGTTAGCGGACAACGGCGTCCTCCCGGTGCTCGGGCCCGTACTCGTAGGGCCCGTGCGTGACGACGGGCGTCGTCTCGAAGTTCTCCGTCGGCGGCGGGGACGTGGTCTCCCACTCGAGTCCGACGACGCCCCAGGGATTGGACGAGGCGTGGCGCCCGTAGCGCATCGACCAGATGAAGTAGACGATCGGGATCACGTAGCCCGCGCCCAGGATCGTCGCTCCCGCCGAGGACATCACGTTGAGCACCTGGAACTCGGGCGGATAGGTGTGGTAGCGCCGGGGCATCCCCATGTACCCCAGGATGAACTGGGGGAAGAACGTCACGTTGAACCCGACGAAGATGACCAGGGCGGAGAGCTTGGACCAGAACCGCGGGTAGAGCCTGCCCGAGATCTTCGGCCACCAGTAGTGGAGCCCGCCCAGATATCCCATGATCGCGCCGCCGACCATGATGTAGTGGAAGTGGGCGATGATGAAGTAGGTGTCGTGCACGTGGACGTCGATCCCCAGGGTCGCAAGCATGACGCCCGTCAGCCCGCCCATCGTGAAGAGCCCGATGAATCCGAGAGCGTAGAGCATCGGCGTGTCCCACGAGACCGAGCCCTTGTAGAGGGTCGCGGTCCAGTTGAAGACCTTGATCGCCGAGGGGACCGCCACCAGCATCGAGAGGGCCGAGAAGACCGCCGCCGCGTAGACCGACATCCCCGCGACGAACATGTGGTGCGCCCAGACGAGGAACCCGAGCACCGCGAGCGCCACGCTCGAGTAGGCGATGAACCGGTAGCCGAAGATCTTCTTGCGGGAGAAGGCCGGGACGATCTCGCTCACGACCCCCATCGACGGGAGGATCATGATGTAGACGGCGGGATGCGAGTAGAACCAGAAGAGGTGCTGGAAGAGCAGCGGATCGCCGCCGATCGCCGGGTCGAAGATCCCGACGTGGAAGAGCCGCTCCGCCGCGAGGAGCAGGACCGTGATCGCGATCACGGGCGTGCCGAGCACGATGATGAGGCTCGTCGCGTACATGGACCAGACGAAGAGCGGCAGGCGGAACCACGTCAGGCCCGGGGCCCGCATCCTGTGGACGGTGACGATGAAGTTGAGCCCCGTCAGGATCGACGAGAAGCCGGTGATGAAGATCCCGACCCCGACCGCGAGCACGTGGGTGTTGGAGAAGGTCGTGCTGAAGGGCGTATAGAAGGTCCAACCCGTGTCCACGCCTCCATGCAGCAGCGCCCAGAACACGAAGGCGCCCCCGAAGTTGAAGATGTACCAGCTCAGCAGGTTCAGCTTGGGGAAGGCGAGGTCCTTCGCGCCGATCATGATCGGCAGGAGGAAGTTGCCGAGGATGGCGGGGATGCCCGGGATGAGGAAGAAGAAGATCATCATGATCCCGTGCATCGTGAAGAGGCGGTTGTAGACGTCGGGCTGGAAGAGGTCGCCCTGGGGCGTGGCCAGCTCGAGACGGATGAGGACCGCCATCAGCCCGCCGAGCGCGAAGAACACGTTCACCGAGACGAGGTAGAGGATGGCGATCCGCTTGTGGTCCTTCGTGAGGAGCCACGAGCGGATGCCGTAGCCGGCGTTCAGGTAGTGGTGGCGCGGCGGCTCGGCGGCTTCGGAGTCGGCGTTCATCGGATGGGGGTTCGGGTTCATCGCTCTATCCGCCCTGGGCGCCCGGCCTGGCGGAAGCCTCAGGCCGCGAGGAGGAGGTGGACTTCGGCGGAGGCGCCGCGGTCTTCAGGGTCTTCACGTACTCGATCAGGTGCAGGATCTCCTCCTCGGTGAGCTGTCCCTTGAAGGTCGGCATGAGCGGCTGGTAGCCGTCCACGATCTTCGCCTTGGGGTCGAGGATCGATTCGCGCAGGTAGGTCTCGTCGGCGGTCGCCGTCTTCCCGTCCAGGAGCGTGACCTGCGATCCGAAGAGCCCCTCGAGGAAGGGGGCGCGCGCGCTGGAGTCCGGCCGGTGGCAGGTGTTGCAGGCCTTCGCGGCGAAGAGCTCCGCGCCGGAGGCCGCCGGGGTCCCCTCCGCCTTCCCGCCGGCGAGCCAGGCCTCGTAGTCGTGGGGCTCCATCACGACGATGCGGCCGACCATGCGCGAGTGCTCGGCGCCGCAATACTGCGAGCATAAGATGTGCCATGAGCCGGTCTTGTCCGCCTGGAACCAGAGGGTCGAATACCGGCCGGGGAGGACGTCCGTCTTGACGCGGAAGGCCGGCAGGAAGAACGAATGGATCACGTCCTCGGACGTCATCGTGAGCTTGATCGGCGTCCCGACCGGCACGTGGAGCTCGTTGATCTCCCGACGCCCCTCGGGGTGCTGGATCTTCCACATCCACTGCTTGCCGACCACGGTGAACTCGACCGCGTTCGAGGGCGGGCGCGCCATCGCGAAGTAGAGCTTCGCGCCCCAGACGAACATGAGGGTCAGGATGAGGAGAGGGATCACCGACCAGGTGATCTCGAGCACCGTGGTCGCTTTCGAGTGCGCGGGCAGGGCGACGCCCACGGCGTCCGGAGAGCGGCGCCGGTACTTGATCCCGAGATAGAGGATCGTGCAGAAGATCAGCGTCGAGAAGAAGACCGTGATCCCCAGCGCGAACAGGAAGAGCACGTCGACCTGGGTCGCGACGCCCGAGGCGCGCTCCGGCCA
>Ga0207644_10001951_pt1 | contig 13362 bp, 8 predicted proteins | sample KBSS73metaG_FD_184326 | JGI IMG/M metagenome (GOLD analysis project Ga0207644, IMG submission 184326) | Switchgrass rhizosphere microbial communities from Kellogg Biological Station, Michigan, USA - KBS S7-3 metaG (SPAdes) (version 2) | ecosystem: Host-associated > Plants > Roots > Rhizosphere >... | reverse complement strand
CGGCAGCGTCACGGTCCTCGAGAACCGGATGCTCGCCTGGACGTCGCTGGGCCTGGGGATCCTTATGATCCTGACCTACCCCATCCGCTTCTACGCTCCGGCGATCGGATCCAGGATCGGCCTCGATCCCGCGGGCGGCTGGGGCTCCCTCACCAGCACCTACCTGCTTGCCATCCCCGCGCTCGCGGCGATCCTGCTGTTCTCCATCGTCGCGGGGGCGCGACTCCTCGTGGACTTGCCCGAGGAGCCGCCCGGGTCCGGGCCCGACGACCTACCCAAAGACACCGCGCCCGAACCCGCGGTCTGAGACGAGGAGACCCCACGATGGCGCGCGACGCACGGCAGCACCGCCACGACCTTCGGGCCATCGCGCACCAGGCGATGCTCGACAAGAACCTCCAGCCCGACTTCCCCAAGGCCGCGCTGGCGCAGGCCGGCGCGCTCGCCGGACCCGCGGAGCGTCCCGATCCGTCGATCAAGGACCTGCGCGAGCTCCCCTGGGTGTCGATCGACAACGACGACTCCATGGATCTCGACCAGCTCTCCGTCTCGGAGAAGACCTCGGACGGGACGCGACTCCTGATCGCCATCGCGGACGTCGACGCCCTCGTGCGCAAGGACGATCCCATCGACGACCACGCGCGCATCAACACCACCTCCGTGTATACGGCCGCCGAGATCTTCCCGATGCTCCCGCCGCGGCTCTCGACGGACCTCTCCTCTCTCGGGCAGGACGAGGAGCGCCTCGCGATCGTCATCGAGATGACCGTTCGCGCCGACGCCTCGATCGCCTCCTCCGACGTCTACCGCGCGCGCGTGCGCAATCACGCCAAGCTCGCCTACAACAGCGTCGCGGCATGGCTCGAGAACGAAGGGCCTCCTCCCGCGCGTCTCGCAACGCAGGCGGAGCTGCGCGATCAGATCCACATCCAGGACGAGGCGGCGCAGCAGCTCCGCACCGTGCGGCACGAGCGCGGCGCGCTCAGCCTGCAGACCGTCGAGGCGCGCGCCGTCTTCACCGACGGCACCCTTTCCGACCTCGCCGCCGACGAGAAGAACCGCGCCAAGGAGCTGATCGAGGACCTGATGATCGCGGCCAACGGCGTCACCGCGCGATTCCTCGCGGGCGCGGGGCTCCCCGCGCTGCGACGCGTCCTGCGCGAGCCCGAGCGGTGGGACCGCATCGTCCAGCTCGCCGCCGATCTCGGCGAGACCCTCCCCGAGACGCCCGACTGCGGCGCGCTCGAGGGGTTCCTCGCGAAGAGGCGCAAGGAGGATCCCCTGCGCTTCCCCGACCTCTCGCTCTCGATCGTCAAGCTCATGGGGCGGGGCGAATACGAAGTCGCCTCGGCGCGCGGAACGCCGCCAGGGCATTTCGGCCTCGCCGTTCAGGACTACACACACTCGACGGCCCCCAACCGGCGCTACCCGGACCTCATCACACAGAGGCTGATCAAGGCCGCCATCGCGAAGGGGCGATCGCCCTACGACGAGGCGGAGCTGAACGGTCTCGCGCGCCACTGCACCGACCAGGAAGACAACGCCAACAAGGTCGAGCGGCTGGTTCGCAAGGCCGCCGCCGCGCTCCTGCTCGAGCACCGGGTCGGAGAGCAGTTCGACGGGATCGTGACGGGGGCCTCGGAGAAGGGAACCTATGTCCGGATCTTCCGCCCACCCGTCGAGGGGCGCGTCGTCCAGGGAAACGCGGGGATGGACGTCGGAGAGAAGGTGCGGGTCCGACTGCTCGACACCAACGTCGAGCGCGGATACATCGACTTCGGGCCGGCCTAGTCCCTACGGCGTCTTCCACTCTCAACCGTTCCCTTTTCTTCGTGCTCCGAGGCGCTCTGGAGTAAGATACGCGCCGTTTCTTCCCGTCAAACCGACGTTCCACCAGCGAGGTCCTCATGAACCACGCCCTTTCACTCCAGGGCCGCCACTACGGCCGCGGACGGCTCGCGAGCCTGCTCGCCGCGATCGCTCTGGCCGGCGTCCTGGCGGCCGCTCCCGCGCACGCCCAGAGTCTCGAGCAGGCCGAAAAGAAGATCACGGTCCACAAGCTCGCGAACGGATGGACGTTCATCATCTACGAGCGTCCCATGGCCCCCGTCTTCTCCTTCTCTTCCTACGTGGACGTCGGCTCCGCGCAGGAGGTCCCCGGGATCACGGGGCTCGCGCACATGTTCGAGCACATGGCCTTCAAGGGGACGCCGAACATCGGAACCACCAACTACGATAAGGAGAAGGGCGCGCTCGACAAGATCGACGCCGCCTACGCGGCGCTCGACGCCGAAAGGCGCCGTCCCGACGCGGACCCCGCCAAGGTCGCCGCGCTCGAGAAGACCTTCAAGGACCTCCAGGAGGACGCCGACAAGTTCATCGTGAAGAACGAGTTCGGCGAGCTCGTGGACCGCTACGGCGGGGTGGGGCTCAACGCCGGCACGGGCGCCGACTCGACCGAGTACCACTACTCGATGCCGTCCAACCGGATCGAGCTGTGGGCGTACCTCGAGTCCGAGCGCTTCATGCACCCCGTGTTCCGCGAGTTCTACAAGGAGCGGGACGTGGTCAAGGAAGAGCGCCGGCTGCGCACCGAGAGCACCCCGCAGGGACGGCTCATCGAGCAGTTCCTCGCGACGGCGTTTACCGCGCACTCCTACCATCAGCCGACGGTCGGCTACATGAGCGATCTCAACTCCTTCTCGCGCGAGGACGCGGAGCGCTTCTACAAGGAGCACTACGTCCCGTCGAACATCGTGACCTCGCTCGTCGGCGACGTGAAGGCGTCCCAGGTGATCCCCATCCTCGACAAGTACTTCGGCCGCATCCCCAAGGGCGAGACGCCGCCGCCCCTGCGGACGGTCGAGCCCCCGCAGACCTCGGAGAAGGTGATCCGGATGCCGGATCCCGCGCAGCCCGCCTATTTCGAGGGCTATCACAAGGGCGCGGTGACCGACCCCGACGAGCCCGCCTACGAGGCCATGGGGCAGATCCTCTCGACGGGGCGCACCTCGCGGCTCTACCGCAGCCTCGTGCGCGACAAGCAGATCGCCGTCAACGCGAACGCCGGTAGCGGGTTCCCCGGCGACAAGTACCCGAACCTCTTCGTCGTCTCGGCCGTACCGGCGCGGGGGCATTCCCCCGAAGAGGTCCAGACCGCGATCCACGCGCAGCTCGACCGGCTCAAGAACGAGGACGTGACCGATGACGAGCTCACGGTGGTGAAGACGCGCACGAAGGCGCGCCTGATCCGCGGCCTCGGCGCGAACCAGGGGCTCGCCGTCAACCTCGCCGAGTACCAGTCGATGCGTGGGGACTGGCGCGAGCTCTTCCGCGCCGTCGACAAGATCGACAAGGTCACCAAGGCCGACATCCGCCGCGTCGCGCAGAAGACGTTCGTGGACACCAACCGGACCGTCGGGATCCTCGAGACGACCAGCGCCAAGGCGGCCCTCTCCGGATCCGGAGACGCACAGGCGACAACCGGGCGCGCGTCGCAGAGCGATGCCCAGCAGGAGCGTGGACGATGAGAACTCCCCAGATCACGAGGCTCTTTGCCGCCGCGGCCGTCACGGCCGCGCTCGCGGCGCCCGCCCTCGGGCAGGTGAAGGACTACCGGCAGATCAAGTTCCCCGACATGCGCACCATGTCGATCCCCAAGCCGGAGCGGATCGTTCTCGACAACGGCATGGTCGTCATGCTGCTCGAGAACCACGAGCTGCCCCTCATCGAGGTGAGCGCGCGCGTGCGCACCGGCTCGCGTCTCGACCCGGCTGAGAAGGTCGGGCTTTCGGGCATGTTCGGCACGGTCCTCCGGACGGGCGGTACGAAGACCCGCACCGGCGATCAGCTCGACGACTTCCTCGAGGCCCGCGCGGCGACGATCGACACCGGCGTCGGCATCGACTCGGGCAGCGCGAACCTCTCCTGCCTGAAACAGGACTTCGACGAGGTCCTTCCGGTCTTCGCGGACGTGCTCCGTAATCCCGCGTTCGCCGAGGACAAGATCAAGCTCGCGAAGACGCAGGCCAATTCGTTCATCTCGCGGCGCAACGACAACCCGCAGGGGGTCATGAACCGCGAGTTCGCCAAGCTCGTCTACGGCGAGACGAGCCCGTACGCGCGCACCTCCGAGTACGCGACGATCGACGCCGTCACTCGCGACGACTTCACCGCGTTCCACGCGAAGTACTACGTCCCGAACCGCGTCATCCTCGGCGTCGTCGGCGACTTCGACTCGAAGGAGATGGCCGGCAAGATCAAGGCCGCGTTCGGCGACTGGGCGAAGGGCCCGGCCGTGAAGGACGACGAGGCGACCTGGCAGAGCTCCCCGCGCCCCGGCTACTACTACGTACAGAAAGAGGACATGACGCAGTCGGACATCATCATCGGGCACATGGGGATCCGACGCGACAATCCCGACTACTACGCCGTCGAGGTCATGAACGAGGTCTTGGGCGGCGGGTTCGCCGCGCGCCTGTTCAGCAACGTGCGCTCCAAGAAGGGGCTCGCCTACTCCGTGCGCGGCGGGCTCGATTCGAACTTCGACTATCCCGGCACCTTCAATACCTGGATGACGACGAAGACCGAGACCACCGCGGCGGGGATCGACGCGCTCATGGTCGAGATCGACGGCATCAACTCGAACCCGGCCACCGACGCCGAGGTCAAGGAGGCGAAGGAATCGATCCTGAATTCCTTCGTCTTCAACTACGATTCGCCGGCGAAGATCCTCCGCCAGCAGATGACCTACGAGTACTTCGGCTACCCCGCCGACTATCTGGACCGCTACCGCGAGAACATCGAGAAGATCACCAAGGCGGACGTCGCCCGCGTCGCGGCGAAGTACATCCACAAGGATCAGCTCGCCGTCCTGGTGGTCGGGCCGTCGAAGGGGACGGACCGCCCGCTCGAGTCGTTCGGAAAGGTCACCAAGCTCGACATCGCGATCAAGGATTCGAAGGGTCCCGCAACGGCGGTGGCCGCCGCGTCCCCCGAGTCCCTCACGAAGGGCAAGGCGCTCTTCGAGAAGGTCGTCACGGCGCTGGGCGGCGGCGAGGCCGTCGACGGCGTCAAGTCGATGCGTACCGTCGCCAACAGCACCATGAAGGGGCCGATGGGCGAGATGAACGTCAAGGTCGTTTCGACCCTCTCGCTCCCCGATCGCCTGCGCCAGGAGGCGACGACGCCGATGGGGCCCATCGTCAGCGTCCTCAACGGGGACGACAGCTACATGAGCATGGCCTCGCGCGGGGCGCGTCCGCTCCCCGAAGCACGCCGCACCGACCTGACGAAGTCGATCCACCGCCAGGCCATCTCGCTCGTGCAGCATCGCAACGACAAGGACTTCAAGGTCCAGAGCCTCGGCGCCGAGACGGTGGACGGAGCCGCGCTGGAGGCCCTGCTCGTCTCCTTCGGCGGAGAAGAGACGAAGATCTACGTGGACGCCACCGGCCGCATCGTCCGGCAGCACTACCGCGCCACCGGACCCACGGGCCCTGCGGAGATGGTCGCCTCGTTCTCGGATTTCCGTCCCGCATCGAATATCGTCCTCCCCTACAAGTCCCAGACGACCATGAACGGAGAGGTGCAGCAGTCCTCGGTCACCGAGGAGATCGCCGTCAATCCCTCGGTCGACGAGGCGCTCTTCAAGAAGCCCGACGAGGGCGCCGCCGCCCCCGACGGCGCCGCCAACAGGGCCGGAAGCGGCGGTAAATAGCGCCTTCCCCCTTCCTCATCCGTTTCCCATCGATCCCTCCGGGACCCGCGTCCCGGGGGGATTTTCGTTTGCGAGGCACGGCCGTTCCTGACGGTTCCGTCACGAAGCGCGCGCGCGCCGCCGCGTCGGGATCGCCGTCCGCATCGTGGGGTACGGGCCGCAACCGGCCCGGAACCGTTCCTTTCCTGTCGACACATGGCGGGGCCGGGGGTAGCCTGGAAAAGAGTGGGACTACCACAACCGGGAAAGGAGCTCCTCATGACGAAGCGAATTCAATGGCAGCCGGCGGTCGTCGCGGCGTTGGTCGTCGCGCTCGGCTTGGCCGTGGCTGCACCGCTCGCCCTCGCCAAGCACGGCAAGTCCAAGGTCCGCCACGGCAGAGATCGCGAGAGGCACCATGCGGCGTCGTTCATCACCGCCTTCACGACCATGTACGGCGTGGACGGCCCCTTCATCAACCCCGCCAATGCGATCCGCAACATCCCCGGCGACGAAGCGCCCTGGAAGCTCTCCTCCGCGCGCGGATTCCTGGGGACGGACGGTCATCTGCGGATCTCGGTGCGCGGCCTCATCTTCGGCGACGGCTCGCCGAACGATGAATCCACGTTCCGCGGAGCGGTGAGCTGCCTGACGGAGGACGAGGCCGCGGGCACCACTCCCGTCGCCAACGTCTTCACGCAAGGCTTCCCGACGGGGCCCACGGGCGATGCGGACATCGACGCCCAGGTCACGCTTCCGAACCCCTGCGTGGCGCCCGTCATCTTCGTGCTCGCGGGGAGCGAGGACAAGTGGTTCTCGGTGACCGGATTCGAGTCCGAAGGGGATTCGACGTCGAACGGCGACGACGGAGACGACGATCACGACAACCAGGGCGACGACGATCAGGGTGAGGACGGAGACGACGACTAGCCGGCACTGCCGGGTCTAACGGGCGCGCGCGTCAGCTCCGGGAGTCGGGGCCGACGCGCAGCGCCATCATCGTCGCGTCGTCGGACGGCTCCGCCCTCCCGCGGAACCGACGCACCGCTTCTTCCAGTCCCGAGAGCAGATCGTCGATGCCGCGGTTCCCGATGCCGTGCAGGAGAGGCTCCAGCCGCTGGGAGCCGAACATCTCCCCCGACTCGTTTTCCGCCTCCGTCGCCCCGTCCGTGTAGAAGAAGAGCAGGTCGCCTTCCACGAGCGGAACCAGCTTCTCCGCGTAGCCGTGCCCCGCGAACAGGCCGAGCGGCATCCCGGTGGAGGCGAGCTTCTCGATCGCATCGCCCGCGCGGATCAGGTACTGGGGGTTGTGGCCCGCGTTGACGTAGCGCAGCGTGCGGGCATGCGGATCGAGCACCCCGATGAAGAGCGTGAGATAGACCTCCCGTGGCGTGGACCGCTCGAGCTCGCGGTCGATGGCGTCGCACAGCCGGACGAGATCGGGATCGACGGGGAGACGCGCGCGCAGGGTCGCCTGGACGTTGGCCATGAGGAGCGCGGCTCCCACGCCCTTGCCGGAGACGTCCCCGACGAGCAGCGCGATCTCCCCTGTGTCGAGGACGAAGTAGTTGAAGAAGTCGCCGCCCACCTCACGGGCGGGGATCGACACGCCGCGGATCTCCGCCACGCCGAGGCGCAGCGGGCTCTTGGGGAGCATGTCGCTCTGGATCTGGCGGCAGAGCTCGAGCTCGCGCCGCAGACGCTCGCGCTCGACCAGCGACTTCTCGTGCGCGGCGAGATCCGCCGCCATCCGGTTGAACGCCTCGGCGAGCTTCCCGAACTCGTCGCGCGAGCGGACCGCCACGCGGGCGCTGAGATCGCCCTTGGCGATCTTCTCGACGCCTCCCGACAAGGTGTTGAGGTTGCGCGTCATGCGCGCGGAGAGCGGCACGATCCCGGCGAAGGCCGCGGCAATCACCGCGAGCCCCAGCGCGAGGTTGAGACCGTACGCCTTGCGGATCTCGCGCAAGGGGCCGCCGACGGGTCTGGCGATGCCGAAGGTGACACCGGACGGATCCTGCCGCGTCGCGATCAGCCAATCACCCGCGGCGCGCGTCCCTCCGGCAGGCGTCGCGCTCGCCGCGCGCGCCGGCAGGTCGAGCGTGCCGAGGACCGCGCGATCCTCGTCCCTGGGCGTGTGGATCGCTCCCGCGCTGTCGACGGCGAACGGGATCTCTCCCTGATCCGTGCGCGCCATCGCGAGCACCGCGCCGAGCATCCGATCGAGGTTGAGCCGCGCATCGACCTTGCCGACGACGTGCCCGCCGCGGCGCACGATGTAGCGCACGATGTTGCCGGGGCCCTTGCGGCTCCTGACGACGACGGGAGGCGGAGCGGCGCCGGGCTCGGGGACGGCCCCGGCCGGCCGCGGCGCGGGCGCCGCGCCTGGCGCCGCCCCCGGCGCCGGGTGCGGCTCGATCCCCGCCTGCCGCAGCGCCTCGAGGACGATCTTCTCGGTCTCGACGTCTCTCACGCCGGCGCCGCCGTTCTTTTCCTTCGAGACCCGCCCGAGCAGGGCGGCTTTCCGCGCCGTCGTCATGGCCATGAGCCGCCCGGCCTCCGCGTGGGAGAGTCCGGTGTCCCGAGCGACCTCGTCGCGCACCTCGGCGATGTGCGCGTCGATCAACTTCTTCATTTCGGGTGACGAGAAGTCGAAGACGAATGCGGCCGGCCGCTCGGGCGCGCGGGGCTCGGGCGGCTCGGGGATCTCGGGCGGTGCGGGCGGGCCAGGGGAGCCGGGCGCCTCGGGATCCTCGGATCCGGCCTCATCCTCGCTGTCCGGGTCGGCGGCGGCGCCCTTCTTCCCTCCCCCCGGCGGGATGAACTCCAGGCGGTCGAGCAGGACGAGAGAGTCGCCGAGCGAGCTGGCGACGTTTCCGGGAAGACTTCCCGGAGCCGGCGCGCCGGGAGCGCGTCCCGCCAGGAGCGCTTCACCCGCGGGCGTGCCCGCGAGCGTGTCGACGCGACGGCCGAGATCCTCCGTGACCGTCGCCATGCGGCGGCCCATCTCCGACGCCTGGGATCCGGCCTCGGCCTCCACGGTCTTGCGGAAGGCTCGCAGCGACGTCGAGTACGAGAGGAACGTGACCGCGGCGAGCGGAACCACCGAGATCAAGAGGAACGCGACGATGAGCTTCGTGCGGAGGTTCATGAGGTGATCCTCGTGCTCATGATGGAGCCGAAGCCGATGCTCACTCTCCCTACCAGGATCGGTGGAGTCCGCCAGACTCTCTCAGTGCAAGGGAATCACATCCAACAAAAAGGCGTCTTGGTCACGGACCCGGATTCGAACACAAGGGTTTCACGATAGCACGCGTCTTGCACCGGGCGGCGTCGCGCGTGAACACACCGCGAATTCCATTCCAACGAGATGCACGAAGGAGACACGGACATGAGGCACAGCGAGAGAGAGCGCGATCCCTACCGCGACAACGACGAAGACTATAGGGCGGGAGCCCACAACGGCGGGCGCCACGGCGATCCCCGTTTCTGGGAAGAGGGCGAAGAGGCCGAGCGAAGGCGCTTCCGTTCCCGCCAGGAATCCCGTGAGCCGTACGGCTACCGCGAAGAGTGGCCCGGTCAGTCCACCCACGCCTCGGAGGGCGGACCTTCCTGGCTCCGCGGGCAGGGCCCCAGCGCCTACGGCAGCTCCACCTACGGCAGCGTGTACGGCTCCCCGTACAACACGGCCGCCAACGATCCGTGGTTCCGGGATCGTGCGTGGCGTCCCGAGCCTGGAGGTTCCGGGCGGGGATCGCTCTACGATCGCGGACAGGGTGGTTACCAGGGCGAATACGGGAGCCAGGGCCCCTACGGCAGCCAGCACGCCTACGGAGGATACGGCCCGTCCCGCGTCCAGAGCGGCTTCGGCGACATGCGCGGAGAGGGCGGATATCGCCAGGGTGGCTACGGCCAGGGCGGCTACGGCCAGGGCGGATACGGTCAGAGCGGCTACTCCGGTGAGGGATACGGGCGCTTCGGTGGCGGCTACGGTTCGCAGATGCGCTCCGGGGAGTCGTGGTCCCGCGGCGGGTACGGGTCGCATGAGGGCTCGGGCGAGCCGTTCGGACGCCGGTCCCATTTCGGGCTCGGTCCCAAGGGCTACCAACGCTCGGACGAGCGGCTTCGCGAGGAAATCTCGGATCGGCTGATGGCGCACCCGTACATCGATGCGTCCCAGGTCAGCGTCGAGGTGAAGAGCGGAGAAGTCACGATCGAAGGGACCGTCGAGGATCGCCGGACGAAGCGGGAGATCGAGGATCTCATCGAGGACGTGATGGGAGTCAAGGACACCACCAACCGCCTTCGCGTACAGGCCCGCTCGGGCAGGTCGGGCCAGAGCGAGAGCGAAACGCAATCGTGGCAGAAGAGCGGATCGACCGAGGGGTCGATGAACATCGGCTCCTCGCAGAAGAGCGGCAAGTCCCACTCTTCCTAGACCGTTTCACTTCCCCGGAACGCGGCGTGCCCGGCAACGGGCCGCCGCGTTTTCTTTGGTTCAAAAGAAGAGGGGTGCCGCCCGAGCCCTCCTGGAAGGACTCGAGCGGCACCCCCTATGTTCAAGGAGAGGTACCGCGCCGCACCCGAGGGCGCAGCGGCTGTTGAAACGCGAGAAGGCCTCCCCTATTTCAGTCCGTCAACTCATTCGGCGGCTGCCAGGCCCACGGCTCGTCCTTTCTGTAGGATCGCTCCCCCACTTGTCGGACTTTCACCTCGGCACGTCGCCGGCATCTCCCAGATCTTTCGCGACAATCGGCATTTCCAAGCGCGGTCGTTCCCGTAAGAGCAAGAACCCTGCCGGGATCCTCGGATCTCGCTGCTAGCTTTCGCGCGCCGAGGAACGCTCCCTGGCGCGCGCGGGGGACCTCTTCGGGTCCACCATCGCCTTGCGCTCGCTCTTCGCCTTGGCTGCCGATATCGCGGTCTTCACGTCACGCCTCTCTTCGGGAGGAGGGAGCACCGCGGGGAGCCCCATCGCCTCGATCCACAGCTCGCGCGTCCAGCCGGCGGAATGATAGAGGTGCTCGTCCTCCTCGTCTTCCACCTCGTCGTGGGCTTCCTTCAGCGCTCTGGCCTCCTTGCCCTCGAGAGCGTCGGCCGCCATGCCCAGAAGCTCCCAGTTCTGATGGTCCTTGGTCTCGGCGTCGACGACGCACTCGGCGGCGACGATCTGCGCCGCCTCCGGCTTCGCATTCCGGCGAGCCGACTTCATCGCCGCGATGAGGGCCTCGCCCTTGGCGCGGACCACGGCGCGGCCCGGCGTGTCGGTGTCGGGATCCAGACCGAACACTTCCAAGACCTTCTCGAGCACCTCGACGTGATGCCGCGTCTGATCGAGATACTCGTTCCACTCCTTGCGCAGGTCATCATCGACCGCGCTGTCGAGAGCGGTCTCGTAAACCTTCACCCCGCCGAGCTCCGTCTCCAGGGCTTCGTAGAGAAGCCCGTGCACCTGCTCCGCGTTCACTGATTTCTTGTCCGACGGTTTCATGCTGAGTCCTCCTCGAGCCGTTTCGTGCAAGAGGCATTCCGCGTGTGCAGGGCGGCCCCGCGAGATTCCGCGGCGAAATCGGGTGGATGACGGCTACCGTGAAAGCGGTATCGGAAAAGACTGGGCGGAACGGCCGTTCTTTTGTGGCTTTTTTCTTTGCGAACATTTCAATCGCTGTGCTATTTTCGGAGTCGTTCACGGGCACCAAAACCATCTGAGCGAGAAGGACCGGGTCGACGATGTTTCCAAACACCAACTCCTCCCGTACCGCGAAAGAATCTCGCAACCGTGTGGCGGCTCTCGAAGAGCGCGTCGAAATCCTCCAGGCGCTCTACGAGCTCACGAGCACCGTCAACAGCGCCACGAACCTCGACGAGATCTTCGAAAGAGCCCTTCTCGCTCTCCAGCAGATCCTGGGCGCCTCCCGCGCATCGATCCTTCTGTTGGACGGGGACGGCGTCATGCGCTTCCGCGCATGGACGAATCTCTCGGACGCCTATCGGGCCGCGGTGGAGGGGCATTCCCCCTGGACGCGCGCCACCCGCAATCCGGCGCCCGTGATCGTCCATGACGTCGATCAGGAACCGTCCCTCGCCCGCCTGCGCGAGCACATCCTTCATGAGGGAATCCGATCGCTCTGCTTTTTCCCCCTGACCTATCATGGCCAGCTGCTCGGCAAGTTCATGGTGTACTACGACCGGCCGTACGTGCCTGGCGCTGCGGAAGTCCAGCTCTCCCAGATCATCGCGCACCACATCAGCTCCGGCGTGGGACGCGCTCTCGCTCGCGAGGAAAGAGAGAAGCTGCTCGCCCTCGAGCAGGCGTCGCGCCGCTCTCTGGAAGAGGCGAACCGCATCAAGGACGACTTCCTCGCCGTCCTCTCGCACGAGCTGCGCACGCCGATTGCGGCGATCCTCGGCTGGGTCCAGGTCCTTCGAGAAGGCAATCGTGTCGACGAGGCGACCAGGGCACGTGCATTCGAGACCATCGAGAGGAACACGCGCCTCCAGTCACGGCTCATCGAAGACCTTCTGGACGTCTCACGGATCGTCTCGGGGACTCTCTCCCTCGATCCGCGACCGATCGACGTGCGCACGGTGGTCGCGGCCAGCTGCGAGACGGTCCGTCCCTCCTGCGATTCCAAGCGCCTCAGCCTCGTCGTGGATCTCGGTCCGGCGCCCGCCGTCGTGAACGGCGACGCCGCGCGGCTCCAGCAGGTCTTCTGGAATCTCCTGACGAATGCCGTGAAGAATACGCCGGACGGCGGGACGATCCGCGTCGGAGTCCGTCGCACCGGATCCGAGATCGAGGTCACCATCGCCGACACCGGCCGCGGCATCGGAAGCGATTTCATGCCCTACGTCTTCGAGCGCTTTCGACAGGCCGAAGGAGGCACGCGCCGTCTGCAGACCGGGCTGGGGCTGGGCCTCGCCATCGTCCACGATTTCGTCGAGCTGCATCACGGACGCGTGGAGGTCTTCAGCGAGGGGAAAGGCAAGGGGGCGACGTTCTCGGTCTCTCTGCCCGTCCATTCCGCCGCCGAGATCCAGACCGCCGAGCCCCTTCCACCGTCCGCGGTGCGGAACGTCGATGTGCCCGATCTTCGGGGTCTGAGGGTCCTCCTCGTCGAGGACGAGGCCGACGTGCGTGACGTCCTCGGAATCCTCCTGCAGAAGTGCGGCGCCCTGGTCACGGCGACCGGCTCGGCGCGGGAAGCGCTCGAGAGCTACCGGAAACAGCAGCCGGACGTGCTGGTGACCGATATCGGGATGCCGATCGAGGACGGCTTCGATCTCCTCCGCCAGGTCAGGTCCCTGAAGCCCAGTCTCGCCCAGCATGCGCCGGCCATCGCGCTGACGGGCTACGCGCGGGGTGAAGACCGTCATCGCGTGATCGCGGCCGGCTTCCAGATGCACATCCCCAAGCCCGTCGACTCCTTCGAGCTCGCACGGGCCGTCCGTTCGCTCAAGAGCTGATCGCGCTCAGCCGCGCGACGCCGCTCCCGATCGTCATCGCGCCGATCGCTTCCTTTCGACGGGAAGACCCTGGCGGACGCCGTCGTAGCCGGCCCACGGATCCCGTCGCACGGACGCAAGGCGGCGGGCCAGGTTCTTTACCGTAAAGGCATCCGGCTTCAGGCGCGGACCGAGCTCCTCCCAACCGACGGGGGCCG
>Ga0207644_10001950_pt1 | contig 13364 bp, 13 predicted proteins | sample KBSS73metaG_FD_184326 | JGI IMG/M metagenome (GOLD analysis project Ga0207644, IMG submission 184326) | Switchgrass rhizosphere microbial communities from Kellogg Biological Station, Michigan, USA - KBS S7-3 metaG (SPAdes) (version 2) | ecosystem: Host-associated > Plants > Roots > Rhizosphere... | reverse complement strand
CCTTCACCTGGCTGTCCGCTTTACCGACGACCTTGGTATAGAACTCCCGGCGGGCGCGCGACGGATTTGCAATATCCACCGGCGTCATCGTATTGGAATCTCCCAAATAGACCCGCGATATCTCGCTGGCGGTGATGGTGGTGGTGGTGCTTTGTGCGCTGACGATGACAACGACATCTGCGCGCGCTTGTTGTAAGACGGCCGCAAATACCAGGCCGGCGGCAATCATGGTCTTGCTGGATCGTTTCATGATTGCCTTTCCTCAGAACACGAAATCGAGTGTCATGCTGGCCACTGTCACCGGGCCGCGAAATCCCGGGCGCACGTTGATGAAGAGCCCGTTGCCCTCCGGACTCACGCGGTCGACCTGCAACTTCAGATCGACCGATTCGTGCACGTCCCAACGTACGCCGGCGGCAAATGAGTGTTGATCGGCGCCGACGGAGTTGATGAGCTGGTCGACACCCAGCGCAAGCGGCAGGAGCGCCCCGAATCGGGGTATGGTCGTGTCCGTACGCGCACTGGTCACTTTCTGCCGTGCGTAGATCGCATAAGGCGTGAATTTCCGCACGCGGTAGCCGGCAAGCAGGTACTGCCCATCGGTGCTGGCCAGGAAGCCGCCGCCGGTCGCCTTGGTAATCTCACCCTGGACGGTCAGATGAGTGTCGTCAAAGCTCAAGCCGAAGTCGGTAAAGTCGAATGGCACATTCACGGGATTCAGCCGGTTGGCGAGCGCGGTAAATCCCGCGGCATTGACCGCGGTGAGCAGTTGGGTAACCGTCGCGGAGCGGGAGGTAAATGACGACTGACTGCGCCCAACACGCAGGGTTAGCGGTCCAACGGTAACATTGGCGTTCGCGCCCCAGTTCTTCCGGGATTGGATGGCGGCCCCGGCAAAGTTCAGGTCGGTCTTACCGTAAAAGACCTGCGCACTGATGTCGGCTGGGCCAACGGTTTTGCGGTAGAGAATATCCGCGCCGTCGTCACTGTCGAACGGTATCTGCCCATACACTTCGATTGGCGGGCGGACCCAGGTATTGGAGTAGCCGACCTGCCGATAGTCGGAGCTCATGAACACCGGCAACTGGATTCTGCCGACGCGTACCGAGACATCGCGCGTCAACTCGGCCTTCACGAAGAACACGGGTACATCGAGTTGGAATCCCGTGTTGAACGTCCGCCGCACCATCCCTTGAACGGTGGCGGAGAACATGTCGCTCAGGTGGACGGTTCCCTGCAATGCGAACAGTGAATCGACACCAACGTCACCCTCGCTGTTGGCGCCTACCGTCTGCTCTTGAGCGCGTCCGAACTCGGCTTTGCCGGTATCGGTCACGACAAAACCGCCCGTGCCGAATCCGCTGACATCGATTGGTGGTAGAGCCGCGTTCGCCCGCATCGAAGCCAGCGCGAGTGCGAGCATGAATGATGCGGCGGCGGCTCTCACCGGAAAACGGTACATAAAGTCTTCTCTCCCTGCTGATAGACGACTGCTGCGGCGGGCTGTGCGCCGCAGCTGGATCGATTGCTTGTTCTTAGGTAAGGGGGCGCGCGCTGAACATAAGGTCACTCATTCGTAGTATTCTCGTTAGTTGTCAGTTCCACGCCAGGCGCACGCGAAACGATCCACACCGACCGGCCGGCAGCGCGACAGACCTTCCCGTTTCCATGGACTCACTGACAGTCGGTTTCAGACAGTCTGCCCACAGGACGAGACGCTGTACAACTGTCTACTATCACGAACACTGTTTGTTTCAACACGTCAGCAGCCGAGTGACTGCCGTGGGAGGGCACTGGAATCGTGCGGGACGCGAGAAATCTTCGCAAAACTTCGCTGCTTATCGGCTGCGAATGGACCGCCGTACGTCAGGGAGCGTACTTCCAAGCTCAGAAGCGGTAGCGGACCCCCGCCCCGAACGTGCGCAAGGGCGCCCGGGGGGGCGCAGGCTACACGCGGAGGACCGCGTAGTCCGGATGATCTGGATTGACAACCAGCCGGCGGTTGCGCGGCTCGATGATGCAATCCATCGCTTCGATGGGTACCACGCCAATGAGCGGCTCATCCCCGAACACGCAGGCATCCGTGGTGCAGCTGCGGTTCGCGAAGTCGATTCTGATCGGAGCAACCACAGGAACCTTGACGCGCGAGGCATCTGCAATCTTGATACGTGCGGAATACACCTCTGGGAGGGCGCGTCAACTCCGAACAAAGCCCCTGAACTCTCCCTGAACGACCCATTCAGTCACCTTTCAGCTCGCTACGCGCACGCTGTGTCCAAGCCGATAAGCCGGCTTGAGGAGACTTCGATGAACCGATTTGCGGTGGCTGCAATTGCCCTCTCACTGTTAGGCACGTCGGTGGCCATGGCGGATGGTCATCACGATCGGGATGGCCGTGGCAACTGGTCGGGCGAGCATCGGGATTTCGATGGGCGACGCGATGACCGCCGTCAGGACTGGCACCGCGACGAGCGCGGGTGGAATCGCCGTGAATGGCATGAAGGCGGTCGTTATCACGATGCCGACCGTTGGCGGGAGCACCGCGACTGGGAGGCTCACCATGACTGGCGTGGCGGACGATTCCGTGACGATGATTATTTTCGCCATGGATACCGCTTTGGACACCTTTGGCACCGCGGTGAGCGATTGTCACCGGCCTACTACGCACCGGGGTACGTCGTTCGTGATTACTACACCTACCAGCTGCCGGAACCTCCGTATGGCTGTCGGTGGGTCCGCGTGGACGGTAACGTCGTATTAGCGGCAATCGCAACCGGCGTTGTACTGGATGTTGTCTACAACGTGTTCTGAGGGGGCGTTGCTGACGTCGGACTTAATTTACGGTGATTTGGGCTTCCTCGCGGGTTTACTATAGGGCGACTTCATTGCTGGAAGTGTTCGATGGATCTGAAGCGCCATGCAGCCCGCGAGGAAGCCGCCCAGTGGGTGGCAAAGCTCGACCGAGGCTTACGCCAGGGTGAAGGTGTACTGTTCCGCGAGTGGCTGAAGCATTCGGTCAACCGCAGCTCCATCCTGGAGATAGCAAGGCGCTCCTGCGGTCCGGAGGTACTGGCGCTACTGGCTGAGCTCTTCCCGATCGGCGTCAATTCCACGCCGCGGGAGGCCCGACGAGGATCCCTGGTCGTTCTGACTGCAGCCCTTGCAGCGGCCGGCGTGGTCATTCTCGGGGCCCTGTTGCTCAACGACCAGAGACATTGGTCGCGCTTCGCAGCCTCGTTGTCCACGACTCACTCCGCGGACGGCGCACTCCATCATCCGCCCCTGGCCAAGGGCGCGTACTCGACGGCAGTGGGCCAGCAACAAGAGATTCGCCTGCCGGATGGGAGCACCATTAAACTCAACACGGCTACGAGCCTGGTCGTCACGTATTCGCTCCGGGAAAGAGAAGTCTCACTGCCGTACGGGGAGGCGAGTTTTCACGTTGCGAGTGAGCCCGACCGGCCGTTTTTCGTGCGTGCCGGCCAGCGTCGTTTTCAGGCAGCGGATACCCAGTTCGACGTGCGTGTACTTACACCCGACAGCATAGAACTCATTGTGACGGAAGGGAGTGTGAAGGTGTTTGATGTGCCGATGGACCGGACCGACACGCCAGCCATGGCGCGGCTACGTGCCAACATGATCTTCGATGATACGACCGTCGACAGTCCCGGAGTGGTGGAGCTGGAGCCGGGTTTGCAATTCGTGCGCAAGGTCCAGGCGAGCGATGTAACTGACCTTCTCGCCTGGCAGCATGGCAGAATCGTCTTCAAGGGCGAGCGCCTCGAGGATGTCCTGACGGAGACTCATCGATATACAAGAACGCGCTTCGTGCTGGCCGATTCGCAGCTGAGCGACACTCGCGTGAGCGGCGATTTCCCTGCGGGTGACATCGACGACTTCCTGGCTGCGTTGCGCAGGAACTACCTGATTGTTTCGCAACGTGACCCGTCAGGAATTATTGTGCTGAGCCGCTCGACTCCTCCTATCAGCCGCCTGTAGCGGCCGGCCGCCAGGACCCGTCCCACGCCAGGATCCGTCCGACGCCAGCATCCGCACGCCGTCAGTATCCGCACGCCGCGAGCATCCGCACGCCGTGAGCATCCGCAAGCCGTCCGCATCCGCTCAGGAGTTTGCCTGCTCGCTGATGGCCAGGTGCCGCAGCGATTCCGGCACAAACGACAGGTCCGTCGCCTCGCGAACCGCCAGCCGCATCTGCTTTTCGAGCACATCCTGCGGTACCGGGTTCTGGTAGCCGTTGAGACAATTGGCAAGCGCCGTTGCGCCCGACAGGTTCTGCGTCCGGGACACGCGGTACGCCTTCATCACCAACGCCTCCGCGGCTCCCGGTGTAAGCATCAACGGAAGTGTGGACTCCATTTGCTGCAACTCCTCGGCCGGAATCATCAAGTCATAACGGCGCGCCAACGCCGCCAGCAGCTCACGGCTCTCCGCGTGCGAGGTAGTCGGTAAAATCGGCACCCGCAGATCGATGCGGCCAGGGCGCTTCAAGTCCGCTTCAATCAGGTCGGGTCTGGATGAGGCCAACACCCACACGACCTTGCCACGATTGGCGGTGTCGGACATCTCCTGCGCGATCATGGAGTACAACCGTCCCGACAACCCACTGTCGTTGTTGCCCGAATCGCGCCGGCCGAGCGTCTGATCCGCCTCGTCGACAAACACAATGCAGCGGCCGAGCGCGCGGACGAGGCGGAAGATCTTTTCCAGGTTGCCTTCGCTCGAGCCCACCCACTTCTCACGAAAATTCTTGAGCTTCAGCACGGGCACGCCGGCTTCGCCTGCGAGGCATTCGACCAGGAAAGTCTTACCGGTACCGATGGGGCCGCACAGTAAATATCCCATGGGCAGCGCCCGCAGATCGTTCGTGCGCCACAGCGTCACGTCCTGCCGCAACCATGCCTTCAGCGCTTCCTGTCCGTGATACTCGCCCAACGTCCGTTTGGATTCGAGAAACTCCACGAGACCGGGCGCGTCATGCTCGACCATCTCCTTCTTGAGTAAGGCAAAGTCCGAGGTTTGCAGCACTTGTCCCCGGTGTGCCCGGACTTTCGTAAGCTGCTCGAGCGTACTGACTGACACACCGGTCATCGCCGCCGCGAGCGCCCCGAGATCTGTCCCGGCGGGAATCGTCTGCTTGAACTCCTTCTGTAAGAGGGTCAATGCAGATTGCAGCTCGGACATGGACGGAAGTGGGACGCGTACTCGCGTGGACTGAGGTCCGAATGCTATCAACGGCTCCAGATCGTTCAGATTGTCTGCAATCAGCAGACTCACGAACGGGAGCTCCGTGAACGGCGAGCCGGAGGCCCATTCCCGCACGAGACTCGTCAGGCTGCCGTGCTCGAAGCCACGGCCATCGGCCGGTAGAAGTTGGTCGGCACCCCGGACCAGCACGGCAACCTGGATATTGTTGGGTTTCCCAACCGCCTCGAGATTGCCGAGATACCTGCCAAAGCGGCTCACGAAGCGGATGGCGGCGAGCGGGTCGCGCGGCAGACTCTGCATTACGGCGGGCACCCACTCAGCCAGACGCTCACTACCGCGCTCGACGGCCAGGCCGTTGCCGAGGTCATAGGTGAAAATGACCTGAAAGCCCACGAGCAACTCATCCTCAATGTAGCGTTCAATGCTGACGAGCCGGCCGCCGATGGCCAGTCGATCATGGACATTGCCGTACAGGATGAATTGGCCGGATGCGCCGCTCTGGAACGAGTCGTAGAGCTCGGCTGCCCAATCCGGTTTGCTCGTCAGGGCCGTTCTGGCAGTGACCTGTGCAAAAAGCTTCATGCGTATCCTCGCTTCCTTTCTGGCGCAGTCGAAGAATAGGCTCCCGCAAGCGTTGCGCTCAAGGCTAACCCGACAACGCGGTCGCGGGTGCCACTGCCCCAGGAGCCACGGAAGCAAGGCCCATGATGCCGCCTGGGTTCATGCAATCGACCATCGCCGATGGAATCAGAATGGTGGTGCCACGCTCCTTGGTCGTCTCGTAGATGATATTCATGGCCCGCAATTGGAGCGCGGCGGGATTGCGTGCATAGATATCGGCCGCCTCCAGGAATTTTTTGGCGACCTCCTGCTCAGCGGAACCCAGTATGACGCGCGCGGCTTTTTCGCGTTCGGCCTGGGCCTGGCGGCTCATCGCATCCTGCAGCTGCGAAGGAATGGCGACGTCGCGAATCTCCACGGAGATTGCCGCGACCCCCCAGTCTGCCGTCTTGCGGCCGATTTCCTCCTTGAGTTGTTGGTCAGCGAGCTTGCGTTCTGACATCAACGCACTGAGCGGTGAGGCGCCAATCATCTCCCGCAGGGACGTTTGCGCTACGCGCAGAATCGCGGACCTGTAGTCCGTGATTTCCAACGCTGCGCGCTCAGGGTCATGCACTTGCCAGAACAGAATCGCGTCGATGTTCGCAGGCACGGTATCTTTGGTGAGCGCTTGCTCAGCATTGAATTCGGTCGTCTGGATGCGCTGGTCAATCCAGGCGGTCACCGCATCGACGAACGGGATGATGGTGAACAGGCCCGGACCGCGGATGGCATGAAGTTTCCCGAAGCGCAGAACCACGGCCCTCTCCCACTGTTTGGCCATCAACAGCGATACCGGAGTCAGTGCTGCCACCAACACGAGAGCGCCTGGGAGGACGTAGCCCAGCAGCGGTCCCCATTCGTGGAACAGTGTTGCGACGGTGAGCGCCGCAACGAACAGCACAATCGAGATGACAATTGCGGGAGCGTTCATACCTGACGCGTTCATTTTGTACTCCTTGGTCGCTTTGCGGTGCGCAGAATTTCCTGGGCGACGTCGATAGGGTCGACGCCCGCCGAATTCGAGATAGCGATGGCCTGTTGGGCGAGGCTTGCCACCCGTTTGGCGTGCCTTGTCACGTCAACCGGTGGCGGTTTCTCTGCCACGTATGTCCCGCGCGCCCGCAGGATGACAATGGCACCGGTCTGCTCTAGGTCCGTGTAGGCGTGCCGGACTGTGTTCAGATCGACCTTCAAGGAAACGGCGACCTGACGCATGGTGGGCATCTGCTCGCCAGGGCGCAGAGTCCCGGCACCAATCGCCTGCAGCATCTGGTCACGGATCTGCACGTACACAGGTACGCCGTTGTCCTGAAGCTGAAGCGGTGGAAGCATGGTGGCCGATCTGTATGATAGTATGCATACAGTCCACCACGGCGGGACTGCTGTCAAGCCGGGTGCTCCTTGCGGTGTGGCGGCGTGCCCAGCGTGGCAGCGTGCCCGGTGTGGCGGCGTGCCCAGCGTGGCAGCGTGCCCGGTGTGGCGGCGTGCCCGGTGTGGCGGCGTGCCTAGCGTGGCGGCGTGCCCCGTGTGGTAGCGTGCGCCGGCTCTGGCGCAGGCGCGGGCTCGGGCGGGCGCGCGACAGCGGCGACCATGATCGTTTGGCCGGTCCTCATGGCCATTCGTCCGCCGCGCGGCGCGCGGCTACGATTCGGGATCCCTTTCACCCAGCACCGAACGGAAAGCATCCATGCAGGCTCAGCTCGCTTACTGTCCGACGGTCGATCACAACGATCTGCTCAGCGAGGTCCTGCAGGACCTGCGGCTCACACGCGCGACCTACGGGCGCAGCGAGCTCACGGCACCGTGGGGCATCGAGGTTCCATACAAAGAAGGTATTCGCTTCCACTTCGTCGCCGAAGGCAGCTGTTGGATGTTGAGCGGTACACAGAAGCCGGTGTGGCTCGAGGCAGGTGACGTGGTGCTACTGCCTCACGGCACCGCGCACGTCATCACCGATCAACCGCTACGCCGTCCGAAGTCCCTCGCGGAAATCGGGCCGCAACTCATCGGCAATGCTACTTACCGTCTGACGACGGGCGGAGGTGGTGCGCGCTCGCTGATCGTCTGCTGCACCATCGGCTTCGAAGGCCCAACTGCGCATCCCCTCATCGAGCTGCTACCGGAAGTGATGCTAGTGCGTCGGAGTGAGACGCAAGATCCAGCATTGCCGATGCTGCTCAACCTAATGGCGACGGAAGTGGCGAGCCAGCGCATCGGCGCGGCCACAATCATGGCGCGCCTCGCCGACATCATCATGACACGCATAATCCGCGCGTGGGTCGAAACGCGACCATCGGATCTCTCGGGCTGGCTTGCAGCGATCCGGGATCCGCAGATTGGCGTTGCGCTGGCACGGATCCATCGCAGCCCGGGCGAATCGTGGAGCGTAGATTCGCTCTCTAGCGTGGCCGGCCTTTCGCGCTCCATCTTTTCCGAGCGCTTCACAGCGTTGCTCGGGGTCTCACCCGCGCGGTATCTCCTGCAGTGGCGCATGCGACTCGCAGCAGCGTGGCTGCGCAACGAGCACATGACCGTCGCGCAGGTCGCGACAATGCTCGGCTACGAGTCGGACGCTTCATTTAGTCGGGCGTTCAAGCGGTTCATTGGCGTGGCACCCAGTGCGTTTCGGCCTCGGGTGGCCGCGGTCAACGTGCCCTGAAGGCGCGATCTGCCGTGCTACTCATGCTCATTTCGTATCATTCGGCCAGAGCACGTCGGCCTTAGAGTCTTGGAAGAGGAAGAGCACGCACGGCTCCTTACTGACACATCTGTCGACGTGCATGCCGCCTCCGGCCTGGCGGATGTAGGAGCCGGGTTTTAACGGCACATTGCTGCCCTTACCGCTCTCGTCTACGTGGACCCACGTCCCCTTGACCAGCACTCCATGAAAATCCGCAGTGTGCGCGTGCAGGCGTGAGTCAAAGCCTGGCGGCACCTGTACGAGCTCGCCATAACCGCCGTCGCGTGCACGATCGCCCCAGAGCTCGCTGATCATGATGGGCAGATCAGGCGCCTGTTTTTTCCACGTCATCTGATCGAACGTCCGGGAGAGACTGGTCTTGGGGAATTCAGTTATGTAAGGGTCTTTGTTGAACAGAAAAATGGTGCACGGAGTGCTCGATACACATGCATCTTCATGCCACTGAGTTCGTATCTGCGTCCAATGTGCACCAGGGGTGAGTCGTATGCCCTTACCTTCCCCGGTGGAGGGAACCCAATGCTCCCAGGTACCTTCGACGACCACGGCCCAATAGTCCGCCGTGTGTGAATGCAAGCCAGACTTGAATCCAGCCGGAGCATTGAGCAACGTGCCGGCTTCCCCTTTGGCTCGATCGCCCCACAGCGGCGCCAATTTCACCGGCACACTCGGGGCCTCCTGATACCAGGGCAGCTTGTCGGCCGGAAGGTAGTGGTTGGCCATCGGTGTCTCGGCGCGGGGTGCGCCCGGGAGCAGCACGATCAGCCCCAGGGCCACAATCTTCAGTTTTATCGTCACAGCATCATCCTCCAGTGATGCGACGCTACAGTGCTGATGACCCGCGAGACCATTGCACGACGTCCGAAATGCTGTGCAGATCTGCGTGTCAGAGCCAATCCCGGCCGGGCCCTGGCATGCGGATACGGCAGGATGTATGGTATGCCCGAGCCAGGGGGCGCTGCATAGCGCTAAGGGGGGAGCCGTGGGTGGATTTGTCCTCGGTTGGGAAGAGACCATCGGCAACGTCACGGTGATCGGTCGGCCCTTCTCGCAGGTTAGCGCGACCAAGGGTTACAACAAGCTCCTCGTCAAGGCTCGCATCAATGACGCGGTCACGATCGCGCGGCGCATGGCGACCGAGACGCGCAACCTGGTTTCCAAATCGATGACGGCCGCGATCGAAATGCGTATGGGGCCTGGCCCGCACGGTCTCGTCACCACGCTTTCGCCCACCGTAGAGGCCGCAGTGGCGGCCCATTTCAAACTTCCCGCGCCGATGACGCAGGCCAATGCGGATGACTGGACGGACCTGTTCAAGTACCTCAACACCGTGTACATGATGATCTCGCAGGGCATTAACGGCCCGTTGAAGATAGTTGACATCCCGAGTGCCGATAAGCTCGACACCAACGGTTCCGTAAGCCTCTCAGATGCAAAGGCCCTCGACACCGCGGACCCGAGTGGTCTGCGAGTCGCAAAACGCGGCCGAATCCATATCAATTTCCATTGGGTTACAACCCGGACCGCGCAGCGGGTGGCGAGGACCGTGATCCACGAGGCCTCGCACAAGTTCGTCGGTGCGCGCGACCATGCCTACAAGCCGAATAAACCCAACTATGCGGCGCTCACACCGAAGCTCGCACGCACGAACGCTGACAGCATTGCTTGTTTTGCGTACTACACCTGGAAAAACGGCGCGTACGCCCTCGACTGACACCTTCGCTTCAAGTGCTGCGCGGATCGACGGTAAGACTTCCCCGGTACTCTTGCGACCGCCGGCGATAGCTGGCGCCCGCGTGCGCGATCATCGCCAAGTCCTTCTCGGAGACCTGTCGAACGACGCTCCCCGGAGCACCCATCACGACGGAACCGTCGGGAATCTGTTTCCCCGGAGGAACGAGTGCACCGGCTGCAATGATGCAGTTTCGGCCGATCCGGGCCCGATCCAACACCATGGCCCCATTGGCGATCATGGAGTCGTCGCCCACGATACAACCATGTAGGAAGGCCAGGTGTCCGATCGTCACGTTACGGCCGACCTCTACCGGAACTCCCGGGTCGGTGTGAATGACAGAGCCATCCTGTACGTTCGAGCCGTCGCCTATGATCAGCCAGTCATTGTCGCCTCGCAGTACAGCGCTGAACCAGACGCTGGCCTCCCGACCCAACCGCACTGATCCGATCACATACGCGCCAGGGGCAACGTAGTACGAATCGTCGGCTGTCTCCAGGCGCCGCGAGCCAATGGTGTAGATCAAGGTAAACACTCCACGAAAGCTCAACCCCAGCTTCGCACCCTTTCAATAATTTGTGGAGGCCTGGGCGGATTGCTGGGCAAACTCCTGCGACAGCCAGTCTATGAACACACGCACGCGGGAGGAGAGCTGACGGCTGCGCGGATATACCAACGAAACTGGGGTCGGCGAAGGGCGAAATTCCGCCAGCACTTCGGTGAGAGTTCCTGCGGCAAGATCGGCTGCCACGTGATAACGGGGGACCTGGATCAGTCCGAGACCCGCCTTCGCCGCGGCCACCATGGTTTCGCCTGTCGTGACTGAGAGCGCGACGGTCTGGGTCAGATGGCGCAATTCACCGGCCACTGTGAATTCCAGCGGGAGCAGGTTGCCCGTTGCGGACGAGACGAAGCCGACTACACGGTGGTGTTTCAGATCCTCCGGTGTTGTGGGCGTGCCGAAGCGCAATAGGTAGTCCGGGCTTGCGAAGGTTGCTTCATCCAGCATAGCTACGCGTCGGCCGACCATCGTGCTGTCGCGAAGCTCACCGACGCGCAACGCACAGTCCACGCCCTCACGGATGACATCGACCAGGCGATCGCCTTCGCCAATGTGCAATTGAATGGCCGGGTACCGCTCGAGAAATCGCGGCAGCGCCGGCAACATGAAGTGTCTGGCGAGCGTGCCGTGAACGTCGATCCGCAGCAATCCGCTCGGCTTGGCGCCTGTGAAAGCGCCCTCGGCTTCCTCGATATCGGCCAGGATTCCGAGGCAGCGCCGATAGTACGCCTCGCCATCGAGAGTCGGTCTGACATGTCGGGTCGTCCGCTGCAGGAGGCGGACGCTGAGCCGGGATTCCAGCTGCTTGATCACTTCCGTTGCCGTTGAGCGCGGCAGATTCAGATCCTGCGCGGCCAGGGTAAAGCTGCGCCGCTCCACAACGCGCGCGAACAGCCTCATGGCATCGACCCGGTCCACAATCGCAGCCTCGCGCGTGAATTGTTCGGAAATTCCGAATTGTCTTGCCAGAGAATGCCAGATTATCTGCCAGTCTTGAATAGCTATTGTCTCCCCACCGGCAAACGGGAGCCGGGAACCAGGAGACATCCAATGAGTGAAATGAACAGCAGAGTGGCGATTGTCACGGGCGCCTCTCGCGGCATTGGTGCCGCGATTGCCGAGCGTCTCGCCCGCGATGGGTTAGCCGTCATCGTGAACTATTCCAGCAACGCTGCTCCAGCCGAGGCGCTGGTCCGAAAGATCGAGGCATCGGGCGGCCGCGCAGTTGCAGCGCAGGCCGATGTCGCTGACCCTGGCGCCGTGCGCCGCATGTTTGATTCCGCAGAGTCGGTGTTCGGCGGGGTCGATGTGCTGGTCAACAACGCTGGCCTCATGACATTGACCAATGTGGCCGACACCGACGATGCCGCGTTTGACCGGCTGATGGCGATTAACCTGAAGGGTACGTTCAACACACTGCGCGAGGCGGCGAAGCGCCTGCGTTCGGGTGGCCGAATCATCAACCTCTCATCGAGCGTCGTCGGGCTGCTGATGCCCACCTACGGCATCTACGGCGCAACGAAGGCAGCCGTGGAGACGATGACGCGGGTGTTGGCCAAAGAGCTGCGTGGCCGGAACATCACTGCCAACGTGGTAGCGCCCGGACCGACTGCGACCGACCTGTTCCTCACCGGCAAGAGTCAGGAGGCGATCGATCGATTCGCCAAGGCTCCTCCGCTCGAGCGGCTCGGTCAGCCGCAGGATATTGCGGGCGTAGTCGCTTTCCTGGCGGGTCCAGACGGCAGCTGGGTGAACGGGCAGGTGTTGCGCGCCAATGGCGGATTGATTTGAGCCAAGTGCCGTGCCTTGGCCAGATATCAGCTGCCCGCGGGCAGGGACCGGAACCCACGGAAGCGCGCTCGCGCGTCTCTCGTCGGGGCTGCGGTAAGATGAAGCCCCGGCAAGCGCTGCACGGCCCTGAGAATCGCAACGCGAGCCTCCAGCCGCGCCACCGACATACCCGCGCATGCGTGGGCGCCGGCGCCAAATGCAAGGTGCCGGTTGGGGCTGCGCGCCAGATCCAGTTGATCCGGAGCATGGAACTCATCCGGATCGCGATTTGCAGCTCCAATGCACAGTGTTAGATACGTGCCGGGCTCGAGCACGACATCGCGGCAGACGACGCGCTCGACGACCAACCGGTTGCCCAGCTGGTTGGAGCTCTCGAAGCGCAAGAACGCGATTCCCGGCTGCCTGTTGCTCGGCGGTCGGCGCCGGTTCCAGCGCGCCGAGTATCGCCAGCGACCAGGCACGTAGTGGTCCGCGATCGTCGCGCGGAACACGGAGCAGGTTGCCGATGACCTCCACGGGGATTGCAGCAGCGTAGTCCGCAATCAAATCGAAGCGGTGCTGCCCCTCCATGCGATCGAGCAACGTATCAACGAGAGCAAGGACACCGGGCTCCATGGAGTTGAGTACCTGCGGAGTGAGTGCACCGACGATCTGCCGGCGCACCCGCGCGTGGTAGGGTGGATCGTTGAACACGAGGCTGGTGGTGTGATGTTCGTACAACGGGGAGGCACCCCCGAATCGCGGGCCGAACA
>Ga0207644_10001947_pt1 | contig 13391 bp, 14 predicted proteins | sample KBSS73metaG_FD_184326 | JGI IMG/M metagenome (GOLD analysis project Ga0207644, IMG submission 184326) | Switchgrass rhizosphere microbial communities from Kellogg Biological Station, Michigan, USA - KBS S7-3 metaG (SPAdes) (version 2) | ecosystem: Host-associated > Plants > Roots > Rhizosphere... | reverse complement strand
CCAGCCTGCTAGACGACAACACCCCCTGCGGCGCGGACCGGGGGTGTTCCGTTCGAACTGTTAGTCCGGGGTCCAGCATTAGACGAGGCGCTACGAAGGCGTCGCGACCGGGTCGAGACCGAAGACAGCGGTCTGGGCTGACTTGCCCTTCAACGCGTGGACACCCCGGTCAGCGAGTCCGGGAGGTCGAGAAACCAGGGCGTCAACGGTTTGGTCAGTGAGAAGGATGGCGTCGCCGGTGGTCTTGGTGAGTTGCTCGACGCGGGCAGCCACGTTCGTCGTATCGCCGATCAGGCTGAACTCAGAATGAGCTGCTCCGCCGATAGTGCCAGCGATCACCGTACCGGTGTTGATCCCGATGCCGATCCGAAGCTCACCGCCGAATCGCTCGGCAACGAGACGGTGAATCAGCACCGCGGCGCTCACTGCTGCGTCGGCATGGTCCGCGAGATCGTTCGGAGCGCCGAAGACGGCCATCGCGCCATCGCCGAGGAACCTGTTGACGTGCCCTCCGGCGTCGATGACGGCCGGCACCACGATCTCGAACAGGGCGTTGAGCCGGGCTACGGTGTCCTCCGCGGTGTTCGCCTCGACGAAGGGGGTGAAGTCGCGGATGTCGACGAACATCACCGTCACCTCGCGGCGCTCGCCGGTGAAAACATCGTCGCCCTGCTCGAGCAGCCGCGCGGCGAGAGCGGGGTCGACGTAGGTGCCGAATGCCGCCTGAAGTCGTTGCCGCTCAGCCAATCCCGCCTGCATGCGATTGAACGACGCTGCCAGCACTCCGAGATCGTCGTCCTGAACCACCGGCACGCGCCTGCCGTAGTCACCGGCTGCGACACGTTCGGTTCCCTCCGCGAGATCCCGAATCGGCCGCATCGACGGTGAGAAACCGACGCCGACGACTAGCGGAATTCCGAATCCGAGTGTCAACGCACTGCCGATCCCAAGGAACAGAAATGGCTGCGGGCTGGCCCCAACGATCGCGGCAACCAACATCGCGCTGTCGACGGAGAAAACGAACGCCGTCCCCAGGACCGTCATGTTTGACCACGCAGCGATCGTCGGGCGAGCGCGGGGTAAAGAGTCCCCGATGCTCGTATCGCCAGCGATCGCGACCCGTGCAGGCCGAGCGGTCGCCTCCAACATGCTGTGCACACTGATGAGATACGTCGCGGTTCCGACCACGGCGCCCAGCACCCCGTACTGCGCAAGTCGCGGTCCGGCCGCCCCGACAATTGCACCGACGCTCACCGACATTAGGGCGAAGCAGACCGCGGCTAACCAAAGCGCCCGGTAAACCGCGCTCCGGGCGAAGCTATATGTGGCCTTCAGCGCTGTTGCCCGATCGACGTCGCGGCCGGCCGCCCATTGCTCGACCGGGCGGTAGCGCTTGCGGTCGGCGAAAGCCGCGTACAGATTCAGCGCCAGCAGGGCGACGAGGGTGGCGACGGCTGCCTCGACGTAGTGACGGGAGCCTTCCACAGCGACGATGAGGAACGACCACAACAGGTAGATCGGCAATCCTGCTGGCAATATGACGGCCAGACCCGCCCAGCGGTGTTTCGCTCCAAACCGGTCCCACGCCCACTGCCAGATGCGCTCCATGTCCGGAGACTAGAGGCCGAGCGCTCACGCTTTTACGGATTGCGGTCCGAAGGCCGAACATCGATGCGCGAGTCTGCTTACCAGAACACCCCCGACCACGAGGGCCGGGGGTGTTCCGTTGAAACTAACTAGTGAGCGTGGCCGTGATGACCATGGCCGTGGCCGTCGTCCTCCGGCTCGGCAGGCTTGTCGACGACAGCCGTCTCGGTGGTCAGCACCATCCTGGCCACCGAAGCGGCGTTGAGCACCGCCGAGCGGGTGACCTTGACCGGGTCGACGATGCCGTCGGCGACCAGATCGCCGTACTCGAGCGTGGCGGCGTTGAACCCCTGGCCCGTCGGCAGCTCGGCGACCTTGTTCACCACCACCGAGCCGTCCAGCCCGGCGTTGGCGGCGATCCAGTACAGCGGGGCCGACAACGCTGCGTTGAACACCTCAACGCCGACTGCCTCGTCACCGGTCACCGATTCCCGCAGCGGCGCCAGCGCCTTGCGCGCTTGCACGAGCGCCGCGCCGCCGCCGGTGATGATGCCCTCTTCCACCGCGGCCTTGGCCGCCGCGACCGCATCTTCCACGGCTTCCTTGCGCTTCTTGAGATCGGTCTCGGTGGCCGCGCCGACCTTGATCACCGCGACGCCACCGGCCAGCTTGGCCAGCCGCTCCTCGAGCTTCTCGCGATCCCAGTCGGAGTCGGTGTTCTCGATCTCGCCCCGCAGCTGAGCGGCGCGGGCATCGATGGCCTCCTTGGTGCCACCGCCGTCGACGATCGTGGTGCTGTCCTTGTCGACCACGATGCGGCGTGCCGAGCCGAGCACGTCGAGGCCCACCTCGCGCAGCACCAACCCGACGTCCGGGTTGACGACCTGACCGCCGGTCACGATCGCGAGGTCGTCGAGGAACGCCTTGCGACGGTCACCGAAGAACGGCGCCTTGACCGCGACGGCCTTCAGGGTCTTGCGGATCGAGTTGACCACCAGCGTTGAAAGTGCCTCACCCTCAACATCTTCGGCGACGATCAGCAGTGGCTTACCACTCTCGGCGACTTTCTCCAGCAGCGGCAGCAGGTCCGGCAGCGAGCTGATCTTCTCGCGGTGCAGCAGCACCAGCGCGTCCTCGAGCACCGCTTCCTGGGAGTCGAAGTCGGTGATGAAGTACGCCGAGATGAAGCCCTTGTCGAAGCCGACGCCGTCGGTGATCTCCAGCTCGGTGTTCAGTGTCGACGACTCCTCGACAGACACGACGCCGTCGTGGCCCACCTTGGTCATCGCCTCGCCGACCAGCTCGCCGATCTGCTCGTCGCGCGACGAAACGGTGGCGACCTGGGCGATAGCGGTCTTGTCGGACACCGGGGTGGCCGAGGCAAGCAGAGCCTCCGACACGGCGTCGGCGGCCTTGCTGATGCCCGAACCCAGTGCGATCGGGTTGGCACCGGCGGCCACCTGTCGCAGTCCCGCCTTCACGATGGCCTGCGCCAGCACGGTCGCGGTGGTGGTGCCGTCGCCTGCGACGTCGTTGGTCTTGGTGGCGACCGACTTCACCAGCTGAGCGCCGAGGTTCTCGAACGGATCCTCGAGGTCGATCTCGCGAGCGACGGTGACGCCGTCGTTGGTCACCTGCGGTCCGCCGAACGCCTTGGCCAGCACGACGTGTCGACCGCGTGGGCCCAGCGTCACGCGAACCGCATCGGCGAGCTTGTCTACGCCGGCTTCCATTGCGCGGCGCGCAGTTTCGTTGAACTCAATCTGCTTGCTCATAGTTGGCTTTCTCCTATGACGCATACCGCCCCGGAAATCACCCGTGGGTACGGGGATCTCCGGGGCGGGACACGACTGATTACTTGTTGACGACTGCCAGCACGTCGCGCGCGGACAGGATCAGGTACTCCTCGCCGTTGTACTTGATCTCGGTGCCGCCGTACTTGCTGTAGATGACGACGTCGCCCTCGGAGACGTCCAGCGGAATCCGCTTCTCGCCGTCCTCATCCCAGCGGCCGGGGCCGACTGCGACGACGGTGCCTTCTTGCGGCTTCTCCTTGGCGGTGTCGGGGATAACCAGACCGGATGCGGTCGTGGTCTCGGCCTCGTTGGCCTGAACGAGGATCTTGTCCTCGAGTGGCTTGATGTTCACGCTCGCCACGATGGAGCCCTCCAGTAGTTCGGGTTGTCGATCCGGAGCCAATCCCCGGATGCATTACAGGTGTTCGGCAAGCGTCCGTGCCCTCGCGCCGTCGTCGCGGGTGCCGGAGCAGGGGTTGGCCGCGTGCCACCTAGCACTCTATACACGAGAGTGCTAGCACTCAAGGTCACCCCGCTACTAACGGTCGAAGTCGCGTGGATCGAACATCAGATGCGCCGAGATGTCACCGATCATCTCGACGTCGACCTGGCGCTCGGTGAAGTACCAACCATCATCGTCGCAGGTGAAGCTATCGAAATAGCGCCCGACGACGATCGGCTGGAGCGGCACGGTCTCGGTGTTCTGCACGACGCAGAATGTCGAGCGAGATTTGGCTGTTCGCGCTCCGCTGATCTCGCTGCTGATCTCGATGATCGGATTGAGCACCAGATGCCTGGTGCGCGGGGTGTTGCCGTGTCCGGGATAGCGGCGGGTGGTCGCGCCGAACAGCTTGGCGATGGCCTCGGCGCTCGACGTGGACGCCGACCTCGTACCGGCGAACGTGGCACGGGCCAGCAGCCAGCCTACCCCGTCGAAATCGCCGGCGTCGATCAGCTCGGCGTATCGGTACAGCAGTTCGGTGATCGCCAGCTTGTCTTCGATCATGCAGCGTGCTCCTTCACCGGCCAGTACATCAACGTCAGCGCAACCATGACCGCCCCCACGTGGACCGCCCGGACCGCGACGATCGCGAGGGTGACGGCGTCGGCTCCAGACAGGAAATCCGTCGGCGAGCCACCGGCAGCCCACCAGGAGATCGGCTCGACAAGCAGTGACAGCAGACCGACGCCGCCGAGCAACACGGTGAGCGCGGCCCGCGCCCAACGACGGCCGGCGCGCAGCTGCATGATCAATCCGACGGCAAGCAGGTAGACCACGGCCCGGATGGGCAGCTGAACGGCGGCGTTGTAATCCGGAGTCGTCAAGACCTGGATCGCCGTTTCCAGTACGCCGGCGCCGACAGCGACGAACCACCATCGCACCGACCACCGCGCAGTCGTCACGCCACCTGTCCCCTTACGACAGGCAGACCGGGATCGCTGGCCACATCCAGCGGTGAGGGCGGCGCCCCGGCGGCGATCAGATGCGCCGCGAACGAGGCGATCATCGCGCCGTTGTCCGTGCACAGCCGCGGCCGCGGGATCCGCAGGGTCAGTCCGTTGGCGTTGCAGCGCTCCTCGGCGAGTTCACGCAGCCGCGAGTTGGCCGCCACCCCGCCCGCGATCAACAGCGTCGATACGTTCAGTTCCTTGGCAGCCCGCACGGCCTTGAGTGTCAGCACGTCGGCCACCGCCTCCTGGAAGCCAGCGGCCACGTCGGCCTGCGGCGCGTCGGGATGACTTTCCACGTATCTGGCGACCGCCGTCTTGAGCCCGGAGAAGCTGAACGCATAGGGATCGTCGCGCGGGCCGGTCATGCCACGCGGGAACACGATCGCGTCGCGGTCTCCTTGGCGCGCAAGGTCGTCGAGCACCTTGCCGCCGGGATAGCCGAGCCCGAGCAGCCGCGCGACCTTGTCGTAGGCCTCACCCGCGGCGTCGTCGACGGTGCTGCCGAGTTCGACGATCGGTTCACCCAGCGACCGCACGTGCAGCAGGTTGGTGTGGCCGCCCGACACCAGCAGGCCGAGGCTCTCGGGCAGCGGGCCGTGGTCGTACACGTCGGCGGCGAGGTGACCACCGAGGTGGTTGACGGCGTAGAACGGCACCTGCCACGCGGCCGAATATGCCTTGGCCGCAGCCACTCCCACCAACAACGCACCGGCCAGGCCGGGGCCGATGGTGGCCGCGACGATATCCGGCTTGTCGATCTGAGCGACTTCCAGCGCGCGCCGCATCGTGGGCCCGAGCGCCTCCAGGTGCGCGCGCGAGGCGATCTCGGGGACGACGCCGCCGAACCGCGCATGCTCGTCGACGCTGGACGCGACCTCGTCGGCGAGCAGAGTCACGGTGCCATCGTCGTCCAGGCGCGCAATGCCGACACCGGTTTCGTCGCAGGAGCTTTCGATGGCCAGGATGGTCGTCATTGCGGATCTCGTCTCATGGTGTAGGCGTCGGCGCCGCTGGCGCGGTAATACCGGCGACGCAGCCCGACGTTGACGAAGCCCAAACTCTCGTACAGCGCGATCGCGGCTTCGTTATCCGTACGCACCTCGAGGAAGACCGCGCCGTCCGCGGCGTAGTCGAGCAGGTCGGTCATCATCTTTCTGCCGATGCCCTGACCCTGGTACGCCGGGTCCACCCCGATGGTGTGAATCTCGTACTCGTACGGCTTCTTTCGGCCCAGCCGGGAGATCCCTGCGTAGCCGACGAGCTTGTCGCCCGCTCGCGCCGCGACGTAGCGGATGTGTTTGGCCTCCAGCTCCGCTAAGAATGCCCGCGCGGGCCACGGGTCGTCGCCGTCGAACAGTTGCTTCTCCAACTCCGCGCATCGTGCGGCGTCGCGCGGGGTCAGAGGCGTGTACACGACCGTCATCGGGTCACCACTGATGGTTTGGCGTCGGGACGGCGCAGATACAGCGGAATCAACGGCTCAGGCGCGGCAGCCCAATCGGTGACCACCCGCACCAGTCCCGCGACGCTGGGATACCCGGGCGGAAGCGCCAAGGCGTCCTCAGCCCCAGGCACGTGGGCCGGCGCGTTGACCGCAGGGCCCTCCACGCGGACGCCGTCGCGATAACGCGCCCAGTAGACCTCGCGGCGGCGGGCATCGGTGACCACGAGCGCGTCGCCGGTTGTGTCGACACCGATCGCATCGAGGCTGCACACCCCGTGCACGGGAATGCCGAGCGCGTGACCGTACGCCGCCGCCGTCGCCATGCCAACCCGCAGCCCGGTGAAAGGGCCTGGGCCGCAACCGACGACAACGGCATTCAGATCGTTGACGGTCACGCCGGCGTGGGCGAGCGCACCAAGCACATTCGGAGTGAGCTGCTCGGCGTGGGCGCGGGCGTCGACGGTGACCCGTTCGGCAAGCACCTCGACACCGTCAAGCCGCACGACTCCCGCGGTGACAGCGGGTGTCGCGGTGTCGATTGCCAAGATGAGCGTCACTGTCGGCTCCACTGCCAGATCGCGGTGCGCACCTCAGTCTGCGGTCCGCGCTCGAGCCGGATGTCGAGGTGGTTGTCCGAAAGTCGTTCGGCAAGACCTTCGCCCCACTCCACGACGACGACCGCGTCATCCAGATCGGTGTCGAGGTCCAGTGAGTCGAGCTCGGCGAGCAGGTCGACCGATCCGTGGTCGAGCAGCCGGTACAGGTCGACGTGGATCATCGCGGGAGCACCGATCCGGCGGGCACGGTGCACACGCGCCAACACGAACGTCGGCGAGATCACCGGGCCTTCGACATCCATCGCCTGAGCGATTCCCTTGGCCAGCACCGTCTTTCCGGCGCCAAGTGGGCCAGACAACACCACAACATCGCCTGCGCGCAGCTGACCGCCCAGCTGCGCTCCGAACGCGATGGTGTCCTCGGCTGTGGCGAGCTCTGCAGTGCCTGATGTCGCCGCCGGAGCGGCTCCGGTCCCGGACTCATGCTCAGCCATGGTTGCGCACCCGATCACGGACCCGCCTGGTGAGCGCGACGAGTTTGGATGGGGTGGCGCGTTCGACGAGGCGGACGAGTCCGTCGTCGATGGCCTCAGGCGCTTCGAGCTGCACCAGATGCCCTGCGCCGCCGACGATCACCAGCTCGGACTTCGGCAACGCGGCCGCCATGCTTTGCGAGTGCTCCATCGGAGTGAGCAGGTCGCGATCGCCACAGGCGATCAGGGTGGGCACCTTCGCAAGCGTCGGCAGCGCCGCGAGCTCGTCGTGCACCTCGAGCGCGTGCAGGAACTCCACCAGCGTGGCGATCGGTGTTTCGTGCATCATCTTCTCGGAGAACGCGACGACGCTGGGGCTGATCTTTTCGTCACCGTAGGACGCGGCCCGAAGGATCGGACCGATGACCGCCTTGGCCGCGCCTCGCGTGCGGTGCACCGTCTTCGGGGCGTAGCGGACGGCGAACCGCGCCGCCTCGAGCGCCGGGTTCTTCAGGATCTCCCCCAGCGGCGACCGCGAAACCCCTTCGGCGGCAGAGGCGATGATCGCGGCGCCGACGACCCGAGTCGGATAGCGGTGCGGGAATTGCCGAGCGTGTGACAGCACGGTCATGCCGCCCATCGAGTGTCCGACCAGTACCACCGGCCCGCGCGGCGCCATGACTGCGAGCACGGTCTCCAGATCTCGGCCCAGCTGCTCGACGGTATAGGACTCCGGCGACGCCTCGCTCGACTGACCGTGGCCGCGCTGATCGTAGAACACCATGCGGACCTGCGAGCCCCACTGCTCGGCCAGCCGCGCGCGCTGAAAGTGGAAGGCCCCCATCCGAAGACAGAAGCCGTGGGCGAACACCACGGTGAGCCGGGCGTCTTGGGGACCGACCTCGCGCACCGCCAGGTCGACCCCGTCGGGAGTCGTGACGACGAAACCGCGGTCAGCGTCGAGTAGTTCGAAGTCCTCGTGATCGTAGGGGTCGTCGGTGGTCACCCGCCTGCGCAGAGACCTGGCCACTGACACGCCGGCGGCGGTGCCGACCGCCGTCAACCCAGCGGCTCCAGCCAGCCATGGAGCGTTGGACCTTCGGGCGCGCGGCTGCATAGTCTCGCTGTCACTCAACGACTTTGGCCCGTCGCTCCACGATACGTTCGGGTGACCCTGCCGCGCGGACTGGTGACGACCTCGTAGTTGATGGTGCCGAGAAGTTCGGCCCATTCTTGGGCCGTTGGCTCGCCCTGCGTGCCGGGCCCGAAGAGGATGGCGTCGTCGCCCTCGGCCACGTCGACCGCGCCTGGACCGAGGTCGACGACGAACTGGTCCATGCAGATGCGGCCGACGCTGCGCCGGAGCCGACCGTTGATCAGCACATCGATGCGGCCGCTCAATGTCCGGAAGACACCGTCGGCATAGCCGATCGGCAGCAGGGCCAACGTGGTGTCGCGCTCGGCGATCCAGATGTGGCCGTAGGACACCCCGTCCCCCGCCTGCACGGAACGGATAAGCGCAACAGGGCATTTCAGCGTCATCGCGGCACGCAAACCCATGTCACCGCGCTCGGGTATCGGGGTTTGGCCGTACACGGCGATGCCGGGTCGCACCATGTCGAAGGCCAGATCGGGCCGAGTCATCGCGGCAGGTGAATTGCACAGGTGTACGAGCTCGAAGTCCACCCCCTGCTCGCGCGCCTGCCGCGCCATGTCGGTAAGCCGTTGCGCCTGAAGGTCGTTGAACGGGTTGTCCGGGTCGTCGCCGTGCGCCAGATGCGACATGAGGCCGCGGGCCCGGATCGCGCCGTCGGCCTGCGCGCGGCGCAGCACGCTCAGTACTTCGGGATAGTCTGCGGCGCCCACGCCGTTGCGGCTCAGGCCGGTGTCCGTCTTAACGGTGACGGTCGCAGTGCGGCCGGTGCGCTCGACCGCGTCGAGCACCTCGCCGAGCTGACGCACCGACGACACCGCCAGCTCGACCTCGGCGTCGAGCGCGGGACCGAAATCAGTGCCGGGGGCGTGCAGCCATGCCAGCACAGGACTGCGGATGCCGTCGCGGCGCAGTGCCAACGCCTCGTCGATAGTGGCCACGCCGAGTTCGGCGGCGCCCGCGGCCAGCGCCGCCCGCCCGACTTCGGCGGCACCGTGCCCGTAGCCGTCGGCCTTGACGACGGCCATCACCTGGGCCGATCCGGCGTGCTCACGCAGTAAGCGCACGTTGTGCGCGATGGCGTCGAGGTCCACCACGGCCTCGGCGGCGGCAGTCGGGGTGAGTGAAAGTTCGGTCGTTTGCATGGTCACGTCGATTGTCCCAGATGCCGAACGCACACCTCGCTCCCGGCGAAGTTGCTAGTGGGCGAAGGGCTGTATCTCGTCGAAGTGGCCGCCGGGCTTGAGCTGGTCGAGGTGGCCCAGCGCGGTGATCATGTCGTCGCGAAGGACCCTGGCCAGGTCCGCTGAGAAGCCCTCGCGCACCACGACGCGCAGCATCGTGATGTCGGTCGCACCTTCCGGCATGGTGTACGCGGGCACCTGCCACCCGTAGGAGCGCAGCGCATGCGACACGTCGAACTCGGTGTAGCCGGGATCACCGGCCAGCCGGAAGCTGACCACCGGGATCCCCGACCCGTCGGCCACCACCTCGAAGTGCTGGCTTTCGCGCAGTGCGTCGCCCAGCCACCGGGCGGTCGTCGACAGGCACTGCATCACCTGGCTGTAGCCCGCGCGGCCGAGTCGCAGGAAGTTGTAGTACTGGCCGACCACCTGGTTGCCCGGCCGGGAGAAGTTGAGCGTGAACGTCGGCATGTCGCCGCCGAGGTAGTTCACATGGAATACCAAGTCCTCAGGCAGATACTCCTTGCTGCGCCACACCACGAACCCGATGCCGGGATAGGTCAGGCCGTACTTGTGCCCACTGACGTTGATCGACACGACGCGTGGCACCCGGAAGTCCCACTCCAGATCCGGGTGCAGGAACGGCACCACGAAGCCACCGCTGGCCGCGTCGACATGCACGGGGATGTCAAGTCCCCCGCCCGCGGCAAGCTTGTCCAGTGCCGCGCAGATCTCCGCGATCGGTTCCAGTTCGCCCGTGAATGTGGTGCCGAGGATCGCGACGACGCCGATGGTGTCTTCGTCGATGTTGGCCAGCACCTGCTCGGGCGTGATGATGTAGCGCCCCTCTTCCATTGGTAGATAGCGCGGTTCGACATCGAAGTAGCGGCAGAACTTCTCCCACACCACCTGAACGTTGGAGCCCATCACCAGATTCGGCGTGCGGCCCTTCCAATCCTTGCCAACCTTCTCCCGCCACCGCCACTTCAGCGCAAGGCCGGCCAGCATCACCGCCTCGCTGGATCCGATCGTCGACACCCCGGTGGCGCTTGACGCGTCGTCGTCGCGCAGGTCCTCGGCGTGGAACAGGTCGGCCACCATGCAGACACAACGCTGCTCGATCGCTGCGGTGGCCGGATATTCGTCCTTGTCGATCATGTTCTTGTCGAACGTCTCGGCCATCAGTTTCTCGGCCTGCGGATCCATCCAGGTGGTGACGAACGTCGCGAGGTTCAGCCGGCTACTGCCGTCGAGCATCAGCTCGTCGTGGATGAACCGGTAGGCATTGTCGCCATCCATACACTCATCGGGCAAGCGCAGGGACGGAACCGGAGCCATCGCCAGTCGCCCGGTATACGCGGGAGCAATCTGGGGGACGCGAGGGGCCTTGTGCGGCATGGCAAGTCCTTTCTAGAGCGAAGCGATGGCGGCACGAACGTGTGCGAGGATGCGCGACGCCGACGTCGGCGCCGGCCGTGGTCCGGGGTCGGCAGCCGACAGGTTGGCGGCGCGGGCGTGCACGAACGCGGCCGCAGCGGCCGCCTCGCCGGCAGGCAGCCCTGCGGCGAGTAGCGCGCCGATGATGCCCGACAGTACGTCGCCCGATCCCGCTGTGGCGGCCCATGATTGGCCCGCCGGGTTCAAATACACCGGCCCCCCGGGCCCGGCGACGATGGTGACGTTGCCCTTCAGCAGTACCGTTGCGCCAAGTCGGTCGGCCAACTTGCGGGTGGCCGCGACGCGATCGCTGCCGGGCGGAGCGCCGGCCAATCGCTCGAATTCGCCTGCGTGCGGAGTCAATACGGTTGGGGCCCTACGGCCTGCGACGAGATCGGGGTGTGCGGCGAGGATAGTCAGCGCGTCGGCGTCGACGATCACCGGCAGATCGGTCTCCAACGCGAAAGCCAATGCTGCTGCGCCGGCTTCGTCGGTGCCGAGACCGGGCCCCACCGCCCAGGCTTGTACGCGGCCCGATGCTTGCGGGGTCGGGGCGGCGATCACTTCGGGCCACTGGGCAAGCACCTGCGGGCCGGCACTTCCCGCGTAGCGGACCATTCCCGAGGTGGCGGCGACGGCGGCTCCTGTGCACAGCACAGCCGCACCGGGATAGGTTGCCGAGCCGGCCAGGATGCCGGTAACGCCCTGCGTGTACTTGTCGTCTTTAGGGCCTGGTTTGGGCCATCGAGCGGCAACATCGGCGGCGTCGAAACCGAGCATGTCGGTGGAGGGTAGGTCGAGGCCGATGTCGACCAACTCGACATGTCCGCAATCGCCAAGGGCGTGAACGGGTTTGAGGCCACCGAAGGTCACCGTGAGGGTGGCGTGCACGTGCGGACCGTCGGCCACACCGCTCTGCACATCGATGCCGCTTGGGATATCGACCGCGACGACGGGAACGCCGGCCTGTTCGACGGTGGCGAAAACCTCGGCCGCGTTCGGCCGCAGCGGTCCGGAGCCGGAGATGCCGACGACGCCATCGATCACCAGATCGGTTGTCGCCGGCACGGTTTCCACCACGGTGCCGCCGGCCCTGGTGAACGCCGCCAACGCCGCCTCGTGGGTACGGTCGGGATTGAGCAGCACCGCTGCGGCGGCGACGCCACGGCGGCGCAGGAACGTCGCTGCCCACAGCGCGTCGCCTCCGTTATCGCCGGAGCCGACGACCGCGCATACCCGCCGTCCTGCGAGGCCGCCGGTCAGCAGAACCAGTTCGCGCACGATCGCGGCGGCCAACCCGAACGCGGCGCGTCGCATGAGCCCACCTTCGGGGAGCGACGCCAGCAGCGGCGCTTCGGCTTCGCGGATCTCATCGGCGGTGTAGTAGTGCCGCATTCCAGCCAGGATTCCATGCCCGCGACACTGACAGCGACGTTTCAGGCTCCGCTTTTCGTCCGGCTGTAGTGGCGGCGGGCCTTCATCCGGTTGCCGCAACCGCTCATCGAGCACCAGCGAGCGGTCCCGGCGCGCGAGTGGTCGATGAGGAACTGCCGACACTCTTCGTTGGCGCACGGCCGCAATCGGCCGGGCATGTCCCTTTCCAGCTCACCCCAAGCCAGTACCACGCGCGCCTGCCAGTCGGCCTCGAGCAGCCAGTTGAGACCGTCTGGTCCAAGGTTGGGCACTTGCCGTGCATCGGTCAGGTACGAACGGAGCACCGACGCGTCGGCCTCCATGAGCACGACTCGTTGCAGGTCGTCGCGCAGGTCCCGGATATCGGCCTCCTTGGGAGCGCCGTGGGCGCGCAGCCAACGCGCGTCCAGCCGATCGACGATCTGCCCGTCGACCATCGGCGTGGTGTTGAGCAGGTCCAGCAGGACGGCCTGCCAATCCATTGTCGAAGGCATGCTAACCATCATATAGCCGTTGACAGGTTAGATTCAAGAGTGGTTGACTGCACCTAACCATCATATTCGTTAAAAGGAGTTAGGAATGGTCACGCATCACCGCTTCGCTGCGATCGCCGGTCGCCGGATCTTCTATCGCGAGGGCGGCTCAGCCGGCGCACCCGCCGTCGTACTGCTGCACGGCACGCCAGCCAGTTCGCACCAGTACCGCAACCTGATCCCTGCGCTGGCCGACCGCTACCACGTCATCGCCCCTGACTACCCCGGCTTCGGGCACTCCGACGTGCCGAGCGTCGACGAGTTCAGCTACACGTTCGACAACCTCGCCGACCATGTCGACGCGCTGCTCAACCACCTCGGGCTGCAGCGCTACGCGATCTTCGTCCAGGACTACGGCGCAC
>Ga0207644_10001943_pt1 | contig 13416 bp, 7 predicted proteins | sample KBSS73metaG_FD_184326 | JGI IMG/M metagenome (GOLD analysis project Ga0207644, IMG submission 184326) | Switchgrass rhizosphere microbial communities from Kellogg Biological Station, Michigan, USA - KBS S7-3 metaG (SPAdes) (version 2) | ecosystem: Host-associated > Plants > Roots > Rhizosphere >... | reverse complement strand
AGTGCGCGGCGAGCCAGGTGGGGATGTCGTCCACGATCACGTCGATGCCGGGGCCGAAGCGCTCGGTGCTGGCGAACTTCTCGCGGTCGTCGATGACGTGCACGCGGAAGCCCACCTCGTGCGCCATCTTGCCGACGAAATGGCCCACGTGGCCGGCGCCGAAGACGTACAGCTCGGGCGACGACTCGACCGGCTCGATGAACACTTCCATCTGGCCGCCACACACCAGCCCGGTCTCCTGGGCGAAGTCGTCGTTGAGCTCGAACGACATGTTGAGCGGCTTGCGCGACTTGATCGCCTCGCGCGCCTTCCAGAACGCCTCGTTCTCGTAGCAGCCGCCGCCAATCGTCCCCACCGTGCGGCCGTCTTCGTAGACGAGCATCTTCGCGCCGACGCGCTGCGGCGTGGAGCCCGTCGATCCGGTGATCGTCACGAGCGCCACCGGCTCGCCCTTTTCCAGAGCGGCCGCCAGGGCGGCGAAGACCTCTTGATTCACAGCTGAATTATACGGGGGCTAACGGCCGCCGATGCCGAACAGGTCGCCCAGCTTCTGGAACAGGCTGCCCCCTTCGCCGTTGTTGCCGCCGCCCCCGTGGATCGGGCAGATTTCGGTGGGTTCGGTGCCGACGAGGAACGACTCGTTGAACCGGCGCTCGCAGCCGGGCGCAGCCAGTTTGCCGGTGTCGCGATCGATCTCGACGAAGGTGACGCCGCTCGGCACCTGGAACATCTCGTTCGGGCGCCCCGCCATCGCGGCCTTCATGAACTCGGTCCAGATGGGAAGCGCCGCCTGCGCGCCGCTGAGCCCCACCGGCTCGTTGTCGTCGTAGCCCACCCACACGACGGTGAGCAGCTCGGGCGTGAAGCCCACGAACCAGGCATCGCGCAGGTCGTTGGTCGTCCCGGTCTTGCCCGCCGCGTCGTGAACGAAGCCGGCGCTGCGGACGCCGGCGCCGGTGCCCTCGTTGATCACGCTGCGCATCATGTTGGTCACGAGATACGTGACGTCGGGGCGCGTGACCGGCTTCAGCTTCTCTTCGGGCGGCGTGAACGACTTGCCTTGCGCGTCAACGCGCTCGATGCCGTGGAGCGGCCGCACGCTGCCGCTGTTCGTGAACAGCGTGTAGGCGGTGGCGACCTCGAACGGCGTCAGCTCGAACACGCCCAGCGTGATCGACGGGAACCCGCGCGGCGGCGTGCCGATGCCGAGGCGCCGCCAGAACGAGGCGACGGTGTCGAAGCCGACCGCCTCGCCCACGTGGACGGTGCCGAGGTTGCGCGACATCGCCAGCGCACGCCGCCAGGTGATTTCGCCTTCGTATTCCTCGCCGTAGTTGTGCGGTTCCCACAGCTCGCCGGTGCCGGGGTCGAAGGTGGCCGGCTCGTCGAGCGTGATCGTCGCCGGCGTGAGATCGGTGCGCCCCTGGCGCGCCGCGTAGTCGAAGGCCGACAGGTAGACGAACGGCTTGAACACCGATCCGGGCTGCCGCCGGCTCGCCATGACGCGGTTGTACTGCGACATGTTGTACGAGCGTCCGCCCACGAGCGCGAGGATTTCACCGGACCTCGGATCGACGGCGATCAGCGCCGACTGGGTCGTGCGCCCTTGGTGCCGGCGGCGTCCCGCCAGCTGCTTGTCCACCTTGGCGAGCCCGTTGCGGATGGCGTCGAGCGCGGCGCGCTGCAGGCTCAGATCGAGCGTCGTGTAGACGTCCACGTTCGGCGAGTCGGCGAGCACCTTCGGGAAGAGCTCGGTGACCTGCCCCGCGATCATGTCCACGAAGTAGGGGGCTTCGTTGTCCACGCCGCGGGCGGCGACGATGAGCGGCTCGCGCGTGGCCTGAGTGGCCTGGGCTTCGGTGATGTAGCCCTCGTCCTCCATCGCCTTCAGCACCACGTTGCGCCGCTCGGTGGCGCGCTTGGGGTTGGCGAACGGCGACCGGCCCGCCGGGCTTTGAATCACACCCGCGATCACTGCCGCTTCGCTGATGCTGATGTTGGCGACGTCCTTCCCGAAGAACAGGCGAGCGGCCTCGGCCACGCCGTGGATGGCAAACGAGCCGCGCTGTCCCAGATAGACGTCGTTGAGATAGAGCTCGAGGATCTCCTTCTTCGAGGCCTTGCGCTCGAGCACGAGCGACATCAGCCCCTCACGGGCCTTGCGTACGTACGAGTCCCAGCTCTTACCGCGCTCGCCAGACTGCAACTCCGCATTGAACTCGTCGGCCAGGAAGAACATGCGCGACAGCTGCTGGGTGATGGTGCTGGTGCCGCCGGTGTTCTCGATCCCCAACGCGGACTTCACGCCGACCGCCGCCAGGCGCAGCGGGTTCACCCCGGGGTGTGAATAGAAGCTGCGGTCCTCGATGGACAGCACCGCCTGCTGCATGTGCGCGGGGATGTTGGCCAGCGGCGTGCGGCGCCGCTTCTGCCGGGCGCCCGAGGCCATGAGCGCGGTGAGCACTGGGCGATCGAGTTCGACGCTGTCGGCCCGGCCGTTGGCTTCGACCTGGATGTCCTGGATGCCGCGCTGCGCGGCCACCGCCGCGGCGTTGGCCTTCCGCGGCAGCTGGGGGAACAGCACGCGCACCCGCTTGCCTTTGTAGGCGCCGGAGCGCGGCGTGATGACGATCTCGTTCGGCTTGGTGGCGAACTCGCCGGGCTGCGCCACGTCGGGACGCTGCGCGTAGCCGATGTCGTTGAGGCGCGCGATCAGATCCTGCTGGGTGAACGTCTGCCCTTTGCGAATCTCGATCGGCCGCGCGTAGACGCGCGGAAGCGACCGCTCGCGCTCACCATAGAGGCGGTCGTCGATGAGGCGCGCCAGGCTGAAGTAGACGGCCAGCCCCACCACCACGCTCACGGCGGCGACGATGATGGCGGCGCGGAGGGCGAGGACCTTCACCCGCTGCCGCAACGGCAGCCTGGGTTTAGGACTCTTTTTGGCCGCCGGCTTTGACGCCGACGGACGGCCGGGACCAGGAGGCAGGCCGGAAGCCTGGGGAGACATGCAAGTAATAGGCTACGGCGTCAGGACCCAGTGGCCCGGCTGGTCGAGCGGTGGCTCATGACAGAGACGTTCCACCAGTCCGGGGCCGTATTTGTTCAGGAACCACACGAAACCGATCACCCGCTCCTGCGGGACGCCCCCTGGAAACGCCTGCGCCTGGGCGTTCTTGAACTGGCGGCGCAGCGTCTCATCCTTCTTCTTGGCGGCGTGAATGACCTTGGCCTGTAGCTTTTTCAGGTCGTCCTGCATCCGCGTGAGCGTGGAGCGCGCCGCGCCTTCGAGCGTCGAGTCCACCATCGTCACCGCCGACGTGACCGCCGCCAGTCGCTCCTCCAGGGCCTTCATGGCGCTCTCGATCGACGCTTCGACGGCCGGCGGGAGCGCGGCCTCGAGCAGTTCGTTGAGAACCGACTCATCCTGTGCGCGCAGCGCTTCCAGCGGCACCTCGTACCGGTTGAGGAATTTGAGCGCGTTGGCGTCGAGGAGGGTCATCGTCGGGCGCGGCGCCACGAGCGGCATCGGCACGCCGTGCGCCGCGTAGATCTCCTTCATCTGCGCGAAGTAGGCGGTCTCGCCGGGGCCGCCGACGTAGGCGACGGTGGGAAAGAGCGTGTCCTGCACCAGCGGGCGCAGCAGGACGTTGGGGCTGAACTCCTGGGGGGCCGTCCGCGCGCGCGCGGCCAGCTCGGATAGCGGCTGGCGGGTGTCGCCGATCACGGCCGTGTCGCCCTCCACGCGGATCGGCTCGCGCCCCTCGATGAGTCGGAACAGCGCGAGGCTGCCCTCCGCCGGAGTGACCTGGGCGTGATACCCGGCGGCCTCGAGCGCCGCCCCGGCCTTGATCGCGCGCTGCGCCGAGGCGCCGGCCATCGTGATTTCACGCGCGAAGAGGTCGGCCACGAGCGGCTTGGTGGCGGTGTCGGACGACTCGTAGACCACCAGCCCCAGTGGACCCAGCAGCGCCTCGATCCAGGCGGCAAACGCCGCCGACATCCCGACGCCGGGGCGGTACACCCGGGCGAGGTCTTCGAGGAGGCGCGGCGTGAATTCGGTGGAGGGGAGGGCGGCTTTCAGGTCGGCGAGCGCGGTTTCAACGGTGCCGTCGAGCGTCACGCGCCCCACCGGACGCGCGCTGTCGGAGGAGGCCGGAAGAGCAATGGCGCGCGGCCCGGTATCGGCGTCGAGCACCGTACACGAACGCACTTCTTCCCAATCGTGGTCCTCGCCATCGGCCCAGAAGATGGCGACCGCCGGCACGCGGTGCGTCTCGCGCACGTGCGCGGCCAGTCGGACGGCGGTGACGGTTTTCAGCAGCGTGTAGAGCGGTCCGCCGAACAGCCCTGCCTGCTGGCCGGTGACGACCGCGACGGTCTGCGGGTCGCGAAGCTGCGCCAGGGCGGTGACGGCGTTCGGCGCCGCGTTGCGACGGCGCTGTTGCGCGGCGATGACGTCGGCTACCGCCTCGCGCTGTCGGGGGTGCCGCTGCGCCCGCGTGATGGCCTCGCGCCAGGCGGCCGGGTCCGCCGGATTGCCGTTGTAGAACGCCGCGAGCCGGTTGAAGTCGTGAAGGTAATCGGCCCCCAGGCGGCTCATCCAAGAGAACCGGCGGAGGTCCACGGAAAGGCCGGTCGCTGCAGCCTGCGGGAGCACCGTTCCGTACTGTGATCTACCCCCCGCTGTAGTGTCAAGAAGCGCGCGTGCGAATCCGTGTACAATTTCCTGCTAACCACCTTGCAACCCTCGCGGAGATCCATACAGCAGGAATGAACGCAATTCTCGCCCTCGAAGACGGCACCTGGTACCGCGGTGTCGCCGCCGGCGCGACCGGTGAGGCGCACGGCGAAGTGGTTTTCAACACCAGCATGACGGGCTACCAGGAGATCCTCACGGACCCGTCCTACGCCGGTCAGATCGTCACCATGACCGCGCCCCAGATCGGCAACTACGGCGTGGCCGATGGCGACGAAGAGTCCCGGTCGCCGCAGGTGGCCGGGTTCATCATGCGGGAATCGTCGCCGGTGGCGAGCAATTGGAGGGCCGACGGCAGCCTCCGCGACTACCTCGTCCGCCACAACATCGTGGCCATCGCCGACATCGACACCCGGGCGCTCACGCGGGTGCTGCGCTCGGCCGGGGTGATGCGCGGCGTCATCGCCACCGGAGCAGTGGATCCCGAGGCGCTGGTGGCCAAGGCGCGCGCGATCCCCAAGATGGAAGGGGCGGACCTGGTCAAGGACGTCACCTGCGACAGCGCGTTCGCCTGGCGCGACCGCTTCACCGCCAGCCAGGAGGCCGAGCAGCGCGAGTTCGGCGTCGGGCCCGAGCGGCGCGCGACGCGCAGGCTCACCGTGGCCGCCTACGACTTCGGCGTGAAGTACAACATCCTCCGCCGGCTCGACGCCTACGGCTGCGACGTGCACGTGTTCCCGGCCAAGGCCCCGGCGTCGGACCTGCTCGCCCTCAACCCGGACGGGATCTTCCTGAGCAACGGCCCCGGCGACCCGGCCGTGCTCGACTACGCGATCGCCAACGTGAAGACGCTGGTCGACTCCGACCGGCCGATGTTCGGCATCTGCCTCGGGCACCAGATTCTCGGGCTGGCGGTCGGCGGCGACACCTTCAAACTGAAGTTCGGGCACCGCGGCGCCAACCACCCGGTCAAGGAACTGCAGTCCGGCAAGGTGGAGATCACCTCGCAGAACCACGGCTTTGCCGTGGACCCGCAGTCGCTGCCGGGGCACATCGTCGTGACGCACGAGAACCTGTACGACGGCACGGTGGAAGGCTTCCGCCACAAGGACAAGCCGATCTTCTCGGTGCAGTACCACCCCGAGGCGTCGCCGGGTCCCCACGACGCCGACTATCTCTTCCAGCAGTTCCTCGACGCGATGGAGAAGCGCTAGCCCCGGCGATGCCCAGACGAACCGACATCAAGCGAGTGCTCGTCATCGGGTCGGGGCCGATCGTCATCGGCCAGGCCTGCGAATTCGACTACTCCGGGACGCAGGCCTGCAAGGCGCTGCGCGCCGAGGGTCTCGAGGTGGTGCTGATCAACAGCAACCCCGCGACGATCATGACGGACCCGGAGATGGCCGATCAGACCTACGTCGAGCCGCTCACGCCGGAAGTCGCCGAAGCGATCATCGCGAAGGAACGGCCCGACGCCGTGCTGCCGACTGTCGGCGGTCAGACGGCGCTCAATCTCGCAGTCCAGCTCCACGAGCTCGGCATTCTGGAGAAATACGGCGTCAAGCTGATCGGCGCGCAGATCGACGCGATCAAGGTGGCGGAAGATCGCCTGCTGTTCCGCAACGCGATGGAGGAGATTGGCGTCGAGGTGCCGAAGAGCGCCGTCGCCAAGACGCCGGAAGAGGCGCTCGAGATCGTCGAGACCACCGGCTTTCCGGCCATCATCCGCCCGTCGTTCACCATGGGCGGCGTCGGCGGCGGCATCGCTTACAACATCGACGAGTTCAAGGAGCTGGTGGGCCGCGGTCTGTCGTTGAGCCCCGTGCACGAAATCCTGGTCGAGGAGTCGGTGATCGGCTGGAAGGAATTCGAGCTCGAGGTGATGCGCGACGTTGCCGACAACTTCGTCGTCATCTGCTCGATCGAGAACATCGATCCGATGGGCGTGCACACCGGCGACTCGATCACGGTCGCCCCGGCGCTGACGCTCACCGACAAGGAATACCAGCGGATGCGCGACCTCGGACGCCGCATCATCCGCCGTGTCGGCGTCGAGACCGGCGGCTCCAACATCCAGTTCGCCGTCAACCCCGAGGACGGGCGCATCGTCGCCATCGAGATGAACCCGCGCGTGTCGCGCTCCTCCGCGCTGGCGTCGAAGGCCACCGGGTTTCCGATTGCGAAGATTGCCGCCAAGCTCGCGCTCGGCTACCACCTCGACGAGATTCCGAACGACATCACGCGCCTGACGCCGGCCTCGTTCGAACCGACCATCGACTACATCGTCGTAAAGTTCCCGCGCTGGAACTTCGAGAAGTTCCCGCAGGCCGACCCGACGCTCACCACGCAGATGAAGTCGGTGGGCGAGGCGATGGCCATCGGCCGCACGTTCAAGGAAGCGTTCATGAAGGCGGTGCGCTCGCTCGAGCACGGCAAGCGCGGCACGCTGTTCCCGACGGGGCCCGACAACGGCCTCGACCCAGAAGAGGACGACACCGCGCTCCGCAAGCGGCTGGTCGTGCCGACCGACAAGCGGATGTGGGCGCTCTTCCGCGCGCTGCAGCGCGGCTGGACGGTGGAGACGATCCACGACCTGACCAAGATCGACCCGTGGTTCCTCGAGCAGTTCCGCCAGATCGTCGAGCTGAAGAACATGGCCGGCCTGGGCGAGTTCCGCGAGATGTCCACCGATCTGCTGCGCACGCTCAAGCGCGCCGGCTTTGGCGATGCCGACATCGCGCTCATCTACGACGTGGACGAGAGCGTCGTGCGGCAGCGCCGCCTCGACGACGGTCTGGTGCCCGCCTACAAGCGCATCGACACCTGCGCGGCGGAGTTCGAGTCGTTCACGCCCTACATGTACGGCACCTTCGAGCAGGTGTGCGAGGCCGACCCCACCGAGAAGAAGAAGGTCGTCATTCTGGGCAGCGGGCCCAACCGCATCGGCCAGGGCATCGAGTTCGACTACTGCTGCTGTCACGCCGTCTTCGGCTTCCGCGAGGAAGGCTTCGAGACGGTGATGGTGAACTGCAACCCGGAAACGGTGTCCACCGACTACGACACCGCCGACCGGCTCTACTTCGAGCCGCTCACGTTCGAGGACGTGATGGCGATCATCGAGCGCGAGCGCAGCGCCGGCGGCACCGTTGCGTGCGTGGTGCAGTTCGGCGGCCAGACGCCGCTCAAGCTGGCGCTGGCGCTTCAGGAAGCGGGGGTCGAGATCCTCGGCACCACGCCCGACTCGATCGACCTGGCCGAAGATCGCCAGCGCTTCTCGCAGCTGCTGTGGGACCTCGGGGTACCGCAGCCGTCGAGCGGCACCGCGGTGTCGCGCGAAGAGGCGAGGGAAGTGGCCGACCGCGTCGGCTACCCGGTGGTCGTGCGCCCCTCCTACGTGCTCGGGGGACGGGGGATGGCGATCGTGTTCGACCAGGCGTCGCTCGACCGCTACATGGCCGGCGCCGTGGACGTGTCGCACGACCGCCCCGTGCTCATCGACAAGTTCCTCGAAGATGCCTTCGAGCTCGACGTCGACGCGGTGGCCGATTCGAGCGGTGCCGTCGTCATCGGCGGCATCATGGAGCACATCGAGGAGGCGGGTATCCACTCGGGCGACAGCTCGTGCGTGGTGCCGGCCTTCATGGTAGCCGAGCGCCATCTCCACACCATTCGCGACTACACGCGCCGCATCGCCCGCGCGCTCAAAGTGGTCGGGCTGATGAACATCCAGTACGCGATCAAGGACGACACCGTCTACGTGCTGGAAGTGAACCCGCGCTCGTCGCGCACCGTGCCGTACATCTCCAAGGCCACCGGCACGCCGCTGGCCAAGATTGCGGCGCGCGTGGCCGCGGGGCGCACGCTCGCCGAGCTGAACCTCGTGGACGACCTGGTGGCGGCGGGCGTGTTCGTGAAGAGCCCGGTGTTCCCGTTCGTGCGCTTCCCGGGCGTGGACACGATCCTCGGGCCGGAGATGAAGTCCACCGGCGAGGTGATGGGCGGCGCCGACAACTTCGGCTCGGCCTTCAACAAGGCGATGCTGAGCGCCGGGCAGAAGCTGCCCGAGAGCGGCTGCGTCTTCATCAGCGTCAACGACAGCGACAAGCCCACGGTGCTGCCGATTGCCAAGGACCTCGCCGCGCTCGGGTTCACGTTGTCGGCGTCGCGCGGCACCGCGGCGTTCCTCGAGCAGCATGGCCTCGCGGTGGAGATGGTCTACAAGGTGAACGAGGGGCGGCCGAACGTGTCCGACCACCTGGTCAACCGCGACATCGACATGGTGATCAACACGCCGCTCGGCCGCGACTCGTTCTTCGACGACCTGGCGGTGCGGCGGGCGGCCACCATGGCCCAGGTGCCGTGCATCACCACGCTGACGGGCGCCTCGGCCGCGGTGAGCGCCATCCGGGCGCTGCGCACGCACACGATGTCGGTGCGCTCCCTGCAGGATTACTACAACCGGGCTCCGGTCGGCACGTAGGGCTCCGGCGGTAAGATCAGCGGGTGCGGATTGCCTGCGCCCTCGTGCTCGCGTGCGCCCTCGGCGCGGCGGTCTCCGCGCAGAACTTCCGCTCCAACGTCCTCACGGTGCCGGTGACGGTCACCGTCGTCGACGCCAACGGCCGGCTCATCACCGGCCTTGCCCAGCAGGACTTCGAGATTTTCGAGGACGGCACCCTGCAGACCGTCACCACCTTCACAAACGAGCGCGTGGCAGTGAGTCTGGGCGTGCTGCTCGACGTGAGCGACAGCATGCGCGGCCAGAAGATGTCCGACGCCGGTATGGCAGTGGAGCGGTTCGTCGGCGATCTGCTGCGGGGCGAGGACGAAGCGTTCATCGGCCTGTTCAACCACCGGGCGCGCCTGGCGTCGGCGTGGACGCGTCCGCCGTCGTCGCTCAAGGACCGGTTGGCCGACGTCATGCCCACCGGCGGCACCGCGATCTACGACGCCGTGGCGCAGTCGGCCGAGATGTTCGACCGCCGTACCAAGCCGCGGGCGGCGCTCGTGGTGATCTCGGACGGGGCCGACACGGCCAGCGACCGGTCGCTGCAGCAGGCGCGCGACGCGGTCGTGAAGCGTGACGCCTTCGTCTACGCGATCGCGATCGACTCGCCGGGCGTGGCGGCCAGTACCCGGGTGAACCCGGCCGCGCTGCGCGACCTGACCGGCCCCACCGGAGGCTACACCGAGGTCGTGCACGAGGCGTCGGAACTCGGTCCGGCGACGCAGCGCATTGCCGAGGAGCTGAACTCGCAATACACGATCGGCTACACGCCAAGCAGGGCGCTCGACGGGTCGTGGCGCACCATCCGCGTGCGCGTCAAAGGCCAGCCCTATTACGTGCGTGCGCGGCAGGGATACATGGCGGATCGCGGGAGTTTCCGATAGGGTCCCGGCTCGCAGCTCCCGGCTCACGCTTTGATCCGGCGCTCGATCAGGTGTCGCACCGCCAGTGGCCGCTGTCTCATCGGCCCTGGGTGATGACGCAGTCGTGGCACGACCTGCTCTTCTCGCACTGGCGGGTGAACGAGCGGCTGCTGCGGCCGCACATCCCGGCGGCGTTCGACATCGATCGGTTCGACGGCAGCGCGTGGCTCGGCGTCGTGCCGTTCACCATGAGCAACGTCGCCGCCCGCGGCACGCCGGCGCTGCCCTGGCTGTCCGCCTTTCCCGAGCTCAACGTTCGCACCTATGTCAGTCCACGAGACGGCAAGCGCGGCGTCTACTTCTTCAGCCTCGACGCCGCACGGCTGGCGGCCGTGCTGGCGGCACGCGCGATGTTCCGCCTGCCGTACTTCCCGGCGTCCATGCAGGTCACCCGGCACGGCGAGGGCGTGCGGTATGTGAGCCACCGCCGCGGAGGGAGCGCGTCGTTCGTCGGCGCCTACGAGCCGACGGGGCCGGCCTTCGTTCCTGCGCGCGGAACGCTCGAGTTCTTCCTCACCGAGCGCTACTGCCTCTATCACGTCGATCTGCTCGGCCGTCCGGCGCGGCTCGAGATCCATCACGCGCCGTGGCAGCTGCAGACGGCGCGGGCGGAGATCGCCGAGAACACCATGGCCCATGCGCTCGGCATTCCGCTCGAGGGGGCGCCGCTCCTGCATTTTGCGAAGCGGCAGGACGTCGTGACGTGGTGGACACGGCCGCTGCGGATCTGAGTACGTAGGGGCCGCCTTCAGGCGGCCCGTGGTCGGGCCGGCCAGGAACGGCCCTATTTCAGGGGAACAGCGGGCAGACGCTTCAGCGTCTTTGTAGCGGGGTCGAGCATGATCCCGACCGATTCGAGCGCGGTCACCCCGAGCAGGGGTTCGATGCCCTCCGGGCCGAAGATGACGCGCCCGGCAGTCAGCTCGCCCATGAATTCGATCTGTGCGAGGCCGTACTGATACTCGTGAACGCTTCCATCGGCGAGCTCGTACGAAGAGGCTCCCACGGGCTCGATGCCCGCGGCGGCCAGCCCGGATCTCGGTGCCATGGAGTCAATCGCACCAGAGTCCACCAGGAAGAGCCCCTCGAAGCCTCTCTGGCGCGTGCCCGGTACTCGCAGCGTGACGGTGACGTGCATCAGTCCCATCATAGGGCCTGGAGCAATCGAGAGGCCGAGATCATTGGGCTACAGGTCGATGATGGTCCCTTGGGGCCCGGCAGGAACTGCACGCTGGCCGGGCAGTCGGGATCGCAGCCTGCGCACATCGAATCGAGGGATGCGGCGTCCGCGCGCGGCCGGCCCCACGCCCTCGTTTTTGCGAGCGACGGTGCGTGCGGGTCATTGGGCTGGTTCCGGCCGTTTCGTTGAGCTGTGGTGTCGCTTTAGGCCTAGCGGCCCCCGGATCGCCGGTCTTTGCGTGGACGTTAGGGTGTGCCCTTGCCGTCGCCGCGGTGGGATGGCTGCGGCGATGGTCGCCCGTGACCACCGGCGCCCTCGTTCTCGGTTTTACCGCGGGCGGAGCGGCTACGGCGAGCGAGGCGCGCGACGCTGCGCTACATCCGCCACTGCGGCAGGCTTTGCAAGACGCGTTCGGCGGCTTCGCGATCGACACGCTGGAGGCGGGAGGACGCCACGACCCGCTGCCCACGCGGGCCGTGATTCTCGAAGACGCCGCGCCCCGCGACGGCTTCGTCAGCCTCCGCGTCGCGGTTCGCGACGTGTGGATCGGGGACCGCTGGCGTCAGGCCGCGGGCACCGTCGTCCTGAGCGTCAGCGGCCTGGCGTCAGCCGATCGCGTGTCCACCTGGACGGCCGGCCGCACCATCCAGGCGCCGGTGACGTTTCGACGGCCGGCGCGCTATCTCGACGAGGGTGTGCCCGACTTCGAACGTGACGTCGCGCTGGATGGCACGGCACTGCTGGGCTCAGTGAAGAGCGCGCTCCTCGTCGAAGTGCTGACACAAGGAGGGCCGCTCGCCGAGGCCGCGGCCCGCGCGCGGGCGGCGGTGCGCCGAGCGATCGAGCGCTCGGTCGGCGCCCGCAACCCGACGTCAGGCGCCATCACCACCGCCGTCCTGATTGGCGATCGCGCGGCCATCCCCGACGCCGTCCGCGATCGCCTGCAGGCTGCGGGCACCTATCACGTGATCGCCATCTCGGGCGGCAACATCGCTGTCTTCGTGACGCTCGTGGCGGGGCTCTGCGCGCTGTCGGGGCTGGGGCCGCGCGCGTCGGCGCTGGCCACGATCGTGCCGCTGATGGTCTACGGCGGTGTGGTGGAGTCGGGGCCGTCGGTGCGGCGGGCGGTGCTGGTGGCCGTGATCTATCTCGTGAGCCGCGCGCTCGATCACCGCACGCGGGCCTGGCAGGCGGTGGCCGTCGCCGCGTCGCTGATGCTGGTGATCTGGCCGCTGGATCTCCGCGACCCGGCGTTCGAGCTGACGTTCGGAGCCGCGGCCGCGCTGCTCGTGCTGTCGGAGCGGCTGGCGCTTGCTCCGTCATGGCCGCGCCTGGCGCGATGGGCGACGACGGCGGTCGCGGCCTCGCTTGCGGTGGAACTGGCGCTGCTGCCGGTGCAGGCGGCGGCGTTCTCGCGTGTCACGCTGGCAGGGGCGATTCTGAACCTGCTCGCCGTGCCGGCAATGACGGTCGTGCAGATTGCCGGAATGACGACGGTGGCGCTCGACGTGGCGCACCTGCCGGCGGCCGCGGCCGGAGCGGTGGCGGACGTGGCCGCGCGCGTCATCGTCGGCAGCGCGGCCTGGGTTGACAGCGCGCCGGTGCTGGCACCGCGCGTGCCCTCTCCGCCCGCCGCTCTCATCGTGGCCTACTACGCGAGCCTCGGCCTGGCGCTCGGCGGTCCCCGTCGCGCGCGGCCGCTCGGTGTCGTCGCGGTCGGTGTCGCGGCTGTCTTCATGACGGTCGGTACCGGAGCGGTCTTCAGCGGTGGTCGTGGCACGGCTCCGGGCGAGATGCGGCTGACCATGCTGGACGTCGGGCAGGGTGAGGCGATCGTCGTCGAACCGCCCGCCGGACCGCCGCTGCTCGTCGACACCGGCGGCAGCGCCTTTGGCAGCGGCCTCGACATCGGCACGCGAGTGGTCGCGCCGGCGCTCTGGGCGCGCGGCCTCAGGTCGCTTTCGACCCTGCTGATCACGCACGGCGATCCGGATCACGCGGGCGGCGCTTCGGGTGTGCTCGCCAGCCTGCCGGTGGGGGAGGCGTGGCTTGGGATCCGCGTCCCACGCAGCGAATCCGGCAATGCGCTGCTGGCCGAACTCGCCAC